>Ga0182024_10020234_pt1 | contig 12177 bp, 16 predicted proteins | sample P32metaG_FD_120480 | JGI IMG/M metagenome (GOLD analysis project Ga0182024, IMG submission 120480) | Permafrost microbial communities from Stordalen Mire, Sweden - P3-2 metaG (Illumina Assembly) | ecosystem: Environmental > Terrestrial > Soil > Wetlands > Permafrost | place: Sweden: Stordalen...
GGATTGGCACAGACCTTTAGCAGTGAGTTGCAAACCAAATAAGCCTCACCTGCTTTTGCGATTTCTTCTTCAAGCACCCCGTTGCAATTCGAGCATCGAATTTCGCCCGGCGTGAACTTCCCATCTGAGCACTCTCCGATAAACAACGCACCGTCGTGTTGGGTTCTAGTGACCATTACGTTCTCCGTTTGGGCTGAGTCTTTTAGACGATAGGACTGGCATCAAGTAAACGTTGCGTGGCATACGAACGCGCACCTGACCTCACACTATGCCACACTGCGGTACACTACGAGTCAATACGAATTCGAGCGAAGGAGTTACGGATGGTCGTCGGCGACAGACTCAAAGAACTTCGCGAGGCCACGTTGTAGGTCATGTCGAGAAGTGATAGTGGTACGCTCCCTCCGCGGGAGGGGAGGAAATATGAGATACATCGTTGAATTTGAAATGCACACAGACTCCGGTGACGCTGCCTACGAAGCAGTTCAGAAGGCCCTCGTGTCCGCCGTGGGTGGCGTCCTGAATTTAAGAATCGCGCCGATGAGGACATACAATTGGAATATCCAGTCAAACGAGTCAACTACTAGGAGTGTAGTTCGCCCTCTTTAGCCATCAGACAAGTAGGCTGTGACCGCAGCTTGCCCCGCTGCATGATCGGGCGCGTCATGGCGCCGCGGCCAAGTACGAACCGTTTTCGGAGGTCCGATGCCAAATGAAGGAAAGGTCCAATGCCCTGCCATGGTGAATTTCAATCGTAGGTGCATCCGTGCGGAAGGACACTCTGGTCACTGCGATGGGGGGCTCAAGTCGCCGAGGGTAGGGGTCTACGAATGCGGATTTTGCCACGCGAACTTCCCGTCGCTAGAGGAGTTTGACGCACACGCCCCATGCCCTGCCGCGAGATGAGCGACGTTTAGAACGTTTTTACCGAGATCCCGTAGATTTACGATGCACCCGACTCCACGACGATTGACTACACATCAAAAGGCAGTACTGATTCAGGTGCTCCTTTCGTTTCCCGACCAACATGTCGGTGTCTGGTACGATCCATTAGCGAGCGACGCGCTCGAATTCGCACAAGATTTTCTCACGATCTTCAAGGTGATTGGATGGAAAGTGAATGAGGGATCACCATCGGAGGCCCTGGATGGTCAATCCACGGGCCTGACGCTTGTGGTGGGCGATCAAAACAACATGCCTCCCGGCTCCGAGGCGCTTCGGGATGCGTTACGAATTTATGGTATTGAAGTCACAACGCTTTGTGATCCCACCTGCAACATCAACTCCGGCGGCTTCATTCTGTCCGTTGGCTCTGACATCGAGCGATAAGAAGAAAGCTCGCCGGTACGACGCCGGACTCCCTCGGTTCCGTGTATGATCGCCGCGGGAGGAACGATGGTCATTGGCGAAAAATTGAAGTCTCTGAGAGCGCAGAAAAATATGTCCCAGGGCGACGTTGAAAAACGCACCGGGCTACTCCGGTGTTACATTTCACGGGTTGAAAACGGACACACAGTTCCCTCCGTGGGTACGCTGGAAAGAATGGCTCAAGCGTTAGAAGTCCCGATGTACCGGCTTTTCACCGATGACGAACACGTGAAGAAGCCGAATATACCGGCAGAATTCGTTCCAAGTAGGGCGGTGCGCTCCAAACAAGACCAGGAGCTTCGGGCTCTGGCGAAATTACTTTCTCGCATGAATGACAAGGATCGCGGGATTCTGCTTCACATGGCGTCGAAGATGGCGAAACGCGCATAGATAAAGATGCCTCGACCGGATCGCGGTGCACGGGGGCACGTAGTGTCTGTTGCCCTAACCTGCAGTCCTCTTTCTGCCAGAGCACCGTAGGGCGCACCGCCTGCGCCGGCCGCCGCGTTCAAGTCAAACGACCCCTCCGTGATCTACTAACGTGAATCGGCCGAATATTTCGCAACTGTGCGAAATGGGACTGTATGGCCTCCGTCTCGATGCCATCATGAGTGCATGCCGCATAAGAAAGGTAAGAAAGAACCAGGGACCGCGACACGTGCCGACGTCAAGAAGGAAATGGCGAAACCGCGCATGGCCAGGTCCGCAAGGATAGCGGAACTGAATCTGGATACTGCGCGAAATCTAGAGCAGCCAAGCACGACCATGCCCGGAACCGTCAAGAAAATCATCCCGTCGCCCCGTACGAACCTACCGGAAAAGGCACAGATTGCTGTCGCCGGGGCACCCGGCCCGTATCGAGATCTCCGCATCGAAAATACGTTAACCGACGAACACGGCGATGATGTGAGGCTCAAAAAGGGCGCCCACGTTGAGATTACCGTCACTGCCAACGACGACCGCCGTCGCAATTAACTAAGACAAGCCAACTGCCTCGGGGTAAGATAGCCTAACTGGATCTCGGCTGAGGCGCCGCGAGCATGTCTGACGAAGAGTGGATCAAAAAACTTGCAGACGGCAGAAGAGTGAAATTCATTTACCAAGAACTGCCGGAAGACGGGGCGTTTATCACCGCTCAGCTTGCAGGGAATGAGGTGGTCTATTCGGTCGTATTGACCGAGGCGAGAAACCCGCTGAGTCGTGAAGATGTTGAAGGTCATTTCAAGGGCGAACTCTCAAAGAAGTAACATCACTCATTTTGGAATACTATCCGGGGCGCTACTGTCGGATTTGGCGCTTCGCTTTCGGTTCACCCTATTCCAGTCGCTCGGGAACAGAGTGGCGGACCTTGGACCCCTGCGGTTTTAGTCGGGTCTGCATTCTAGAGTAGATGTCTGCACAGGAGGCTGTCATAGACGCAGCCCCTATAGCTAACCGGATCTTCCGCGCGCAGGGAGCAACGTCGTTGCGAAAAGGAGAGACTTTCAAATCGTGAAGCCGAACGAACGGACAACTGCTGCGGGGCACCGAGTGGGCAACAAGATTCTTTTATCAATTCCCGACGAGGAGTACGCCTTGATTATTCCTCACTTAGAGTTTATCAACATGGCTCAGTATCTTAGTCTCTACGAACCGGGCCAGACGCTAGAGTTTGTACATTTTCCGAATACGGGTATGGTGTCTCTTGTAATTGCGACTGAAGATGGAAGGACTGTTGAGGTGGGGGAGGTTGGCAGGGAAGGGTTTGCAGGGATACAGGCGACCGTCGGCATAAACAGGAACCAAGTGCGCGAGATCGTACAAATCGCAGGAGATGGATTCCGGGCGAGAATTGGCGCATTGCAGAGCGTCTTGCAATCAGCTCCAGAGCTTCAACGGATTCTGACTCGCTATGCAGTAGTTCAGGGGATGCAATTCGCGCAGACAGCCGCGTGCAATCGGCTCCACAATATTGAACAACGCCTCGCGCGCTGGCTACTCATAACTCAGGACAGAGTGGATTCCCCGACACTGGCTATCACCCACGATTTCCTCGCAACGATGCTAGGGACGGACCGACCCACCGTAAGCTTGGCAGCTGGTATTTTGCAGGACAAGCAGATTATCGCGCATGCCCGTGGTGCAGTGCAGATTCTGAGCCGCGCGAAACTCGAAGACCGCACATGCGAATGCTACGTAGTTATCCAACAGTATAATCGCGAGATTGGACTGAGATAGTCTACCGAAAGTGTTCGATACCCTACCGACAGTGATCCTCCTCCGCAGTTAGATTGGGTCTGAGGACTCACTTGGCTGCGATCGTCAAAAGACTCACAAATGTGAAGGTGCCCGTTTTCGATGCCCAGGCTTTTCTCGATTCGGCCGGCGTAGCCCGCAAAGTTACGGAGTTTGGAAAAAGGGAAACGATCTTTTCGCAGGGCGATCCCGCCAACGATGTGTTGTACATCCAAAAAGGCGGCGTGAGGCTCTCCATCGTAAATGAAGCTGGCAAGGAAGCGGTGGTAGCGGTCTTGGGACCGGGAGATTTTTTCGGCGAAGGATGCCTGGCCGGTCAGCCGATCCGTATAGGGACGGCGACTGCGATTACGGCCACCAGGGCGCTGGTCATCGAAAAGCAGGAAATGATTCGCGTCCTGCACTACGAACACGCATTTTCCGACCGCTTTATCACCTACATGCTTTCGCGCAACATCCGGATTGAGGAGGACCTGGTCGATCAACTTTTTAACTCCAGCGAGAAGCGCCTGGCTCGCACGCTGTTGCTGTTGGCTCGCTACGGAACGCAGGATAAACCGCAAGGAATCCTACCCAAGATCCCCCAAAAAACGCTGGCGGAAATGGTGGGCACCACGCGTTCACGCGTGAATTTTTTCATGAACAAATTCAGAAAGCTCGGGTTCATCAAGTACAACGGCGGCCTTCAGATCAACACATCACTTCTGAGTGTTGTCCTGCACGATTAAACACCAACTTTTCGCGCGAGCCTTACTTCGTTCTTCCTCGATAACTCCAACTCACGCGAGGCGCGAGTGCGAAGGCTTGGCTGCTTGGCTTGGCGGATTAGGATTGGGTGATTAGGGAGACCCAGATGGGGGAGGCTTCGAAGTTCAGCGCGACTTGGAGGACTTCGCTGGGTTCGGCGGCTTGCATTACGTAGTTGTCGCCGGTGATGACGGTGGGGACTGAGAGCATGCAGTGGTCGGCGAGAGAAGTGACCTTGGCTTTGAAGTTGCCGGCGACCATGTTGCAGAGCTCGCCCATGGCGTCGCTGACGATGTTGGAATCTTTGGCGGCTTCGTCGCCGGCCATTTTCGTGGCGAGCGTGATGGCGGTATCACCGGAGCAACGAATGGTGGTCATGCCGCAGAGAGCGCCGGCCATGCCGACCATGGCGGTTACACCAGATTGTTCTTGTGGAACTGCTTCAGCGCCTGGTTCAGATGCGGGCGGGACAAAGGGGGTGAGACGAGCCCCCGCCATCATTTCAAAGACTTCCAGCGCGGCACAATCGAGAACCGACTTCCAGTTGGGGTCCAGGGGAACACGTTTTGTGGCGGCAGCGTTGGTGATAGTGGTCACGAAACACCCACGAGGAGCGGGCTGACGCGCTCTTTGACTTGCTCGGGGGTAAAGGGTTTGCGGAGATAGCCCTTGGCGCCGGCGGAAAGCGCTTCGACAACGCGGGCTTCGCTGCCTTCGGTGGTGATCATGATGACCGGGACGCCTTTGGCGGCGTCGATGCTGGGAAGGCTTTTCAGGAACTCGAGGCCGTCCATGACAGGCATATTGATGTCGCTGAGGATTATGTCGAGCGAACCTTTTTGAACTTCGACGAGAGCCTCGGCGCCATTGCTGGCTTCCAAAACCTCGCCGAGGTCGAAACCAGCCTGGCGGAGGGCTCTTTCGACGATTTTCCGCATGACAGCAGAGTCATCCACGATCAGAATTTTGAGTTTCCTCACCGTTCCGCTCCCGATGCAGTACGTTATCGCTGACAGCCGCGCGCAATTCGCGGGGACGATGCGGGCGCGCCGATGTTCAAGCAAGGTGCCATGACGTTCCATCGTATCCGTGGGAAAGGCCCGCTGAGCCTGAGCCAGCCGTCGAACGGTGTTCGGCCGTTACGACGACGACAGGCCATGCTCATTGTGTTCATCGGCAGGAGGGCGCTGGTACGTTAACAGTGGAGCTGGATTTTGATTACCGGCAAGAGGAGGCGCATACTATGCGGGGCGTCTGAGGTGGTGAAACCATGAAAACAGGGCAGTTTGGGAGCGCGCGGATGGTGGTGCTGATTGTGCTAATGGCGGGGCTGATTGTGGCGGGCGGGGCGTATCGGATGGTGAGCGCGTCTTCGGATAAGGCACCGGCGGTGGGAGCGGTGGCGCCGGATTTCACGCTGAATTCGCAGGAAGGCAAGCCGGTGAGTTTGGGTGAGTATCGCGGGAAGTGGGTGGTGCTGTATTTCTACCCGAAGGATTTTACTAGCGGATGCACTACGGAGGCGCACAACTTCCAGCGGGATCTGGCACAGTATGAGGCGAAGAACGCGGTGATTTTGGGAGTGAGCGTGGATACTGCCGATTCGCATCAGAAGTTCTGCACGAAAGAAGGGCTGAACTTCAAATTGCTGGCGGATACGGATCATAAGGTGTCCGAGGAGTACGGGTCGATCATGAATGTGCTGGGGGTGAAGAAGCTTTCGGCGCGGCATACGTTCTTGGTGAATCCGCAGGGCGTGATTATGAAGGAGTATATGGATGTGGAGCCGGCGAAGCATAGCGAGGAAGTGCTGGCGGCGCTGACGGAACTGCAGCAGAGTCCGAACGGGAAATAACGCTGCTGGCCGAGGGATGCCGAGAGGTTGCGGTACAGGGCGCGGGTCGTCGCCGGGTCGGGACAGCAACGTTCTCGAGACGCAAGAGGCTATTGAAAGACAAGGGCTTAGGTCCGAATGGGCTGAAAGGGATTCCATGAATATAAAGGTTACGGTTGTGGCGATGTTTTGCGGCTTGGCGCTGAATTTGGGATATGCGGGCGCGGCGGGGGCGCAACAGGGCGGCGGATCTACGCCAACTCATTCCGCTGGAGCGGCTCCGGCGACGGACGCGGCTGCAGGGTCGGCGCAGAGCGCGGGCAACGCGGCGGCGATGAGCGCGGACACGCCCGAAGATGATGCGGCGTTGAACCTGACGGACGAGCAGAAAGCGCAGATCAAGACGATCCGCGAGGACGGCAAGCAGCAGATCGCGGCGATAGAGAAGGATTCGTCTCTGAGTGCGGAAGCGAAGCAGCAGAAGTTGAAAGTGATCCGCAAGGACATCCGACGGCAGGTTTGGAGCGTGATGACGCCCGAGCAGCAGAAGCAGTGGGCCGCTGAGCAGCGCGAACTCCGCGAACACAAGCACGGCGGGAGCGCGACTCCCGAGGCCAAGCCGCAGAACTGATTTCAGCTTGTGTACCCGCGTGCCGCGGCGCCTGGCGACGCGCGTCCGGACGGCCGCACTTCCCCGAAACACCTCCAGTAGTGTCCCGTCGCGCCGACTCGTCTGTGTCGCAACTGCAAAATCGGTACTTCAGCGGCTGAACAGTTTGTGGATAAAGGGGCCCAACGTCTTCGTAGCACCGGTCTGAAGACCGCCGCTACCGTTTGATCGCGCACCGTGGGATCTCAGGATGAGTCCCCCGTCTCTGCGGGGGCGATTCACAAGCAGCGGACCTAGCAAAGGCACGCGAGGCAAGCCTCGCGCAAGGCAAAGCGGCGGCCCTTCTGCCCCGATGCAATCGGGGCCTCAGGACAAGCAAGCCGCCGCACTCCAAAATGGGCGCGGCGTGGATGCGAGATGGGCGCACGACGGATTAAGTCGTGGGCTGCACTAAGTCAAAGGCGCCCAGCTGAAGCTGGCCGCTACAAGGTCAAAACCTGAGCCGGCGCGCGGGCTCCGCCAGAAGTGAACGAGCGCTCAAGAGCAACGCGAAACGTCTGCGACCGTACCGAACTTCCCTACCTAACTTCCCTGCTGAAGAAATTTTCATTTTGGCGCACATTTTTCTTGCATCGAGAGTGAATTTCCGTATTCTGCATGTTGCAAACTCGCTCGAGGCGCGCGGCTGAGAGAGAGCGAGGGTTGCAGATGGAGGACGCGACAAAAAATTGAGCACCTTATCCCTCCCAGCCCAATTTCCTGCCCGGGCAGTTACTTCCACAAAAAGAAATGCAAAGCTCACACTCTGGCCGCTGGTGGCCGCGACATTTTTTATGGTGTCTGGCGGAACCTACGGGACTGAAGACATCATTCACGGCGCGGGCTACGGCCTGGGAATTTTGCTGCTGCTGGTGACGCCGCTGATCTGGAGCCTGCCGACGACGTACATGATCGGCGAACTATCGAGCGCGCTGCCGTCGGAAGGCGGATATTACGCGTGGGTACGGCGGGCGATGGGAAATTTCTGGGGATTTCAGGAAGCGTGGCTATCGCTGGTGGCGAGTATCTTCGATATGGCGATTTATCCGACGCTTTTTGTTGCGTACCTGACGCGTCTGATACCGTGGTTCGCGGTGGGAAATCGCGGGTGGATGGTGGCGATGGGCGTGGTCACAGTGTGCGCGCTGATGAATATCGCCGGGATACGCGTGGTGGCGATCAGTTCGTTGTGGCTGTTCTTTTTATTGTCCGCGCCGTTTGTGCTGATCGTGCTGATTGCGCCGGCGAAAATCGGAGCGCTGCAAGGGGCGGTGACGGCGCCGACGACTTCGAGCGTGGGCTTGATCGGCGGGTTGCTGATCTGCATGTGGAATTACATGGGTTGGGACAACGCTTCGACGATTGCGACGCAGGTGAAGCGGCCGCAGAAGACTTATCCGACGGCGATGATTGTGGCGGTGATTGTGGTTTCGCTGACGTACGTGCTGCCGTTTGCGGCGATGTGGCTGACGGGAGTTTCGTCGGCCGCGTTTGAGACCGGATCTTGGGCGGACATCGCGGGGATGATGGGCGGGCTGGATGGCGGTCCTTTGGTGGCGCGGGGATTTCGCGTAGCGTTGGTGCTGGGCGGAATGATGAGCGCGTTTGGGATGTTTAATGCGCTGGTGATGAGTTATTCGCGGCTGCCGCTGGCGATGGCGCAGGATGGATTGTTGCCAGCGGTGTTCGGCAAATTGCAGCGGAAGACGCAGGCGCCTTGGGTGGCGATTACTTTTCTGGCGGGATGCTGGGCTTTGTGTTTGGGGTTGGGATTTGAGCGATTGATTACGATTGACGTGCTTCTGTATGGCATGAGTTTAATGTTGGAGTTCGTGGCCTTGATTGTGTTGCGGATTAGGGAGCCGGAGTTGCGGCGGCCTTTTAAGGTGCCGGGTGGGATGGTCGGGGCTGTGTTGATCGGCGTGTTTCCTTTGTTGCTGCTGGGGTTTTCGATTGTGCATGGAGCGGGCGAGCAGATTCTGGGGATTAGTGGGTTGGCGTTTGGGTTGATGCTGATCGCGGCGGGGATTGTGGTTTATTGGGCTACGGCGGGATTGCGGCGGGATCGTTGGAGCGCTGGGGCTTTGAAGGATGAGCAGCGGGCGGCGTGATCGTTCGCGGCTGCGATGGGGTCCGCGCGACAGGAAACGGCGCTGCGATCCGCTGAAGAAACCCGCGGGGCTGACACATCGTGGCAAGCTGGGGCGCAGCAAGCAGCGCCCCTACCGTGGCTAACGCGTGAAAGCGGTCGACGAAATTGGGCGAGGCGTGAATCGGTTTGGGAAAAAGGCAGTGGCTAGTGATCAGTGGCTAGTGGCTAGAAACACCTGCGAAGATTCGCCGTCCGTATCCGCAAAAACAGATCCCTCTCTGCATCCCGCGCCCGCCAAACTGCGGCGGGAAAGAAAAAGCGCGGGACTTCGCTCGGGATGACACGTAATTTGCGCTTTCGACAAACCGTGACGCCGCGCCATAACCCAGGGCAGTAGTTCTCACGAAGACTCCGAAGTCCCACCCTTTCGTGCTCCACGTTCAGAAGCCGCACGTCTGCCAGCGACACACGTTGATAATTCGGTTGCTGCCCAGCGCTTCATATCATTTAATGCAAGCGCGTTCTATGGCCACTAAATCCAAGGCGTACGACTACATTATTGTGGGGGCGGGGTCGGCGGGGTGTGTGCTGGCGGCGCGGTTGACGGAGGATCCGCGGACTCGCGTGCTGTTGCTGGAAGCGGGTGGGGCCGATCGCGCGAAAGAGATTCGCATTCCAGCGGCGTTTTCGAAACTTTTCAAGACTGCTGTGGATTGGAATTACTCTACGGAGCCGGAGCCGCAGCTGCACAATCGGCGATTGTATTGGCCGCGGGGGAAAGTTCTGGGCGGCTCGAGCGCGATCAACGCGATGATCTATGTTCGCGGGAACCGCACGGATTACGACCATTGGCGGGAGCTGGGCAACGCGGGATGGAGTTTTGCGGAGGTGCTGCCCTACTTCAAGAAATCGGAAAATCAGGAGCGCGGGGCTTCGGAATATCACGGCGTGGGCGGGCCGGTGAATGTGGCTGACCCGCGGTATGTGAATCCATTGACGGGGGCGTTTCTTGCGGCGGCTGAGGAAATCGGGATCGCGAGCAATCCGGATTTTAACGGCGCGACGCAGGATGGCGCGGCGCTGTACCAGGTGACGCAGAAAAATGGCGGGCGGTGCAGCGCGGCGGACGGATTTTTGCAGCCCGCGCGTGAACGGGACAATCTTACGGTGGTCACCGGGGCGCACGCGGTCCGGGTGTTGATGGAAGGAAAACGCGCGGTGGGTGTTGCGTTCTTGCGCGATGGCGTGATGGAAGAGGCGCGCGCCGACGCCGAAGTAATTCTGGCGGGCGGGACGGTTAATTCCCCGCAGTTGCTGATGCTGTCTGGGATCGGTCCGGCGGATGAACTGAAGGCCGCGGGAATTTCGGCGATTCACGATTTGCCGGGAGTGGGAAAGAATTTGCAGGATCATCCGATGGTTTCGGTTGGATATTTGTGCACGCAGAAAATCAGCCTGGATGGCACGGAGACTCTGGGAAATTTATTGCGCTGGCTGCTATGGAAGAATGGGCCGCTGGCGTCGAACGTGGCGGAGGCGGGACTATTTTTGCGCACGCGCGTGGGATTGGCCGTGCCGGATTTGCAGCTGCTGTTCGGGCCGGCTTATTACCGCGGGCATGGGTTGGTGCGGCGCAAGGAACATTGCTTCGGGTTTGGGCCGACGTTGATTACGCCGGAAAGCCGCGGGACCATTTCCTTGCGTGCAGCGGATCCGCTGGATGCGCCGGCGATTCGCGCGAATTATTTGGCGACGGACGCGGATTTGCGCACGATGATCGCGGGAGTGCGGCTGGCGCGGCGACTGGCGCATACGAAGGCTTTTGATACGTTTCGCGGAGAGGAACTGCATCCGGGAGCGGCGCAAAAATCGGACGCGGAAATCGTCGAATTTCTGCGGAACGAGCTGGAGACGCTCTATCACCCCGTGGGAACGTGCAAAATGGGAAATGACGCGCTGGCAGTGGTGGATGCGCGGCTGCGGGTGCGTGGAATCGAGCGGCTGAGGGTGGTGGATGCGTCCATCATGCCGCGGGTGCCGGCGGGAAATACGAATGCACCGGTGATGATGATCGCGGAAAAAGCGGCGGAGATGATTCGGGAAGGTGCTTAGTCCTGCGCGACGGGTTGAGTTGTTCACGGCTGCGAGGCGCGGCATTTCTGCTATGCTTTTTGCCGTGCGACGACTGTTATTTATATTTGTGATTCTTGCGGCTGGCTGGTTGCTGAACGCCGCTGTTGCATCGGCCTCTCCTTGGCAAGACGGTGGGCAGGCACCTGCCCAAGCTCCTGCGCCGCCACCCACGCAACCTACGCCAACTCCTCCGCAGCAGCCTGCACCCGCGCTGAATCCGGCGCCACCTGCAGCGCCGGTGCACACCGGCCCGGTGATCGTGATCAACGCGGCGCATGGCGGTACGGACGACGGGGCGCGGGCGGACAACGGTCTGGTGGAGAAAAACGTGGTGCTGATATTTGCGCGGATGCTGCGGAGTGAATTCGAGCGTCAAGGATTTCGCGTGGTGATGACGCGCAACGACGACTCGAATCCTTCTTATGAAGACCGCGCGGCCGTGGCGAATGCTTATCGCGACGCGATTTTCATTAGTCTGCACGTTTCGTCCACGGGGCAGTTGGGCGCGACACGGACTTATTCTTATCAATTTTCGAATCCAGTGGCGATGGTAAATTCGGCGGCAGCTGCTGGTCAGGCGAATTCGGCGGGGTCCGGTGCGACGAGCGTGGCGCCGCCGAGTGCACCGAGCAGTGGGTTGCTGGTGTGGGAAGAGGCTCAGCGGCCTTACACAGAGAGCAGCCATCGGCTGGCGGATGTGCTGCAATCGGCGCTGGCGCAGAAATTTCCGGGGTCGTCGGCGACATCCACGCGATTCGCGGTGCGCGAGCTGCGGTCGGTGGCGGCACCGGCGATTGCGGTGGAAGTTTCGAGCATGTCGGTTGCCGACCCCAATTCCCTGCTGGCGATGGGGTCATCGCTCGCGGTGACCGTCGAGCGCAGCATTCAGACGGTGCGGCCACCGGGATCGCTGCCCGCGAGCCTCGCCGGAACGGCGGGTGCGAAATAATGCCGCGGAATCTGAAAATAGCGCTGGGGATTTTGTCGGCGGCGGTGCTGATCGGATTGATCAGCTTGCGCGGATTGCATCAGCGCATCGAACATCTGTCGCAACAGCAGGGATCCGAAGAGCAGGAGCGCCGGGAATTGCTGAAGCCGGCGATTGTGACGTCTACTGAC
>Ga0182024_10020235_pt1 | contig 12176 bp, 7 predicted proteins | sample P32metaG_FD_120480 | JGI IMG/M metagenome (GOLD analysis project Ga0182024, IMG submission 120480) | Permafrost microbial communities from Stordalen Mire, Sweden - P3-2 metaG (Illumina Assembly) | ecosystem: Environmental > Terrestrial > Soil > Wetlands > Permafrost | place: Sweden: Stordalen...
CATGGGGGCCTGCATGGCGTTGCACGGTCAGGTTATGCCACGCCTTTTCCAAAGGCCATCGGCATGGCGGCTATATGGGATACGGACCTCATTGGCCGAGAAGCAAGCGTCACTTCCACTGAAGCCCGGGCAAAATACAACCAAGCCGTGCGTCATGACATTCGCGCAGGGTGGAATCGTTTTCCGATCAAGCTCACACGCACCAACGATCGGTGGGCGTTTGCAGCTAACTTTACGTCAAGCCAACCAGATTTTCTTTTACAAATTGATTCGTCGCTGGAGATGCCTTGATCCCAGATCACGCAGAATTCAACGATGAGTCATAGTGCAATTGCCGTACCCGCCGCAAATGCATTTGCCCCATTCATCAAATAACGCAGTTCATACCAGAAGAGAGGTTATCGTACAACTTATGAAACGCGTCCTTCAGAATATCGGGCTTGGACTATGGATCACCTGGCTTGGAGCGGCGGTAGCTTTGGCCTCCGAGAATCCCTTTGTTTCGGTCAACGATGTCAAATGGACGGAACTGGGGCGCGACGAGAACGACTCCATGCCGATCGGCAACGGTGATCTTGCAGCCAATGTCTGGACCGAACAGAACGGCGATCTCGTATTGCTTGTGGCTAAAGCAGATGCTTGGTCGGAACTGGGTAAGTTGGACAAACTCGGCCGCGTACGGATTCATTTCGCTCCAAATCCGTTCGCCGGCACGTCAGACTTTGAACAGGTTCTGCACCTGGAAGACTCCAGTATTGAAATCAGGAGCGGCGCCAATGCCGTGCGGGTGTGGATTGATGCGAATCGTTCGGCGATTCATGTTGAGGCGCAATTTGAGCATCCAGCCGCAATGCAGGCAAGCCTCGAACTGTGGCGCACCCAAACCCATCCCTACGACCAATCTTCCCCAGATAAAGGCGGACTGTTTGGATTGGGCAACCACGCGATTCCGCTTAACTTTGAAGCGGATACGGTTATGCCTGCCAGCGCAAGCCACGTCACCTGGTATCACTTCAATTCGGCGAGCCTTTATCCGATTGCGTTGACGCAACAGCATCTTGAATCGGTCTTGCAAAAGTATCCGGACCCGCTGTTGCACCGCTGCTTTGGGGCAGTCGTGACAGGGCCTGGATTGGTGAGCAGTGACGACCATACTCTGAAGTCGGCAGCGCCGGGGCGAAGTCTGCGGCTTGACCTGATAGGGCTCACCAAAACGGAAACAGTTTCGCCAGAAGCTTGGAAGTCCGATATTGATTCGCTGGTTGAGAAAGTGAACGCTGTTCCGCTTGGTACGGCCTGGGCGGCGCATCAACGCTGGTGGAATGATTTTTGGAACCGGAGTTGGATTCACGTCTCAGGAACAGAGGACGCGAAGAAGGTTTCGCAAGGTTTCATCATGCAGCGTTACATGATGGCCGCTTCTTCGCGCGGCGTGTTCCCGACGAAATTCAACGGCGGTCTGTTTACCGTTGGGCACGACATGACAGGCAGCGGGGAATCGACCAACAAAGATCACAACCCGGATTTCCGGGCATGGGGGAGCTCTTATTGGAACCAGAACAATCGGCTGCTTTACTGGCCGCTTATCGAGACGGGCGATTCAGATTTGCTCAAACCCTGGTTCGACCTTTATCTGAATGCGTTGCCGCTCGCGAAAGACCGCACCCGGGCGTACTTTCACCATGCGGGTGCGTCCTTCAAAGAAACGATCGATTTCTGGGGCCTGCCTAACCTCAATGATTTTGGCTGGGACAATCCGACCACGGAAGTCAGAAGCGAGTGGATGCGCTATCACATTCAAGGCACGCTGGAAGTCATTTCGCAGATGCTGGACGAATACGAGGTCACGCAAGATGCGGATTTTGCGCGTAAAGACATTATTCCCTTTGCCGATGCCATCGTCACGTACTACAACCTGCATTGGCCGCGCGGCGAGGATGGAAAAATCAAACTCGCTCCAACTCAGTCTTTGGAGACCTATCAAAGAATCGCGGTGAACCCAACGCCCGATATTGCAGGACTCAAATCCGTTCTGCCGCGGATGTTGGCGCTCCCTGCGGAATGGACCTCGCCCGAGCAGCGAGACGCCTGGAACAAAGTGCTCGCTGACCTGCCGGCTAATCCAATTGGCAAGACGGCAAATGGAAAGCTTCCGCCATTCGGCAAAGGCGATCCAGATGGCACACCGACCATTCTTCCGGCCGAAAGTTATGGCAAGACAAGCAACGCGGAAAATCCCGAGCTTTACGTAGCGTTCCCATATCGTCTTTATGGCGTAGGCAAACCAGATCTAAGTCTCGCTCGGAATACGTTTGCCGCTCGGCGCTTTCCGTGGGACGTCTGTTGGGGACAGGACGGCCCGCAATCCGCTGTCCTTGGACTGACTGGAGTGGCAAAAAAGGCCGCCATCGACGAATTCACCGATTATGGCGATGAGCGTTTCTCCTGGTTCTGGAAAGCGGGAGGCGATTGGATTCCGGATCTGGACGACGGTGGCACGGGGATGATTACTCTGGAACTTATGCTGACTCAATTCGACGGGAAACGCATTCAACTTCTGCCCGCGTGGCCCAATGATTGGACCGCAGACTTCAAAGTTCACGCGCCTTATCAAACCACCTTAGAAGGACACGTGGAGAACGGCAAAGTTACGCGTCTGAACGTGACGCCACAATCCAGAGCCAAAGACGTCGTGATCCTCCCCACAGGTGGGCAGTAGCAGGCTGCAGAGACCATTTACCTAGGCCGGCAATCTCGCGCTCGTGGCTGGCCCGCAGATGATGAACAGCGAGATTACCGTGGAGGCGGGCCCTTCCAATCACTCGACACCCTAGGCGGAGATTCCCAAAGGCGGTGACATCGTGGGCCAACGCTGCAAAGTGAGCAAAGCTCGATCGCGCGGGGCGTTTGCGCCTGTCTCCGTTATGACTCCAGTGGCGATTGTGCTCTTCGGGTTCTTCTCGTCTAGCGCTACGGCACAAAATCATCGACTGCCGTGGACAGGAACATGGGCGGTTTCACCCACACGCGATAACCCGGGAATGAGATTTGACAAACAGACGCTTCGGCAGATTGTGCATACCAGTGTTGGCGGACATATTGCCCGCATTCACATTTCGAACCTCTTTGGTTCGCAGCCATTGCCGATCGAAGATGTACACATCGCCCTGCGGATCACAGGCTCCTCGATCGTCCCCGCCACTGATCGAAAAGTTCAATTCGGCGGGCTAGCTTCCGTTATCGTGCAGCCCGGAACTACAGCCTTAAGCGACCCCATCGAATTCCAGGTCCCTCGTCTTGCCGATGTTGTCATCAGTTTCTATTTTCCTAAGGCGACCACAGCTTCCACTTGCCACGGATCAGGATTTCAGACCAACTACATTGCGGATGGAGATGTCAGTGGAGACATCAGCCTCTCTGGCGTCAAAACAACCCGGAGCTACTACTTCCTCATGAATCTCGACGTGCAGGATCAGGCCGCTCTTGGATCTGTAGTAACATTGGGTGCTTCGATTACCGATGGCTATGCCTCAACTGCGGACACGAATCGGCGCTGGCCCAACGACTTGGCGCAGAGACTGGTCGATGCCGGATTGAACATCGGTGTTCTCAACCAAGGGATCAGCGGGAATCGCTTGCTCGCTGCCGGAGCCGGCGACAGTGCTGAGACTCGCTTCGACCGCGATGTACTCGAACAACCGGGAGTCCATTGGGTGGTCTTTTCCGACGATCCCATCAACGATCTCGGATCGACGAAGCCTCCGCCGAAGGGTGACCAGTTGATTGCGGCTATAGTGCGTCTGATTACAAGAGCTCACGAGAAACAAATCAAGTTTGTCTGTTCCACTTTGACGCCCTATCAAGGAGCTGGTTACTGGACTCCGGCAGCAGAGGCAGCACGCGACCAGATCAATGCATTTATCCGCGACAAATCAAGCGGCTGTGACGGGGTGATCGATCAGGATGCGGCCACACACGACCCGGTTCACCCGACTCAGTATCTTCCGGCATACGACAGTGGCGATCATCTTCACCCCAACGAGGCCGGCCTCCAGGCCATAGCGGATGCCGTCGACCTTTCTTTGTTCTCGCACACCGAAGTCCTTGGCGCGACCGAACGCAGTTCCCGATCAATTCCCAGCGGACGTTGACTGCCGTATGTGGATGGAATGGTCAGCGGGTGGAACCGTCCGGCAGGATATGACATGCTTCGACGTCGATATGACTCGGAGACCCAGCGATGGAATTCAGATGCAATAGCAACTCGAAATGCGGCAAGGGTTCCGACGGATTAGGATTAATGCCACATTTTTGCAATGCGGGAAGAAATCGTGTCGCGTCAGTGGCAAGTTTTCCGGCAGCGGCAGTGCCTTCGGCGGTTGCCCCCGCCAGAATGAGGACCCGTCCGTCCTCATCAGGATTACGAACGAAAGCAATAATGGCGAATGTATCTCCAGTAAGCGAACCCGTAGCTGTAGGAATGTATTTCTGCCGCTCATTTCGGCGTGGATGGACATTCAAGATGAATTCCGATTGGGCGGCCTGGTCAAAAACGAACCTGAAGTCCAGCTGGTCGCTAAAGAGGTCAGTCCACGGATCCGACCGAGGACTCCCGAGGAAGATGAAGTTGTTATCGGTTCTCAGATCCTTAAGCTGAATCTGCCGTGCAGCAAATACGTCGATCTTTCTTGAATTGACCTGGGATAATTGCGCAATATTCGCAACGATCTGTATATCGACAGAGGATGCTTTATTTCCACCCAAGACGGTGAGGCAGAAGTACTCTTCTTCTGGTGTCAGTTTCTTCGATCGAGAGAGATAATTATGATTCGCATAATCGGAGACAGAGACTTGGCTGCCGGAAATTCCCTGGATCTCGGCTATGTTCGGATCGCTGGTGATCAGTTCTGTGGCACGGGGGGAATTGAAAAGCGCGGACCAGGGCGGGGACGAAATGTGCGTTGCTTCTGTATGCGGAGGACGACTCCAGAAAACGCCCCAGAGCGCGAGATTGAGTGCGAGGGCGACAGTGCCGAAGACAAGCCATCGAACTTTGCTAAAGTTTTTTGAGGGGGGTGTATCGAGGTGAGGTAGTGCGGGAAAACTGGCAACGAGATCCACAGAAACCGGGGCGGATTCCTGACGGGTGGTTGAAGAGCCATCGCGTCTTACCGCAATGCCCGGAATAGCCGTCAATTCATCGAGCGAACCCACTTCGCTAATCGGGCCGCGGTTGATTTCAGGAATGTATGAGCCGGAAGGCAGGCTAATGCGGAATTCCGGGGGTGCCCCATATCTGCCGTAATGTTGCAGCAAGCGTTTACGCACGTCGCTTGCCGTTACTCGAACAATCGCATCGTCACCCGTGTCGTAGGATGCGGACCTGCCAAACAATTCCATGCCGATCACGCGCTCTTTCAGCGAATCGAAGTGGCCGGCTATCGCTTGATCGATGATGTATTGGAGAAACTGGCCGCTGCGGTGGCTCCCTTTGAATGCATCGCCTTCAATCACTTCCTTCAAGTGCACTTGAAGAGACGCAATATCCCCTTTAGTTTCTATAAGTTTTGCGAACTCTGCGATCCGGGAATCGGTTGTAGAGGGTGTTTGCATATTGGAAGTCTGAAAAAACGATTCTCGCATTCCCCCACCGCAATGTCTACACTTGGCTACCGGTCAGATGCAGACGGGGCAAAGGATCGATTTCCGCGGAACGTATCCTTGCTTCAGCTTTCGAAGCCAGAACTCTCAGACCTCCTCCGCGAATCAAGGCGGGCACACCTCGTACATATCCCTCGGTTCGCATAGTTCCCAGAAGGGTATCTACCGTTAGCTTAAACGCATCCGCACAAGTCTTTTTGCTTCAATCGCATAGAAGAAAGTAGAGAACCGCGCTAACGTTGCCTCTTGCTCAATGGCTAGCTTAGTGTGATCCTTTGCCATACAGAAGCACCGGGAGCAGAGCGCGAAGTGAAGAAATCTGGCAGTCAGAAAGAAGCGGCGATGCGCGTGCATCATCCCGCGTCAGAATTAGTGCGAGAAGAAGAGCAAAGGTCATTCTTCTCCTTGGCCGAGACAGTATCCGGAATGTCGGGCCCAATCTTTAACCAGTGCCAGCATCGGAAAGCGCCTCTTCCGATACGTCTCGGGAGTGCTGCTGCAGCATTATTTGTTATCTCGCTGTCATTCGCAATTCATCCCTTAATATCCTGGGCGCAAGAAAATGCTTCCGTCACCGACTCGCATGCCTTGTACAAACAACCGGGAGTCCCTATCGAGCAGCGTGTCCAGGATCTTCTGAGCCGGATGACCCTGGAGGAGAAAGTTCGGCAACTCGACCTCTATTCAGGGGCGACGGCTCTAGTGGATGTGCACACGGATGGAACCCACGCGGCTGCTACAGCCCATTTCCTTCCGGACAAAGCACAAGCCTTATGGGGCGATTTAGGCGTCGGCGCAATCCACGACTTGAATCCGACGCCGGAACAGGCAAACGCCATTCAGGCTTGGGTCCTCGCACACAATCGCCTCGGCATTCCGGTGCTTTTCACCGAAGAGGGTTTGCACGGTTTCGACAGCGGAACGGTTTTTCCCGCTCCGATTGGGCTTTCGGCCACCTGGAATCCAGGACTTGTCCGAAACGTAGGCGCAGCCATCGCGGCTGAGGCGCGTGCGACCGGAGTGGGTATGATCCTTGCGCCAGTCGTGGATCTTGCACGCGAGCCGCGCTGGGGGCGCGTCGAGGAGGACTATGGTGAGGACCCCTATCTGACTGGCCAACTTGGATTGGCGTATGTACAGGGGGCACAGGGCGAGAGCCTGAACAGCGACCACAGCGTTGTGAGTGAGCCTAAGCATTTTGCCGGTCACGGCTCTCCGGAAGGGGGCACGAATACATCGCCGGTGCACATCGGCGAGCGCGAGTTGCGCTCTGTCATGCTCAAGTCGTTCGAGCCGGCGATTCGGGACGGGAAGGCGATGGGAGTGATGGCCGCCTACCACGAGATCGACGGTATTCCGATTACCGCAGATCCGTTCTTGCTCAAGAAAATACTGCGTGAAGAATGGGGATTTCAGGGATTTGTACTCTCCGACCTGGGAGCGATTCAGCGCCTCTACAATGTGCACCACGTTGCCGCCACGCAAGAGGAGGCTGTCTGTCTGGCCATCAAGTCTGGGGTTGACATGCAGTTCTATGATTTCAGTCACGAGGTCTTTCAGAAGGCGCTTGTGAACTGCACTCGCGATGGATCGCTTCCGCAGCCGGACCTGGATCGTGCAGTCGGGTCGGTTCTCCGCGTGAAGTTTGCTTTGGGTCTGTTCGATCACCCGATGACTGATCCCGGTCTGAAAGCCCGCGCAAATCGGTCGCAAGAGCATCTTGACCTATCGCTTGACGCGGCACGCCAGTCTCTGACCCTGCTCAAGAACGATGGTCATCTCTTGCCGCTATCGAAATCAACCAAGAGGATCGCCGTGATCGGTCCAAATGCCGATATTGCGCGATATGGCGACTACGAAAATGAGTCGAACGGCGTGCACATCAGCATGCTGGCCGGCATACGCGCATTGGTACCTCAGGCAACTGTCGAATACGACATGGGCAAGGATATCGCGGCCGCTGCTGCCAAGGCCCAAACGGCGGACGTGGTCATACTCGGCTTGGGAGAATGGCAGGGTATCTCCGGCGAAGGGTTTGACCGCTCCAACTTAAGTTTGCCCGGCAATCAGGAACAACTGCTGGAGGCTGTAGTGGCAGCCGGAAAACCGGTGGTCCTGGTCCTGGAAAATGGTCGGCCATTAACAATCGGCTGGGCGAAGGAGCACGTTCCAGCCATTCTCGAAGCTTGGTATCCAGGAGAGTTCGGAGGTAAGGCGATCGCCGAGACTCTCTTTGGCGACAACAATCCCGCGGGGCGCCTCACGATCACATTTCCTCGCAGCGTGGGGCAATTGCCCGACTTTTATAACTTCGACCCATCGAGAACTCATAAGTATGTGGACGATGACGGGGCTCCGCTATTTCCCTTTGGATTCGGCCTGAGCTACACGTCGTTTCGCTACGACAATCTCTCGGTGCGCAGCCCGGCGTCCGGAAGCGGTGGAGAGATCCTGGTGACGGTGGATGTAACCAATGACGGCGACCGGCAAGGGGAAGAAGTGGCTCAACTGTATGTGCGAGAGGACGTCGGCAGCGTCGAAACCCCCGACCGTTCGTTGAAGGGGTTCTCTCGAATAGCTCTCAATCCCGGAGAAACGAAGAATGTAACTTTCCGTATTCCTCAGAGCCAGCTCGCTGTGTGGAACACGGAAAGCAAATGGAAGGTTGAGGCGGGTAAGTACACACTTTGGGTTGGCGGATCTTCACAGGCCTCATTAACCGCAAAATTTGTCATCAGCCGGTAAAGGGAAAGCAGAGTCGTGAGCGAAATGCCATTTTTGCTGACAATTCCCAACGGAGAGACAAGGAAAAGAGAGATGGATGAAAACGCTTGCAGCGACGTTGGTCTTGTTTGTCTTCTTTAGTGGCGTAACCTTTGCCCAAGTACACAGGCAGAAAGAGCCGGTTGACTATGTATCCCCTAACATCGGAGGAGTCGGCCAGCTGCTCACGGCGACTCTTCCCTATGTCCAGCGTCCTCATGGCATGGCGCGGCTGGCACCGATCACGACTCCCGGAATCACCGATAGGTATCTCGCGGACAAAATATACGGCTTTCCAATCGGCGCTGCGACACTGATGGCTTCGGCCGGCGAAGTTGGAACCCGGCCAGAATCATACGCCTCCGATTTCGACCACGACTTTGAAATTGCGACACCGTACTACTACGAAGCTGATTTACAGACTTGGGGGATCAAATCGGAATTCACGGCGACTGAACAGGCAGCGTATTATCGGTTTACATTTCCGGCCAGCCCACATGCGCACCTGACCCTCTACGCAGGAGACGACGCAAAACTCGAAGTGATCGGAGACGACACTGTACAAGGGAGTCAGAGAATCGTTGGCACCGTCGGGAAAACCTCCGACACCGACAAAGAGACGCGAGAATACTTCTACGCGAAGTTTTCTCGGCCTCTCAACTCCTATCAGACATGGAAATTGAACAACCTGACCCATGACGCGGCCCAATCCGGTGACAACATCGGAATTGTCAGCGACATCGCAACGACAGCGGGAGAACAGATTGAAGTTCGAGTCGGCATCTCCTATATCAGCATTGAACAAGCTCGCAGAAATCTGGAGCGCGAGATTCCAAGGTGGACCTTTGATCAGGTGAAGTCTCAAACGCGTGCGGTCTGGAACAACGCGTTGGCCGGTATTGATATAGCAGGAGGAACAGAGCGCCAGCGCACCATTTTCTACACGGCGCTCTACCGGTCCCTCGGCCGCATGACCGATATTACCGAGGATGGAAAGTATTTCAGTGGGTACGATCACGCCGTGCACGATGCGGATGGACACGACTTCTATATTGATGACGGGTTGTGGGATACCTACCGTTCGCTTCACCCGTTACAACTCCTGTTGAATGCTCGGCAACAGGAGGATATGGTCCGCTCTTACCTGCGCATGTATCAACAGAGCGGCTGGCTCCCATCGTTTCCCTCTGTGGCCGGAGAGCAGGCGGTAATGATTGGCCATCACGCTGCCCCATTCATTCTCGATCTTTATGCCAAAGGCTATCGCGACTTCGACGTTGAGGAAGCTTATACGGCCATTCGAAAGAACGCCATGGAAGCGACCATGCTTCCCTGGAACCGTGGGCCGCTCTCCAGCCTGGACCGTGTGTACTTCGAAAAGGGCTTCTTCCCTGCGTTGGATTGGGGGCAGAGTGAAACTGTTCCAGAGGTAACACCCGAGCGGAGGCAGGCAGTGTCAGTAACGATTGAGAATGGTTACGACGATTGGTGTGCCGCACAACTTGCGCGGGCGCTTGGGAAACAGCAGGACGCTGAGTACTTGGGGAAACTAGCCCATAACTATCAGAATGTTTTCAATGCGGACATCGGATTTATGGCGCCCAGGGATGCTGGGGGTAGATGGGTGGAACATTTCGATCCAAAGTCAGGCGGCGGGCAAGGTGGAAGAGATTACTTCACCGAGGTCAATTCCTGGCTCTACACGTTTGGCGTTCAACATGATGTAGCCGGAATCATTAACCTTATGGGAGGCCGCGATGCATTCAATGCAAAACTCGATCGGCTGTTTGTGGAGCAGTATGGTACCTCCAAGTACCATTTCCTTGACCAGTTTCCAGATGCAACCGGTCTGGTCGGGCTGTATGCGCAAGGCAACGAACCAAGCTTTCACATTCCATATCTCTACGACTTTTCCGGGCAGCCCTGGAAAACCCAGCGGCGTGTAAGGCAACTGATGGATGTCTGGTATGGGGACGGCCCATTGGGTATTCCTGGAGATGACGATGGCGGGGAAACCTCCTCATGGTATGTCTTAAGCGCGGTGGGCTTCTATCCGGTATGCCCAGGCAGTCCGGTCTATGAGATTGGGAGCCCGATTTTCGCAAAGAGCGTAATTCGGTTAGTCAACGGGAAACAGTTCACGATCCTGGCGAACAACGTTTCGGCCCGAAATAAGTACATTCAGTCAGCTGAATTGAACGGCAAGCCGCTCGATAAGCCGTGGTTCCCGCATTCTGCGGTCGCGAATGGGGGCACATTGGTTCTGGAAATGGGTGACAGGCCGAACACTAAGTGGGGTAGCAGGCAGGAGGATGCTCCACCGTCGATGAGCGACGAAGGCACGGGTACGGGCGCTGCAGAGTAGCTGAAATTGCCAGGATATCTTCATTCAACGCAAACCAGAGGAACAGCAATGACGTTTCATGGCAAAAGCACTTCTTCACGACGGGAAATCCTCTCCCTGGGTGCTGCAGCTGGTGTGATGAGGGTGCTGGGCGCACCGGGTGTTGCATATGGAGCCGTGCATTACCATGAAGCCGTCCAGTATTCTCTGAGCGTCTGAATGTTCGGCTCCGCTGGGGACGCGGCAACCGACGATGCCGCTGCATTTCAACGCGCGCTCGATGCTGCGCACACATCGGGAGGCGGAGTGGTTTAGGCCCGATGATCAATCTCCGGTACTGCAGGCGATGTCGACAGCCAATCTTGAACTTCCCTCTGTATGGCAGACTATCGGACTCGCTGAGTGAAGCAATGACGAGCCATTCTGTTATCCGACGCACTTGCCTTATCACCGGAGCTTCTCGCGGCCTTGGAAGCGCAATCGCGCTTGAGCAGGCAGAGGCAGGCGCAAACGTAGCCGTCAACTATTTCAAAAACGACGAAGCTGCGCAACGGATTTGCGGGCGCATACGGCAGAACGGGGGCCGCGCCCAAGCATTCAAGGCTGATGTGCGTGACGCCGACGAAATCGTCCGCTTGGTACAGGAAGTGGTCGGCATATTCGGAGCAATTGACATCCTTGTCGTCAACGCCACCGGACCCCAACCATTCCTCTCGATCGAAGAGCAGACCTGGGAGTCGTATCTCGATCAGCTCGAATTCTTCGTAAAATCTCCACTGTTGTTGCTAAAGCAGGTACTGCCGGGAATGAAGGAGCGCGGCTTCGGTAGAATTATTCAAATTGGCAGCGAGGTGTTCGAAGTCGGGAATCCACGGTTTGCCAACTATGTCGCCGCCAAGGGAGCGCAGTTGGGACTAACCAGATCGTGGGCGCGTGAGCTTGCCCCAACCAGCATCACCGTCAACCTTGTTGCGCCCGGCTGGATTCCCACAGAGCGGCACGCCGATGCAACGAGGGAAGAGCTTGATGCATACGCTCAAAACGTTCCTATGAAGCACATGGGGGAGGCGAAAGACGTTGCCAAGATGGTTGCTTTTCTTGCGAGCGACGCGGCGGGTTTCATAACTGGCCAGAAATTCTCGGTCAATGGAGGCAACACGCTGGAGTAGCCCTTTGGTCAGTGCGCCCAAGAATTTACGCCAAAACCGGACATTTCTAGGTAAAGCCCGATACTGTAAGGCCAGGCTCTTAACCAACAGGTTGTAGGTTCGAGTCCTACGAACACCTAGGTCTCTGACCGGATAAAGATGTATCTTTTGAGCTACTTTTCAAGAGAGTGAAATGGCCGCATTGTGGGGACATGCAAAGCTATCATCGGCTGCACGTTCAGTTGGGGAGGAGTGATCGG
>Ga0182024_10020236_pt1 | contig 12176 bp, 11 predicted proteins | sample P32metaG_FD_120480 | JGI IMG/M metagenome (GOLD analysis project Ga0182024, IMG submission 120480) | Permafrost microbial communities from Stordalen Mire, Sweden - P3-2 metaG (Illumina Assembly) | ecosystem: Environmental > Terrestrial > Soil > Wetlands > Permafrost | place: Sweden: Stordalen...
AACGAAGAAGGTGAAACGCCTCTGCCGAAGCTCCGCAACTTCTGCCGCCCCCCAACCCTGCGCGCTTCGCACGCACTCAATTCAAAACCGTATCAAGTTTTCACTTGACACAATCATAGATACCCGAACGACTGCGAAGCGCTGAAGCCTGGCCGCGTGATCGTCTCACTTGCAAGATTCCCATTATTCTGTGAAGTGGAGACTCCATACGAATACCCCAGCGAAAGCAGAGTGCCCGCACTCACCATCACCCCAAGTGACGCAACCTGCAACCGCCCGTTATACCCGATCGCCCGGCTTACCTCGTGACCCGTCGCGAGTGTCGTGTCAAGTGCTTTCGAGCCACGGACTATCGGATCGGCCTGTTCGCCAGCCGCCGCGAACGGAGAATTTAACTAAGCGCTCTGCGGGGCCGCGTATGTGGAAGCACTCATCATCGTCACTCGTGGTTGCAAGCAAATCAACTGAAACGCCGCTGTCAAATTCAATACGCACGTCTAAGTCAGTGACCTGCCGCAGGGAGAGAAACCGGCCTAAATCAACCCGACCCAGGGAGGCGTTCAATTCGTCAACTGAGTCAACCGCGTCTTGACTTCCGCACAGTACAACTCCCGCTCGAACAATCCGCCATGCGTTGTAATAGGTTACGATCTCCCACTCTCTGTGGGTCTTCCCGCTGAGATTGAGAGGGCTGCCAACTTCGGCTCCAAAACCGATGGTGAGACTTCTCGCATGTCCGGCCTCCTTCCACGAACAGGGGATCCCAATAAGTTGCTCGAGGATTCTGGCCACTTGATCATTCATCCTTCGCCTCGCGTGTCATTGCATCCATTTGGGCGGTACCCTTCCCTTTTGTTGGTAGATCGCTTTTGCGTCTGCCTTCAGTTCCGCTAAAGTACGATCACCGGCCCCGCCCTCCTTGAGGTCGTGGAATTCGGTGCGCGCGTCAGCCCCCAAATCACGCTCTATTTGCCGCGCCATGTCTTTAGCGGTTTTCTCGGAGGCTGGTCCACCTTTACCGCTCCCGCCACCAGTGGACCCACCTCCACTACTTGCCCCCGAATTCCCGTTGCACGCAATCATGCCGATAGCGCCACCGGCCGCCCCGCCAAGTGCGCCGCCTCCGGCCGCGCCTCCCGGAATCGTCACTGCTGCTGCCGGCCCACCTGCCAGACCCAGTGTACCGACACCTCCGCCAGCCAAAAAACCAAGCGAAGATCCGCCCACCGTGAACGCGTTCATGCATCCCTGGTTGCGCGGTGCACTCAAATACTGCGCCACCGGAACTGCTATCTGAATGATGGGCTGCACCACATTCGTCGCAGCGGTATTGAGATAGTACTGAAAGTTCTGCACGAACCATTCCCAGCCAAGATACCCTTCATTGGCAATTCCCGTCGCCGAGAAACAAGGGTCTGAACTGGTCAGGTCCTGGCAATCCATCCCGCTCGGATCCCCAAACCTCAGCGGATTATTCCGCGCATACGAATCCAGCTTCCAGCTCTGCGGATCACTCCCCCACTGATCGTTCAACGGCTCATCCGCCGAAATAAACGACCCCATCGACGCCCGCAAATACCGTGCATTGAAATACGCCAGCCCCGTCTCCGCATCGAACAACTGCCCCGTAAACTTCACATCCGTTTCCGGCGTCTGCGCATATTGCGTATAGCAGGAAACCCCACTCCGCCCCCACCCCGACACCGCCCCCGGAATCTCCTCCCCAAACGGCAGATAATCGTGGCATCCCACCACCGACCCACCCGCCGCAGTCACCATCCGCGTGGACCCCAGCCGGTCCCGCGTTACATACAGCGTCCCCGTCACCGCCGGAGCCGCCCCACCCACCTCCATCGCAAGTTGCCCGTTCGGATCGTACACGTAAGTCGTCACCGCGCCGCTGAAAATATTCGTCTTTGTGGCCCGCCGCCCGTCTCCATCATAGGTGAAAGTGTCGTTCACCGTCGATCCGTCGTTCAGCGACGTCAGCCGCCCTTCCGCATCGTACGTCAATATCTGCGACACCAGCGACGTCATATTCCCCGCCGGATCGTATCCCGCGCCAGTCCAGTGATTCCGCCCATCGAAGGGCACAGTCGAATTCGACGTCTGTGGCGTAAACGAAGTCGCCGGAATATAAGCGTTCGTCGTCACCGCGCGATTCCCCAACGCATCGAACACATAATTCTGATTCCAGCCGCCACTCTCACTCGCGGAAGTCAGCCTGTTCACGCCATCATACCCGAACGATTGCGCGCCGAATCCCGGCCGCGAGATCGCCTCATTCGCCACATTTCCGTTATTCTGCGACGCCGAAACCCCATACGTGTATCCCAGCGAAAGCAAGGAACTCCCGCCAGCCGCCACTCCCAGCGACGAAACCTGCAGCCGCGAGTTAAACCCGATCGCCCGGTTCACTCCTTCTCCTGTATTCAGCTGACTGATTGACCCCTGCGCCGCATACTGCACGCCGCCCGTGCCGGTATACGCCGTCACGTTCGAATTCAGCGTCCCGCTCAGTCCCGCCGGCCGGCCCGCTCCGTCGAACGATGTCACAACCGTCCGCCCCGTAGGATACGTGACCGATTTCATATCCCCCTGCGGCGTCCACTGAATCCCCGTGAACGTGTACGTCCCGCCATTGGTCGTTTGCGAAGCCGCGCCCGCTCGCCCCAGGGCATCGTAGTTTGAATAACTGTATAACGACGCGCTCGATGAAACCGCCGCCGGGAAATCCGCCGTCTGACTCGCGCCCGCGTAAGTGTACGTCACCGCCGGTGTGGCGCCGCTGTCGTTATACGTCTTTCCCGACACTCGGTTCAGCGCATCGTAAGCCTGCGTCAACGTCTTTCCCCTCGCGTCCGTCTTCGTAATCTGGTTGGAATTATTGTCGTAGGTGTAGCACGTCGTCGAAATCCCCGTAACCAAAGGTGCGACCGCCGTCAGATTATCCTGCACATCGTTTGCGTAGGTGATCACGGTGCCCGTCCCGAGAGCATCGCCCGTGAACGAAGTCGGTCTTCCGATCAAGCCGACAACGGCCACTGAAGGCACCCAGCCCATCGCTAACAGGTCAGTTCCCTCCGCAGATTTTAGGCAAACTGCACGAATCGGAGCACGGGACCGAATTAGTGGGATACTGGCGATCCGCCCGGCTCGGCATCCGCATCGTGCAATCGACCGGTCAACCGTCTTTCCAGCCCCGTCTCAGAAAATCCCGGATGCTCTGAATCTGCGTGTCCCATTCGGAAATCTCCATTCCGTCGTCGTTCGCGATCAGCCGTTCACGCACGGAAGACCATGGGTCCTCCACCACAAAGGGAGTCGGCACCTGCTCGTAAATCAGTAACTCGTTTTGAACGTGCACAACGTCGCCATCCCGATAGAGCGGCCACCACACCAAAAATTCGGACAGCGCAGGATTCACATACGAGACGATCAGCGCCGATACACTCTCACCACCGACCAGGCGTTCACAAGCCTCAAGCCACTGCCTCTGATAGTCCGCCGCCGTCCAACAAACCAGACTAGATACAAATGTCTCAGCATAGTCACCAACCTTGATTTTTCCGTAGACCGCATGGCCGTCTGACTCAGGTACGACCTCGCCGGTAAGGTAAATATCGAACATCGCACTCACTTTCCCAATCGGACCGTCATGTCGGTCGTGTAAGTGACGAGACATCTCCCAGCAGAGTCAAACAATTTCCGAGTCTGATTTCCGCTATGGCCGTCGATATCGGTGTTATCCATTTGTTGCCAGATTTAAATGTTAGCTGGTTGCGTGAATCGAAGGGCGCGCCCTTCGATTCTTTATAACCCAAATCAGCAGCTTTTTCTCTCGCAGCACTGTTCGTCCATCCATTTTTGCCGCCGCTGCCCTCGCCACCGGACCCACCCCCACTACTCGCCCCCGAATTCCCATTACAGACCACCAGGCCGAACGCGCCGCCAACCGCCCCGCCAAGCGCACCACCTCCGAGAGCGCCTCCCGGAATCGTAACCGCCCCAGCCGGCCCTCCCGCCAGACCCAGTGTACCCACGCCTCCGCCAGCCCAAAAACCTAGCGACGAACTACCCACAGTGAATGCGTTCATGCATCCCTGGTTACGCGGCGCACTTAAATGCTGAAGTACCGGCCCCGCCGTCTGGATTATCGGCTGCACCACGTTGGTTGCCGCGCTATCGAGATAATATTGAAAATTCTGCAGGAACCAATCCCAGCCCAGATAACCCTCATCGGCGATCCCCGTCGCCGTCACCGAGAAACGAGGGTCCGAACTGGTCAGATCCTGGCAATCCATCCCGCTCGGATCTCCAAACCTCAGCGGATTATCCCGCGCATACGAATCCAGCTTCCAGCTCTGCGGATCGTCCTCCTCCTGATCGTTCAGCGGCTCATCCGCCGTCACGAACGATCCCATCGACGCCCTCAAATACCGCGCATTGAAATACCCCAGCCCCGTCTCGGCATCGTAACAACCGCCCCGCGAACTTCACATCCGTATCGCCGCTCGCTGTGTAGCACGACGTCCCATTCCGCCCCGTGGGATAGTGAATCTCTATAGAATAACCGAAAGTTGGGAAGGCAAAGGATATCGTCTCAAAGGCGAGAAATCAACCTTCCAGAAATCAATCTCACACAAATTACCTTGATCGTCGACGTTGATAACAATGCTCACGGTAATCCCGTCTTCATCGACGTAGGTAGCTTCGGCGAGGGCCTTACCAGTGGGACGCCGGAGGGCCCCTGCGAACCGGACGCTGCCCATCCCCCCATCCCGCATATCCTCCACGCAAGATGACGCTAGTATTTGTTCAAGATCCCCTCCCCCAAACCGCACGCCCAGCATAGCCCTGACCAGCGCGCGCTCGGCGGGACACAGTAGTCGCAGCTGCACATCTTCATTTGACCGTGATTCTTCCGACATTGATAGTCCCATCCGATAGCTTAAAGGCTCTGTTTCGTCACGTCGCGCCCGGAAATGCGTTTTTCGCGACCGGTCGCGACTTAACAGCCTTGGTGAGTCACAAGAATTTCAGTCAATGGAATCAATAAGATCCGCCTTCAGCGCAAAGCCAGCGATGCATAATGTTGTTTGTGTGAAGAACTTTGCCGCGCGGAAGTGTTTCGGCTCCGCGCGAAAATAACCAAACGAACCTGGATTTCGATAAACCACATCGAATCAAAGAGCTGCGGGGAAATTTGCGCCGTGCCGCCAAACCATGGGGGCCGCTGGAATTTACTGCATCGCCGGTGGGGAGGATAACTCGCTGAAGGATAGCGAAACTCTCGCGTTTTTAAGGAAAGGCCGTCCCTGCCAAGGGGCTCCGGCCACATGATCTCTGACAACTGAATATCCACTCGGCGGGCCGCGAGCCTGCACTCCCCGCATCGGCGGCCATCGTCACCGGGAGCGCGAGATAGTGCCTGGTGCCCTCTGATACCATGCGCTATAGAGTATTTCGTGTTCGAATCCCCTTGCTTCCACCAGATTCGCCGGGCTCTGCCTCCTCGATAGTGCGCTACATCATTTGGGACTTTGACGGAACCTTAGCCTGTCGGCCCGGAATGTGGTCCGGCACCCTCCTCGAAATCCTGAACCGCGAACTGCCCGGTCAAACCACCACCATCGAAGACATTCGGCCGTACATGCGAACCGGATTTCCGTGGCATAGTCACGATCAGCCGCACAACCCCATAAAATCAGCCGATGAGTGGTGGGAATCTTTGCTCCCTCTGTTTGAGCGTGCCTTCCGCGAAGGCGCGCAACTGGATGCGGGTGAAGCGCGGCGTCTGGCTCGCCACGTGCGAGCCGGCTACGTGAACCCGGACGCCTGGGAGCTTTTTGCCGACACGCTCCCGTGTCTCGAAACGCTGCGAATGCAGGGCTGGCGGCATCTCATTCTGTCGAACCACGTGCCGGAACTGCCAGCCATCGTCAAAGCTCTTGGCCTCGCGCCGTTCATCGCACAAGTATTCAATTCCGCACAAACAGGCTTCGAGAAACCTCACCCCGAGGCGTTTCGTTCCGTGCTCGCGACGATTCCCCACGCGACGGAAATCTGGATGGTCGGTGATAATTTCTCCGCCGACGTCATGGGCGCGGAGGCGATGGGTCTGCCTGCCGTTTTGGTCCGCAGCCAGCATCCCGACGCGGTGCGTTGTTGTGAAACGCTGATGGAGTTGCCTGCTGTTCTGAACGGCCTGTCCTGACAAGCCGCCCGTTGCCGCCCCACTCGCGGTAGAATAGCCATTTGCGTTCACCGCAGGATGTAAACGTTCTGATCACCGGCGCCGGACGCGGAATCGGCAAGCGATTGGCCCTCGGCTTTTCTCAAGCCAAAGCGAGAGTCGGTCTCCTTGGCCGCAGTCAGGGCGAACTCGACGTCACCAAGCTCGAAATTGAAGACAGCGGCGGCACAGCGTTACGCCTGCGCGCGGACGTGCGCAACTTCGATCAGGTCAACGCCGCCGTGGATCGTATGACCCGTGAGTGGGGCGCGGTTCACACCCTCATTGCGAACGCGGGCGTTCAGGGTCCCATCGGCCCATTCACCGATAACAAGCCCGCTGCCTGGCAGGAAGTCTTCGAGACCAACGTCATCGGCGCCATGAATTCCTGCCGCGCCGTATTGCCGCGCATGCTGGAGCGCCGTTCGGGCAAGATCATTCTGATTGCAGGGCAGGGTTCGGCGTCTCCGCGCCCGCGTTTTGCCGCCTACGCAGCCAGTAAGGCGGCGATCGTCCGCTTCGTCGAATGTGTCGCCGAAGAGGTTCGCGACGATAACGTGCAGATCAACTGCATGTTCCCTGGCGAAACTTACACCAGCATGACGGACGAAATCCTCCACGCCGGCGAGCGCGCAGGTATGCACGAAATAGAATCCGCCGAGAAACTGCAGCTCACCGGCGGCACGCTTTCCGACAAGCAGATCCAACTCGCCCTCTTCCTCGCATCGGAACGCTCCAATCACCTGACAGGAAAACTAATCTACGTGCAGGACGACTGGAAAAAGTTCGAGCACGACAGCGCCCGTCCGGACGCCTTCACGCTCCGCCGTCATCTCAAGTAGCCACGTAAAATAGAAAGACATGCGGCACGTCCTTTCGATCATTGCGATCACGCTGGCTCCATGCCTGGCTTCATCCGCCTTTGGCTGGGGCTGCGATGGCCACCAGACCGTCGCTCTGATCGCCCGCGCCCATCTGACTCCCGCGGTCTCGGCGGCCGTTGACGACCTGCTCCGCGCGAACCCCATAGACGCTGCCCTCAACCGCTATTGCAAAGATCGCCCCGACGACCTGATGGCCGATGCCGCTACCTGGGCCGATGACTTCAGGATTACTTCGGGGAATCCGTGGCATTTCGTTGACGTACCCCGCAGCGTGACATCGCGTACCTCTCTGGATCCCTGGTGTCCCCCCATCGGACCGTCCGTCGGCGGCAAAGACGCGCCCGGCTGCGTCGTCAACGCTATCGACTACCAGTTGGCAATCCTCCGCGATAAATCCGCCGCCGCCGCTGCCCGCGCCACCGCCCTGCGCTACGTCATCCATTTCCTTGGCGACATCCACCAGCCTCTCCATGACATCGACAATCACGATCAGGGCGGCAACTGCACCACAATGCAATTCAACGGCGACGATCGGCTCACCAATCTTCATACAATCTGGGACAGCAGGTTGATTCGGAGTGAGCTGGAATCGCGGAAACTGACCGACACCACCTATGCCGCCGCGCTGGACGCGCGCTTTGCCGCGAAATATGACTCCCTCGCCGCCGAGCCTGTCGACGATCCGGCGGCGTGGGCGTGGGAATCGAATGCATTAGCCCGGTCCGTGGCTTACGGCAATCTCGAGCCTGGCCTTCCCGTTTTCCAGTCGGGCCCGGAACTCGTTTGCGCGTCGGAGCGGGAAAAGGCGCAGGCTCTGCACATCGTCATCGGCGAGGCTTACATTGCCAAAGCCCTGCCCGTCATCGACGAACAGCTGGCCACCGCCGGTTTCCGGCTGGCGTATCTTCTGAACGCTGCCTTTTGACTCGCCGTCTTCTGTATTGGCAGTTAACGTACTGGAACTAACGTTCGTCGGCAAGCCAAAGTGGGCAGCGTCTAAATGGGGCACGACGGGATACAATTGGTCTGGAAGCTCGAATACTGACTGATGCGTCGTCCGCGAAATTCGCCTGGCAGAGTATCGAACCCGCTCCGGGAGCTGTTGACCGAACGAAATCGGGCAGCGGAACTGGCACGCGCACGCCAGCGTGAGCGCCCGGTCCGGGACGACCTTCCCTCTCTGATTGACGAAAAGGTCGGTGAGCAGATCGATAAGCTGGAAACCAGGCTGGTGGATAGCTTCCGTGACATGGGGCAGCGCGTTGTCGAGCAAAGCACCGAATTGCTGACTTCTCAACTGGATGGCCGGATTACGCAGCTCGAAGAGATCTCCGCGATCCAGACCGAAACCATCAACCATTTGAGGGATTCCTCCCGGTCCTCCGAACAGAAGGTTTCCGGTGTGGTCAACAATATTGAAAGGGCGCTGGGAGACGCGGTCCCGGGCTTCCGCCTGTCGCCACCCGCCGGGCATCTTCCTCCGCAATTGACCCCCGCGCCGCAGCATGCGCGTGAACTGGTGAAATCGCAGGACCGCTCCATCGAAGCCGGGGTGTCCGTGAATCTGTTTTGCCCGAAGTGTACGTCCACTCACGTGCGGCGGGCGAGCCGGACCGGCATGTGGGAGGAATTTCTGCGGTTGTTCTTTATTGCGCCGTTCCGCTGCCGTTCCTGCCGGCATAAATTCTACCGGTTCTGAGGCAAACTACGCCGTAACCGGCTGTAGTTCTTCGTAAACGCCCTTGAAGTCTTCAATACCGCTGGCCGAAACACGCCAGATGCGGGTCGCCGTCTCTTCCAGCAGATCGTGATCGTGCGTAACCAGAAACAGCGTCCCCTGATACTTCTGGAGCGCGATATTCAACGCGTTGATGGATTCCAGATCCAGGTGGTTCGTGGGCTCATCCAGCAACAGTACGTTCGGCTTCTGCAGCATCAGCCTGCAAAAAATCAGACGAGCCGCTTCGCCGCCGGAGAGCGCCGCCGTCGGCTTGAGACCTTCGTCGCTCTTGAACAGCATCTGTCCCAGCAAGCCGCGCAGTTCTTCATTACCCGCGGTCGGATCGAACTGCTGCAGCCAGTCGAATACCGTCAGGCCCGGCTGGATCGTCGCACGATGGTCCTGCGCGAAATAGCCAACCTGCACCTCGTGGCCCCACTCGATCACGCCACTATCGATCTGAAACGTCTCATCCGCGCCCTCCGCCGCCGCGCCCAGCAGCGACCGCAGAATCGTCGTCTTGCCAACGCCGTTCCGTCCGATAATCCCGATCTTTTCGCCGCGCGAAATACTGGCCGTAAAGTTTGAAATCACCGGCGCCGCGCCATCGTACGATTTCGTCAGGCCCTTGATTTCCAGCGCGTGCCGGCCCGAAGGCCGCTTCATGTCGAATTTCAGAAACGGACGCGCGATGTTGGACCGCGCCAGATCGCTCGTCGCCAGGCGCTCGACTTCCTTCTTGCGCGAAGTCACCTGGCTCGACCGGGTTCCGGCCGAGAAGCGCGCGATAAACTCGTTCAGCTGTGCAATCTTTTTCTCACGCTGCGCATTCTGCGATTCCAGCCTCGACCGCACCTGCGTCTTCGCGAGCACCATGTCGTCGTAGCCGCCCGTATACGTGATGATCGTCTCGTAATCGATATCCGCCGTATGCGTGCAGACGCTGTTGAGGAAGTGCCGGTCGTGCGAAATCACGATCAGCGTGCCCTGGTAGCGCGAAAGAAAATCCTGCAGCCAATGAATGGATTCCAGATCCAGGTAGTTCGTCGGTTCATCAAGCAAGAGCGCGTCCGGGCCCCCGAATAACGCCTGCGCCAGCAGGACGCCGACCTTCTGGCCGCCCTGTAATTCGCTCATCTTCCGCTCATGCAGCGGTTCCGGAATATCCAGCCCGTCGAGCAGAATCGCGGCGTCGCTCTCGGCGGTGTACCCGTCGTTTTCCGCGACTATGCCTTCGAGCTCGCCCAGCCGCATGCCGTCTTCATCGGTCATGTCCTGTATTTCGTAAAGGCGATCACGTTCTTCGAGGGCCTTCCACAGAGGACGATTGCCCATGATCACGGTATCGACCACGCGGAAAGCGTCGAACGCGAACTGATCCTGGCTCAGCACACCGACGCGTTTCGGCCGCACGACGGAGCCCTTCTGCGCATCCAGTTCGCCGGTGAGAACCTTCATGAAGGTGGACTTGCCGGAGCCATTCGGTCCCGTCAGGCCATACCGCCGACCGGGCAGAAACGTGGTGGATACGTCATCAAATAAAACTTTGGCGCCGTAGCGCATGCTGAGGTTATTTACTGAGATCACGGGATGAAAAGGAGAACTACATTCCTATGATAACAGTGGGATGCGGGGCGCTATTCGACGCGTCCGCAGCCGCGTTGGTTCGGGTTAGTCTTTTGGGAGTTTGACTCTCGTTTGCCTGAAGCCCGAATAGATCAGCCATACCGCCCCGGCAAAAAGAAGTGCATCGCCGAAATAGGCCCCCGCGCGCTCCGCTGGATCGGGCGATTGTAAAAATCCAGTTCCGCCAGACATGAAAAACTGGCCGACTTTGCCTGCGGGCAGGACAATACCCACCGCGATTCGCCAGGGGCGTGGTTTCGACTGCGCACGCTCGAAGCGCTCATTCCAGTCCTTCTCCCTCGGCCCGCCCAGCGTCTGTCCACAATCGCATCTTCTCGAACCCGGCGGATTAATCAGGCCGCAACGCACGCACTGCATGATCTGGAAAGGATATCAGCTACACACAAATACCTGGCTACCCGCCGAACGGATTCACCACCGCATCGGCACCGATCACGATTACCGATGTAACTCGCCTTCGCCGCATTCGATAAGCGATTCGATAATCGAACGGATCACTGGCGAGCAACGCATACTAGAAACGCGCGCGAAACCGCCGCTATCAGAAGCCATGATATGATTTCCCCGAGTTACACAAAAGGGAGTTGTCATGTTCCGTCTTCTAAGCGCGACATTGGTAATCGGCCTGGTGGCTGGTCTGTATTCCGCGTTCGCCCAAGCGCCCGCTCCGACCCAGGCGCCGGTTCCGGGCGCGGGCCGGGGCGGTAGAGGCGGCTCAGGCGCCGGTCGCGGCCCGGGTGCGCCCACACGCGATCCCCACACCGAAGGTTATGTCACGGCCAAAGAATTAACCGATGGCGACAACGCCCCCGCCAACGCAGATGGAAATTTCATCATCGGCCCCACCCACCCTGTCGCACCGGAGATGGCCGCGCAGGATTCCGTGCCCCGGGGAACCATCTTCAACTTCGACATGGAATCGACAGACAGCAAGATCTACCCAGGCATCGCCCGTGGACCCGCTCCCGGTGAAGCCGCTCCCGCGCCACCGGCAGATCCCACCGCGCCCCGCGTAGTCGCCACCCACGCCCAGCCCTACACGCGCAAAGTCGCCGTCTACGTCCCGAAGCAATACGTCCCCGGCACAGTCGCTCCGTTCATCATCGGGGCCGACGGCATTGACAAAGGTCTGTTCACTGCTCTCGACAACCTGATCGCCGAACACAAAGTGCCCGTGATGATCGCCATCTCCATCGCCAACGGCGGCGGCGACGCGCAGGGCAGCGAACGCGGTCTCGAATACGACACCATGTCCGGCCTCTACGCCGAGTTTGTCGAAAAAGAAGTGCTGCCCCGCGCCGAGAAGGAAGCCAACGTCAAGCTCACCAAAGATCCCGACGGCCGCGCAACCGAGGGCGGCAGTTCCGGCGGTTCGGCTGCGCTGGAAATGGCCTGGTATCACACGGAGCTCTACCACCGTGTGCTCACCTTCTCCGGCACCTATGTCAATCAGCAATCGCCCATGAATCCGGCCACGCCGCACGGGGCGTGGGAATTCCATGAAAGCATTATTCCGAACAGCCCTGTGAAGCCGATCCGTCTCTGGATGGAAGTCGGGGATCGCGACAACTACAACGGCCGTGACGGTTATCACGACTGGGTGGTCGCCAACGAAAACATGGCCAAAGTTCTGGCCGCGAAGGGCTATCATTATCAGTTCGTCTTCGCGCGCAATGCGGGCCACACCGAT
>Ga0182024_10020237_pt1 | contig 12176 bp, 10 predicted proteins | sample P32metaG_FD_120480 | JGI IMG/M metagenome (GOLD analysis project Ga0182024, IMG submission 120480) | Permafrost microbial communities from Stordalen Mire, Sweden - P3-2 metaG (Illumina Assembly) | ecosystem: Environmental > Terrestrial > Soil > Wetlands > Permafrost | place: Sweden: Stordalen...
GGCTGGCGGTGATCAGCGCGAGCAGGTAGAGCAGGATCCGGCGGTGGGTCCGGGCGGTGCCGATGATCCCGGGGAGCATCGGGACACTCGCGTTGCTGTAGTCGCGGCGCAACAGAAGGGCGAGCGACCAGAAATGCGGCGGCGTCCACAGGAACACGATCGCGAACAACACGAATGCAGGCCAGCCGACCGTCCCCGTCACCGCGGCCCACCCGACCAGGGGCGGAAACGCACCGGCGGCACCGCCGATCACGATGTTGAGCGGGGTTCTGCGCTTCAGCAGCATCGTGTAGATGAACACGTAGAACAGGCCGCCCCCGAGTGCGAGCGCGGCAGCGAGGGTGTTCACCCCAAGGCTGAACACAACGACCGACGCGGCGATCAGTGAGACGCCGAATGTCAGTGCCTGCCACGGCAGGATTCGACCCGACGGAAGCGGCCGTGTGCACGTCCTCGCCATGACCCGATCGATATCGCGGTCGTACCAGCAGTTGATCGCACCCGACCCTCCCGAGGCGAGCGCACCACCAACCCCGGCCCAGAACAGCAGCGGCAGCGATGGGATGCCGCGTGCTGCGATGAACATCGTCGAAAGCTCGGTGATGAGCAGCAGCACGATGATCCGCGGCTTGGCGAGGCTGATGTAGTCACGAGCGGTGGCGCGCACATGCGTCGACCGTGTGCGCGCCACGCCCTCAGCGGCGGCGGGCGCACCGATGGCGTCCGCCGGGCCGATGACGATCTCTGCGCTGGTCTGCATCCCCGTCTCCTACGCGCTGCCGGTCTTGGTTGCGCCCAGCAGCGACGTGACCTGTGCGTTGAAGTCGGCAGTGCTCATGGTCCCGAGTGCGCCGAGAACGGCATCGGCGACCTTCCCTTGGCTGCTGAGGAAGACCAGTGCCGGAGCTGACGGTATCTGATAGTCGACGGCGAGCGTCGCGTTGGTATCGGCGATGCTCGGGTACGGCACCTTGAACTGCGATTGGAACGCCAGTGCCGGCGTGGTCGTGTCGCGGAGATCGATTCCCAGGAAGACGACACCCCGGGGTGACCACGTCATGTATGCGCTGTTCAACGCGGGCTGCTCATCGTGGCAAGGCCCGCACCAGGAAGCCCAGAAGATCAGCACCACCGGATGACCCCGGTACGCCGTGATGCTCACAACCTTGCCAGTCAGGGTTGGGCCACCCGATGCCGTCACCGGGAGCGGCGTGGAGGCTGCGGGATGTGATGCTCCGCAGCCGGCGACCAGCAACGCAATCGCACATCCGAACACGACGCGCCGGCTGCTGGTCACGGCTGTACCACCGCACTGCTCGCCGCCGACCGGTCGTCGACCTCGAACCACCGGATACCGAGGTAGAGCAGCGCGACGAGGAACGGGGTCCCTCCGGGCACCCACATCACGCCGGCGGCGATCTCCTGGTCCGCGAGCAGGCTCAGCCCGCCCGTCGGCGTGGGGTACGCGTACAGGGGGTGAGTCGCGTAGCCGATGACGATCGCGAGACCCCAGCTCACGAACATCCCGGCCAGGACCACCACGGCACGCCCGAGCAACGAGAGGCGTCCCGTCGCCTTGACCGGGCTGATCACCTGGTCCCAGAAGAGCAAGCCCACGAGCAGAAACGTGAGGTGCTCGAGGTCGTGCACCGAGGCGATCCGGAGCGTGGCGTTGTAGATGGCGGGGATATGCCAGACGAGGAGATCTACGCTGAATGCGAGGACGACGATAGTCGCCGCCCGTGGCCCGGAGTGGAGGACTCGCATCACGCGATCCGGCCACGTCCCCTCCACCGCGATCGGCCGTCCCTGCGCGGCAAGATATCCGGCCCACGCCGTGCGAAACGGGTCTGCAAGCAGGATGAGCGGCGGTGCGACCAGCAGCAGGATCACGTGCTGCACCATGTGGTCCCACTGCAACGTGGTGTCGAAGTACGAGATCGGCGAGATCAGCGCGAGCAGCAGCGCGGCGATGCCGAGTGCGAACGCGGTGTCGCCGTTGTCCCATGCCGCTCCTCGTCCCAGCGCGGGCGCGGCGGTGCGGCGACCACGCCAGTACAGGTACGCAGCTGTGGCGCAGCCCACGATCGGAACTGGTTCGAAGCTCCAGTCGAGCAGCGGTCGCCAGAGCATGCGCCGGACCTACTTGACGTACTGGATCAGGAGGTACACCACGATTGACACGCCGGTGATGTACGCCCACTGGTCCAGGATGGCTCGCGCGTGCGCCGGACTGAGCGGATCAGTCCGGCGTACATGCCCCATGACGAGGCTGAGCAACCACAGACCGACGAGGATGAACTCGCCCAGCAACACGGCGTACCACAGGGTCGATATGGCGGCGTAGGTACCCGCGCTGTCGAGCTCCCAGTTGAACTGATACATGAGCAGGATGCGAACAGCGCCGGTCAGCACCGCCTCGAACAGCGCAAGCCAGAGCAGCCCCGACACGCTCGAGTCCCGCGCCTTGCTGACGGCGCTCCAGACCGCCCACAGCGCGAACAGCGTGATCAGTGGAAAGGCGAGCGAGATCAGTGCGAGCACCTGTGGCGGCGTGCCAATTCCGCTCGGATGCCACATGCCACCGAAGTTGTTCGCTCGCAGATAGAGGAATGCAAACAGCAGGCTCAGCTGCAGCGTTGTGTTCGCCGCCATGACGAGACGCGAGGTGAAGACGAGCGTTCGCCCGCCGCCTTTGGCGTCATCGATAACGGTGAGCCCGGTGGGGCTGGCGTCACTCATGCTCAGGCTCCACTGAACGCGGGGACGGCCGGTCCAAAGTCCGCCGCAGGCTTTCCGGTGTCGTAGTCATACGGCAGTGACCACGAGACCGGCAGACGATCGAAGTTGAACGTCGGCACGGGCGTGGGCACCTGCCACTCGACGCCGAGCGACTCCCATGGGTTGGCGGCTGCCACCCGCTGCTTGATGAACACCTCCCAGAGGAGGATGCCGAGGAACAGCGTCATCGACAGGCCAAGGCCGTACGCGAACACGGTTGCGCTGACGTTGAGCGGCTGCAGGTACGCCGCGTAGCTGATGACACGTCTGGGCATGCCGAGGATGCCAACCGATATCAACGAGATGAACGTCCCGTTGAAGGTGATGAACACCGCCCAGAACTGGAAGCGCAGCAACCTGATATCCATGGTGCGACCGGTCATCTTGGGAAGGTAGTAGACGATCGCAGCCATCAGCGCGAACACCTCGCCACCCATGATCGTGTAGTGGAAGTGCGCCTGGACGAAGTAGCTGGCGTGCAGCGTGAAGTCGCTCGGAACGTCAGAGAGGAAGACCCCGGTGAAGCCGCCGATCAAGAAGTTGAAGAAGAAGCCGAAGATGAAGAGCATCGGCGTTGTGAAACGGGTGCGTGCTCTCCAGAGCGTCCCAAGCGCGACGAGGTAGATGATGCCGGTCGGGACTGAGATCAGCTCCGTGGAGAACATGTAGAAGGGCCGCAGCGACGGCGCAAGACCGCTGACGAACAGGTGGTGCTGCCAGACGACGAAGCTGAGCAGGCCGATCCCCACCATGCCGCCGACGGCGACGCGATACCCCCAGAGCGGCCTTCGAGTGAAGACAGGGAGCATCTCCATGATCAGCCCGAAGGCTGGGACAACGAAGATGTAGACCTCCGGGTGTCCGAAGAACCAGAAGAGATTCTCCCAGAGGTACGGCGAACCACCTCCCGCCGGTACGAAGAATGTCGTCTGATACGAGCGGTCGAACACCTCCATCATGACCGCGGCGATCAGCGCGGGCGCTGCGAGGGCGCCGAGGAATGACGTGACCAGCACCGACCAGACGAAGATGGGCATCCGGCTCAAGGCCATCCCGGGGGCTCGCATGGTCAGGATCGTCGCGATCATGTTCACACCGGACAGTCCGATAGAGATACCGATCAAGGCGAACCCGATGAGGTAGGAGTCCATGCCGAGCACGTTCTGGTCGGCGAGTGGCGCATAGCCGGTCCAACCGGTGGTGAATCCCCCCAGGAAGACCGTCGAGAGCAGGATGATTCCCGCCGGGGGCAGGAGCCAGAACGTCAGCGCCTCAAGACGTGGGAACGCCATGTTCCGCGTGCCGATCATGATCGGCACGAAGTAGTTGCCGAACGGGCCGATGATCGCGGCCGACGCCATGAAGATCATCAGCGTGCTGTGCAGTCCGACGAGCGTCAGGTACGACTGCGCGGTCGCAATAGTCGGTGAAGGCGTGAGCAACTCGGTGCGGATGAACATCGCCCCCAGCCCGCCGATGAACAGGAAAGCCAGGATCATCACCAGGTACTGCAAACCGATCACCTTGTGATCGGTTGTCATGCGGAAGTACCGGCTCAGACCGCCGCTCTCGCCGTGTATGTACGCGTTGTCCTCTTCGGAAGGCCGCTTCGCGCCCAGCAACCGGCCAATCGGGTAGTTGAGAAACCCCATGCCGGCAAGGAACCCGACGACACTGAGCGCATAGCCGAGCAGGATGCCCGGGTCGGAACCGAGCGAGTTGTCCTCGCCAAAGGAATACGGAATCGCGTGGGTCCCGACCGCGAAGCCGATGAGGAATCCGATCACCATCCCGACGATGCCGAGCGGTAGCCCCCATTCGTTGAGCCGGCGCGCCAGTGTCGGCGGTGTCGACATCGGTGGCCGTGCGGTGGTCACAGCATCCACTTCAGCTTTCCCTTGCGTGCGAGGGCGTGGCGAACATCGTCATGACCCATAGACGGTTGGCGACGGTTCGTACGTATGGCTGTATGGCAGCAGGTACTTCATGACCGGCGCGTCAAGCGTGGTCTGCTGTTGCATCCATGCAGCGAAGTCCGACGAGCTCACAACCATGGCGGTGTTGTCCGCCATGTTGCCGTGCCAGAGCCCGCACAGCTCAGCGCACTGGATGCGGTATGTGCCGGTCAGTGTCGGCGTCGCGGTGACCACGTTGTCGTTGAGCGGCACGGCGTCTGCCTTGACGCCGAGTGCGTAGAACCAGAAGGAGTGGACCACGTCGAGTGACGTGATGTGGAACTCGATCTTCTGGTTGACGGGGAGCACCAGCTGCGACGTCTCGATCCCTCCGTAGCTTGGATAGCGGTAGGTGAACCACCATTGCTGCGCGATCACCTGCACCTCGAGCGGCTGGCTCGTCGACGTCGGCATCGGCAGGGCCGCCGCGTCAGCCGAGATACCGGCACCTGGCTGATCGATCGCGAGCGCGACGGTGCCATAGACGGCCAGGCTGAGCACGACCACGAGCGTGGCCGCGATCCAGGCGGTCTGAGCGCGCGTGTTGCCGCGCAGCGCCTCGGCGCTCACCTCGGCCGTGGGCGGAGCGATCTTGTTCACGACGAGCGTGAAGAACAGCGCTGCCAGGACCGCCGAGAATACGGGCCAGGCGATCTCGGCGAGTAGCAGGATGGTGAGGCTCTCGCTCGATGCCAGGTCAGACGCCTGGCCCGGTGGTATTGGTCCAAATGCGAGGGCGACGTCGCCGGCGACTGCGGCAACCAACCAGACGATGACGACGACCCGGATTGCGGTGGCTCGGTTTCTCATCGCTCAGCCCACCTGGAGCTCGCCGGCCATATAGCCGAGCGTCTGCATCGGACCGCCGTTGCCGTAGAGCGTCCCTGCAGCACAGGGAACGAAGCATTGCCAGCGGAACAGGCCGGGCTTGTCCGGCACCACGAAGTCGAACTGAACAACGATTTGCGCATTCGCCGGAGCGTTATCGGCCACCCCTTCGAGCGGGACGCTCACGCCCAGATCCGGGATGGTGAAGGTGTGCGCGGCGAGCGATGGATCGAGTGCCCCCATCACCTTGCCGTCGACCGTCATCTGGTCGTTGACGGTGCCCCGCACCAGACCGAAGTATTCATTGCGAAGCCCGGTCTGACCGTCCTGCTGGTCGATGGTCATGTGCACGACCGATCCGGCAGGGACCTTCAGATACGTTGTGGGCAGGTAACCAACCCAGTTGGGATGCTCACCGTTCCCCTGGCCCGCATCGCCGACCGCGGCTACCGTGGTGAGGTTGAAGTCCACCACCGGACGGCCCTGGAGGGTCTGCGAGGTCGTGCTCGCGGCGATCTGCGGCGGCGTCGGGTTGAGAAAGCGGGTGACGAAGAATCCGACCAGGACTCCGAACACCACGATGCCACCCACGAGGATCCACGATCTCGATCGCATGCTGTGCCTTACCTCTTTATATGCGCGGCTGCGGCAACGGCGAAGAAAGCATCGGCGGGGGAACGCATCCGGTTAGTTACGTCGAAACAGTCAGTACTCTGAGCGACTCCACTCAGCCACACCCGCGACGCCATAGATGAGATCAATCCAGGCACCAGTTCTCCACTCAACGTGCTGCCGGTTCGGTCTGAAGGCGACATGATCGCGTTGTTTGTGGGGTTCCGTCAAGCCCTTCGGTAAGTGTTTCGCTCTGCGAACATTTCGCACGCTGCATGCTGCGCCCACCGCACATGTCCACGGTGCCGTGGCAGCCGCGCTCGCAGCAGTCTCCTGTATCGCAGCGAACGCGTGCATCGCCGTCGGCGATGAGCTCGACGGCGCGGGCATGGGGCTGCCCCTGGTCGAACGATGGGACGGCAGCGCGTGGAGCGTTCAAGCCTCTCCCGTGGGACGCGGCGGCTCCCTTGCGGGGGTGTCATGCGTGAGTGCGAGCGCATGCATGGCGGTTGGCGCGACGAGCAATGCCGCCGGGTTGACCGTCGCGCTTGCGGAGCGGTGGGACGGGGTGAGCTGGAGCATCGTCCCGACACCGGCGATTCCGGATGCGCCCTTCACCGTCCTGTCAGCGGTGTCGTGCTCCGCGGCCGCAGCATGCACGGCAGTCGGGTCGACGACGGCACCGGTCTTCGGAGCTGTTGCGGAACGGTGGAACGGCAATGCCTGGTCTCTGCAGACGATGGCGACGCCCAGTGACGGCGAGGAAGGGTTCATGACAGGGGTGTCCTGCACGTCGGCCACCAGCTGCATTGGCGCCGGGGACTACATCAACAGCAGCGCTCGGACAGCGCTACACCGCGTAGGCGTCTGGTCCCGGGCTTACCGGTCCGAAGATGGTCCGGTGAGCGCGGGATCTCGGGCCTCCGGAGCAACCCGGCTCTCATCGGACGCCGGCAGCCGCGACTGGGGCTCGGGCTCAGGCGCGATTGCGGGAGCCGCTCTCGGGGCGCGTTTCGCGACGTTGGACAATCCCACCCACACGGCAAGCAGCACGCCGGCGATGAGCAAGATGCCGGCGACGTTGTGCGAGTCGCCCTGATGCTGGACGAGCAGCGCGACCGCGAGGAGCACGACCACTGCGACAAGCGCGATCGCGCCGTCGTCCACGAACAAGCCCCACAGCTCGAGCGCGATCGCCTTGATCGTGCGTTCCAGGCCGCTGACCGACGATGGCGTGCGAGCCGGCCGCTTGAGGAGCCAGACGAACGCAAGCGACGCAAGCCCGTACGCCGCGATCAGGATCAACAAGCTCAGGTCGTCGCCCCACCAGTGGACACCGATCCCTTCACCGCTGAAGAACGTGCCGAATGAGGTCAGCATGATGCCGACCACGTACTTGATGGCATTCTCCGGGACGCGCGTCAGCGGCCGGCGGAACGCGGCACCTGCCCCGCCGACAATCACCAGGGCCACGAGCGCACCGATCACCGCCGACGGAATGTCCTGGAGCCCGCCCAGCGCCACCACGATGAACACGACCTCGAGCCCTTCGAGGAACACGCCGCTGAGTGCGGTGGTCACGCCGGTCCGGTCGAGCCCCGACGTGCCCGCCGATGGGCCGAGCTTCTTCTTCGTCTCCTCGAACTTCTCGGCCTCGTCGGAGAGAGACTTGAGGCCACTCGAACGCAGGATTGCCTTGTGGAGCCATTTGAGCCCGAAAAGCAGGAGGAAAACGCCCACAACCGTTCGCGCCGCGTCGATTGATACCTTCGACGTGATGGTGATGCCGAAGACGGCCACCAAGAGGGCGAGCGCAACAAACCCGATGGCCATCCCGACCAGCGCGCTGCGCCATCCCTTCAACAGACCGACCGCCAGGACGATCGTGAGCGCCTCGACCCACTCGACGCCCGCCGCGAGAGCGGTGGCGAGCAGCACCACGATGCTCATCGGAAGGCGCCCCGCCTACTGACGCCGCGCATGCCGTCTAGCATGCCTCGTCCGTCCCATCCATGGGGCCCCCCCGAGACTCGTCAACGACTCGTCGGTCGAGCGCTGATCAGTTCGTGCCGAGATCGTAGGGGCGCAGGAAACGGGTGGGCTTGTAGACGACAAACGCTGCCGGCACGGTGTTGTACGTCGGGCCGAGCGCCGTTGCGAGCGCTTCGAGCCTCGCCGCCGACGTGCTGGAGCCCCACATGCCGGTGTTCACCCGGTGCATGAGCGTCTGGAAGGCCGCGATGGTCTCCGCAGGGGTGAACGTGCAGTGCCCGGCGCGGCTCACGTATCCCTCGCGAAGGTTCTGGCCGTCGCCTGCGTCCTGCGCGACGTTGCGATAGGCCTGCTCCGCCTCATTCGCGACGAGACCATCGCCGGTGGTGTGCAGCGTCAGCACCGGTTTGCGAATGACGCCGTCGTAGGTGATGTATTTGGTGAGGTAGTTGACCGCCTTGGGAGCAGCGGCGATCGGCGTTGCCGCCTGCAGAGTCGCGAGATCGGTGCTGAGGCTCAGGCCGGCGGCCGAGTACAGCGCCTGCACCTCGGCGTTGTCGGCGGACATGGCGAGCTGGTGGGTGTAGTTGACGCCGGTCGTCCACGACACGTTGCCGCCGGCGCGTGCCTCGAGCTCGGCCCGAAGCTCGAAGGCAAACGGCCCGTCGACCTCGGTCTCCCAGAGGAACTGATTGGCCTCCTGGCTCACGTAGTCGGTCGGGGCGGGCTCGGGGCTGGCCGGGTCGAACCAACCGGGCACGTCCCCCAGCGCGCTGGCAAGCGCGAGACGAGCTCTCCCCTGCGGAGTCGCCTGGGCGGCTGCGAACACTGTCTCGGCAATGCCGAGATTGGTGGTCGGGTCGGTGATGTCGACCACCTGCAGACCGGACGATGGCCCGAGAAGTTGCTGCACCGCAAAGGCGGAGTCGAGGGCCACGTTCCAGGTGCCGACTCCTCCGCCCAGGACGCCGCACATCGGCAGCGCGGCGGTGAAGCGACTCGGATCGAGCTGGAGCAGCGCGGCCGTGATCATGCCGCCAAGCGAGTGGCCCCAGGCGATCGTCATCAGCGGTGTTCCAACCCGGCGATCGAACGTGTTCAAGGTTGACAGCTGGTCGGGGATCGCCTGCTGGACCGCCCAGCCGGTGGTGGCGTACGAGGATCCCGCCAGGGCGTACCCATTGCTGAGGAGCCACTGGCCGGTGAGGGGATCGCCGACGTCGGTCGCCGGGTTCGCACTCCCCGGGGTCACATAGCCGTGGCTGTACAGCACGAGAGTTCCGTTCCAGTTGGCCGGCACCTGGATGAGATAGGTCGCACCGTCGTGAAAGGTGCCCGTGAGCGTCCGGGCATGCCCCGATGCCAGTGCGTTGGCGGGACCGGCGGTGAATGCCAAGGTTCCGGCGCCGAGTGCGATGGCGCATACCGCCGCGAGGCGGCGCCGTCGTGTCGATGGCCTGCGATGCATGGTTCAACCCCCGCTGATCACGCCGACGGCTGCCTGATCGGCGACGCTACTCCGCGGGGCCGATGGCGGTCAAGCGGCCGCGCCGGCGCGGCCGCTACCCGAGCGGAGTCGAGGTCGGGAGCGGTAGCGGTCCCGGATGGGCAAAGAGGTATCCCTGGCCAAATCCAGCGCCAAGCTGCTGCAGCGTCTCCATCTCGGGGATGGTTTCGATGCCTTCCGCGATGAGCCCCGCGTCGATTTCCGCTGCGAACGTGATCAAGGCCGTGGCGAGCGCACGATGTGACGCCTCACTATCGACCGATCGCGTGATCGAGATATCGAGCTTGATGACGTCCGGCTTGATCCGAAGGATGTGGCGAAAGCTCGAGTACCCGGCGCCGGCATCGTCGATGGCGATCCGGACGCCGCGCTCGCGAAGCGGCGCGAGCGCGTTGAGGAGCACCCCGTAGTCCTCGATGGGAACGTGCTCGGTGATCTCGAGCAGCAACCGCTCGCAGTGCAGACCGTCAGGGAGTTCGCGTGTAGTTTCGTTGCTGATGAGCTCCGGCGACGCGTTGATCGACAGGTAGATGTCCCTGGGGAGCAACGCCAGGTCCGCGATGGCGAGGCGAAGGCTCGCGGTCTCCAGCTCTGTCGCGAGACCGACGCCTGCCGCCTCGCGGAACCATCGATCCGGCGTCGGTGGACCGCCGTCAAAGCGGCTGAGCGCCTCGGCACCGACCACCTCGAGGGTATCGAGCCGAACGATCGGCTGATACACCATGCGCAACCCCACACCGGCAATGGCGGCGTGCACGCGCCGCAGGGTCTCGTGACGCGCGACCTCGAGCGGCCGTGTCCGTTCGACCTCATCGGAGAGCAGGCTGGCGAGCACGCGCATGAAGCGCACGTCACCGGTATCGATCTCTGGGTGGGCATCGCGACCGATGCAGCACAACATGCCGTAGACCTCGCCGTCAGCGAGCACGACGGGCACCCCGGCGTATGCGCCGGCGCCGGAGAACCGCGTGATCGGAAGATCACGTGTCCGGTCATCGGCGAGCGTGTCCGGGATGACGTTGGGCAGCTCGCCGGCCACAACGCGCGAGCAGTACGTCGCGGCCGCCGGAACTTTGATCCCGGCGCCGATGTGGAATCGAGCACCATCGCCACTGACGTGTTCGAAGAGATGGACTTCGCCCTCGAACCGCGAGAACCACGAGATGTCCAGGCCGAGATGCACGCGAGCGAGCGCGAGGACGCGCTCGACGACTGCATCACCCTCGAGAGCCACGGTGCTCGCGCCAAGGAGTGGTGCGAGGACGCGGGCGGCCTCCTCGTTCTCCGCGGCATCGGCTGTCGGCACGGCGGTGATCACCGGCCCGAGCGTACCCACCAGGCGTGCTTGACCTCAGCATGTCACCGCTCTGCGACCCTCGGACCACATCGCTATCGGCCCATCGTCACCGCCGAGAGCGGGGCGGGTGCGGCTACGCAGCCCCGAGGTGGACCGGTTGCGCCAGCCGGAGGTCTCGCGACGACCGCCCCACCCGCACGGTATAGGCGCCCGCACGCCAGGCCCAGGCGCGCGTATCGGGGTCGAAGCGGGCGAACGCGCGAGCCGGGATCAGCATCCGCGCCTGGGCGGTCTGGCCGGCGTCGGCTTCCACACTGGCGAACGCCGCCAGGGACCTGATTGGCCGGGTGGGATCGTCATCGGGAGGCTCGAGGTACGCCTGAACCACCTCGCGACCGGGTCGGTCGCCGGTGTTGCGGATCGTGACCATGAGCGCCAGGTCCTGGTTCTCGGTCAGGCCGTCGGTTTCCAGCTCAAGGGCGTCGTAGCTCCAGCTCGTGTAGCCGAGCCCGTGACCGAAGCAGAACAGCGGCTCGCGCTGGCTGCGGTCGTAGCCGCGATAACCGACGAGGAGACCCTCCGTGTACGCAAGTTCGCCGCCCTTGGGCGTGGCATGGAGCACCGGCGAGTCCGCGGCGCCACGCGGGATCGAGATGGGAAGCCGGCCGCCGGGCTCAGCGACCCCGAGGAGGCAGTCGGTGAGCGCCTCGCCGAACGCCTGGCCCGGGAGCCACACCTGGATGACCGCCGCCACCTCATCGACCCAGGGCATCAGCACGGGCATCCCCGAGTTGATGACGACCACGGTGTTGGGTTGCGCCGCGGCGACCCTGCTCACCAGCTCATCCTGCCGGCCCGGCAGCGACAGCGTGTCACGGTCATACCCCTCGCTCTCTGTGCCCTCGGCAGACCCGACGACCACCACTGCAACGTCCGCCTCAGTGGCCGACGCAACAGCCTCGTCCAGCAGCCGATCCTCGTCGAGGCGCGGAGACACGCCGAGGCGCATGGTCACGAAGCCTGCTTCCGGCCCCCGGACGTTCGGTCTGTACGCGGCGCGTATCTCCACCTCGGCGCCCGCCAGCAGGTCGATGGGCACGCGCAGCTCGGGCGGTCGCGAGAAGGCCTCGACGACTTCACTCGGATGCAGCGTGGTCGCCTCGGCGATCACCGCTCCATCGATGGCGATGCTCAGCACCCCGAC
>Ga0182024_10020238_pt1 | contig 12176 bp, 9 predicted proteins | sample P32metaG_FD_120480 | JGI IMG/M metagenome (GOLD analysis project Ga0182024, IMG submission 120480) | Permafrost microbial communities from Stordalen Mire, Sweden - P3-2 metaG (Illumina Assembly) | ecosystem: Environmental > Terrestrial > Soil > Wetlands > Permafrost | place: Sweden: Stordalen...
GCGGCGGCCGAGCCGAGCAGCGCGTCCAGGTCCGCAATGCCGGCGGACGTGTCGAGACCGTTGATGCGCAAGGCGCGAAGCGCGGAACCGGCCGGCTCGCCCGCCAGGTAGTCGAGCGCAGCGCCTCGGGCGAGGGCCTTGTCCTTTGGCGCGACCGCATCCTCGAGATCCAGTATCGCCACGTCCGCGCCAGCCTGGGAGGCCTTGGCAAACCGCTCCGGACGGGTCGCCGGGGTGAACAGCCAGCTCCGAGTGCGAAGAGGCTCTTTGTCGGTCATCGGAGGTTCCATTCGTCTTGCGGTGAGGAGAAGGCGCTCGTGTAAAGCATCTGGAACTTGGTTCATCCGGCGCAAAAAGGCACCTTAAATGTCCTATAATTTCCGATAGAGCCCGACTCTCTTGAGCATGATGGCGCTCTCGCTGAGATCACGGCGCAGCGTACGCCTGGCTTCTGCAGGATCTATCGCGCTGCATCGCCCCTTCAAGACAGAGCGAGGTCGGGTCACGCTTGTGGTTATACTTTCCACATCTTTTGTCAGGTGACGGCCAGGAAGCGCCGTCGGCATGCCGCCGAGGTCAGGATCAGCTTGAAGTCGGCGCCCGGCCGTTACGCCGGCTCGCCAGGGCAGCTAGCGGTGAGGCGGGGAGCGCGGCCGGGCGAGGCTGGTTCTGTCGCGATCAGCCGGCATGGGCCGCCTGCAAAATGAGTTCGGTCACTTCCTGGGGATGCGAGATCAGCGACAGATGGCTGGACGGGATCTCGATCGTCGTCGCACCCATCCGCTTGGCCATGAAGCGCTCAAGATCGGGATTGATCGTCCGATCCTCGGTCGAGACGGCATAGAAGCTGGGCTTCGACCGCCAGGCGGCGTGTGTGGTCTTGCCGGTGAGCAGGGCTTTGTGGAACGGCCATTGAGCCGCATACAGCACCCGAGCCTTCGCTTCCGGCAGGTCGCCGGCAAAATCGCGCAGGAACGCGGCCTCGGTGAGCCGTCCTTCGTCGCCGTCGAAGACGACGCCCGCCGAGGCCGGCGGCGCCGGAAAACGACCGGCGAGCGCCGCGTAGTCCTCGCCGGCGTCCGGCGCCCGCGCGGCGATGTAGACGACCGCCGAGACCTTGGGGTCGACGCCGGCCTCGGTGACGATCATGCCGGAGAAGGAGTGGCCGACCAGCACCGTCGGCCCGTCCTGCCGCGCCAGCACCCGCTGGGCAGAGGCCACGGCCTCGGGCAGCGTCGTCAGCGGGTTCTGCACCGAGGTCACGTTGAGGCCCTGCGCCTGCAGGCGGGGAATGACCTCCGACCAGCTCGACCCGTCGGCGAATAGCCCATGCACCAGAACTACGTTGCGCGCGGGGACGGCGGCCATGGCCTTAGTCGACAAAGCCGCTGCGGCAGCGCCGGTGGCGACCATGCCGAGGTTGAATGCACGTCGGTCAATCATCTTCGTAGATCCTTCATTTTTCTTCAAGAAAGGCACAGCTATACCTTTCATATCAGTATACCTTAGGTTTGATTTTGCCTCTAAACACGCTGTAACTTACGAACGTGTAGATCAGCATCAAGGGAAAGACGAACAGGCCTGCGCCCCAGAACATGAAGGCGAGGCTGGCGTGCGGTGCCGCCGCGGCGTCGATCGTGATGGTGAACGGGATCATGTAGGGCCAGAACGAGATGGCCAGGGTGGCGAACGCGGCGGCGAAGATCACGACGACCATGTAGAACGGCGCGCCGTCCCAACGCCGCCGGACGCTTGCCGCGAGCACGAGCGCGGCGAGGGCCGCGATCGTCGGGAAAGCGAGCAGGTACGGCCGTTCGAACCAACGGCTCAGGACCCTGAGATTCTCTGCGAGGGCGTAGCCGAACACCACAAGCAGGAAAGCCAGGAGTCCGACCCCCAGGAAGGGAATGATGCGGAACGCTTGCTCGCGCACACGGCCTTCGCACTTGAAGGCCAGCCAAGCAGCGCCGAGCAGCGCGTAACCAAGGCAGAGGCCAACGCCGCAGATCGCCGCAAATGGACTGAACCAGCCGAATTCGCCGCCGATGTAGCGTCCATCGGCTATCGGCAGACCCTGCACGAGCGCGCCGACGGTCAGACCCTGGATGAAGGCCGCGAGCAGGGAGCCACCGGCGAAACTGGCGTCCCAGATCCAACGCGGCCCGTCGGCTTGGTGGCGAAATTCAAACGCCACGCCGCGCAGGATCAGGCTGGCGAGCATCAGCAGGACGGGAAGGTAGAAGGCCGAAAACAGTGTCGCGTACACGGTCGGGAAGGCGCCCCAGAGGACCACGCCCGCCGCGACTAGCCAGGTTTCGTTGCCGTCCCAGACCGGTGCGACGGCGGTCACCATCGCCTCTCGGGCGGCAGCGTTGCGGGTGGCGCCAAACAAGATTCCGACGCCCAGGTCGAAGCCATCCAGCAGCACGTAGAGGAGCGTGCTGCTCGCCAGGACGAATGCCCAAAACAGCGCCATGGCTATTCTCCCGCCCGGATGGTTTGCGTCGCGGAGACGTCGGGAGGGGTGAGGATCGACATCGGACGGCGAGGGGTCGCCTTGGTCGGAGACGAAACCAGGTCGGGGCCAACGCGCAGCAGCCGGTTGATGTAGAAGACGCCGAAGGCGAAGATGAAGCTGTAGACCGAGCAAAAGACGACGAGCGAGATCGTCGCCCCGCGCGTCGTGAGGAACGGCGTCGTCGCCTCAGCCGTCCTCAGCAGGCCATAGACGACCCAGGGCTGGCGGCCTACCTCGGCGGTGAACCAGCCGGTCAATGTCGCGATGAACGGCAGAGGAAAGCTGAACAACGTCAGCGCGAGGAACCATCGATTGGGCTCGGCAGCATGCTTGCGGAAGAGCCATACGCCTACCCACGACAGCGCCAGCATCAGCAAGCCGCAGCCGACCATGACCCTGAAGGCGAAGAACGGGATGAGCACGGGCGGCCGGTCGCGGCGGGGGAAATCGGTCAGGCCGATCTCCTTGGAGTCGAGGCTCATGCTGCCGATCACACTTCCAAGCACCGGAATGCTGATCGCGTAGCGGTTGGTCTCGCGGCTTGGATCGGGCCATCCGATCAGGACTTCGCTCGCCGGCGTTTCGTCGCGCCAACGAGCTTCCACGGCCGCGAACTTGGCCGGCTGGTGGTCGTGGATGTAGTCGCCGTTCAAGTGGCCGAAGAAGAGCTGCACGGGCACAAGCACGGCGGCGAGAAAGAAGCCCATCCGCAGCATGATGCGAGCTTCGGAGATGTATCGCCTGCCGAGCAGATACCAGGCGCCGGTGGTTGCGACGCAGAACGCGCCGGTCACAAAGGACGCCAGAAGCATGTGTGGAAACCGGACCCAGACTACCGGACTGAAGATGATCTTCGCCCAGTCCACGGGCACGAAGACGCCGTTCTGGACGGCATAGCCGACCGGCGCCTGCATCCAGCTGTTGTTGACCATGATCCAGAAGGCGGAAAGCGTCGTCCCCAGCGCCACCATGGCGGTCGAGAACAGATAGAATCGCGGGCCGACGCGGGAGCGCCCCAGAACAAGAATGCCGAAGAAGCTGGCCTCGAGGGCGAAGGCGGTGAAGGTCTCGTAGGTCAGCAGCGGGCCTTGAATCGGCCCTGTCATGCGCGACAGCTCACTCCAGTTGGTTCCGAACTCGAACGCCATGACGACGCCGGACACCACGCCGAGCCCGAACGCCACACCGAAGATCCTGAGCCAGAACTCGAACAAGACCCGGTAGGCCGGTCGGCCGGTTGCGAGATGCAGGGCCTCAAGGAGGGTGAGCCACCCCGCCAATCCGATCGTGAAGGACGGAAAGATGATGTGGAACGAGACCGTAAAGGCGAACTGCAGCCGCGACAGCAGCAGGGCGGTGATGTCCATCGCGCGCCCCTATCGCCACAGGTTCGAGCGAGCCAGGTCGACGATCTCGTCGGCCTTACCGCTCATGATGGCCTTCACCATGTAGAGCGAGAAACCCTTGGCCATCTCCGCGTTGATGGCTGGCGGCATGGCCAGCTCGGTGCGGTTCACCACGGCGTCGACGAGCACGGGCCCGTCGTGTGCGAGGGCGGCGGCGATGCCTTTATCGACATCGGCCGGGTTCTCGATCCTGATCCCTCGCGCGCCGACGGCCTCGGCCATGTCAGCGAAGTTGGGGTTCTTGAAGTCGGTCCCGACGGGCGGGAAGCCGGTGGATTTCTGTTCGAGCTCGATGAACCCAAGGGCGCCGTTGTTGAACACGACGACCTTCGCCGGCAATCCAAGTTGGACGAGGCTGAGGAAGTCGCCCATCAGCATGCTGAAACCGCCATCGCCGGAGAGCGAGATCACCTGCCGGCCAGGGAAGGCTGATTGCGCGCCGATGGTCTGCGCCATCGCATTGGCCATCGAGCCGTGCCAGAACGAGCCCAGCAGCCGGCGCTGGCCGTTCATCTTGAGGTAGCGCGCCGCCCAGACCGTGGGCAGGCCGACGTCGCAGGTGAAGATGGCGTCTTCCGAGGCGTGATCGCTGATCGCCTTGGCGACCTGCTGCGGGTGGATCAACCCTCGGGCGGGATTGCCCACCGTTAGGGCGTCAAGCGCGGCGCGGGCCTTTTTGTAGTGCTCCTGCACCTGCACCAGGCTCGCGCCCCGCTCCTTGGGCTCCAGCAGCGGCAGAAGCGACTCGATCGTCGCGCGGACATCGCCCACGACGCCCAGGTCAACGTGCGCTCGGCGACCGATCTGCTCGGGGCGCAGATCGACCTGTGCGATGCGGACGCCGCCGCCCTCGGGGTAGAACTGGCGGTAGGGGAAGTCCGTGCCCAGCATGAGCAGGACGTCGCAGTCGAGCATGGCGTAGTAGCCGGACGAAAACCCGATCAGTCCGGTCATCCCGACGTCGTAGGGATTGTCCCATTCCACGTGCTCCTTGCCACGCAGCGCGTGCACCACCGGCGAGCGGAGACGCTCGGCCAGCGCCAGCAGCTCGTCATGCGCGCCTTGACAGCCGGATCCGCACAGGAGGGTGACGCGCGCGGCGCCGTTGAGCAGCGCCGCCAGCCGGTCGAGGTCTTCGCTGGCCGGAACGACGATCGGCGCAGGCGGCAGCAGGCCTTCGGGCTTCGGCGTCGGAGCGGCGGCGGCGGGCTGAAGCGCGATATCGCCGGGGATCACGATGACCGAGGCGCCGCGCTTGCCGACCGCTTCGCGGATGGCGATCTCAAGCGTGCGCGGCATCTGCTGGGCGCTGGCGACCAGCTCGCAATAGTGACTGCACTCTCGGAACAGCTCCTGCGGATGCGTCTCCTGGAAGTAGCCAGAGCCCATTTCAGGCGATGGGATCTGGGCCGCGATGGCCAGCACCGGAACGCGAGACCGGTGACAGTCGAACAAGCCGTTGATCAGGTGCAGATTGCCGGGGCCGCAACTTCCGGCGCACACGGCGAGACTCCCGGTGAGGTGCGCCTCGGCGCCGGCGGCGAAAGCAGCTACCTCCTCGTGGCGGACATGGACCCATTCAATGCCGCCGTGCCGTCGCAAGGCGTCGGTGAAGCCGTTGAGACTGTCGCCGACGATGCCGTAGATGCGGCGCACGCCCGCTGCGACGAGGGTCTCGACCATTTGGTCGGCGACGGTTTTGGGCATCGGCGTTCCTCCGAAGAGACGTGACGCGCGCTGACCCAACTCCGAAGCGCGGCGTGTCCAGAGCCACCAAGTCTGGTGAACCGGAACGCGATAGTTTAAGATGATCGGTCAGCACGCTTGAGTTCCGAAAGTTGGTTCAGCCGGTTCAAAAAGGCAGCTTAAATGTCCTGTAAAGTCCGATAGCGCCGCCATGGCCTGAACATGGATGCTGCCCCTGAACCGCTGACGACCTACACGTTTGGCCGCTTTCAGGTGTTGCCTCATCGGGGTCAGCTTCTCGCCGACGGCCAGCCGATCAAGCTCGGGGGACGAGCCTTCGACATCCTGATGGCGCTCCTGGAGACGCCCGGAGCCGTGGTCGACAAGGACACGCTGATAGGGCGCGTCTGGCCGGGCCGCGTCGTCGAGGAGGGCGTCCTGTGGGTCCAGATGTCGGCGTTGCGCGCCGCCTTTGGAGCGGAGCGCGATCTGATCCGCACAGTGGCCGGACGTGGCTATCGATTTAGTGGCGAGATTTCCGGGCTATCTGCACGGGCCGCCGACGACCGGGCGGCTATCGCGACGTTGCCACCGACGAACCTGCCGGAGGTGGTTTCCGATCTGATCGGGCGGGACGATGACTTACTCGGACTCCTGGACTTCGCCACCAACCATCGGCTCGTCACCCTGACCGGGGCCGGCGGCATTGGGAAGACTCGGCTTGCCTTGGCGGTCTCGCGTCAGCTTCGATCGCGATTCGCGGACGGCGTCTGGGTGGCCGAACTGGCGCCACTTTCGGACGGCGCCCTCGTGCCGGGGACTGTCGCCGCAGCAGTTGGGCTTGAGGTCCCCGGCGGGGAGATGTCGTTCGATAGCGTTGCGGGCGCCTTGGGCCGGAAGACGATGCTGCTAGTGCTCGACAACTGCGAGCACGTGGTCGGCGCAGCGGCCCGCATGGTCGAGGCGTTGTTGCGCGCCAATCCGGCGGTGTCTGTCATCGCCACCAGCCGGGAACCGCTCATGGTAGATGGAGAGTGGGTCACCTCGGTGCCGGCGCTCGCCGTTCCAGCGGAGGATGTCGAGTATGATGGCGATCCTCTGGAATTCGGCGCTGTTCAGCTCTTTTGCGAACGGGTGCGAGCGGTGCAGCCCTCGTTTGCGCCCGACCGGCGTCTCGCCTCGGAGATCGGCGCGATCTGCCGGCGGCTCGATGGCATCCCGCTGGCGATAGAGCTGGCGGCGCCTCGCGCCGCCACCCTCGGCGTTGAGGAACTCGCCGGACGCCTCGATGATCGTTTCCAGCTTTTGACCGGCGGCCGGCGGACGGCGTTGCCACGGCATAAGACCCTGCGTGCGACGCTTGATTGGAGCTACGAGTTGCTGGCCGAGTCTGAGCGCGTCGCCCTGCGCCGGCTGGCGGTCTTCGCCGGGCCTTTCGGGCTGGAGGCGGCGGGCGCCGTCATCGCGAGCCCAGAGATCACTTCAGCGAACGTCATCGACTGCCTTTCCAATCTGGTGACAAAATCGTTGGTGTCGGTGGAGGCCAGCGCGACCTTGGGGCGCTACCAGCTGCTCGAGACGACGCGGGCCTATGCGTACGAGAAGTTGGGCGACAGTGGCGAGCGCAATCGGATCGCACGCCGACACGCCGAATATTACCGCGATCTGTTCGAGCGCGCAGAAATCGAATGGGAGAGGCAGCCTTCCGGCGAGCGACTAGTCGCCTACGGGCGTCAGATCGATAACCTGCGCGCGGCGCTCGACTGGTCCTTTTCCTCCGAAGGCGATCCGTCGGTGGGCATAGCCCTGACAGCAGCCACAGAGCGCCTATGGATGGACTTGGGGCTGGCGGAGGAACTGCGTCGCTGCGCCGAGCAAGCGCTCACCGTCCTCAGGGCGGGCGCCAAGCCAGATGATTGGCGCGAAATGAAGCTCAACGCCGCCCTCGGGGCAGCTTTATCCCGCACAACAGTTCCCGTATCCGAATGGGCCATGGCTTGGTCAACAGTGCTCGAAATCGCCGAGCGCCTGGACGACGCAGACTACCAGTTGCGGGCGCTCTTCGGCTTGAATAGCGCCTACTCCATCGCAGAGCAGTATTCTGTCGCGCTGCAATGGGCGGAAAGGTACCGCGCCTTGGCGGCGAAGCGGCTCAATCTGCCCGAGCGGCTGATCGGCGAGCGAATGGTCGGTGTCTCTAAGTTTTTTCTGGGTGACCTGCGCGCCGCGCGTCATCACTTCGAACGGGTGCTCACCAACAACGTTCGCACACATGATCGACCACATCAGATTTCCTATCAGGCCGACACACGGCTGACGGTGTCCCAGATACTGGCGCGGACCCTTTGGCAGCAGGGTCTTCCGGACCAAGCCACGCGCATGGCCGAGAGCGCTGTCGAGGAAGCCGGCACAATCAACGACGTCGTCACGATGTGCGACGCGCTGTACGGCGGGGGATGCATTGTCGCGCTTTGGAGTGGCGATCTCGATCGCGCCGAACGATTTACAAGAATGCTGCTCGATTATTCGATGCGCTGGTCGCTGCCGCGCTGGATCCGGGTTGGTCGGTGCTACGAGTCCGTGCTCACCATGAAGCGCGGCGACATTCATGGCGGCTTGCGCCTTCTGCAGAAAGTCGTTGGACAACAGAATGGGATCCTGAACCTATCCACCGTACGAATGATGTTTCTGGGCGACATCGCGGAGAACTTAGGTCGGGCCGGTAGGATTTCTGAAGGGCTCGCCGCTATGGAGACGGCGATCAAGCGATGCGAGGCCCAAGGCGGAAGTTGGATCATCGCCGAACTGCTGCGCGTCAATGGGGAGCTTGTTCTGTTGCAGGGCGGATCCGGCGCTGCGACGGCCGAACACCTTTTTCGACAGGCGCTCGAATGGGCCCGCCGACAAGGCGCCCTGTCCTGGGAATTGCGGGCGGCGACGAGCCTTGCACAGTTGCTGCGTAGTCAGGGTCGCGCCGCCGAAGCCCTGGCGCTCCTCCAGCCCATCTACGGCCGGTTCACCGAGGGTTTCGACACGGCCGACCTCAAAGCGGCGAAGACTCTTCTCGACGCCCTCCCGTAGGGGTTGCAGGTCGAACAGCGCGTCATCGGTTCTCAATGACCGCCACTCTCGCCGCATCCTAGTGCCTTGCCAGTACTGCAACTTATCATATCGCGGCCGGCCCTGGCCATGGTCCCGGATAAACCGGAACGAGAATCGAACCGGTCATCCCCCGCTCCCTCGTGATAGGACTCGAAGGTCCACGAAGGAGCCCCCCATGACCCCCGACGAACGCACCCTCCTCCAGCGCTTCCTCCAGGACCTCGTCCAGACGCGTGGTGTCGCCAAGGACCCCGAGGCCGCCGACATGATCGACCAGGCGCTGCGCGCCGCGCCGGACGCCGGCTATGTGCTGGTGCAGCACGCGATCATGTCGGACCAGGCCCTGCACGCCGCCCAGGACCAGATCGCCAGCCTGCAGCAGCAGGCGCGGGCGGGCGTTCCGGCGGCGCAGCCCACGTCGTTCCTGCCGAGCGCCCCGGCGGCGTGGTCGCCACCTCCGGCCGCCCAGTATGTCGGGTCGGGGCCGTTCTCCAGCGGCGGCGGCCTGGGCTCTTTCCTGCGCAGCGCCGGGACCATGGCGGCCGGCGTGGCCGGTGGCGATCTGCTGTTCGAAGGTATCTCCAACCTGTTCGGCGGCGGCAACCGCTGGTAGGCTAATTTGCAAAAACGCATAGCCTCAGGCTTTATACCCGGAACGGTTCGAGGAGCAGAACAGGTTCATGGGCGGAACCATCGACACTCTCTCGGCGGCGAAGGCGCTCAAGGGCGCCTGGTTCGACGACGTTGGAGCGGAAGCCATCGTCGCGGTGGTTCAACAGGCCACAGGGCAGGATCACTTGGTGACCAAGGCCCACTTGAGTAACGAGCTGGAGAAACTGGAGGGGCGGTTGAAGCTCTTCGTCGCCTCCACGGTGCTCGGCGGGGCGGCCGTGATCGTGCTGGCGCAGATCGTCTCTAAGGCGCTCGGCATCGCCGCCTAAGTTCCTAAAGCGCATCAGGCCCGGTTTCGCCGGTGCGGATGCGGGCCGCCGACTCCACGTCCTGAACGAAGATCTTGCCATCTCCGATCCTGCCGGTCAGGGCCGCGACCCTGATGATTTCGACGACCTCCACCGCGACATTGTCGTCGACGACCAGTTCCAGCTTCAGCTTCGGGACGAAGTACACCTCGTCGTCCGCCACCAAGCCGACGTAGGAATGTCCTTTCTGGCGGCCGAATCCCTTCGCCTCCGTCACGGTCAGCCCCGTCACGCCCGCCTCGATCAATGCCTCGCGCACCTCATCGAGCTTGAATGGCTTGATGATCGCGGTGACCAGTTTCATTTGCGTCAACCCGTGTGGAAGCCAGCGTCGGGGAAAGCCGGGGCGGCGACCGGAGAAGGCCCGCGGCCCGCGTCGCCCTGCAGCCGAAACCAGGCGTACAGGCACACGAAGGCCACGCCGTTCGAGGCCAGCGGCCCCAGGGCGTCGCGCTTCCCCTCGCGGCGAGTCGGGTCGATCCGGAAGACGCGGTGGAGAGTCCGCTCAACGGGGGCGCCAGTCGTTCCCATTTCTATCCCGCTATCCCCATTTCGGGCGAATGACCCCCTTGGGCCGTTCACGCCGTCCCTATCTGCGTCGCGTGGATTTCGCTCCCACGGGGGTCACTCACACCGGCAACCCGGCGACGATGATAGCAGGAATCGGCCACCACGGCTTGGGATCGCCGCTTTTGCGGCTCCGGCGGTCGTTTTCAGTCCATTTATGGTCCGCACATGGGGTTGGCCTGCGGCCCGCATCGAACCTTTATCCGGTTAAAAGATAGTTTAATGACACCAAAACAGGCAGTCACTGCCCAATATGAGCATAAACGATCATTCCGGAGGAAGCGACGCCTAGGCGTCGGGCGGCCGATTGCCGCCCGACGCCCATTGAGGCGTTCTCCGCCCGCCAACCGGCGGGTCAGAGCCGGGGTCAGGCATTCAAATCAACATGCGCCACAGGGCGCCCATTGGATGAAAGAGGGGATGAGTTGATGTCCGATCACACTCGGAACGTTCGACTGCCTGCCGACAAAGTTTCGAGGCCCGGGCCTTGGCGCCCGGGCGCCAGGGCCGTGCTGATGGCCGGCGCCATGGGCGCGATGCTGTTCGCTGGCGCCGCCGCCGTCGCCCAGCCGGCGGACGCTCCCGTCGCTCCGGCCGCCATCGCTACAGCCCCAACCGCCCCGGCCCCGATCGTTCTGGCGCAGGCGGCCCCGCCTGCCGCGGCTTCGGCGGCCGCGCCGAGCGCAGCCCCGGCGGCAAGCGCGCCGGGATCCACCGGCACGTCCATCATCTATGGCCGTCCCCAGTCGGAATACACGGCAGAGTCGGTCGACAAAGCCATCGGAACCAACATCTTCGGCCGCTTCTTCAATTATTACTTCGCAGAGGAAGGCCAGGCGTCGGCGCCCCCCGATCCGAATGCCCCGCCTACCATAAGAGCCCATTGGCCGGCGGTTCCACAAAGTGTGCCGCCCATGCCGTTCACCGATTGGCCGTACGGGGGAACGACGCTGCTCGGCGACAACAGGACGGCGTCGGTCGACAGCCCATTGATGGTGGCGATCGCGCACACCGATGTCGGCAAGTGGTTGTCAAAGGCGGGCATACAAGCCTACGGCTGGGTCGATTTCGGTGGGAATTACAGCAGCAGCGCCGGCAAGGGCTGCGGCAGCTCCCAGGGCGCCCAAGGCGGCTGCAATTTCAACGTCAACGCCCCGTCCGCCTACGCCTACAACGCCAATACCGTGCAGATGAATCAGGCGGTGATCTACGTCGAGCGAACACCTGACACCGTGCAGACCGATCATGTCGACTGGGGATTTCGGATTTCAGCCATATACGGCACGGACTACCACTACACAACGTCATATGGTCTTGCCAGTTATCAACTACTACAGCACAATTATTTGTATGGCTATGATTTCCCGATGGTGTATGCCGAAATCTATATCCCGAAAGTCCTGGATGGACTGATGATTCGTGTGGGACGGTATATTTCAGTGCCTGATGTCGAAGCGCAACTGGCGCCGAACAACTACATGTACACGCACTCGATGACCTATACGTTCGACAACTATACCAACGAAGGGATCATAGGATCGTTGGCGGTCACCCCGCACATCATAGCGCAGTTCGGTGTCACGATCGGCACCGAAGCCGGCGCCTGGCACATGGGTAAGCAGGCGCCGAACCCCGTCGTTCTCGCGGGCTATCCCGACCCGTTGTTCCCCGGCAAGACCTACAAGGTCGATCCCGGGGCCAGGCCGTCGCTCACAGGGTGCCTTCGCTTCGACGATTACTTCAACAGCGACCTGAATCTATGCGCCAACGGCATCAACACAGGCACATGGGGTTACAACAATCTCCAGTGGTATGGCTTCACCTTCTACCACAAGTTCAGCAGCAAATTCCATACCTCGTCCGAACTCTATGAGGAGTATGAAACCAACGTCCCTAATTTGAACAACACGAGCGTTA
>Ga0182024_10020239_pt1 | contig 12175 bp, 9 predicted proteins | sample P32metaG_FD_120480 | JGI IMG/M metagenome (GOLD analysis project Ga0182024, IMG submission 120480) | Permafrost microbial communities from Stordalen Mire, Sweden - P3-2 metaG (Illumina Assembly) | ecosystem: Environmental > Terrestrial > Soil > Wetlands > Permafrost | place: Sweden: Stordalen...
AGCTCGTCGATCACCACGTAGCGCAGATTCTCGAACGCCTTCGCCCACTTGGTGTGATGCGGCAGAATGCCCGCGTGCAACATATCCGGATTCGTCAGAATCACGTTGGCCCGCTCGCGAATCGCCCGCCTCGCGTCCTGCGGCGTGTCGCCGTCGTAGGTGAACGCGCGGAAATCGCAGCCCGCCGCGTCTACGCCCGCTTGAAACTCCTGAAGCTGATCCTCCGCCAGCGCCTTGGTCGGAAACAGGTACATCGCGCGCGCCTCGCCATCCGCCATCAACCGGTTCAACACCGGCAGGTTGTAGCACAGCGTCTTCCCGCTCGCCGTCGGCGTCACCACCACCACATTGCGCCCGTTCGCCACGTGACCGAACGCAGCTCCCTGATGCGTGTAGAGCTGCCCGATCCCGCGCGACACAAGCGCGTGGCGCAGCGCCGGCGCCAGACCCTCCGGGAACTCGACGAACTCGCCCGGACGCGCTGGCTGCCGTCTGATCGCGCGCACAGGCGACTCCGGTTTCGCCATCCATTCTTCGAATCGCGCAATCGCGCCCTCAAGCCCCGTGCTCTTCCGGGGAAAGTCAAGAGTGAGTGTCACATTCGCCCTTTCTTCGCTATTCTAACGCGGAATCGCGAAAATGTTCCGGCGAAATTCGGCTATGATTGCCCGAAGGGGAAAGAACGCATGGCCACTCCAACGCCGCCTAATGTTCCGCCGCAATACGGCGCGCCCGTCGGCCCACCTGTAACCAAGAAAACCAGTCCGATCGTCTGGATTCTCGCGATCGTCGGCGGCCTGCTCGTCCTGGGGATGGTCGCGTGCGGCATCGTCGTCTATATCGGGGTGAAGACCGTCCAGCACGCCGGCTTCGATTCGGATCTGATGAAGAAAAATCCCGGGCTCGCCATGACCCGGATGGCAACCGCGCTCAATCCCGATCTTGAAGTCGTCTCCACCAACGATCGCAGCGGAACCGTTACCGTGCGCGAAAAATCGTCCGGCAAAACTGTCACTTACAAATTCGATCCCGACAAGAAATCGCTGGTCGTGATCGGCGATAACGGCGAACAGGTGAGGATCGGCGCGTCGGCCGGCAACTCGATGCCTTCGTGGGTGCCGGTTTATCCCGGCTCATCGCCCGAAGGCCAATTCTCCGCTCAAACCGCCGACGGCAACACCGGCAATTTCACTTTCAAGACCTCCGACTCGGCCGACAAAATCACCAGCTACTATCAGGACCAGCTCAAGAGCGCCGGCTTTAACGTGACTCTGGTGAGCAGCGGAGTTCAGGGAGGCATGCTCTCGGCCGAAGACACGGCAACCAAGCGCAGCGTCCTGGTCACCGTGGGCGCGTCCAACGGATCTACCGTCGCCAACATTACTGTCAGCGAAAAGAAGTAGCCCGATTCCTCAGGCGTACTTCGTCAACACCAGCCGCTCCGGCGAGGGTTGCAGATCCTGCATCGTGCTCTCGCCGAACCCCGCCGCGCGGAACATTCCATCCAGCTCCGCAAACGTGTACGCGTCGCCGCCCGGCGTCGAACCCAGCATCATCATGGAGAACGTCGCCGCCTGCGGAGGCGTCACGCGATCCTCATTCGGCACGAATTCGACCGTCGCGACCTGCCCCTCCGGTTTCATTGCCGCGCGAATTCTCTTGAGCAACCCGAGATTCGTGCGCGCGTCGAAATGATGCAGGAAATTCGGCAGCAGCACCAGGTCGTAGCCCGTTCCAAGGTCGGCCTCGAACGCGCTGCCGGCGATCGTCGTGAAGCGATCCATTATGCCTGCGCGCGTCGCATTCTCGATCGCCACTTCCAGCACGTTCTTCCAATCGAGCGCCACGATCTGCGCCGCCGGATTCGCCTGCGCGACCGAGATCCCAAACATCCCGTGCCCCGCCGCTATATCCAGCACCTTCTTGCGCCCCGTGCCGCCCACCATCGGCGCAATCATCTTCGCCGGCACGATGATGATCGGCACCATCGATCGCGCGAACTCCACCCAGATCGGATTTTCCGCCTCCACAGCCCCGCCGCCCGCTTGCAGTGTCCCGCCGTTTCGCACCAACCCCGCAACATCGCGAAAACCACTCAGCATGGCTTCGCTTGCGACAAACGTCGAAATGGTTCCCATATACGCCGGCGACCGCTTGCTCAGAAACATCGCCGAGTCCTGCGTCAATCCGTACGCGCCTTCGCTCTTGGTCAGAAATCCGATGATGGTCAGGTAATCGCAGAGAATTCGCATGCCGCGCTCGGACGCCTTCGCCCGTTTCGCGATCGCCGCGGCCGACGTCGCCCCGTCTCCGATGTGCGTGAAAATTTCCAGCTCGATAGCCCCCTTCAGCGCCATCGTGTGCTGATACCGGTTCATCGTCTCGAAAATCAAACCCGGATTCGGTTGCGCCGCCGGATTTGCGGAAGGTTGAGCAGTCATGCCGACATCATACCGAACTGGATTCGTGTTCACTCGTGGAGCCGTTTGTCTTACAACGATGCCTGGGGCAACTCGGCGCGCGGCCATCTACCTTTGTCGAGACGCCTTAGAAAGTGTCCACCCGAATGCCATCAAGAAAACTGTGCCCATCGCGGGCAACGAAACCTGCGGATAATAACCCATAAACCACCTGGCATCCAGGTTGAGGGCCCATAGACTGATTGTGAACAGTGCGACGACGAAAACTACCGCCGCAGCGCCCGCAGGCACGCTCTTAACGTAGATCATCGTCCGCCTCTGCACCATCGTCGATGGCTTCCGTCTTCCCATCCGCGTTCATCGGCGTCCATCCGCGGCCATTTGGTATCACTGCACTTCCTTCACCGCGCTCTCCGCCGCCAGCACATCATGATTCGCATTCAACAACACCCGCTTCGGCTTCTTCGGCAGATTGATCTTCAACTCACCCGACGTCATGTTGCCCTTGAGCGTCGCATAACCCGCCCGAACCACCCGCCCGTCGAAATCGAAATAAATCGGCACCCGCATCGCGAACCCCGGCGATACTTCGCTCTGTGTTATCTTCCCCGTGAACGTCGCCTTCCCGCCTTCCCCCGGCTTGATCGAATATTCCAGGCGGTATTTCGGCAGATCCGTCCCATACACCCAGTCGCGATAGAACCAGTCGAAGCTGTGATTGCCCTCCACGTCGAGCACCGGTTTCATATGCTTCTCCACGATCGTCCGGAAATCCTCGCTCGAAGGATTGCGATTCAGATACGTCTTCACGTAATCCCGCATCATCGCCAAAAAATCCTGATCACCGGTCTTGTCGTCACGCATCATCAGCCGGATCATATTAAGAATGTAGGCGCCCTTCGGATACACCAAGCGGTTGTACGCCCACGCGCTCTTCGCCGTATCGAGCCTCAGCCCCATCCAGATCGGTCCCGCTTCGTTCGCCGACACGCCGAACTGATTCTTCGCCGTGATCGCTTCCCGCGCGCGATCCCAGAATTTATTCACCTGGTCCGGCTTCTCCGTATTTTCCAGAAACACCGCCGCCGAAAAATCCGCGAACCCTTCCGACAGCCACTGATCGTGATAGCTCGCCCACCCCACCATGTGCCCCCACCATTGATGCGACACCTCGTGCGGCGTCACTTCCTGAATGAATGAGGCGAAGTTGAATGCCCCGCCGCCCATCAGCATCCATCGGTGCGTCGAATCGATAAACGCGCTCACCGGCAGATACACCAGCGTCGGCCAGGATTGCCCGAAATCGAATGCAGGCTGCTGCGTGATCGCAATCCGTCCGTACGGGCACGGGCCAAACAAATTTTCGAACAGCCGGATCGCGTTCTGCGCGTCGACCAGCGCCGTTGCCGCCATGCTCGCGGGCGAAATCGACATCCCCTCCGTCACCAGCTTGAGCTCGTCCGGCAATTCCTGCGTCGCGTAGGTTTCGATTTCGTAGTTCGTCGTTTTATCGAAAACCTCTTTCTTCTTGAACAAGCCGTAGTTGAATCCGGCCACGGCCATCGGCACGTCCGATCCCCACTCCGAAACCGCTACATCGCCCTCTTTCGATTCCCTCTTGAGCTTCCCCACGCTCACCAGCGTGTACTGCTTGGGAACTTTGAAAACCAGGTCGTAAGTCGCGCGATCCGCGAACGTATTGATGCTCGGATACCAGCTCTCTCGCGCTTCTACTGAAAAATTTCCGGTCCCCGCGCTCCGGATCACGTGATCGCCTTCGTATTCGATATGAAGCTGGTAGCTTTCGCCGGCGGTCATCGGCGCCGGCATGATCGCGTAAAATGACCCGTCCGCCCTCCGGTCCTCCTGAATAAACGAAATCTCGCGCCCGTTTTCCCCGCTCACGCGCGATACCCTCAGCGCCGGCAACAATCCGAATCTAACCACCCGCGCGCCATTCGCGACTGCCTTAAATCGCACATCCGCCACCGAAGCGAGATGCGTGTTCTTCGCAATCGCCGTCTCGATGCGATAATGCTCGGCCTGGATCACGCGCTTGTTCTCTCCCGAACTCACCGTGCCTTTGGTCCACTCCTCCGCGCGATGCGTCAGATACCAGATACCCTCACGATCGCCGCCCGGATCGACGTTGATCAACCCCACTTCTTCGGGAGACGAAATCTGCGGCATAGCTCCGCCGGGCACGAGCAAGAAACGTAAATCCGAAAAATGTTTTCCGTGTAGAAATGCCCGAAACGAGCCTGTTTCACTCGGATTCCACAATTCCGCCAGCAGCTCGGCCTCGAGATTCTGCATGTCCTCGCCCCGCACCAGCGCCTCCACCATGCTGCGCGGCGGGACCTGCTTCCGCGTGCGATTGTGAAAATCACGAAGCGCGTTCGCAGCCGTTGCGTCCGTCGCAATCGCATGCGCCTGCTTCTTCACCTCGTCATACGTCGCGTCCGTGAAATAAAAAATCGCCGAGGTGAACTCCTCATCCACTTCGCTCTTTCCGATCAGCCTCATCAGATACTGCGTCTCGAGCAGAATCGCCGGTTTCAATTGAAACCGCCCCTCGCCCGTGAAAACCGCCATCGTGACGTGATTCAGCACGGGCGGAATAAATGTGATGTTGCCGGTGCGCAGCGTAATCGTGCTCACATCGCGCTTCAGTTCGATGTTTTCGACCCGATACGTTTCATTCGGCATCGCGCTCCGCAGCGCGCGATAATTCGGGTCCGAATTCCCCAAACCTGATCGCTTTCCGGTGACCTCGACCCCTGTCTGAGAGGTCCCAATCCGCAGCTCAACGGTAATCTCGCGGGTTTCGCCATCCTTCAATACGACGGTTTGGGCCGCAAGCGCAAAGCCCGGACAAAGCACTTTGACGGTCCAGGTTGCCGCTTCGAGTCCGTCGAGCACGAAATGACCCTGCCCGTCCGTTTCTGTATGCACCGAGGAAGGCCACGGCCGAGGAGCCGATTCCGCCCAAACCGTAGCTTTCGGGATAACGCCACCGGTTTGGTCTTTGACGGTCCCCTCGATTTTCCCGGCGAATGCCGGCGCACATAACAAAATCGCGGCGATTAATACTGCCCGGCACATATACTCTTGCTACCATGATCGCGTGTTTTCTTCGCGCCTGAATTGGGATCTGCGCCCCAACTCCTTAACGAATCTTCTGGAGGAAAAGCGCGCCAGAGGCGCGCTCATCGTGGATCTCACCGAATCCAATCCCACGCGCGCCGGCTTCATTTATCCTCAAGAGGAAATTCTTGCCGCACTCGCCGATCCCGCCGCCTTACGATACGATCCGTCTCCCCGCGGCCTCTTGAGCGCTCGCGAATCCATCGCAACCTATTTTGGCTCTTCACCCGATCAAATCCTGCTCACCGCGTCGACCAGCGACGCCTACTCCTACCTCTTCAAGCTCCTCTGCGATCCCGGCGACGAAATCCTCACCCCGCGTCCGTCTTATCCTTTATTCGAATTTCTCGCCGCGCTCGAGTCCGTCCGCGTCCGCCAATATTCCTTGCGATACGACGGCGCGTGGCGCATCGATTTCGCCTCACTCGAAGCCGCCCTCACCGATCGTACCCGCGCCATCGTCGTCGTCAATCCCAACAATCCCACCGGCTCCTTTCTCGCGCCCGATGAATCCGATCGCCTCCAATCGCTCGCCGCCTCGCGCGATCTCGCCATCCTGATCGACGAAGTTTTCTCCGGGTACGCGCTCACTTCCCGGCATCCACACGCACCTGCACACGCTCTGACCTTCTCTATGTCCGGTCTTTCGAAGACCGCCGGATTGCCGCAATTGAAACTCGGCTGGATCGTCGCCGATGGCCGCAATCACGCCGAAGCGCTCGACCGCCTCGAGCTCATCGCCGACACTTACCTCTCGGTTTCAACCCCCGTTCAACTCGCCCTCCCGCGCCTGCTCTCCATCGCCGAAGGCATTCGATCCCAAATCCTCGATCGCGCCCAATCCAATCTCGCGACGTTGCGATCGCTTACCTCCGGCGCCGCGTGTCATGCACTAAACGTCGAAGGCGGCTGGTATGCGATCCTCCAGGTCCCTCGCACGCGCAGCGAAGAATCCTGGGCGCTCACGCTTCTCGAACATCACGACGTTCTCATCCAACCCGGCTTCTTTTTCGATTTCGAATCCGAAGCGTTTCTCGTCGCCAGCCTGATCACGCCGCCCGAAATCTTCGCCGAAGGAATCCGGCGGATTATTTCACTAACCGGATAGCGTGGCGCATGCACTCCTGCGTGGCGTGTCGACACTCGTGTCGACACCCTTTACCCAAATTTGCATGCCGTGTTTGGCGTCGGCGCCTTCGAACGATATCACTTTGAGATCGAAGTGAACGGCGGGCCTGAAAACTCCGTTTGCACGCTCGAACCGCTGGAGGGATCGATGCGGCAGATACGTTGACGCTCGACGACATGCCGAAAACGGGAAAGCCGTACAAACATGCGATTTTCGAGGCCCGAAATTTCCTCGTGAGCTGTCCGTCATCGCCACCACCCCCGTGTGCGCGACTTCGTCGCCTCGAAACTCTCATACACCGTGAAGCCGAACACAAAGGTCCTCCTCTTTTGGCGATTCCGGTCTGAAAGTGGAATCTAGACGAGGCTCTCCAAGGTTCACTTCATGTAGTACCAGCAGAAAATCCAAAGATGGAAACCCCCATCGGTGACGGAGGACGGGTAAAAGAACGTCATTCTCAAATTCTTGTGGGATGCAGTCGTAGTTGGGACTCCCGGTTTTGCCCATTCTGTCGGTTCGCTCATTACGAAGCCGCTCTTCAGTTCGGCAAGCTGATCTAAGACAACACCGATTGCGGATCCGAGTACGTCTGGGGTGATACGGCCCAACTGCTCATCAATTTTGTTTTTAGCTGCTTCCGCAGAAGCGTCGTATGGCCTTATATCTTTCACATTCAGCCGTCCTTCATAGTCAATAAGACACAGCCGCCCTAGCTCAGAAATTTCTGCCAACGTCATCGCTTCTCCCCAATCTGGACCGGGCGCTGACCAGCTTCACGACCAAGCGTGCCAATAGCGCCAAGCTAAGGCGTATTATAGAACACAGTCGGGTTGCAGCCAGCTACATCACGACTCACAGGCGGAAAGGAGCCGCTAATCTGCTGAGATTCATTGCCATCTCGTCGCTGATAGCGCTCGTCGCTTTTGGGCAGGCCCCTCTCACCACGTCGCAGATTGCCAAGCGAGTAGCGCCGTCCGTTGTTGTGATCCAAGGGAAAACGGATTCCGGGGAGGTCTTGGGGAGCGGATTCATAATCTCAAAGGATGGGAAGATCGTTACCAATCTCCACGTCATCAGGGACATGAAAACCACCAAGGTCCAATTGGCGAACGGAGAAGTGTTCGACTCGATTTCCGTTCTTGCGACAGACGAGCGCCGTGATCTTGCGGTAATTCGCATTGCTGGCTTCGATCTCGCTCCTTTGTATTTGGGAAATTCCAACACTGTTACGGTTGGCGAGGCCGTTGTGATCGTCGGAAGCCCACGAGGGCTTGAAGGTACCGTCACGGCTGGAATCCTTAGTTCGGCACGAGATAGTGGAGATGGATACAAGGTTCTCCAAACCGACGCCGCCGTTAATCCCGGAAACAGCGGTGGTCCGATGGTAAACAATAAAGGGCAAGCGATTGGCGTCGTCACATTCAAACTACGTTCATCAGAGGGCCTCAATTTCGCTGTTCCGATCAATTACGTAAGTGGGTTGCTGAACGAACTGCATGAGCCGATGTCGTTGGAACAAATGCGAACAAGCCTCAGTGTGAAATCTGCTGCCAGTGGGCCGTCGCTGAGGGAGACGCTCGACTGGCTGAAAGGAAAGATTCCGCTGTCCTCAAACCATTGGTACATTTACTCCACAGGCGTCGGAAAATTTCGCTACGGGACTGATGGCATCGTTCCCTTCGACGTGAAGGCGACAGTATATGACACAAAAGTGGCGCCGACACGTTTCGACTCCTGCGATGTCACGGTGGACGAAACGTCGGTGATTGTCTTCAAGAACGAACTTGGACCAAATAGAGACATGCAGAAAGTGGAGACGACCCGTTGGACGGTTCCACTTGGCGCAGTTACCATAGTCTCAGCTTACTTGTCTGAGACGTTTCGGTCTTCGGAGCCTTCGGAGCCTTCGGACCCGAAGATTGAAACTTGGGCGGTTTTGATGTCTGGCACGTCGAAGGTAATTCTCCATCAAACTCATGAAGACGTATTCGATAAGACAGTGAATGAAAGTCTGGACTTTGCAGTTCTGCATTTCTCGGAAGAATCAACTGCAAAACGAGTTTCGGATGCGTTCAGGCATGCCGCCGAACTTTGCCGGGGCAAGGAACCGTTTTGACTTGCAGTATTCATTCGTCACGTCGTTTGCCGGCCGGTTATTTCACCAACCTAATCGTCCAGAAATCGTCCGCCAGATTGTCATCCGTCACATACGCGTACGGGATAGTGAAATATCCGCCCATGCCCCACGACGTCCCCCACGAATTACGCACCAGGAACCGGCTCGCCGCATCGTCATACCCCGCCGCCATCACCGCATGTCCGCCGAGCGACGTCTCCTCGACGCCGGGCATCGCCACCACCCCCGTATGCGCGGTTTCGTCGCTCTCGAAACTCTCATACACCGTGAAACCGAACACAAACGGATATCCCGCGGCCAGGCACGCTTTCATCTGCCCCACATCCTGCGCGAGCCGGCTGTAGCCCACCGCCGGGTGCGTCTTGCCGATCTTGTAACATGGCGCCGGCGGCCGGTCCGCGAATTTCTGTTCGACGTACGGCCACATCGGCTCCGGGCACGCGCCCTGCGCCGCCACGGCTTTGATCCCGTCGCGCAGCATCGCGCCGCTATCGCTCGTGATGGTCCCCTCAATCGCGCGCTCGTTGTAGTAGATGAACAGCCGCGACGGCGTGAACGGCTGCGCGATCTTCTGCTTGCGCTGGTCGAATTCCACCGCCGCTGCGATCGCGTTCGCCGTGCAACTGCCCAGATCGCCCTGATCGTAAACCGCCGGGCAACCGCTGCGGAGATCCGCCGATTTCGGCAGCGTCTTCGCCTTTGAACCAGCCAACCTCGTCGCGCGAAACATCCGGTCGCGCATGTCCGGAAGATCCGGAATCCAGCCGTATCGGAAAAGCTTGTGCCTCATGCCCACACGTTAGGGCCGAAGCAGCGTGATGCCGCGCCTGGCAAACCTCCATCTGGCGAATCTACGGCGCTTGTTCGCCTCGGGGAGGGTGTGACTCGTAGGAGAAATTTGTGCGGACCGGCGCACTAGTGTTCGAATCGTGTTGAATCCTGCAACCGCACCGGCTTCGAGATCGCGTCCCGGCGTTCGCGTGTGGTCTCCGTCCCGGAGCTTGCTGCGTATCGAATATCCGCCGGATCTTCTGCGAAATCTGCCGCCTCGCGATGACCAGGCCGACGCGGTGGGCACGCTTTACGGAGAACGCACCTCGCGCGCGCTTCGTGTGCTCGCCACTGGGCCCGCCCCAAACCTCCAACCCGTCGGCATCTTCGCCGCGCGAATACGAGGCGAAGTGTTCTTGACCGAAGGAGACCTTGAGCGGCTTGAGGCCATGGAGGATTCTCTCGCGATCGCGCTCGTAATCGCGGGCTCGACCGGCGGCTTCTTCGTGCGCGAGCCCGACGGCTCCATGCAGACCATCAAGAGCTATCAGGAGTTCCCCATTGCTCCGCCCGCGCCGAAAATCCTTCGCGTTCCGAAGCGCTGGCGTCCTTTCGTGCTGGCTCTCGCCACCGTCGCCGCGGCGATGACCATTCTCGCGTGGCCCTCGCGCCCGTTCGCGGTTCATCAGCGCGACGGCCAGTTGCAGATCCTTCTCCGCCGCGAAATTAGCCGTGGGGCACGCCTTGAAATCGTTGACGGCGCGGCGCATCGCTCGATCCCGATCACGCCCTCGCTATCGAGCGTCGTCTACACTCCCGTCACGCACGATGTTCACATCCGCGTCGTTCCTTGAATCGTCCCCTGAAGGCCCGTTTACAATGAAATCTCCGGATGCTCATCGAAACGCGGCCGTCCCGCAGGTCCACTCCTTCCGATGCCGAGCGCATCGCGCGCGAGCTCTACTCGCTCGACGCCGCTGCCTCTCCGCTCAACGGCGAATTTGACGACAATTTCCACCTGAAAACACGCGAAAACGAGCAGTTCTTGCTCAAAATCATGCGCCCCGGCTGCGATCGCGCATTGGTCGATCTGCAAATCGCCGTGCTCGATCGTCTACGCCCGCTCCCCGTCCCGCGTATCGCCAAAACCGTCGAAACCACACCCGACGGCCGCCTCGTCTGGCTGCTCGAATGGATCCCCGGCCGCTTATGGGCGGAGGAGGAATCGCACACGCCCGAAATGCTCGCAAATCTCGGCCGCATGCTCGGTCGCATCGATCGGGCGCTAGAGGGTTTCGATCATCCGGCGGCGCATCGCGAATTGAAGTGGGATCTCACGCGTGCGGAGTGGATTCGCGATTACACGCATCACATTCACTCGCCGCACCGGCGCGCGCTGGTCGAGCGCGTCATCGCTTCGCTACCCGATTTATCGCGCGTTCCCTACGGGATCATCCATGGCGATGCGAACGATCACAACATCATCGTGGGCGCATCTGGTGACGGCGGCGAAATTGCGAGCTTGATCGATTTCGGTGACGTTCACTACGGTCCGCGCGTTTGCGACCTCGCGATCGCCTGCACCTATGCCGCGTTCGGCCAGCCCGATCCATTGGCCGCGATTCGCGAGGTGATCCGCGGTTTCGAGGAGACCTATCCGCTGGGCGACGACGAGCTCTCGCTGGTTTTTCCGCTGGTTCTTACGCGGCTGGCCGTCAGCGTGACGAATTCCGCGCATCTCAAAAGCCTCGATCCCAACAACGCTTACGTCACGGTGAGTGAGGCGCAGGCGTGGGAGGCTCTCGAAACTCTGACGCCCGCGCCGATTCTTGAAAACATCGATCTGCGTACCGAGCCTTCGATGGTCTTCGATTTGAGCGTCGGCAGTCTTTTGTTGGGCGCGGATCCTCGCAATCTCGAATCCGCCGCGATGACCGAAATCGTGTTCGGTGAAATGCGAAAGGCGGGAGTCAAGGTCGGCGTCGGGCGATATAACGAAGCGAGGCCGATTTATACAGCGCCGGCTTTCTCGAGCGGCCCGCACCCGACGGACGAGCATCGCACCATTCATCTCGGCCTCGATCTGTTCGCGGAACCCGGAACGCCGGTTTGCGCTCCGCTCGCGGGGACGATCCACGCCTTCGCGAATAACGCGAAACGCCTCGATTACGGGCCCGTGATCATCCTCAAGCACAGCGCCGATTTTTTCACGCTGTACGGGCATCTTTCGCTCGATTCCCTCGACGGCCTCGAAATCGGCCGCACGGTGGCCAAGGGGCAGCGAATCGGCAAGATCGGATCGCCGCCTTCGAATGGCGACTGGGCGCCGCATCTGCATTTCCAGATCATCACGGATCTTCTGGATCTCGGAACCGGTTTTCCAGGCGTCGCGTACGCGAGCGAGCGCGAGAAATGGCTCACTCTTTCGCCTGATCCGAACGGCCTGATCGGCATTCCGAAGGATCGGTTTCCTCGTCCCGCCTGGCCGACCGAGGCGCTGCCGGCGGCGCGCCGCTCGTTTCTTGGCCAGAATCTCAGCGTGAGCTATGACCGGCCGATGAACATCGTGCG
>Ga0182024_10020240_pt1 | contig 12175 bp, 8 predicted proteins | sample P32metaG_FD_120480 | JGI IMG/M metagenome (GOLD analysis project Ga0182024, IMG submission 120480) | Permafrost microbial communities from Stordalen Mire, Sweden - P3-2 metaG (Illumina Assembly) | ecosystem: Environmental > Terrestrial > Soil > Wetlands > Permafrost | place: Sweden: Stordalen...
GCTCCACGGCGGCTGCCGTGATCTTCCCCTCATGCTTGCGCAACGCGTCCTTGACCATTTGCCGCTCCAGCGCTTCCCGTGCCTCCTTGAGCAAAAGTGGCTGGCTTGCGGCGGCGCCCACAGCCTCCAGTTCCAGATCCGGCGCAGTCACGCGCCGGTTGGCGCTCATGATCACGGCCCGTTTTACCCGGTTCTGCAATTCCCGGACGTTTCCTGGCCAGCCATAGGCACGGATTGCCCGCAGCGCCTCCGCCCCAAAGGAAGCGCCGCTCTTGCCGGTCTCAGCGGCGTACTGTTGCAGCAGCGCCCGTGCCAGGAGCGCCACATCCTCTCCGCGATTCCGCAACGGCGGCAAGAACACCTGCACCACCGCCAGTCGGTAGTACAGGTCTTCCCGAAACGTGCCGTCCGCCATCCGCTTCTTCAGGTCGGCGTTAGTCGCAGCGAGCACTCGCGTGTCCACCTGGATCTCCTGGCGCCCGCCGACGCGCTCGACGACCCGTTCCTGCAAGAACCGCAAAAGCTTCACCTGGAGTGCCGGCGAGAGTTCGCCGATTTCATCCAAGAACAGCGTCCCACCTTCCGCGCTTTCGATTCTCCCTTTGCGCTGCGTATGCGCTCCGGTGAAGGAGCCCTTCTCATGCCCGAACAGCTCGCTTTCCATCAACGTTTCTGGGATCGCCCCACAGTTGATCGCAACGAACGGACCTTGCTTCCGGGCGCTGCGGCGGTGGATGGCCCGGGCGGTCATCTCCTTGCCCGTCCCGCTTTCCCCGAGAATCAAGACCGGGGCGTCCGTCGTAGCGACCTTCCTGATCGAATTAAATACGGCTTGCATCGAGGAGCTGCTTCCCAAGAGGCCCTCGAAACCATCTCCCTGGATTCGGTCCTGCATTTCCCGGTATTCCCTTTCGAGCCAGGACAAGTGGAAGCAACGCTTAAGCAAGAACTTGAGCTCCTCCATGTCCAGGGGCTTGCCGAGGAAGTCGTAGGCCCCAGAACCGATTGCCTGTAGGGCGATCTCCTTCTCTCCCTGGCCGCTAATAATCACGATCTTGGTCAAATTGTCCGTTGCGAGCAATTCCGACAGAGTCGCCAGCCCTTCATCCGGTGCTCCTGGTTTCGGTGGCAACCCCAAATCGAGCAAGACCACGGGCGGACGGTTTGATCGAAATGCCTCCAGCGCCGATTCGCGATCGCCCGCCATCGCGATGTCATAATCGCCTGCCAACGCCCATTTCATCTGGGTACGGATCTCCTCGTCGTCATCGACGATCAGCAGTTTGGGCTTCATTCGGCTTTGGTTTTGGCGGGCAAAAAAACCTGAAAGGTCGTTCCGGCGCCCGGTTGACTGGCGACCGCCATTCGACCGCCGTGGACTTCCACGATCATCTTACTTTGAAACATGCCAATGCCGAGCCCGTTTTTCTTGGTAGTCTGAAAAGGCCGGAATAGATAGCGCTCAATGAACTCCGCGTTCATCCCGCACCCGGTATCCCGGACCATGAACACGACCCATCCGTTTTCCTGTCCCGTGGACAGTTGGATCTGTCCGATCCCCGACATGGCTTCCTTCGCGTTCAAGACTAGGTTCGTGATCACTTTTACTATCTGCTCCCGATCGAGTAGCACCTTGGGAAGTGGGGAGAGCGTCTTGACGATGGAAAAATCCGGCTCCGAATCCAATCCCGCCACCGCCCCCACAACGACCTCGTTAAGATCCGATTCGGTGGGACGGATTTTGAGCTCTTGCCGCAATTGGCTCAGCCTGCCAATCACATGATTAATGTGGGCGACCGACTTGGATACTACCCGCAGCGCATCTTCTCTAAAGGCTGGGTCCTCAAAATGCACCGGCAGATTCTTCAGCATCAGGCTCAGCGTCGAAGCCGCATTTTTCAGATCGTGAACGAAAAATGCAGCCATCGTCTGGAAAGCCTCCATCTCTTTAGCCTGCAATAGCTTATTAGCTAGCTGCACATTGAGCAGGCTGGCTGTTGCATGGTCGCCCATGCATTTAAGCATATCAAAATCCTGAGCGGAGAATGCAGCCCCGCCAACTCGGTCGCCCAGGACCAAGAGAGCAATGATCTGGCCTTGGGAGATCATTGGCAGACAAACCCGATTCTCGCGCTTGGGAAATTCGCTGGGATGGGCCGTCCTTAGCAGCACCGCGAAGCGATCGGAACGGGTTTCGATGTCCACCGGCTCAGGATGCTTCAGAAAATGGAGGATCACTTCGCCTGCCTCGGCCCTCGACAAGGCCAGTTCTCTCCCTTTGGCTTCTGACAGAAACGTTGAAGCCTCTAAGATCAGCGACTCGTTTTTATCGTCCACGATCCAAATTGCGACCGACAAGCATTGGAAGATGTCGGCGACCAGTTTAACAAGTGAGCGGCAGAGTTCGGCTTGGTCGACCTGCGACGTGGTCCCTTCGGTGAATCGCCGCCAAACGGTTCGGTAATCATAGAGAGGCCGCTGGAAGTGCCGGCTCAGTACGCGGCCAAGCCCCGCACGCAATCGGTCGGACTGTATCAGTACGACCAGTAGCGTTAGAGAGATCAGGACGAGCAAAGCCTCCAAGGCGAATACATTGCTTCCGCCAAGATGCGCAATTACCCGGGCGCCCAGACCCACAATCAGCAGATAGATTCCGGCGAGGAGAACGGTAACCGATCCCTGTAGAACCGATTGGGATGGGTAGACATCGAGATCGATTTTTCCGCCGCGGACGAGCGAACGCACTGCAAGCAACGAGGCGACGATCAGCGCGCCCGAATCTAATTGCTCAAACGTTAGGTCTGTCCTTCGAAAAAGGAGTGCTTGGCTGGAGGTGAAGAGACGGACAATAAAAATAAGTCCGATTCCCATCAGCATGAATTTGATTCGCCACCGCATTGTCCCCACAGAAGCCAGGAACGTGCGCTCCAGGTTAGTGAGTATAAGGACGGAACTGGCCAACAGAACGATGTTAAGGGCGATCCCCGCCCACCCAAGTTGGTAGGTCCACTTGATCGCGATGTCGTCCCAAGTGACCGATTTGATTAGGTCGCGACGGAATAGAAACGCAAGAGCAACGGGAATCAAGAAAGTCGTAGCGAGAGTCCATCGCCATTTCGACAGAAATTCGCGCGCGTTTCCCCGAGCATAGGTCAGGCTGAACAGAAGCCAGGCGGCCGGCAAGAATGCGGTGGCGGCGAGCCGAGATGCCTGCAATTGCAGCATGGATCCAGATTCCGCCCCAGGAACTCGTGCGGTCAGGGCAGTGCAAGCGCCTTCAAAAGCCAGCGCAAAAACTCCGCAGGCAAATGCCCAGATTGCCGTATGCCGTTTTATCCGAAGCAACGCCCCGATAGCCAATACGCCGCCGCAGACAGTACTAGCAGCGGGCAATTGGGAGACAAAATTCATCGGCTGGATCTAGTCGGAGCATGGATCAGCCGCCCGCAAAGGACAAAGAAAAAGCTGCACCGACATAGGCCGGTGCAGCTTCAATGAAAAACGGAGATGTCTTTTCGACGAGCCGAATTAGGCGCGCTTCCGGCGTTGGGAGAGCGTGCCGACTGCGATGCCGACGAAGCCCAAGCCAATCAGGAGAGCAGTAGCTCCGGAGTCAGGAACCGCCGTAGAATAGTCGATCGAGCCCGAGTATGAGGTAGAAAATGCACCGCTGCTCAACTGCTGGAGCGTCTCCGGCGGAGCAAAGGTAAAGTCGAGGGCGAGGGCCGGACCGCTCGAGTTTGCCAGGGTCAAAAGATCTGCATCCGTCCCAGTATAATTGAAGCCGGAGAGGTTCACCTCGAGGTTGTCATTCAAGACGGACTCACTGCCTCCAATGGATGTCTGGGAGATATTGATGAAGTTCAGGGATGCGGTGAGATCGAGGCCAAAACCATCATTGATCAGGAGCTCCCCAGAGCCAGTTACCGGAGCGGAAAGTCCATTCAACGCGATCGGGCCAATGGTGAAAGTCCCCAAGATTTGACCGACATCGAAATTATCCAAGCTACCAGCACTACTAGTGATTGTGAAGGAATAGCCCGCATAGGGATTATGGGTTGCATTGTACGCACCGGACACATCGGTAAAGTTAAACGTGCTATTCCCGTTGAACGAGATTTCGCCAGAAGCATCGCCGCTCCCGCCGGCTGCGGCGGAATAGGTGCCCCAGGTGACTTCCCCTGCGAACATGCTGTTAGCAACGACTAAGGCGACGCTGAGCGCCAGGCCAAAGCCGAATTTCTTAACGTTGGTTTTGTAGTTCATCGCACTAATCTCCGTTTATTGGTTATTTCAAAAGGCTGTAAGACGTCTAAGGAATAGCACAACCGATGCCAATAAATCACAACAAGATTTAAAAAGCTTAAGCATAAATAGTTACACGATTTTAGGAAAAACAGCATCCAACTTGATCTCGCTTTTTGGCAAAATCTGTAAAGATTGTCGACGTTTTTGGCCCTTGGGCTGCACTTAACCTCACTAGTAATAGTACGGCGGCACTGGGTTTGGCCTCGTGCGCTCGTGGCTGGAGGAGTGTCAGCGGGCGGTTAATCATGGCGAGCTCGGGATCAAGGGCCCATCCGGCTTACCCGGCGTGTCCGCTAGATCGAGGAAATCTCAAATGGGTGTTCACACGGTCAAACAGGTTCCGCCTCGCCGGGAGCACAAAAGAAAAAGCTGCACCGACATAGGCCGGTGCAACTTCAATGAAAAACGGAGATGTCTTTTCGACGACTAGAATTAGGCGTGCTTCCGGCGTTGGGAAAGCGTGCCGACCGCGATGCCGCCGAAGCCCAAGCCGATCAGGAGAGCAGTGCCTCCGGAGTCAGGAACCGCGGCAGAATAGTCGATCGAGCCCGAGTATGCGGTAGCAAAATGGCCCTTGCTCAAACTATAGAGCGTCTCCGCCGGAGCAAAGGTGAAGTCAAGCGTGAGGGCCTGATCGCTCCCGTTTGCCAGGGCCAACAGACCCGCGTCCGTCCCAGTATAATTGAATTTGGAGAGGTTCACGACGAGGTCGTCATTCAAACTGGATTCACTGCCGCCAGGGACTTTCTGGGAGATACTGATGAAGTTCAGGGATGCGGTGAGATCGAAGCCATAACCATCATTGATCAGGAGCGTCCCGGTGCCAGTAACGTCAACGGTAGTTGCAGTCGGCGAGATCGGGCCAACCATGGTGAAAGTCCCCAAGATTTGACCGAGATCGAAATTATCCAAGCTATCAGCACTACTATTGATTGTGAAGGAATAGCCCGCATTGGGATTATTCCTTGCATACACACCGGACACATCGGTAAAGCTAAACGTGCTATTCCCCTTGAACGAGATTTCGCCAGAAGTGTGGCCGCTCCCGCCGGGTGCGGCGGCGTAGGTACCCCAGGTGAGCTCCCCAGCGAACATGCTGTCAGCAACGACCAAGGCGGCGCTGAGCGCCAGGCCAAAGCGGAGTTTCTTAACGTTGGCTTTGTAGTTCATCGATTTTGTCTCCGCTATTGGTTTTAAAGGATTTGAGTGATGCTTATGAAAGCACAAGCGATGCCAGCTAAAGCAGCAAAAACATAATATATTAAAGAACAATAAGTTAAAGAGTTTTAAGGCGCGATACGTCACAAATCCATTCCTGGATTTCATGCAAAATGCGTAAAGTTTATCGACGTTATTAGGGGTGCCCGGGACTCTCATTTCGACCCTCCAGCGATGGGGGGGAGGATTGCGCGGAGAAAACGACCATGGGACTTGCTTGGCGAAAATCCTCCGCCGCTATGGGTGCTCACAAACGAGCCTTATCGAAGGCTACGTTTTGTTGGTCTCCGCGAGAATCTGCTTCGCCTGGACGGTTTGATCCGGCTTGAGCTCAAGGCCGATTGCCCGCTCAAGAGTTGCCCGGCTCGATCCGTCTTTCAGGCGAAACTGGGTCATTCCCAAGTAAAATAGTAGTTCTCCATCCGCGCCCTTCTTGCTCGCGCTTTCCGTAAGCAGACTCTTGGCTCGTTGAAAGTCGCTATTCCGGTAAGCAATGATTCCACAGGCTTTCGCAACCTCCGGATCATCCGGATAGGCTTCGCGCGCTCCGGTCGCCCAGTCGAGGTCTTTTGAATCATTACTCGATTCCTTTTCAGCGATTAGGACCAATTGCCGTTTCGCCGGTGAAAAGGCCGGATAAATCGCGAGCACCTGCTCAAAATACATCTTTGCTCCCAACAGGTCGGCTTTCATCTCTGCAATGGTTCCAAGAGCCATAAGTCCGGGCACGTCGATCGAACTTCCCTTGACCAATTGCTGGATTTGATCCACTTTCGCCGGCGTCGGATTCTCGGCGAAAACCAGCAGTTCGAGGAAGCGGTTCGCTTGGTCAGAATTGGAAAACGAGGGGTTGGCGTTAACGGCACTTTGCAAGGCAGATTCCGCCCCGGCTGTACGCCCCAGGCTGTATGCCGTCTGAGCCAGATCGAAGTTCAGGTCCGGATCGTTCAGCTTTCTGGCCGCCGCATCCTGAAGCAGACTGTAGGACCAAGCATAGTCTTTGGTCCGGAATGCAAGTTGGCCTAGAGTGCGGGCGATGTCCGGATCCTCGGGGGCCAAGTCGCGGGCTTGTTTTGCGTATCCAATGGCGGTGGCCAGGTCTCCCCGATCGGCAAAGAGTTTGACCAATCCAATCAGTGTGGGAAGGTGTTTGGGATTGATCTTTAGCACCGATTCGCTCGTTGCGATCGCTTTATCATTTTTTCCATCAAGGTTATACAAAATAGCCAAGCGGGAGAGCACTCCGGGGTCGTCGGGCCTGGCGGCCGCTGCTTTCTCCAGGAAGGCGCGTTCGCCGGGACCGGCGGTTGCTGGGTCGATCCAGAGGACCATGAGAGAGTCCCTCGCCAATTGAACTTCCTGGAATTCCGCCTTCGCCTCCACCGCTTTTTTAAGGTTCACTCGTGCGGCAGCCTCTTGGCCGATCATATATTGCGCCATTCCAAGATGAAATTGGTTTTCGGGGTCGCCAGGGGAATTGCTCGCGCTCTCCTCCAAAAGGCTAAGCGCCCATTGATATTCCCGCCGCTTGTATTGGATCCAGCCGAGAGTGTCTGCCACAAGGGGTTCGTTCGGCAGCAGCTGCCGGGCGTGTTGTGCCAAAGCGAACGCTTTGTCGAAATTGGAAAAGTATTCGGCGTCGATATAGGCCAGATTGTTGAGCGCCGGGGTGAAATCTGGATTGGCCGCCACCGCCTTTTCGTAGGTATCCCGCGCTGCTGAGTAGCTTTTCTCCTGTTCCTGAATGAGCCCCATCATCATTAAAGCGTTGGTGTCGTTCGGGTTCTTAGCCGTAACGGCTTGCAGGTTTGCGAGCGCGTCCCGGTCGCGCTTCGACTCGACATATAGTTGGGCGAGGAGATAGTAGGCAGCTGCAGAATCCGGTTGCGCTTCGATCGCCTTCTTGAGCGCTGTTTCTGCCGCGGTATAATCCTGCTGCGCATAGTAAATCTTGCCGAGCAGCAGATAGTCGCCCGCTTGCTTCGGGTCTAGGGCAATCGCTGCGTCCACCCGCCGACGGGCGGCTGCATAATCTTTTTCACCCAGATCAAGAGCTACCAACTGCTCCAAACACGGGAAATAGTTTGGGGCCTTGGTTCGGACGGTTTCGAGCAGCTGCCTAGCTTCTTCCCCTCGGCCCAATCTCATGAGGGTGATTGCTTCCTGAACAACAGGTTCCGGATTATTAGGCGTGGCGGCGGCGACTTGCTGATAAACGGCTAGCGCTTCGGTGGCGTTGTCCTGCCCGAGGTAGGCCCTGGCGAGGAGGTTGTAGGCTGCTTCAACTTCAGGGCGAACTTTTATCAATTGTCGCAACGTCACAACGGCCGAGGCGATGTCCCCAGTTTGGATCTTGAGTTGGGCGAGAGCCAATGCCGCCTCAGCGAAACGAGGGGCATCGGCTACTGCTCGATTCAAGACTCCGATCGCTGCGTCCGGCTTGTGTTCGGCTATGTGGGCCTGGGCGAACGCGTAAAGGAGTTCCGAGTCATGCGGATAAAGCTGCGCTCCGGCAGAGAGAATTGCCACGGCCCTGGTAACCTCGCCCTTGCTGAGACTCAGGCCACCGGCCAGCAGCAGCGCGTCCCGATAGGTTGGGTCTCGTTGCAAAACTTGGTTCACCACGGTCTCGCTGTCAGCCGTGCGCTTTTCGGCTGCATCCAATTGAGCCAGAAACATCAGGGCAGGCAGGTAATCGGGTGCTTTGCGCGCCACCTCTTCCAGGATCAGGCGCGCCCCAGTTCTGTCGCCGGTTTGTAGCTTGAATTGCGCATATTGTAAGCGCTTAGCTGAGCGCGGCGACCCGAGATCGGCGGCCTTTGCAAAGGCCTGTTCAGCGTCGGCCATATCCTTCCTTCGCCAATAGAGGACGCCCAAAGCGGTGCAGGCGGCACTCGAATGAGGGTCCTTAACGAGTGCTTGCTTAAATCGGTCTTCAGACTCTCGGAGATGATGCTCGCGGAAGTCCAGGGTTCCCAACGCGACAAGCACCGGCGCGCTGCCGGAAACTTCTGTCGGCAGACGGTTTAAGCGCTCTCTAGCGGCCGAGATTTCGCTTGGGCTATTCGCCGATTCTGCCAATAGGAGAGGGGCGTCGGGATACTTCGGCTCATGGTCCAAGATGAACATGGACTCGTCGCGGGCCTGAGCAAATTCACCGACGGTTAGATAATACAAGCCGGACGTGAATCGAATTTCCAGGTTCTGCGGCTCCGTTTTTCTTGCGTACAGCAGATACGGCTTAGATTTGATCACACGACCATCATCAAAGTAGATGATCCCCAGCCGACCGATTGCGTAGGGATTATTGGCGTTGATCTGAAGTGTGTTTAAATATTCGATCTCTGCCGCGTCGTATTGGCCAGCTGCGAAGTGGTTGTCTGCCCGCGCCGTGGCCCGCAGGGCTTTGCTGGATCGGGAGCAGGCCGGTTCGCACAATACAACCAGGATCACGGTGAGTGCCGTTAACGAAAAGCGAATCACCTTGGGACGTGTCATAGCTTCCGGGTTTAAGCCTGGATTTTGGTGGCCAGTCTCTGCTCCGATCTGGCAAGGAAATAAGTGAGGATAAAGAAGGGGACCAACGACGCCAGGAAGAATATCCAACCTCCTTGGCGATGAATGTAAGAATCGATCATCTGCGGACCCAGGTGCGCGCAGAGTTCACCGATAGTGTTTATTCTCAAGGCATTGCGGATGATGCTAATCGGGATTACGACGACGCAAAGAAGGGCCCGTTTCCAAGGCGACCGAAGGAACACATAACCGGCCGCAAGGCTCACCACCAATAGGGCTACGCTCGACTGGATACCGCTGCATTCTGGTGCGACTTGAAGTGTGATTCCGGGAAGTTGGAAATCAAGATCGTCCCTCCGAAAGACCGGGAGGTCGGACATTTGAAAGAAAATATTGGCTACGGACGCTGAAGCGTGCTGCAGAATATGTTCCAATCCAGTAGTTAACGAATCTGGCAATGGAATCATGCACAATAGGAATGCGAGGGGGAATGCGATCGCTCGCAAGGTCTGGCGTCCCAAAAACCAAGCCGCGACCCCCACAAGCAACAGCACAAACGAGAGCGTACCTAACGCTAGCCGCTCATTCAACAATCCAACGCCTGTTCGGTCGGCCCCCCAATAACACCCGAGCGCCAAAAGCCCGGCAGCTGAAAAAGCGATGCCGAGACTGCGGCGAGGCTCAGAAAAAGCCGGCCAGCTGTGCCCTTTCGTCCAGGCAAGACCCAGCGCAATGATTGGAACGAGCACAATGTATGAGTTGAACTCCCTTTCAAAGGCGAACTGTCCCAGTCGTGCCAAGATCGAACCATAGCAAGCCAGCAACCCTGCGACTGCCCAGGCAAACGCGCGTACCTGCCTGGAAACATCGACACCAGGATGGGCCGACGGGGAAATGGGCATTTGATTCTCCAAGGCCCCATCAAAACGAACGATTCTTTGAGGAGCAAATGCGGGAAATACGTACCAATTTTCTTCGATAAATTTGCCACTGCCAGACTTAAGGCGACAGGCCCGATCACCTTAGCAGGTGGATATTCGGGTGGTCTGGGACATTTCTGTAAACCGACAGGAATTCACTGCCACCCAGGAAATTGGCACACCTATCATTGATAGGTCGCGCCGCACAAATCTAGCAATTAATAATCGGCGGATCAAAATCCGAGGCTTGCTTGGAAGCTGTATTGGCCGGTCGTAAACCCGAACCCCTGGACGGTAGACGTGTTATGTGTCCGGGAAGCACTAACCTGAAAATTAATCCGGCGAAACACTACAGTGGTGAGGGAGGCTTCGATAGATTCGGGACGGTCGCCACGAACGTTAGCCAGGTCCGATGAGGTTGAGAGATAATCGGTCGTGCTGCTGCTGGCCTGAACGGAAAGAAAGAAATGGCTGAGCAATCGCTGCCGCCACTGCACATCGAAAGTAGTTGATTCGGTCACTTCATTGGATTCGAAAGACGACGAGACTTGTCGATTTGCTTCAGCGGCCAAGGTGGTTGCCGACCAAGGCTGATAGGTCGCATTCGCGTTGAAAATTTTGCTCCCGTCTTGGCTTCGCGCGGCGGCAAGCAACTTGGTTTCTTGCACGCCGGCTTCCGCATCGACGTAAAACGTTGCAGTAGGTTTCCAGTTAAACCGAACCTCCGGTCGTGCATAAGCCATGTCGAATCCAGGATCTTGATGCGTATAGCCGCAGCCGGCGCCGGCTGCAAAATCCATCTGCTGCGAGGCTGGAACATGAATCCAATCTTGGGTACTCCAATCATATACTGTCGGCAGGCCCGAAGCGAACCGGATGCTCTGTTGCAAGGTCGTTTCCAGCGAAGGCGATGACGAGCTGTTTCCAAAATGAAAGTCTAGATTAGTGCCATAGTCTTGTTGGCGGACTTGAGTCCCGGTTTCGATCAACGGATCTGCCGATTGGCTAAACGATTGCGCGAGCGCAACGCTCCAATCGCCAGGAGAGAAGTTCGCGCCTAAGTTAGCGCTTTGCGCGAAGGAACTCTTGAATAGCGGAGACGAATATTTTTCCCAAGTTGGAACATAAGTCAGATTCCAGATTGATCCATCCTGAGCGCTGATTTCCGGGGTATACGTTTGCTGAGTCGTGTCCGTTGGTTCACCGGGCGCGGCTTGGAGCCCAGTTTCGTAGGTGAATTGATAAGAGAAATTCGTATGGAGGACGAGCGGACCGTATTGAAACGGAGAGGTCGGCGCGGGTGGCTCGGCAGCAGTGGTTGTCGCCGGCTGGCCGGGGTTCTGGAGGTTTTGATAGTTTTGGGAGAAGGTCGGCATTACTGCCGTCAATGGGCCCGGAAGTATCTGACCCTTTAAACCGATCGATGTCATAGCGCTCGCAGCTAACAACCCGAAAAAGACGAATTGGCGAATCTTCAACGGAGGATAAAATATTCTGGCATCGACGTATTGTGTCGGCGCCGGTTGTCTGGACACAAGACAAAGGTCATTACCGTCCCGCAGGAATTCGTGATTTCCGGGCAAAAAGGCGGTTCGGCTGAAAGGTTTTGACCTGCCACAAGGCAGGGTGTGACCCCCAAAACTCTAAACAGCCGAATCGAGGTCAATTTACGGTTCTGCGGCGGTACTGATTCTGCGGCCAGAGAGCGCTGTCGGTGATGTCCGATTTCTTCTCGATCCAGCGTCCGAGCGTCCGGGCATGCTTCTCCAACCGCGACTTGCGATAGCCGCCAATCTGTTTCGGCCCAAGCTTACCGGTTCGCTCGAATTGCACAAACAAGCGCGCGACCGTCCGGCGGCTTACGCGAAAGCGCTCGCTCACCTCCACCTAACCCGCTCCCGACTGCCGGGCCTCGATGATCCGGCGCCGCAAATCCTCGCTCAATGGTCTCATGGGTATGCCCCCATGGACACCCATTGTACCACACACACCTAAATGTGACTATCTAAATCGAAAAATGCTCTAGCCTAAAGATCCCGTGGAACCGCGCAGGCTTGGCCCAGCTTCTCGAGCGACGGGTTACCGGCTTCGACCGCGATCATGCACCAGCCGGGAGCAGGTGCACCTCGGCGGATTGAAACGGCGAAAACATGAATCGAACATAAACGTAGGCGACGAATTCGAAGAGGACCTCCCGCACGCCTTCGCTCGAA
>Ga0182024_10020241_pt1 | contig 12175 bp, 6 predicted proteins | sample P32metaG_FD_120480 | JGI IMG/M metagenome (GOLD analysis project Ga0182024, IMG submission 120480) | Permafrost microbial communities from Stordalen Mire, Sweden - P3-2 metaG (Illumina Assembly) | ecosystem: Environmental > Terrestrial > Soil > Wetlands > Permafrost | place: Sweden: Stordalen...
CAATAAAGCGTGAACGCGAAAAGCGAGCCTTCGGCGGCCACCAGAATGTATTGGTGACCGTCCAGCATATAGGTCTCCGGAGCGTTCGAAACCTGCCCGATGCGGGAGTGCCACAGGATCTTCCCGTCGGCCGGATCGTAAGCCACCAGGCTGCCGCCACGATCGCCCCCGAATAGTAATTTGCCCGCCGTGGTCAGAAGACCGTTGCCGCCTCCGCCGCCTCCGGCGCCGCCCGCCGGATACTTGTGCTGCCAAGCCACCTTACCCGTCTTATAGTCGATGGCGGTCAGATAACTGCCCAGCGTGGCGACCCCCACTTCATCCTTGCCGCCTAGCCCCATGGCTCCGCGCGGGTCGGTCTCAGTCAGATAGTACATCGCGTAATTGTCACTGCTCGGTACATAGAACAGTCCCGTATCCGGAGAGAAGGCGGGCGGAGGCCAGTTAGTCGCGCCGCCGTTATTGGGCGAAACCAGAGCGCCGCCAATGTCGTAATCCTTAGCCGGATCGCGCACCGGCTGACCGTTGGCGTTCAGACCCTTCGCCCAGTTCACAGTGTCGGAGAACTTACCAGTTACTAAGTGCTCGCCGGTGACCCGGTCCAAGGTGAAGAAGTAGCCGTTGCGGCTGGCGGTCACCAGCAACTTGCGCGGCTTGCCATTGAAATCGGCGTCCACCATCACCGGCGTCTGGGCCGAATCCCAATCGTGCGTGTCGTGCGGCGAGGTCTGATAATACCAGGCCATCTTGCCGGTATCGACGTTGACCGCTACCATCGCGCAGGTATACAGATTGACGCCCTCGCCGCGGCTCTGGCCGGTGTAAGCGGGGGTGGGGTTGCCGGTTCCGGTGATGTAGAGGTGCGTCTCCGGGTCGTAGGAGCCAGGTATCCACACGTTGCCGCCGCCGTGCTGGGCCGCGTCCAGGTTCGACCAGGTTTCGAGACCCGGATCGCCCTTTTTCATCGGCACCGAGTACCATTTCCACTGCACCGCGCCGGTTTCGGGATCGACAGACTGGAGATAACCCGGCTCGTCCAAATCGTCGCCTGTGCCCACCAGGATGTGATTGCCCACCACGACGGGCGCCATGGTCGAGAAATATTGCTGGCTGAAATTGGCAATCTCGATGTGCCACCGCTCCTTGCCCGTGCGAGCGTCCAGACAGACCAGATAGTCGTCCGGAGTCTCCATGTAAAGCCAGTTGCCCCACATGCCAAGACCGCGGTTGCCGATGTGCGTGCCGCCCTTGGTTTTCCAGACGTAGTGCCACAGGGTGCGGCCGTCGCGCGCATCCACGGCCCAGGCATTATCGGGCGTGTCGAGATAGAGAATCCCGTCCACTTCCAGAATGGACGCGCGGATATTGGCGTTGCCGCCGGCGTCGGCCGTGCCCTCACCGCCGATAATGGTGGGCGCGCCCCCGCCCCCGCCAAAGCCGCCGCCTCGTCCGCCGCCGGCGTTACCCGCCCCCGCAGTCATACGGGCGGTCCAGGCGAGAGTCAGGTTCTTGACGTTGGATTGATTCACCTGAGTCAGCTTACTATACCGCTTCCCCGAGTAATCGCCGGAGTAAGTGGGCCAATCGTTCGCAAGGGGCTTGAGTAAGTCGGCGGAACTGAGGCCCTGCGCCAGGGCTATGCCGGAAAACATGGCGGGGATGAGATACAAAGAAGCGCCTGCAATCAGCGTTTTTGGGGTCAGTGGCGTTTTCGGAGTCACGGGCGGTTTTTGGGTCACGGGCGTTTTCTGAGTCACTTCAGTGTCACCAGATATGCGGTCAGATTGTGGATGTCTTTGTCGGTATAAGTCCCGAGCAGCTTCTTATGCGGCTCGAGCGGGTCGTGTATCTCGACTTTGGGCGTATCGCCATCGCGGCGGATAGTGTGGGATAAGCCGTCGGCATCTACTAGAGCGACAAGGAAATCGTCGATGCGCTCGAGGCGGCCCTGAAGCTTCTGGCCGGACGGCATGGTGACAGTCACGGTGACCGGCGGAACGGTCAGCGCTCCCCCGCCCCCGCCACGGCCGCCGCGTCCGCCGCCGCCCGGCATCAGCCAGGCTTGTTGCAGAGAGCGCGGATCGTCGATCTTAGTAGCCAGGCCTTTCAGGTCGCCGGTCGCCGAATGGCATCCGGAACAGGTGGCCTTGAAGTACGCTTCGCCAGCCGTGGCGTTGCCCACCACAATGGTAGGCGGCCGGTCGCGCGAGATGTCATAGCCTCCCACGCGGAAGGTATGTATAAAGGCTGCGATATCGGAAATCTGCGCCGCGCTCAGGTCGAATTTAGGCATGCCGCGATCCACGCGGCCATTCTGAACCACCGGAGCGATGGTTTCGCCGTTTTGATCGCGCATGACGATTTCCGCGCGGATCAGGTTCGGACCGCCCTCGCCGCCGCGCGCGTCGGAGCCGTGGCAGAAGCTGCACTGCACGCCGAAAGTCGCCTTGCCGCGATCGATGGCGGCCGGGTCGCCCGGCGGGTGCTGAGGATACGCCTCCGGACGGCCGCCGCCGCGGCCCCGGCCGGCCTGCGGCGCGCCGACGCCCGCCTGCGCCGCACCTGCTCCCGCCTGCGCCGCACCTGCGCCCCCTTGCGCCGTACCTGCGCCCCCCGCGGCCGGCGGAGTTTGATTTGGCTGCTGCTGAGCCAAGGCTACGGCAGCCATCGCGACTGCTGCGATCACGGGGGCAGCCGTCTTTTTACTGGGTCCCAATCTCCACCTCGATCTTATCCAGCCTATCTTACGCCTTACGCTTACCTGGTATGCCATTTTGTCCGCCCGCCCTCCGACCCTCAGTTTCGAAGACGCGTTCACACGAGTGTGAACGCTGCACGCATGAGTGCGTGCGCCACGAGCCACAGGGCAAGGGCCACGGGGCAAGGGGCGTTACCAGCAAATCACCGGCGGCAGAGACCGCCGGCGTTATCCTAGTGCGTCCTTGCAGTACTGGAGGCACTTCTTCATTTCGACGACTACGTTCGAGTCTTCCGGAATCCGGTACTCCAGCTCGATGTTCGCCGGGAAGCCATACTTTTCCTTCTTGAGCAATTGGAGAACGTCTTTAATCGGGGTATCGCCCTGGCCCCACGGCACGTTATCACCGTGGTCCTTTTTGCGATCTTTCAGGTGCAAGTTCGTGATCTTGGCGTGGTGCTCTTTGATGAACGCCACGGCGTCGTAATTCGCAGCCGTGAAGTGGCCGATATCGAGGTTCACGCCGTTGTACTTCCCGTAGGCCATCAAGGTCGCGTAGCTCTCCAGCGTCGCGGTCTGATTGGGGTCGTTGGTTTGATCGTGGCCATGGTAGCCGACGAGGAGCTTGTGGGTCTCGGCGATGGGGGCGATCCGCTTAGCCATGGTAAGCGTGGTGCTGGTGGTAATTCCCTTGACGCCGAGGCCCTTGGCCATCTGAAAGCCGTATTCGATCTCCTCGTCCTTCATCCTGTCGTTCATGTTGTAGCAGAGCAGAGCGACGTCAATGCCGGGGTCGTTGAACTTCTTGCGGACCGCCTTCCATGTGTCCGCGGTCGTGCCGGCGCGCCAGGTGGCCAGCGCCGCTTGCGCCTGCTCCATTTCGGCCTGCTGCTCGGGCGTCAATGGGGCGCGCCCTCCGCCGCCGCGGCCACGGCGTCCAGCGTCGGCTCCAGCGCCTTGCGTTGGCGGCGTCTGCCCGACCGCAGCCGCCGGTGCGCCAGTCGCCCCCGCCGTTGCGCCGGTCGCGCCAGCCGCTCCACGGCCGCGTCCGCCACCTCCACCGCCGCGTCCAAACGAGGGCATGGCGGGCGATCCAGCCAGCGCTTCGCAGTGGTTCGACATGAGCTCGGTTTCGCCCAGTCCGACTTCGGCCAGCGCCTTGATGATCGCCTCGGGGTCGCTGGCGATGCTGTTGAAGCTGTAAGTGATGGCCCCGATTTGCACGCCAGAGAACTTCGAGTTGATGGCCGCGTAGGCACGCGCTAGCGGTACGGCGGCTAAAGCGAACTTTCCTAAATCCCGTCTGGTGTACTCCATTGTTCCTTCTTTCCGCTCACTCCGCTCTCCCAGCGTCATGCTTTACATATCAAACTTTACATATCAAATTACAAGTGTATCGCACGCGAGAGATTGAGGCGGGCCACCAAGCTTTCCGGAATAACTTCAAAATCCTGTTCTCACTAATGCCTCTTGGCGATTAGCTGGCTTGCCCGGCGCGAGAGGCCAGGAGGCCTGTCGTACTCAAACGGGCCGATTAGGGGCGCCCTCTCTGCCCGGCCGCAGGTTTCAACCTGCCCCACATCCGAAAGTTTTGGGCAGACCCCGATGCCGTGGTCTGCCCCACCTCATCAGAACTCGATCCGGGCACTGAACGCCATAACGCGAGCCGGCAGAGTGCTGTTAAAAACACCGGCGGTGAGACTGGTTTGGTTGCCGTTGGCATCCCACGTAAGACCTGTGCCTACGCCGTTGTATTCCGGATGGTTCAATACGTTGTAGGCTTGAGCCTGAATCCTTAATCCGCGCCGCTCGCCAAACAGCGGAATGAATTTGGACATGGTCGCATCCACGTTGGTCCAATGCGGCAGGGAGAGGACGCCGGAGCCGCCGCCCAAGTCGCCGAGAACCGGCGTGGTGATGGTGCTGCCCAACGCCGGAGGCGCGAAGGCCGCGGGATTGTAATACAGGCCCGCCGGCACATTCGCCATGGGGTTCCCTATCACGTTGACGCGCGCTCCCACATCCGGAGTTCCGGTGTAGTCGGGTGCGGTTCCATTCACGTTTGGCCCGCCGGGATTAAACGGAGCCCCGCTCTGAACGGAGAGAATCCCGGAAAGAGTCCAATGATCGGTAAACGCGCCCAGTATCTTCGAATTCATCTTCTTTCCAACATTCGGGATGTCGTAGGCCCAACTGAACTGCAGGTTTTGCCGCCGGTCAAAGCCTTGACGCCCATAGTTCCACGACTCGTTGCTGGGCACATCGGGGGTGAAGCTGGCGACACCCAGCGCCTTGGAGAACGTATAGGCCGCGCCGAACGCCAAACCATGGGTAAGCCGATGCTGCAGCGCAGCGGTCAGGGCGTTATAGTTGGAGCTTCCCAGGTGGGCATAGCCGTTGATGGTGTTGTAGCCGGGATAGACGGTTCGCAGAAGAATGTCCGGCAGCGTCTTGCCCCCGTTGGTCGGGTCGGCGTTTGCCGGATTGAAGGGAGCCCGGGTGCCGATGGGAATGGGGTTGATATCGTAAGACAGTTGCTGATTGTAGCCCCAGTCGCCCGTATAGCCGACGTCCAAAATCATGTTTTTTCCGAGGGACCTCTGAAGATTAATGCTGGCGTTTTGGGCCCTGTCCCACGGAACATTGCCCGCCGGCCACATGTATTCAGTGGAGGGACCAAACACCAGATTGTTGCCGCTTGAGGCGATCTGCGCGAATGTAGTGTAGTTCACCTGCGGCGTGTAAGCATAGGGCGGCTGGCCCGAGAGGTTATACACCTGGTTGCCATCCAGGCGGTTGTAAAAAATTCCGAAGCCGCCGCGAAGCGCGGTTTTCCCGTCGCCGGTGATGTCGTAGGCAAAGCCAATGCGGGGCGCGGGCGCTATGGGCGACTGGGTGAACGGCGCCAGCGGCACGCCAGTGGAACCGAGCAACTGGAAGCCGTCGGCCGGATTTCCGGAGTTCGGCACGTACAGCCCGATGTAGGCGACCGGAGCCACGGCGCCTGTGCCAGGATCGATGGCCACGCGTTTCCCGCCACTAGTGCCTGGTATGTAGATACGCGGAGCCGCCGACTTGGTGTAGAGACTCGGCACAAAATTGGCAAACGTCTTATTGATGTCTTCCTGCGGCGTCTGGTGGTAGAAACGGATGCCAGCATCCAGTGTGAGCCGCGAAGTCACACGCCAGTTGTCCTGCACATAGAACTCCGCGTTCCAGTAAGCCACATTGAACACCGCCCGCGCGGTGGCCTGGCTGTAGCTATCGACGAATCCCAGCAAAGCGTTGGCATAGCCATTACCGGAGTTGTCTACGCCGTTCAATGAATCCGGCTGAAAGTTGAAGTTCCCCGAATAAGCTGGCGTGGACGGCTGAATTTTGTGGTTGTTTTCCACGTAAACGCCGGCCTTGAAGGTATGCCTGCCAACCACCTTACTCAGGTTATCCGTAACCGTCCAGATGGTATTGAAGTTCTCATAGTTCCCGGCCGACGTTCCCACGCGAGTGTAGCTCATTGCGGAGCCGCCCGTCACCGCGGTGCCGAACTGGAACTCCGGCAGGATATTGAAATATCCGTTGGTTGCCGAAGCGCCCGTGGGATTGGTTGTTGGGATAGGAAATAGCACGGGTGGGTTGGGAAGCAGTGAGCGGTCTTCGCTCTTGCCGCCGTCGTCCGTATAATACGACCAGGTGTTCCAGCTCTTGCCGACGGTGAATTCGTTAATCAAAGTGGGTGAGAAAGCGTAAGTGGCCGTACCCGAGTAGCCGTGGCCGGGGTTCGGGTGATCGATGGGGGCAATGCCGGTTTTCCCCAGCGCTCCACCCACGTCGCTGCTGAACTGGACACCCTGGTACAACGCAGCCATGTCGTCGTGATCGTTAATGTACCGGAAATAACCAGTGAGCTTCGCGGTGGGGTGAACGTCGACTCGAAGCACGTCGTTGCGCCGCGGATGCGTCGCGCTGGCGGCCTCAAAATAATTCACGACGTTGGCTTGCGACCCTGTACCCGCGAAATTGGGCAAGGGGAAGAAGTTGAGCATCGACTGGCCTAGCGCAGTGATCCGGTTGGTTGGGATAATGTTGCCGGGGAACGGCGCGCCGTTGTTGAGTGGATCGGTGATCGGGCTCAAAGTGCCGTTGTTCTGGAAACTCTGCGAGAAATTGCCCTGGCGCTCCAAGGCCGTCGGCGTATACTTGTTCTCCACTCCGCCACTCACATACTGCCCGGTATACTCCTGCGACCAGAAGAAAAAGAGTTTGTTTTTGTTGCGGTTTACGTGGCGCGGAATATAGATGGGACCGCCGATGGTATAGGTTTCGACATTGTAGCGGTACGGGGATATGGGAGAGTTTGGCGCCCCCGTCACGGCATTTCTGCCGTTCCGGTCGTTCTGCCAGAGATTCGCGTTGAACTCTTCATTGCGGTGGTTCCACACCATGCTGCCATGGAACTGCTGGGTGCCATTCTTGGTGACGACGGTAATGGTCCCGCCGGAGTTGCGTCCGAATTCCGCCTGGTAGTTCGATGTCAGGACCTTCATTTCCTGAACCGAATCGGCGTTGGGCTCGTAATGCAGCGTACTGTTCGAGCCGGTATCCATGTCGGTGATCCCATCCACGGTGAAGTTCAATGCCGAAGTGTTGCCGCTGATGGTAATGCCGCGGATCGCGTTGGGCGAGGTTACGTCGCGATTGCCTGCGTTGGTGGTGCCATAACTATTGTCGATGACGCCCGGAACCAGCTTCAGATAACCGAAGATGTCGCGGCCCTTCAGGGTTACGTTGCTCAACTCGGTACCCGTGATCGCTTCGGACTTTTCCGAGCTGGCCAGTTGGATCTCTTGCGCTTCCGCCGTCACCGTAACGGTTTCCGATGTGTTGCCTATTTCGATACTGAGCTTGCCGACGTCGCGGGTCTGGTTTGCCTCTACCGAAATACTGGCTTCGGTAAAGCCTTTGAATCCCGGCGCGTGTACGGAGAGGGAGTAATTCCCAGGCGCCAAGTCCAGGAATCGGAAGAGCCCCGCACTATCTGTCACGGCTGAGCTGACAGCGCCCGTATCCTTATTGGTCAAGGTGACCGGAGCGTTCGGAACGGCCGCATTGGCCGGATCGATTATTGTTCCCACCATGGAACTGGAGACGGTCTGGGCAACGAGGCAGGCCGTAAAAATCGTCAAGACACAGACTAACTGCGCCAGTTTGCGAAACGAGATGAGCATTAAACCCCCAAGGGTATGGAGTCTACGTCTAACCGGGTACTTCCACAAGGGTATTACGGTAGGAAACCAACTAACCTCGAACGCGATATTTGTTTTCAGTAATTTATATCGACGTAGGAACTGCATTTTATACGTTTTATACGTGTCTGCAAAGCAGGGTTAGGATAACGTTATCAGTTTCGGGATGCAGCTCCGAGAGAGGGACTGCCTAGACCTAAGCCCTCCTCGAAATCAGCAGCGACTGATCTTCAGCCACATTGGCTATGGTTTTCTTGCCTTCGTTGACCTGCGAACTTTCCAGGTTCGCACTCGGCGTGCCGGGCGTCAGGGGTTTAGCGCCGGGCCTCAGGGTGTAGCGAGCGAAGGTTCCGAGGCGGACGGCAGACGGCGGGCGGATCGGGTGCTCTCGAATTATAGCGGAACGAAGCTGAGGACATGGAAGCGGTTTGGATTGCGGGGGTACGCAGGGCATGGCCCCGCGCCACATGAGGGTGGACTTAAACATGGAGGGATCCTCGATTTGAGCCTAGCAGGCGTTTTTGGGGCTGAAGGGAGCAGAAGGGCTTGAGCCCTTTAGAAAGGCCGAAAATAAACTTGGAGGTGCTGTGACCGTTGTTTTTGCAGGCTCCATAAGGGCCCGCCGGATCGCCGCGCCGCATTGAAACCGAACAGGCCATGCCTGCGGGATCGAATCGCCGGAATAAAAATAAAAAGGAACAAAACCTTGCGTCGTGATAGAATTGCGTGCCAGAGGCTTTGGGGATGCTTTATGGGTAGCACCACGATTGTGCGATCTGAATCGCCCGTAAATGGGCGACCGCTGCAAGTTCAGCCGAGTCACGATGAGGTCCGCGACCAGTTGGGCAGAATTCTGGCGAGCCCGTTGTTCAAGAACAGCAGGCACTACCCGGCGCTGTTGCGTTTCATTGTCGAGGAGACGCTTGAGAACCGCAGCAGCCATTTGAAGGAGCGCTCGCTGGGGGTGGATGTCTTCGGCCGGGACCCGAACTACGATACCAACCTCGATCCGGTAGTCCGGACATCCGCGTGCGAGGTCCGGAAAAGGATTGCCCAGTATTATCATGAGGCGGGGCGGGAAGCGGAAATTCGAATCGACCTGCCTCACGGGTCCTATGTCCCCGACTTCAGAAGTCCCGAAAACTGTCCGGGAGGCATTCCCACCGAGCCGGCGCTATCGGCAGTGCGGTCAGCGGCATGGACCGGCATTCCATCGCTCCGGCCGTTGACGCAATATTGGCCAGTCTTGATTTTGGTTGCGGTTCTGGCGGTAGGCATCGCGGCTGCGGGCCTGCGGGGATACCGGAGCGCGACGGACCAATTTTGGTTTCCGGTGTGGGGATCGTCCGACTCGATCATGGTGTGTCTCGGCGGGCCCGGCGCCGCGAGTTTTCAGGAAGGACCCGCGGCAAATCAGGCGAATGCGGAGAGCGGCCCCACGGTTCTCGACGTGATGAAGAGCGACAAAGTGGCATTCGCGGACGCGGTGGCAATGGCCAGGCTCACGGGGCTATTCCGGGAGAACCACAAGCGGTATGACATCCGCAAGGGACCGGCCTTCACGTTGAACGATTTCAGAAAAGGGCCGGTGGTGCTTATCGGCGCTTTCAACAACGTCTGGACCATGCGCCTCGATACGCAATTGCGCTTCACTTTCGAAAGAGACGCGGTAAGCCGGACTCCTTATATACGCGACCGGCTAAACCCATCCAGGACGAACTGGAAAAGCGACGACAATCTTCCCTACGCGAAGTTCACCGGGGATTACGCGATCGTTTCGCGATTCGTGGATCCGCGAACCGAAAGGGCGGTGGTGGTAGTGGCGGGAATCGCGAAAGACGGCACGATGGCGGCGGGCGAGTTCGTGACCGAGGCGCGGTACCTGGAGGCTCTTGCCCGGGTGGCCCCATCCGATTGGGAACATAAGAACCTTCAAGTTGTGATTGCGACCGAGGTGATCAACGGGAATGTGGGGCCGCCGCGGATTGTTGAAACTTACTTCTGGTGAGTGAGTAGTGTGGCGTTTCATTAAACATATCCAAAACGCAGCAAGTATGGATGTCCACATAACCGATACCCTACCGAAAAACTATGCATCCGCTCGGCGCGCCGGGTGCGAGACACTTCGCGACGTGTTACTCGCGACTTAGTCTTAGTGGTCAATCGCCCGGGAAATTGCGAAAGCAATGATATTCGGTCCGGCGGCGGCGGCGATATACTGTTTGCCGTCGAACATGTAAGTCATGGGCGAAGCTTTCCATGTCTGGTTAGTCTCAAAGCTCCACAGCGGCTTGCCACTTACAGCGTCGGCCGCCATCAGTGACCCACCCTCTTCGCCAAAGATAACTAGTCCGGTGGCAGTGGCTAGCGTGCCACCCCAGGATTCGGCCGGACCGGGCTGCGGCAGCTCCCAGGCTATTTTGCCGGTTTGGATATCGATGGCTTTCAAAATCCGCTCCGGCTTCTCACCCGGTGGACGGCGCTGCGAGCCGCCCAGGTACTCTTTGCCGGCCTGCCATTCGCCGGGATCTCTCTTCGTGTAGACGCTGCATTTCTCGAACGTTTGGATGTAATACAGACCCGTGGCGGGATTGAAGGATGGAGAGAACCAGTTAGTGGCGCCGTCTTGCGACGGGCAGACTTTGGTTCCGGCAACGCTTGGTTCCTGGTTGGGATTCTTAATAGGACGGCCGTCGGGCGCGATGCCGCTCGCCCATGTCAGGTTGCGTACGAACGGCTTCGCCATAAGCATTTTGCCATTAGTGCGGTCGAAGACATAGAAGAAGCCATTGCGGTTCGCCTGTAACAACAGCTTGCGGGGCTGCCCTTGCCAGACCGCGTCCACTACCATGGGAGTCTCAGTGGCGTCCCAATCCCAAAGGTCGTGCGGGGTGGTTTGAAAATACCACTTGAGCTTCCCGGTCTTGGCGTCAAGCGCAAGGATGCAGTCGGAATAGAGGTTATCGCCCGGACGGTCGTCGCCGTTATATTCGGCGCTGGGGTTCCCGCTGGGCCAATAGACGGTGTCAAGCTCCGCGTCGTAAGTGCCGGTGAACCAGGCAGGCGCGCCTCCATGGGCGATGCCTTTGCCTTGCCAGGTTTCCGAACCGGGCTCACCCGGCTTGGGGACAGTCCAGAACCGCCAGACTTCTTTGCCGCCGGCTTGATCGAAGGCTGCAAGAAAGCCGCGGGCTCCGTGCTCGCCGCCGCCGGTTCCTGAGATCACCAGATTGCCGACGGCCAGCGGCGCTGAAGTCGCGAAGTAGTTCAGATGCCAGTCAGCCATTACGGTTTCCCATAGTAGCGCGCCAGTGAAGCGGTTGAGAGCGATGAGATGGGCATCGTCGGTGGCCAGGAAAACGCGGTCTCCGGCGGTAGCGACGCCGCGATTAGTGCCGCCCGCTGCATCGCCGGCCATGCCACGCGTGCGCGGACGCTGGTAATGCCAGATCTGCCGGCCGGAGCCGGCGTCGAGGGCGTAGCATTCATTGGCGCTGGAGACATACATGATACCGTCGACCACCACCGGAGTGACTTGCAGGCGCCCCGTATTCGGAAGCGTGAAGATCCACGCAGCGCCCAGGCGAGTCACGTTGTCCCGATCGATCTGGGTAAGCGCGGTGTAACGATTTCCGCCGGGATCGCCGTTGTAAGTGGGCCAGTTGGTCTCCGATGTGACCTCGCGATATCGATCGCCCACGCGGCGCAGCAAGTGCACGCGCTCATCACCGGTGCGCAATTGCAAGTCTTCAAAGCCCTGGCCTAAAACCAGCCCGTCGAGCTGGCGGCCATCGACAGTCTGGACTTGCAAGCGCACCAGCGGGGGACCGGCGCCGCGCGGCTGCAGCGTGCGCAGGAAGCTGGTAAGCTGCGCCATTTCGGCGTCGTTGACCTGACTGGGAGGCATTCCGCGGTCCGGCAGGCCTTCGCGAACGAGAGCCGCCAATTGCGCATCGGTGCGGGCGCGCAGGCGGGTTCCAATGGCGGGGCCCAGTTCCCCGCCCCGGCCATCGTCGCCGTGGCAGCGGGCGCAGCGGTTCTCAAAGAGCACGCGGCCGGGATCGGCGTCCTGGGCGAGCAGCCCCATCGCGGTGAGCAGAGAGCCGGACAACAAAATTGCGAGTCGCATATACAACGGTCTCACGATTCAGCGCGCGAATAGCGATAAATCGACGGCTTCACCCATCGCCTTGTGGCCTGCATCGTTAGGGTGCAGATGGTCGCCGCTATCGTA
>Ga0182024_10020242_pt1 | contig 12175 bp, 12 predicted proteins | sample P32metaG_FD_120480 | JGI IMG/M metagenome (GOLD analysis project Ga0182024, IMG submission 120480) | Permafrost microbial communities from Stordalen Mire, Sweden - P3-2 metaG (Illumina Assembly) | ecosystem: Environmental > Terrestrial > Soil > Wetlands > Permafrost | place: Sweden: Stordalen...
ATCTCTCCGCCGACGGGAGCACGCTGCTGCTGGTGGACGCCTCCGCGCCCAACACCGGCATCTACACGACGGCGGTGGCTGGTGTTCCGGGGCTGAAGCCGGTGACCGAGGTCGTCGCACAGCCGGCCGGCTGGACCTTCGGCCAGGCGCGGTTCGCCGGCTCCAAGATCGTCTTCGACGCCCACCAGCAGGTGAACGGGAAGGCCACCGGCGACATCTACACGATTCCGGCGAGCTGCAGCATCGCCAACGGCTGCACCTTCCCGGCGAGCGCGACCGACCTGACCAACAACCCGACGGCTGACAACTCCAATCCGGCCTGGACATCGGCCACGACAGCGCTCGCGCCGCTGCACGTCGCCGTCAGACCGCGCATCATGAGCGCCACCGCGCCCACTTCGCCGGTCCGAGCGGGGCGGCGGTTCACGCTCGTCGTGACGCTCTCGGCGCCGGCGACGATCGTCGTGAAGATCGTTCGCCGGATGAACACGGCGCCGAGGTCGAGGACTGTCGGCTCGATCACCTCGGCGGGCCGGGCGGGCAAGAACAGGCTGTCGATCGGGCCGGTGGCCGGCAGGGCGCTGCCCGCGGGCAGCTACACGGCGACCGTCGCGCTGCGCGGCTCGAGCACGGCGACGAGGACTGTTCACTTCAGCGTGACGGCCTGAGACGCCGCCCGCCCGCCCGCGGGCCGCCCCTCGGCCGCGCGCTCAGCCGCCCGGCCGCCATCGAACACCCGCCGAGTGCGCCTGCCGCGCCTGCGACCATCTCTTGGATGTCCCGCCGCCGGCGCCTTGTCGTCGTCACCACAACACTCTTGGCTATCGCCGGCGCCGGCGCCGGCGCCACGGCGATCGCGGCGGCGCTCTACCCGTACGGCACCACCACCGGCGGCTGCTCGGTCTTCCCGGCCGACAACGCCTGGCACGAGAACATCTCCAGGCTGCCGGTCAGCCCGCTCTCGAACGCCTACATCGCCTCGATCGGCGCGAACCTCGACCTGCACCCCGACTTCGGCTCGAACCTGACCTACGGCATCCCCTACGCGGTCGTCCCGGCGAGCCAGCCGAAGGTGGCGATCCACTTCACCGCCTACGGCGACCAGTCCGACAAGGGCCCGTACCCGATCCCGCCGGGAGCCCCGGTCGAAGGGGGGGCGAACTCGACCGGCGACCGGCATGTGCTGGTCGTGCAGGCGGGCGTCTGCAAGCTGTACGAGCTGTACTCCGCCCACCCCAACCCGGATGGATCCTGGAACGCGGCCTCGGGCGCCGTGTTCAACCTGCGCTCCAACCGGCTGCGACCCGACGGCTGGACCTCGGCCGATGCGGCGGGCCTGCCGATCTTCGCCGGCCTGATTCGCTACGACGAGATCCAGCGCGGCTACATCAACCACGCGATCCGCTTCACCGCGCCGTCCACGCAGGCCGGTTTCATCCACCCGGCGACCCACTTCGCCTCGAGCTCCACCAACCCTGACCTGCCGCCGATGGGACTGCGCCTGCGCCTGAAGGCGAGCTTCGACATCTCCCGCTTCCCGCGCGTCGCGCGGATCATCCTTGCGGCGATGAAGACCTACGGCCTGATCCTCGCCGACAACGGCAGCCCGTGGTACTTCCAGGGCGCGACCGACCCGCGCTGGAACGACGCTGCGCTCGACACCCTGAAGGCGGTTCCCGGGAGCGCGTTTGAGGTGGTGCAGACAGGCTCGATCCGCCGCAACGACTGACGCTCGCGGCGATCGCGCGCGCCGGCGGTCGCGGCCGCGATGCAGGAATCGGCGTGACCGAGCCAGAAACTGGCCTGACGCTGCTGCTCTTCCCGATCCTGCGCCGGCTGCTGCTGCTCGCTGCGTTTCTCGCGATCCCGCTGATCGCGGGCGAGCTGGTCGCGCGCAAGCTGATCGGCGACGCGGTCGCTCATGCCGTCCAGGCGCGGATCGGTGTGGCCCCGAAAATCGGCTTCGGCTCGACGCCGCTGCTGCTGCAGATCGTCCACGGCAGGCTGAGCTCGGTCAGCGTCAGCGCCGCCGGCGCACACATCGACGGCCTGCCGCCGCTGGCGCTGCGCGCGACGCTGCGCGACGTGCACCTGCGCAGCCTGACCGGCCTGCAGGGGGCGATCGGCTCGCTGAGCGTCGAGGCGAAGTTGCCGCCGGCCGGCGTGCGCGATCTGCTCGCCACTCCGGCGTGCGTCGATTCGCTGCCGCAGGGGCTGCTTGCGGGACTCACCCGCACCCCGCGCGTGGATCTGTTCCCCGGCCGGATCGATCTGCTGCCGCCGCACGGGCGTGCCGTCGAGGTGCGCCTTCGGCCGTACTCCTCGGGCGCGAATCTGCGCTTCGCGTTCATCGGGCTCGAGCAGGACGGCGTCCCGGTCGACGCCGCGCAGCTGGCGCTGGCGCGCGGGGACACGCGCTGTTCGCGCACGCTGGGCGACCTGCCGTTCGGGGTTTCGCTCGTGTCGGCGACCGCCGGCGCCGGCGTCCTGGAGCTGGACTTCGCCGGCAGCGGTGCCTCGTTCTCCGCGATCGGGTAGCCCCGGCGGGGTGTAGCCTCGAAGCGATGGATTCGAAGCTGCCCAGGCGGGTTCGTCCGCACGTCACACGCGGGCCTGCACGGGCGCGCCCGCTGCCGCCGCTGCGCGCGCCTGGAGGAGCTCACACGCCGTCGCGCCCGGCTCCCAAGCCGACGCCCGCGCTGCTGCTCTTCACGCGCCACGGGATTCCTGCGCTCGCGGTGCTGGCCGGGATCGTCGCGATGTGCTTCGACAGCGAGACCTCGCTGATCGGGGGGGCTGGGCTGATCGGCGCCGGCCTCGCGACGTGGCTGATCTCCTGGCTCTACCGCGTGGGCGTCGAGGGCGACCGCGCGCGCGACGAGGAGGAGCGGGCGAGGCGCTACTTCGAGCGCCACGGCCGCTGGCCGGCGCCCTGAGCGCTACAGGTCCCAGCTCGCGTAGGCACCCTGCGCGACGACGGTGGTTGGTGTGCCACCGGCCCATGGGATCGTCTCGATCGAAAGCGGCGCCAGGTTGTTCGCACCGCCCTTCGTCAACAGGATCGTGTTTCCGTCGGCGGAGATCGCGTCGCCGATGTAGCCGTTGCCCTGGCCGGTGAGGTCGCGGGGAGCGGCGGCCTTGCCTCCGCTGAGGTTCACCACATACGCCTCGGCCTGGTTGGAGCCCTCGGGGCCGACCAGGTTCGCCAGCAGGTGCTTGCCGTTCGCCGAGAAGGCGATCGGCGTCAGGCCCTGCTCGCTCGCGGTGACCTTGGTGGCGGTCAGCCGGTGCGCGCCGGCGCCGGAGCTGCTCATGAACCACAGCTGCAGGGCCGGGTAGGGGTTCTTCGGCCTGGGGGTCTCGTGTGAGTAGACGATCCCGTTCGGGCCCCAGAGCGGGTATTCGCTGAGGCCGTCGCGGGTCAGCTGACGCGTGCCGGTGCCGGTCGCGGACGTTGTGTAGATGTTGACCCGGGTCGTGTTGACCGCAGCCCGCGCGTAGACCACCTGGTCGGTGCTGCCGGGCGCGAAGCCTGCGCCGTCGATCACGCCGCTCGCAATCGTGTGGCTCTGATCGGTGGCGGCGTCGATCACCCGTAACTGCGCGGGGCTTGCGCCGACCGCGACGAGCAGTCTCGTTCCGTCGGGCGACCAGGCGAGCAGCTGAATGAACTGCTGGCTGTAGAGGATCGTCACCGGCGTACCGCCGTCGGTCGCGTACAGCGACAGCGCCGAGGTCTTCGCGGCCTGACTCTTGGCGACGCTGATCGCCGCGACGAGGATGCCGACCGGGCTGATCAACGCGCTGCTCGCCGGTCCGAGGTCCTCGGCGGAGCCGCCGCCGATCGCTGCGACCCAGACCTGCGGCGCGGGCATGTCGAGGTCCGTGATGTAGGTCATCAGCGGCGGCGCGGCGCCGGCAGCGAACGCGCCGGCGCACAGCCACACGGCCGCGAGCATCGCGGCGAGCGCCGCGCACGCCGGTGTTCGTAGCTTATGGCTCCCCACAGTGATCATCGTACGCGGTGACCTCGCGGGCGCGTCGCACTTCGCGACGCGACCGGCGCACGGGCTCTCGGCCTCACGGCAGGCGGGCGCAAACGGGGCTGCTCGACCGATTACGGTGTGGGCGTGAGCGCCGATCACCGCATCGCGATCATCGGCGCCGGGTTCTCGGGGCTGGGCGCCGCGATTCGCCTGCTGGAGGCCGGCATCGACGACTTCGTGGTCCTCGAACGCGCCGACGACGTCGGCGGCACATGGCGCGCGAATACCTATCCCGGCTGCCAGTGCGACGTGCCGTCGCATCTGTACTCCTTCTCCTTCGCGCCGAACCCGAACTGGACGCGGACGTTCTCGCGCCAGGGCGAGATCTGGGACTACCTGCGTGCCTGCGTCGAGCGCTGGGATCTGGGCCGGTGTCTGCGGCTCGGCGTGGAGGTGCGCGACTGCAGCTGGCAGGACGCGCCGGCGCACTGGCGGCTCGAGACCTCGGCGGGACCGCTGAGCGCGAATGTGGTGGTCGCAGCGATGGGCGCGCTGTCGGAACCGTCGCTGCCGGCCCTCCCGGGCATCAGGAGCTTCGAGGGTCCGCTGTTTCACTCGGCGGCCTGGCGCCACGACGTCGACCTGCGCGGCGCTCGCATCGCCGTGCTCGGAACGGGCGCGTCGGCGATCCAGATCGTCCCCGAGCTCGCGCAGGTGGCGGGCGAGCTGGTCGTCTATCAGCGCACGCCGCCATGGATCCTGCCCCACCCCGATCGCCCGATCCGCCCGGGCGAGCGTGCGCTCTACCGCGCGGCTCCCTTCGCCCAGCGGGCCGTTCGGGAGTCGATCGCGTGGTCGCGGGACACGCTCGTGCTCGGCTTTCGCCACCCGCTGCTCGGCAGGCCCGGCGAGGCGCTCGCGCGTCGCCACCTCGAGCGCCAGGTCCGTGACCCGCGGCTGCGCGAGCAGCTGAGACCGACCTACCGGCTCGGCTGCAAGCGCATCCTCGTCTCCAACCGCTATTACCCGGCGCTGCAGAGACCGGGCGTGACGCTCGTCCCCCACGCCGTGTCGGAGCTCCGCGCACGATCGATCGTGGCCGCGGACGGCGTCGAGCGCGCGGCGGACGTCGTCGTCGCCGCGACCGGCTTTCGCGTCGGCGACCCGCCGGCGGCGCACCACATTCGCGGCCGTGACGGTCGCACGCTTGCGGCGCATTGGAACGGGAGCCCCCAGGCATACAAGGGCACGACGATCGCGGGCTTCCCGAACCTGTTCATGATGCTCGGACCACACACGGGCCTGGGCCACACCTCGGTACTGCTGATGATCGAGAGCCAGATCGGCTATCTGCTCGGGGCGCTTGCGGCGATGGACGAGGGGAGGATCGCGGTGCTCGAGCCGCGCGCCGGCGCGCAGGCCGCGTTCGTGTCGACGGTGCGCCGCCGGGCTCGCGGAACCGTCTGGGAGAGTGGTGGCTGCGCCAGCTGGTATCTGGACGCGGGCGGCCACTCGATCCTGTGGCCGGACTCGGCGCGGCGGTTTCGGGCTGCGCTGCGCCGCTTCGACGTCACGAGCTACCTCGCGCGCCCGTACAGTTCCAACTCGCGATGAGCACCGAGGAGCTGACAGCCGAGGCGCCGCCGACACGAGTTTGCCGCAACTGCTTCGTCGAGATCAACGCGAGCAGCGCGAGCTGCCCCTACTGCGGGGCGCGCCAGTTCCGCCACCGGCCGATCCTCGGGTGGCGCGGGTTCCTGGTGTGCCTGGCGGCCGTGGCGGTCGCGGTGCTCGTGACGCGCATCGTTGTCGACGCCGCCAACAGCGGCCTGCGCTACCTGCCCTACCGCAGCTCGGACCTGGTCGCCCTGGTGCCGTCGGGTTACAGCGACGAGCTGCTGGCCGGCCCTCACGGCACCGCGGTCGCCGGCTTCATGAACGCGTCGCAGGCCGACGACTCCGAGGTGATCCAGGCGAGCACGCCCGCGGGTGGCACGCCGCACTCGCGCGCCGCCGCGCTGGCGGACAAGTTGCGCAACACGCCCGGCGTCGCGCTCGGCTTGACCTACACGGTTGCGCTCCCCGGCGGCGAGCCCGGTTCGACGTCGGAGATCCTTTACACGCAGTCCGGCGCCGACTACGCGGTCTTCGAGTTCGACGCCTGCGGGCAGAGCGTCGGCGTCACGGTCACCCTGTCGGCGAACAGCGTCGGCCTGCTCAACGAGCTCTCCGATGCGCTGCCGCAGAGCGCACTGCCGATCTGCGACGGCCCCGACTTCAGCAACCGCGATCGTGCCGACACCTCGGTGCCGCTGCGTTCGTCGAGCTGATCAGTTCGACACGAAGTCCAGCACCAGCTCGTTGAAGGCAATCGGGCGTTCCAGCATCGCGAGGTGCCCGGTGTCCTCGAAGATCTCGAGTCGCGCGTCGCGCAGGTGCTCGGCGAGCCACACTGAGTCCGCGACGGGGACGAGCATGTCGTTGCGTCCGTGAACGACGAGGGCGGGCACGGCGATCGCCGCGAGCTCTCCGCGAAGCTGGTTCGAGATCATCGCCGCCATCGCGCCGGCGAGCCCCACCGCCCCGCGACCCCCGACCAGTTCGTAGAGGGTGTCGGTGGCGATCAGCGTGGGGTGTCGCACGAGGGCGGCGAACGCGAGGTGGCGGCCGCGCCGACGGCCGATGATCGAGCGCACGCCCGCGGCGGTGCCGAGCGGCGTGCGCGTGATCGCCGACATCAGCGCCGCGCTGGGAGCCGGGTTGAAATCGGCGATCGAGAGCGCCGCCGCCGAGACCAGCACGAGCTGCTGGACACGCGCGGGGAAATGCACCGCCGTTTCGGCGGCGATCGCTCCGCCCATCGAGTTGCCGACCAGCACCACCTGGTCGAGCTCGAGCAGGTCGCAGACGCGGTCGAGCACGGCCGCGTAGCCCGTCATCGCGATCGGCGCGGTCGGCAGCTGGGAGCGGCCGAAGCCGGGGAGGTCGAGCGCCACCACGCGGCGCTCGCGCGCGATGCGTGGGATGTTCTCGATCCAGTTCTGCCAGCGGCCGCCGAGGCCGTGGACGAACAGCACCGGAGCCTCCGCGCCCGAGCCGATGTCGACGAGATGGACGCGCCGCCCGTCGACGGTCACGGCACGCAGGTGGCTGCGCCACGCCACCGTGCGCCAGTCCGGTTGGTCGCTCACGCCGTAGTCGGATCCTGCCCGGCTCGCCGCGGCGAGGGAGGCCGGCCGAGCCGGCGAGGGGAGGATGCGCTTGCGGGATGCCATGCTTCGCCGACGAGTCTATTTATGAAAGCTCGACCCAACTCTCGGTGCGCGCGCGCCGCGCGGTCATGAGTCTTCCTGCCGCAGCGTGGTGGGAGGTGCGTCCGGCGGCGAACCGCAAGCCCGCGACCTATCGCTGCCCGATCTGCGGGCGTCATCTGCCGGCGCTCTCGGAGCACATGCTGCTCTTCCCCGAAGGCGACCACAGCCTGCGCCGCCACGCCCACACCGCCTGCGTGATGCGTGCCCGCGCTGCCGGCAGGCTGCCGTTGAAGGAGGACTGGCAGGCTGCGCAGCCGCGCAAGCCGAGCCTCTGGCGACGGCTGCGGCTTCGTTTCTGAGCACCGCGCCGGAGGTGGCGCCGACCGTGAGACGAATGTTTCAGCCCGGCGCTACGCTCTTCAGGTCGCTTGCGGCGGCGCCGTTAAGCATTGAGAGGGAAAGCGCCACCACCGCGACGCCGCCGAGTCTGGCGTGTTCAGCTCATCTGGGGGGCCCTCGACCGGGCAACTTTCTGATGACTTCTTCCACGCGGATATTTCGGAATCTCGCGCTCGCGCTGATCGCGCTCGCGCTGAGCGCAGCCTCGGCGCAGGCCGATCCCCCGACGGGCGGTGCCACCGCGCCCCCCGGGAGCGGCGGCTCGACCGCGACGACGCCGACCGCGACGACGCCGACGTCCACCACCCCGGCCACGACCGCGCCGGCCAAGACCGCCCCGGGCAAGCCCGCCCCGGCTCGAAAGGTCACCGCGAAGACGCCCTCGCCGACGCGCGCTCGCCACCTCGCGACGCCGATCATCACGGCGGCCGACTGTTACAAGGTGCGCAGGACGGTCTGCGCGAAGAACCCTCGTGTCGTCCAGATCAGCGGCGAGCTGGTGCTGCACGGCCATAACCTCAGGCAGGGCTTCATCGTCTTCTTTTCGGTGGCTCACGCGAGCGCGTCCCGCACACACGCGCTGGGCGCGGTGCTGCGTCCCACTAATCACGGGCTCGCGGTGACGATCCCGGCCGGCGCGTCCAGCGGGCGCATCTACGTGGCCGCGGCGGTGGGCGTGAGGTCGAGGCTCTACGGCCCGATCGCGGTTCTCGCGGCGCCGGCGCCGCCGCCGCCGGTCCCGGGCGGCACGGTGGACACGGCGACGCCGGCCAGTTCCGCGTTCGACGCTCCCGGCATGTGGATCTGGTACCTCAACCAGTCCGACGGAGGCGACCTCGCGACAATCGCCGCGCAGGCCCAGGCCGCCGGGATCAAGACGCTCTACGTCAAGAGCTCCGACGGCGGTTCGAACTACTGGTCGCAATTCAGTCCCGCGCTGGTCGCGCAGGTTCATGCCCTCGGTCTCGACATCTGCGCCTGGCAGTACGTCTACGGCAATCGTCCAGCGCAGGAGGCGGCGCTCGGAATCCGCGCGGTCCAGGCCGGCGCCGACTGCCTGGTGATCGACGCCGAGGTCGAATACGACGGCAAGTACGCGGCGGCACAGACCTACATGCAGGACCTCCGTGCGGGCGTCGGCGCGAACTACCCGATCGGCCTCGCGTCATTCCCCTACGTCGACTACCACGAGTCGGTGCCCTACTCGGTCTTCCTCGGACCGGGCGGGGCGCAGTACGACGTGCCGCAGATCTACTGGCACGTGATCGGCGACAGCCCGGATGCGGCATACGCCCACACCGTCATCCAGAACCGCATCTACGAACGGCCGATCGCGCCGCTCGGTCAGCTCTACGGTGGCGTGCCGGCGTCGCAGATCGAGCGCTTCCGGCAGGTGGCCGCCGCCTACGGCGCGCCGGGCCTGTCGTGGTGGGACTGGCAGTCGGCGACCGCGAAGATGTGGGGGGCGCTGACCTCGCCGATCACCGACACCGCGCCTGTCACGGTCGATCAATCGTGGCCGTTGCTCCAACTGCATTCGCGCGGGGACCAGGTCGTCTGGCTGCAGGAGCACCTCGCGGCCGCCGAGCCGCAGACGCCCACGAGCGGGATCTTTGGTGCGAGCACGCAGTCGGCGCTGGAGGCCTTCCAGCTCTCGCGGGGCCTGCCGGCGACCGGCATCGCCGACGCCGCCACATGGCCCGCGCTGCTCGCGCTGACGCCGATCCCCGTCCAGTGGGCGACGCTGCCGAACGGCGGTACCGGCCCGACCGGCCCGACCGGTCCGACCGGCGCGACCGGCGCGACGGGCGCGACCGGAGCAACCGGTGCGACCGGGGCTTTGGGCACCACCGGCGGCGTTTCGGCTCCGTAGTCAGCGGCGCTCCGCCACGCTCGGCAAGGGGTCGATCGCGCTGAGCTGGCCCATGTCGAGGGCGAAGTGAACTCGGCGCTCCGAGCTCGGCGCCGAGGCCCCCGGCTGGTAGATGCCGTAGGCGAGGACAGCCTCGGTGTCGCTATGGCCGACGAGCGTGATCTGCCCGCTCGGCGCCGAGGCGTCGGTGCCTAGGTAGATCGTCTGGTCGAAGAAGAAGGCGTGCTCGTTCGTGGTACCCGGCTCACGGCCGATCAGCACGCGGAGCGTGTCGTCGGTGCCGTAGCTCGCCGTGCCGACCGGCACGTAGCCGTGGCGCGTGAGGACCGCGATCGCTGCGGCCAGGTCGTGGCCGATCGCTGTGCCGCTCGACGGGTTGGTGCCGACGAAGGCGGGTCCCGTCTGCGTGCGCGTCGTTTGCGTCGAGCTCGTCGCGCTGGTGGTGGTGCTGGTGGTGGCGGTGGCGCTCGACGTCGATGAGGTCGTCGAGCCGGTCGACGTCGAGGGGCTGGAGGAGGAGCTGGAGCTGTGCGTGGGCGGCGCCGCGGTCGCGCTCGAGGTCGTGCTCGCCGGCACGGTCCGGGTCACCGTGACCGTCGCGGGCGTGCCGGAGCCGCAGGCGGCGAGCGTGACCGCGAGGGCGGCGGCGAGAAAAAGCGGTGTGACCTTGTTGGGGGCTCTCATCGGACGGTGTCGGTTCCGGCTCGCAATCGCCGCCGCCAGCGGTTATCGTCCGCCGAGACGGGAGCGAGAGCGATGACCCGTAGAGCAGCGCCGGCACAACGGCGCTGCTCTACGCATCGTCGCAGGTCGTCGCCGCAGCCCCCGCAGGCGGCCGGCGCCACGAGCCGGCCCCGCCCTAGCGTGGCGCCATCCGCAGGGCGCCGTCGAGGCGGATCGTTTCGCCGTTGATCATCGTGTTCTCGACGATCGCGACCACCAGCGCCGCGTACTCCTCGGGACGACCGAGGCGTGGCGGAAACGGCACCGCCGCGGCGAGCGACTCGCGCACGTCGGGGCGCATCCCCGCGAGCATCGGCGTGTCGAAGATCCCTGGCGCGATCGAGGCGACGCGGATGCCGTGGCCGGCGAGCTCGCGCGCGAGCGGCAGCGTCATCGCCGCGACGCCGCCCTTCGAGGCCGCATAGGCGGCCTGGCCGATCTGGCCGTCGAACGCGGCCACCGAAGCCGTGCACACAACCACGCCCCGCTCGCCCCCGGCATCGGGCTCGCCCAGCGCCATCGCCGCCGCGGCGAGGCGCGTCATGTTGAAGCTGCCGCCCAGGTTCACGCGCAGCACGTGCATGAAGGTCTCCAGCCCGTGCACGCCGGCGCGGCCGAGCACGCGCTCGGACACGGCGACGCCGGCGCAGTTGACGAGGCCGCGCAGTCCGCCGAAGCGCTCGCACGCCGTCCGCACGGCCGTGGCCGCGTCGGCCTCGGAGGTCACGTCGGTCGTGCAGAAGGCGGCGTCCTCGCCGAGCTTCGCGGCGAGCGCCTCGCCGCGTTCGGCGTCGCGGTCGACGAGCAGCACGCGGGCGCCGCCGTCGGCGAGCGCCAGCGCGGTGGCGGCGCCGAGCCCGGATGCCGCGCCGGTGACGATGAAGGGGGCGCCCCGCACCCTCATCCGGAGGCGCCTGAGCGGTCGTCGTAGCGGTACACGTTGGTCTCGCGCGGGTGGAAGCCGAGCTTTGCGTAGAGGCGGTTCGCGGCCTCGCGGCTCGGGCGCGACGTGAGGTCGACGGTGCGCGCGCCGTCCGCCTGCGCGAGCGCGAGCGCCTCCTGTGTGAGCAGCGCACCGATCCCCCGCCCGCGGGCCTCCCGATCGACCACGACGTCCTCGATCCACGCCCGCACGCCGGTCGGGATCGGGAACAGGGCGAGCGTCAGCATGCCGACGATGCGCCCCTGCGCGTCGCGCGCGAGCAGCAGCCGCGTCGCCGTCGAGGCCACCAGCGCCTCGATCTGCGCGGCGCTCGGCGCCGCCGCCGAGGAGGAGAGCTGGCCGACGAGCGCCCCGACCGCCGCGACGATCTCCGCTGAGGGGGAGGTGACCACCTCGATCTGAACGCCGGCGGCGTCGGAGACCATGCGCGCACTCTCCCACGCGGGCGCCGCGGGCGCCAGCTTGCTTTGCTGTCGGCGTGAAGACTGGGCGACCACGTGCCTGAAGGCCTGGCGCTGGCGCTCGCGCTCGTGGTGCTGGCGGCGACGCTCGCCGCCGCCGTGTCGCGGGCGCGCTATCTCTCGGAGGCGGTCGCGGCCGCCGGCGGCGCCCTGGCGCTCCTGGCGGTCGGCGCGATCGGGGCGACTCGGGCGGGCGATGCGCTGCGCACGCTCGCGCCGACCGTCGGTTTTCTCGCCGCGCTCCTGGTGATCGCGGAAGGCGCCCGGCGCGAGGGGCTGTTCGAGGCGCTGGGCGCGGTGATGGCGCGCGGCGCACGCGGCAGCCCGCGCCGGCTGCTGGCCTACGTGGTCGTGATCGCGGCCGCCGTCACGGCGCTGCTGAGCCTGGACGCCACGGTCGTGCTGCTCACGCCGATCGTTTTCGTCACGGCGACGCGGATGCGCACGAACGCGCGCCCCCAGGTCTATGCGTGCGCGCATCTCGCGAACTCCGCCTCGCTGCTGCTGCCCGTCTCGAATCTCACCAACCTGCTGGC
>Ga0182024_10020243_pt1 | contig 12175 bp, 11 predicted proteins | sample P32metaG_FD_120480 | JGI IMG/M metagenome (GOLD analysis project Ga0182024, IMG submission 120480) | Permafrost microbial communities from Stordalen Mire, Sweden - P3-2 metaG (Illumina Assembly) | ecosystem: Environmental > Terrestrial > Soil > Wetlands > Permafrost | place: Sweden: Stordalen...
TCCCCCCACGCCGCAAAAAGCGCGGCTCCCCCCACAAGAGGGCTCCGCCCCCTTGTGAATCCCCCGCAAGATTTTCAGCGGGGGTACTTGACAGGAGCAGGCCTTCTCATGGAAGCCGTGACCAGAGGGAGCGGTTGGTTCTTCATCTTCACGCCGCGTATACACCCCGTCGTTATGCAGGTATAATCCAGCCAAAAGACATGATGCCCACGGGCGATACTGCGCTCCTCCGCTTACTGCAGCTCGCAGACTCGGCTCTCCCCATCGGCGGCACAGCGCACTCCTTTGGACTGGAAACTCTCGCCGATGAAGGAGGCCTGGCGCCGCCCGATGTGGAGACTTTCCTGAGCGCGTATCTGGAGGAAGCCGGAGCCTTGGAGGCGGTCTTCGTTCGCCGGTCCTGGCACGGCGGCAATTTGCGGGCGCTAAGCGATGAATTAAGCGCGCGCAAGCCGGCCAGGGAATCGCGGGAAGCCAGCCTGAAACTGGGACGCAGATTCGCCGAACTGGTAAACGGGATGCTGGAGCGCCCGCTGCTGGAAACCGATCTGCACTACTGCATCGCTTTTGGCGTTGCGGGAGCGGCCTTGGCGATTCCAGTCGATGCCGTAGCGATGGCTTACCTGCACCAGTCGATCGCCGGGCTGGTGTCCGCTTGTCAGCGGCTCATGCCCCTGGGCCAAGCGGCTGCGAGCAGGATCTTGTGGAATCTCAAACCGGCGATCGCCCGGGCATCTCTTTCCGAGGAGGCTTCGTGCTTCAGTCCGTATCTGGAGTTGGCATCGATGCGGCACGGGTCGCTCGAGACACGCCTGTTCATCAGTTGAGCCTGTGCTTCGAGCGAGAACGGTTCCGGGTTACGCGTCAGGATCCTCCGTGGAAAGTAGTGCGGGCGTTCGCGCTCCCGGATCGTGGGGCATTGGTACACTTGCACAACGTGTCGGGAGGCGTACTTGCGGGAGATCGCCTGACGCTGGATGTCGAAGTCCAGGCCGACGCGGCCGCGCAGATAACGACAACGGGCGCCGCTCGCTTGTACCGTCATCGCGCCGGCGCCGCGGATTCCGAACAGCGTGTGAGATTCTCGGTCGGCGACCGAGGCCTGCTGGAGTATCTTCCGGATGCCGTGATCCCTTATGCGGGATCCCGCCACGCACAACGGACGGAGATCCGGCTGGGGCGCGGGTCGACCCTGTTTTGGTGGGAAGTCCTCGCTCCGGGCAGGTTGGCCGCCGGCGAGCGTTTCGCGTTCGAGCGGCTGCGTGTCCAAACCGCAGTCTACGCCGGGCCGCGACCGGTTCTGCGCGAAGATTATCTCTTGGAGCCCAGTCGAAAAGACCTGTCCGCGACGGCTCGGATGTTCGAATACTCGCACATGGCGAGCCTATGCATAGTGCAGGAAGGGCGGCCGCCGGCGTTTTGGCGAGCGCTGGAAGACCGGTTGAACGAAATCGCTCGAGAACGAACACGGCTCGCCCTGTGGGGCGCGAGCATGCTGGCTTCGGACGGGGTTATCGTGCGGGGATTGAGCAGGAGCGGATGCTTCATCCAGGAGACGCTGATCGAATTTTGGAGAACCGCACGGCTCGCCGTGATCGGAGCCGACGCAGTGCCGCCCAGAAAAATTTACTGATGAGGAGGAGCGATGCACCTGACACTCCGCGAGCAAGAGCGCTTGATGATTTATGTAGCGGCCGACGTGGCGCGGCGGCGGCGGGCGCGAGGCTTGAAGCTGAACTATCCGGAAGCCATGGCGATTCTCACCGCCGAGATCCTGGAATGGGCGCGGGATGGCAAGACAGTGGCCGAGATCATGACGTTAGGAGCCACCGTGTTGGGCGCCGGCGACGTGATGGAAGGGATTGCCGGAATGATTCACGAAGTCCAGGTGGAAGCCACTTTTCCCGACGGAACCAAACTAGTGACGGTACACGATCCCATCCAATGAGTCCATCCCTATGAAACCAGGAGAATATTTTCTTGAAGCCATGCCTATCGAGGCCAATGTGGGGCGGAAGACGGCTAAGCTCGTGGTGCGGCACACCGGCGACCGGCCCGTGCAGGTTGGCAGCCACTATCATTTTTTCGAAGTCAACGATGCGCTCGAGTTCGACCGCGAGGCGGCTCGCGGCATGCGCCTGAACATTCCCGCCGGCACTTCGGTAAGGTTTGAGCCGGGCGAAGAGAAGGAGGTCCGTCTGGTGGAATTCGCGGGCGAACGGTTGGTGCTGGGCCATAAAGGCAGGGGAAACCAATGAGCCTCTCGATTCCCAGGAGGACCTACGCGGACTTGTACGGGCCGACCAAGGGCGATCGCGTGCGGCTGGCCGATACCGAGCTGATCATTGAAGTCGAGAAGGATTTCGCGGCCTATGGCGACGAGATCACCTTCGGAGGCGGCAAGGTCATTCGCGACGGCATGGGGCAGAGCGCCCGTGCCACCCGCGCCCAAGGCGGCCTGGATCTGGTGATTACCAACGCGCTCATCATCGACCATTGGGGCATCGTGAAGGCCGATATCGGAATCCGCGATGGGCGAATCGTGAAGATCGGCAAGGCCGGAAATCCGGACACGATGCAGGGCGTCGACCCGCAACTGGTAGTGGCGGCTTCGACCGAGGTGATCGCTGGCGAAAACATGATCGTGACCGCCGGCGGCATCGACAGCCACATCCATTTCATTTCGCCGCAGCAGGTTTATGAGGCGCTCTCGAACGGTATCACCACCATGATTGGAGGCGGCACGGGGCCGGCCACCGGAACCGACGCCACCACTTGTACGCCCGGGGCCTGGAACCTGGCGCGGATGCTCGAAGCCGCCGACGCGTGGCCCATGAACTTCGGGTTTCTCGGAAAGGGCAACGCCAGCACCACCGAACCCCTTGTGGAACAGGTGCTCGCGGGGGCCTGCGGGCTGAAACTGCATGAGGATTGGGGCACCACTCCGGCGGCCATCGATGCCTGTCTGCGCGTGGCCGACGACATGGATGTGCAGGTTGCCATCCACACCGATACCATCAATGAAGCTGGCTTTGTGGAGGACACCATCGCGGCGATCGCCGGCCGCGCGATTCACACCTATCACACAGAAGGTGCTGGCGGCGGACACGCGCCCGATATCATTCGCATCGCCGCGCTGCCGCACATTCTGCCCTCGTCCACCAATCCCACCAGGCCTTACACCGTGAACACCATCGCCGAGCATCTCGACATGCTGATGGTGTGCCATCACCTGAATCCGCTGGTGCCCGAGGACGTGGCGTTCGCCGAGAGCCGCATTCGTCCCGAGACCATCGCGGCGGAGGATATCCTTCACGACCTGGGCGTGTTCAGCATGATCTCCAGCGATTCGCAGGCCATGGGCCGGATCGGCGAAGTGGTCACGCGCACCTGGCAGACGGCCCACAAGATGAAAACGCAGCGCGGCGCGCTTCCCCAGGATTCCGCCCGCAACGATAATTTCCGCGTCCGGCGCTATGTCGCCAAGTACACCATCAACCCGGCCGTGACTCATGGCATTGCGCACGAGGTGGGATCGATCGAGCCCGGCAAGCTCGCGGATCTGGTGCTCTGGAAACCGGCCATGTTCGGCGTGAAGCCGGAAATGGTGATCAAGGGCGGGTTCATCGCCTGGAGTGTGATGGGCGACGCCAACGCCTCCATTCCGACGCCGCAGCCGGTGATTTACAGGCCGATGTTTGGATCGTTCGGCGGGGCCACCGCTTCCACGTCGGCCACGTTCGTTTCACAAGCTTCTCTGGCAGCCGGAATCGGGGGCCTTTTCCGTAAGCGCGCGGTGGCTGTAAAGGCCTGCCGCAACATCGGCAAACGCGACATGATTCACAATTCGGCGACGCCCAAGATCGAGGTCGATCCGGAGACCTATGAGGTGCGGGCGGACGGGGAGTTGTTGACGTGCGAGCCGGCCGAGGTCCTGCCCCTGGCACAGCGATATTTTCTGTTCTGAGGAGGGTAATAAGATGAGGGCATTTCGAGTAGGGATCGCGGGTCCGGTCGGCAGCGGAAAGACGGCCCTGGTGGATCGCTTGAGCAAACGGCTGTGGCCGGGCTTGAATTTGGCCGTGGTCACCAACGACATCTATACGAAGGAGGATGCCGAGTTCCTGATCCGCCAGGGGACGCTGCCGGCCGACCGCGTGCTCGGCGTAGAGACCGGCGGCTGCCCGCACGCGGCCATTCGCGAAGACGCTTCCATGAACCTGGAAGCGATTGCCGAGTTGGAAGCGCTGCACCCGGGGATGGAGCTGATCTTCGTCGAAAGCGGCGGCGACAACCTGGCGGCGGCTTTCAGTCCCGAACTGGTGGACGCCTTCATTTACGTGATCGACGTGGCTGGCGGCGACAAGATTCCGCGCAAGGGAGGACCCGGCATTAAGCGCAGTGGGTTGCTGGTGATTAACAAGATTGACCTGGCGCCGCATGTGGGAGCGTCTCTCGAAGTGATGGACCGCGACGCGCGGCGCATGCGTGGCGAGCGGCCGTTTGTGTTCACGAATCTGATGAGCGGCGCCGGGCTCGACGATGTCGTTGCCTGGCTGGAGCATCAAATGGCCCATGGTCTCACCGCCTCAGGTAAGCCGGCGGCAGGCACACACGAGCATCATCACCACCACGGCGCGGAAGCGTGAGTCTGGACCCGCACCGGCGGCGAAGACCGCCGGCGTTACGTAGCGCTGGCGATCTTGTCGCCGGCCATGGCCCCGCCCTGACGCCGCCGCGGGTGGCCTCACTGCTTATGCTGACCCTCCGCCGCGGCGCCAGCGCGCGAGACGATGTAGGCTTGGATCGCACGCACTTGACCCGGGTTAAGGATCTTCTGGAAAGACGGCATGCCGGCCGAAGCGCGGCTTCCACCCAGAACAATGCCCTCGATCCCTTCGAGCGTCTCCTTACTGGCATAGCGGAGATCGGGCAGCGGGCCGGCCACTGCGTTCACTCCATGACAGTACGAGCAGTTGGCGTTATAAAGCAGGCCGCCTTGATGCACCATTTGCGCCGATGCGTTGGTGGCGATGGAGGGAACAGGTGGATTCTTGTGGCCGAAAGCGGGGGCTTTCAGAGTAGCGGCGCCGTCGAGCACGAACGTGAGAATCCGCCCAAAGCCGGGTTTCACTGGGCCCCAGCCGGGGTCGTTGAATAATCCAGGCGATCCGCCCCATCCCGCGAGTACGGACACATACTGGACGCCACCAATCTGGTAAGTCACTGGAGGCGCCATGATTCCGGTGCCCGCGTCGAACGTCCACAGCTGCTTACCGTCGGTGGCGCGATAGACTGCCAGCACGCCATCCGCGCGCCCTTGAAACACCAGGTTGCCGCCGGTGGCAAGAACGCCGCCTCCTTCGACTACGGGATAGCTCGCGCGCCAAACCGTCTTCTGCCCCACCGGATCCCACGCGATGAGTTCTCCAGTCGGGGGCGGCAATGAATCCACTTTGGCGTTGAGCGGGCCATCGTACAGATCCTCCGCGCCCACATTGGTGTTGTCGGCGTTGTATTTCCACTTTGGATCGGGCACATGCAAGGCCCGCGTGCCCACCTTCGCCGGCAGATAGACAAGGCCGGTCGCCGGGCTGAACGCCATAGGGTTCCAGTTGTGTGCACCGTCGGGGCTGGGCGAGACAATAACCGGCTTCGTACCGGCTGGAACAGTTTGCGATTCGATGGGCCGGCCGGTTTTCGGATCTAGCCCCGAAGCCCAAGTGACGCCGCTGACGAACGGCTCGCCCGAGATGAATTCTCCGGTCTCGCGATCGAGAACGTAGAAGAACCCGTTCTTGTTGGCCTGCATGATGACTTTCCGTGCGCGGCCGCCGATCGTAAGGTCGGCCTGCATCAGGGGCTGGGTAGCGTCAAAATCCCAATTGTCTCCGGGCGTGGTTTGAAAGTGCCAGGCGAGTTCGCCCGAACTGGCGTGCACGGCGAGGATCGAAGCGGTGTACAAACTGTCGCCTCCACCGCGGACCGCGCGGTACCAGGCGGTTGGATTGCCGGTTCCGAAGTACAGCAGGTCGAGCGATGGGTCGTAGACGATGCCCTCCCAGGGCGTGCCTCCTCCACCTGCCTTCCACCATTCGCCACTCCAGGTTTTGGCAGCAGTCTCCATGGCCTTTGATTCGAACCCCTTGGAGGGGTCGCCGGGAACGGTATAGAAGCGCCAGACCATCTTCCCTGTTTCGGCATCAAAAGCCGAGATGTAGCCTCGCACGCCATACTCCGAACCAGCATTGCCGATGATTACCATGCCTTTGGCGATGCGGGGAGCGCCTGTGATCGCGTACGGCTTGGCGCTATCGGCCGTCGATACCGACCACACGGGAGTGCCCGAATGTTTGTCAAGGGCGATCAGGCGGCCGTCCAGAGTCCCCACGTAAACCTTGCCCTTATAGAGAGCCACACCGCGATTCACCACGTCGCAGCAGATGAAGAAGGCACGCTCGCGAGGCACTTTGGGATCGTAGGTCCAGCGGACTTCTCCGGTCTTCGCATCGATGGCGTAGACCACGCTCCAGGAGCCGCTGGTATAGAGAATGCCGTCCTCCACCAGCGGTGTCGCTTCCAGACCGCGCGTCGTGCCAAGTTCCCGGCTCCAGGCCAGGCCGAGCTTGCCAACCGTTTGCTCACTGATCTGGTTCAGCGGGCTGAATCGATGGTCGTCGTAAGTCAGCCCGTACATGAGCCAATTGCTCGTGTCCTGATCGGGCGTAGATCTTTGGCAGGAGTTGAGGATGAAAACAGCGGGCAAAATCGCCCAGGCAATTACGCGGCGCTGCAACATGAAGCTGATCTCCAAGGGCCGGATTTCAGGGTCAACTATAACACCGCGGCTCGGGCAGCCGGCAAGTGATGCTTAGGGAGCTTGCTGAAGAACTCCATAGGAACTCTCTCTGGGCAGGCATGGCCGCCCCACGGTGTCCAGACTGGGGCTTAGAAAACCCGCGCGGACATTGACGCGAGTCACAGACGGGTGCTGAGATGGATTAAGAGCGTAACATCGAACTGTAAGGGTTGTGCAACAACCTTGCGTGATCGTGTAGACCGCAAGACGATGAGCTGTTTGCGCAGAGGCAGCCACCGGGGGACTGGGGATTTCGGGACGGCATGTGCTGTCGCGCGTGGAGATGGTAAGCTCTTAAGTAGCTGATTTTAAACCCAAAGGGCCCTTAGCTCAGCGGTTAGAGCATCGGACTCATAATCCGTTGGTCGTAGGTTCAAATCCTACAGGGCCCACCAGATCAATGACCAGCCGAAGGCGGTCCTTCCCGATTCGCGACGAGTACTCTCTTGCCGGCCACATCGAGCAAGCGCATCTGGCGTGGAAGCGGCCTTCGACGGCGGCTAAGACCCTAGGCCCGGCCGGCATCTCTCTGTCGCCTAGACGGGAAAAAAGCCATCGAAATTGGCCGGCTACCTGTCGTTGCGTGCAGCACGCTGCTCTAGCCGGGTACTGATAACCGGGCCACTGAGTACTAGTCTCCCTGCACTTCCCGACCTTGCAAGATTTGACAAACAGCCGCACGGTACTGTCCCTTTCAGCCGCGAACGTTCCAGTACCGCCGCAGCTAAATACCGATAGTCACATCGGATCGAAGACTCGAATACTAGTGGAGCCTGTTACGTACTGCATTTATGGCTGCTTGCACTTGATCCTCGCGGCATTCGCGGGGAATTAGTCAATCGGGATTAACCAATCAGGCTACGCACAATGAATGATTGACCCACTTACACCACCATGCTAATTTTCGCCATGGAGGATTTGACATGCGTAAGTTTTTCCAAGTAATGCTGGGCGCGGCGCTGCTCTCGACTGCAGTTCTCGCTCAAACCAACGAAGAGACCACAGCTGCTAACCACCCGTTCACCCAACTCACCGACGCGTACCAGGTGAAGGCTTTCGCTAACCTGACCGCGTTGTCCGGGGGCGGCAGCGTTATCGACCTGACCAACGCCGGTACGGTCGGTGGGAACGACGTCACCGACTACATCTGCGCCAACGTTTATACGTTTGACCAGGCGCAGGAGCTCATCTCTTGCTGCTTCTGCCCGCTGAGCCCGAACGCTCTGGCCAGCCTCAATGTTGAAAACGACCTCGTTGCAACACCCATCTCGCTGACTCCTGGCATTCCGTCTGGAGTGACGGTCGGGCTGGTGGCGACTGCGGACTACGGTCCCGGTACCTGCAACGCGGCCGAGCCGGGCTTCCTGGTTCCCGGTCTGCGCGCTTGGGGCACCACCGTTCACATCGCCGGTGGTTCGCCTTACCTGACCGAGACCGAGTTCTCCCAAGTGGGACTGGGCTTCTCGGAATATTACAAAATGACCAGCTTCTGCGGCTTCATCCAACAGGATGGCACAGGGTATGGCATTTGCAACTCGTGCGCTCCGGCCATTTTGGGCGCAGCGAAGCAGTAGTTAGCTGAGTAGTTAGCAAGTACGTCCTAACCTTTCTCGGGTAACTGGGTGTCTTCCCGGTTACCCGAGTAATTTTTTAGACCGCCTTATCTGATTCTCTTCCTTACTCCCTACTTATTTCACCCTTCCGCACTTGCGATTCGTCCTCGCAGCTTTTGCAACCGAATAACGAATCCGCCCAGGTCTTTCCGGGACTCGGCGGTCAAGCGGGGTTACCGATCTCGCCGAAGGCCACGGCTTGGCCGGGACGGCTAAGCAAGCATCCAGTATCTGACATTCACGGACAAGGCCCGGTGTCGGTCCCGGCTTCCTGCGGTGCTATCGAAAACCGCGTGGGTAACGCCTGGCGCCCGGCGGAGGGTATCGAGGCGTTTCCACGGCGGCGCGGCCTGCGCCAAACCGGAGACCTACCAAGCGGTGGAGGAGCCGAACGTGCAGTGCGCAATTCGCACTCCCGCCAACGGCAGCGGCCTGTTCAAGGGGTTCGGTACTACTGGAAATTCGCCGCGAAAGTCCCAATAGGGCCACACCTAAATACCGATAGTGACATCGGATCGGAGACTTGAATACTAGTGGAGCTTGTTGCGTACTGCATTTGTGGCTTCTAACCCATCAGACTAGGCGCAACGACTATTGACCCACTTACCCCACCATGCTAATTTCGCCATGGAGGATATTCATCATAATGCGTAAGTTTTTCCAAGTAATGCTGGGCGCGGCGCTGCTCTCGACTGCAGTTCTCGCTCAAACCAACGAAGAGACCACGGCTGCTATCAACCCATTTTCTCTGCTCACCGACGCGTACCAGGTGAAGTATTTCGCTAACCTGACCGCGTTGTCCGGAGCCGGCAACGTTATCGACCTGACCAACGCCGGTACGGTCGGTGGGAACGACGTCACTGACTACATCTGCGCAAACATTTATACGTTTGACCAGGCGCAGGAGCTCATCTCTTGCTGCTACTGCCCGCTGAGCCCGAACGCTCTGGCCAGCCTCAATGTTGAAACCGACCTCGTTGCCAGCCCCATCTCGCTGACTCCTGGTATTCCGTCTGGAGTTACGGTCGGGCTGGTGGCGACTGCGGACTACGGTCCCGGTACCTGCAACGCGGCCGCGCCGGGCTTCCTGGTTCCCGGTCTGCGCGCTTGGGGCACCACCGTTCACATCGCCGGTGGTACGCCTTACATGACCGAGACTGAGTTCTCCAAAGTGGGACTGGGCTTCTCGGAATACGAGAAAATGACCAGCTTCTGCGGCTTCATCCAACAGGATGGATCAGGGTATGGTGTTTGCAACTCGTGCGCCCCGCAGATTTTGGGCGCCGCGAAGCAGTAGTTAGCTAAGTAATTGGCAAGTACGTCCTAACCTTTTTCGGGTAACTGGGGTATCTTCCCGGTTACCCGAGTCATTTTTTAGACCGCCTTATCTGATTCTCTTCCTTATTCCATACTTATTTCACCCTTCCGCACTTGCGATTCGCCCTCGCAGCTTTTGCAACCGAATAACGAATCCGTCCAGGTCTTTCCGGGACTCGGCGGTCAAGCGGGCTTACCGATCTCGCCGGAAGCCACGGCCTGGCCGGAACCGCTAAGCGAGCATCCAGTAATCTGACATTCACTGACAAGGCCGGTCTCGGTTCCGGCTTCCTGCGGTGCTATCAAGAACCGCGCGGGGTAACGCCTGACGTCCGGCGGCGGTCCGATCCAGGTTTCGGTAGTACTGGAAATACTGGAAGAGGGCCATCTAAAGCGGCGATTGCGCCCCCAAAAAAAAGAATTTCGGAGGATCAAGATAGCTATTTTGGCCTTAGAATGCGGGGATACCGGACCAAAAAAGTGGAACTCCCGGTCTAAAAGGAGTGTACGGCTTGAGTCTTGCAGAGGTAGTGCTCGCGGTGTTGTGGGTGCTTTTAGCCTGCGCTTGCGGCTGGCTGGGATTCCATCTCGCGATGCAGAACGGGCGGCTTTTGATCCGGTTAGACTCTCTCGAGGCGCTCCTGTTCGCCAAGCCGGGAAGTGTCGGTTTGCCACCCGGATCCAACCTTCGCGATTTCTCCCTACCTCTATTGAGCGGCCAGGTCATGACATTGTCACAATGGCGAGGCCGCAAACTGGTATTGATCTTTACTCGTCCGGGTTGCGACCATTCCCAAAAATTGTGGCCGCAGTTGAGCGGCGCTTTGGCCAACGGAGCGTCAGGCCTGGTTCCCTTGATCATCTCCAGCGGTGAGCTGGCGGTGAACCGGCGTTTCTTCGAAAGCCATCCGATCGCCTGCCCCGTGCTTTCCGATGAGGATCAGACGGTGGCGAGACTCAACCGTGTGCTGGCCACGCCCATGGCCTTCGTGGTTGACCAGCGGGGCGCGACGGTAGGCAACGCATTGGTCGGAGCCGGAGCAATTCTCGACGTGTTCCTCCCCGAATCGGCAAGGGGCGAACATGCCGCGGAGGATTCCTCCCGGGTCTCTCCTTCTTTGACCCGCAGCAAGATCGTGAGGGACGGACTGAAGGCGGGCGTCACCGCTCCGGAATTCCGTTTGCCTACGATTGAGGATGGATCTGAGATTTCACTCAGTAACTTGCGGGGCCGGCCACTGCTCTTGGTGTTTTCGGATCCCAACTGCGGGCCCTGCGCGGAACTGGCCCCAAAACTGGAAGAGCTGCATCAGAATTCGCCCGATCTGCAGCTCCTTATGATCAGCCGTGGCGACCCTGAGCTCAATCGGGAGAAGGCTAAACAAAGCGGCCTGACTTTTCCGGTGGCTTTGCAGGCTCATTGGGAAGTCTCGCGGGCTTATGGCACGTTCTCCACACCCAGCGGATATCTGGTGGACGAGCAAGGCGTTCTGGCCACCGATCTGGCTGCGGGAAGGGAAGCAATTCTGAGCCTGGTCGCACAGACGCGGGCCCTCGGAGGTCAACCAGGGGCGGAACCGCAGGTCCCGGCGGCGCTGAACACGTAAAGACAAATCGAAGGGGAGCAAACGAAAATGGACCACACAACGGATGATTTCTCAAAGAACCTCGCGGGCGGCACGTCTCGTCGCAAAGCCTTCTTGAAGTTTCTGGGTGGAGCGGGGGTTTTAGGATTTCTAGGTCTCAGGAAAGCCAAAGCTGGCGCCACGATTTCAAAGCCAATCCACTTTCCTTCCAATCCCGCCGACTGTGTCGGTTTCTGCCTTAATTATGCGGGCGGAGCATATGTCGAATGCATGGAGCACCATGGGAGCTTTTCCTACTGCTTCTACAATGTGCTCGGTAGCGTGTATGACGAGTGCGTCATCGAGTGTGAACATGGTCCTGAGGAATGCAACCCTGGGTAAAACAATTTCGCCGCTCTATTATTTCGCAATAAAAGGATTCGGGTGGGATAGCTGTCGGAGGTCCACCCGAGGCGGAACGGCAGGTTCCGGCTGCAGTGAACACAAAAGACAAATCGAAAAGGAGCGAACAGAGCATGTACGAGAAAACGGATGATTTCTCAAGAAGTCTGGCCAGCGGCATGTCGCGCCGAAAAGCTTTCTTGAAGTTTCTCGGTGGAGCGGGCGCCTTAGGATTTCTAGGTGTCAGGAAAGCCAAAGCTGGCATCCTCACCGGTTACAACTGTCCCCCATTTCCGCCCACTGTCGCCGGCTGTCTGAACTGGGCCGGTGGGATCTATGACCAGTGCATCTATAAGTGCGGGGATTTTAGCTACTGCTTCTACGATGTGCTGGGTTGCGCGTACGACGAGTGTTTTGAA
>Ga0182024_10020244_pt1 | contig 12173 bp, 9 predicted proteins | sample P32metaG_FD_120480 | JGI IMG/M metagenome (GOLD analysis project Ga0182024, IMG submission 120480) | Permafrost microbial communities from Stordalen Mire, Sweden - P3-2 metaG (Illumina Assembly) | ecosystem: Environmental > Terrestrial > Soil > Wetlands > Permafrost | place: Sweden: Stordalen...
CCGGCGTGGCGAACTTGTTCTGGCCTTTGGTGATCTGCTGCAGGCAGGCGTTGATGTACATGCGGATGCGGTCGGCCAGGTCGGCTGGGCTGGCGGCGAGCATGTTTTTGAAGGCGGTGTGCGCCTTCTCGTATTTGCCGTCCTGCATCAGGCGAAGGGCGGCCTCGTACTGGGCGAGGGCGTGGGCGCGGGATCCATCAGCCGAAGCTGGCGCTACCCCGGCGATCGTGCGCGGACGTTTTGCGGAGGCGGGAGTCTTCATCGAAGTGATGTTCCTGTCTGCATAGTGGGTTGGCCGGAGGGCCGATGGATCGTTATGAGTGAGTATCCTTTGGCAATTGCGGTTGGCATTCCGTACGAGAGATTTTGTCAGCGAGATTGTTTCGCAGCATCCAAACTATATCGGCTGGTCTTGTTCCGGTTTTATACGCACACTTGATGAGAAGGTCAACTGGGCTCCGCTGCGGCTTTGTGAGCGTACATCATTGGGTTGAGTTCAGGGTCGTTATACATCTTCATCTGGCGGTAGAGTTTGAAGCGCCGTTTGCCGCTGAGGGCCTCGGCCCAGAGCGCTTCGAGACAGGCGGCCAGGTCGCTGCGCTGCTCCTGGAGCAGGGTCAGGCGGTCCAAGTTCTTCTGACGATGGGCCTCGGACGCGGAGGCGCGGTGGACCTCTTCGGCGGTGTGGTAGATCTTCAGCGCCAGGATGGAGAGGCGGTCGATGATGAGGCCGGGCGTCTCGGAGTGGAGCGGCGCGGCGGGGTTCTGGGCGCCGGCGGCCTCGATCAGGGCACGGTCCATCGCCTCCACCAGGTCGTTGCGGGTCTGGTTGAGGCCGTCGATGTTGTGCTTCACTTGTGCGATGCAGGCATCGGAGGCACCGGGCTCGCGGGCCTTGTCTTCCTCGTGCCACAGGTCGAAGTTGGCGCGGTGCTGGGTGAGGATGAGATCGGTAAGCAGCCTGGGTGTCGGGTCCGGCGGGTCGGGAGGGCCGACCGCGGAATCGCGGAGCGGGGGATTCCGGTGCCAGCGGACGGTGGACCGGTCGTGCAGTTGCGAGATTTGTCGGGCATCCAACATTGGTTTGAGGCTCTGCGGCAGGGGGAGCCCATCCAACTGTATCAGCACGATGTGTTGCGATTCCAGAGAGGCTGGCGCCGGGCGGGGGGGAGGCATCGAAGCAAGAGCTTTCCATCTATCATTGGAAGTCAGATGCAGGGAAAGTCAGGTGTACCAGTTCAGTCAGTATTGGGAGTCGCCAACCCAATTTGTGGGTTGGGCTGACTTTGTTCCACGGCTTGCCCGCAGGACGCGAGCTTCGCCGCGAGAGAGATTCGATGCCTGCACGGGGGCGCGTCCGCAGGCCCTGGGAGAAGCAGCTTGTCGTTGGAATTAGAGTCGCCAATTCGCAGGGTGTTGATCTACCGCCTGGGCAGCCTGGGAGATACGGTGGTGGCGCTGCCTTGTTATCACCTGCTTGCCCGCTTGTTTCCCGATGCGGAGCGGCGTCTGCTGACGAATTTTCCGGTGAACGCGAAGGCTCCGGCTTCGGCTGCGGTGCTGGGTGACTCGGGCCTGGTGCAGGGGTACATGCGCTATACGGTAGGGACAAGACACATCGGCGAGTTGCTGCGGCTGGCGTGGGAGATTCGCCGGTTCAAGCCGGACCTGCTGATCTATCTGATGGACCTGCGGCCGGGCACGAACATCCGCCGCGACGAGATATTCTTCCGCATGGCGGGGGTGAAGAAGATTGTTGGCTTGCCGGTTGGCGACGACCTGAAGCGGCGGTTCGATCCGGCGAGCGGACTGTATGAATCGGAGGCTTCACGGCTGGGCCGGCTGATTGGCGAGTTGGGCGACGTGAACGCCGGCGACCCGGAGAACTGGAGACTGCACCTGACCGACCCGGAACGGGAGGCCGCCGTGGCGGCGCTGGGCGGGCTTGCGGGACGGCCGTTGATTGTGTGCGGACCGGCGACCAAGATGCAGGCCAAGGACTGGGAGCGGGACAAGTGGCGAGCGCTGCTGGCACGGCTGCACCTGTCGTATCCGGAGCATGGACTGGCGCTGGTGGGCGCGCAGGAGGATGGGGAGTTCAGCGAGTATGCGGCGCAGCAGTGGAATGGGCCGAAGGTGAATCTGTGCGGGGCCATCTCGCCGCGCGAGACGGCTGCGGTGATGGAGCATGCCGATGTGTTTCTTGGGCCTGACTCAGGGCCCATGCACCTGGCGGCGAGCGTTGGCGTTCCGTGCGTGATTGCTTTTTCGGCGCATGGGCTTCCGGGGGTGTGGTTCCCGAACGGCCGGCAGCATCAGATTGCGTATCATCAGCCGGAGTGTTTTAACTGCGGTCTCGAGACCTGTATTGTGATGGAGAAGAAGTGCATGCGATCGATCACGGTCGATGAGATGGAGCAGGCTGTGGGCCGCGTTCTGCGGCGAGCGGTCGAGGTTCAGAAAAGAAGTTAGGCCAAAGGGGGCCTGTTCGATATGTTGATCGTTACCGGCGGCGCGGGCTTTATCGGCAGCAACCTGGTGCATGAGTTGAACGCGCACGGCATTAGCGACATTCTGGTGGTGGACAACTTTACGAATGCGAATAAGTTCACGAATCTGCGCGGCGCGCGCTACGTGGACTACATGGACAAGCGGGAGTTTCGCCGCGCCATCGCGGAACATGCGCTGGGCGTGGGTAAGGTGGAGGCGATCCTGCATCAGGGCGCCTGCTCGAACACGCTGGAAGACGACGGCGTGTACATGATGGACAACAACTTCCAGTACACCAAGGAGGTTCTGGCGTACGCGATCCTGGAGGGGGCTCCGCTGGTGTTTGCGTCGACGGCCGCGGTATATGGGCTGTCGGGCGCGGGGCACTTTACGCCGACGATCGAGAACGAGCGGCCGCTGAACATCTACGGGTTTTCCAAGCTTGCGTTCGACAACTACATTCGTAACCAGCTTGCGCTGGATCGCGTGCCGATCACGGCGGTGGGGCTACGCTACTTCAATGTGTATGGGCCACGCGAGCAGCACAAGGGGCGCATGGCGTCGGTGATTCACCACTTCACCAAGCAGATGAAGGAGAGGCACAAGGTTTGTTTGTTCTCCGGCACCGGCGGATATGAGGATGGCGAGCAGCGCAGGGACTTTGTGTATGTGCGCGACCTGGCGCGGCTGAACATGTTCTTCGCCGGCATTGGGCCGTACGCGCCGAAAGCAGGCGAGGCGACCAAGGTGTATCGCGGAGTGGTGAACGCGGGTTCGGGCGCGAGCAGGAGCTTCAACGACGTGGCGCGCGCGCTGATGGCCGTGCAGGGACCGGCGAAGATCGAGTACATTCCTTTTCCGGCGGATCTGGAAGGGCGCTACCAGCACTTCACGGAGGCCGATTTGACCGGTCTGCGCGAGCTTGGCTGCGATCTGGAAATGACCGGTTTGGAAGAGGGAATCGTCGAGACCTACGAGACGCTGCGGAAGATCGATCAGTAGATCAGGCTGAGACGAGGTTGGCCAGCAGCGCATCGACGGCTTCGAGCAGCGAGGGGAAGTGCAGGTCGGCGGAGTCGCGCGCGGCTTCGGCTCCGGGCTTCTGAAACGTGGGATCACCGTCGATGAAGACGGTAAGCATGCCGAGGCGGCGGCCGAACTCGATGTCGGACCAGGAGTCGCCAATGATGACGCTGGACTCCGCGTTGACGTCGGGAAAGTCGGCTTTGGCATGGTTGAACAGGCCTGGAAGCGGCTTGCGGCAGTCGCAGTCGGCTTTGTCGTGGGGACAGAAGTAGAAAGCGTCGATGTGGGCGCCGTGATGGTTGAGTTCGCGCTGGAACATGGCGTGGATGTCGAGCACGTCCGCGGCGGTGTAGAGACCCAGCGCGATACCGCGTTGATTGGAGACCACGAAGACGCGCATGCCGGTGCGATTGAGTTTTGCAATCGCCTCATACACTCCGGGAAGCGGATGGAATTCCGCCGGGGAGCTGACGTAGCGGCCTTCGGGCAGTTTCTGATTCAGAACGCCGTCGCGGTCGAGGAAGACGGTGTGCAGGGTACGAAGCCGAAAGCTGCTTTGCGAGGCGGCCACCCAGCTATGATAGCAACAGGCTTGCCGTCGATGCGCTGGCCGAGGGAGCGGTGGTGATCGAGCAACTGCACGAGGTGATTCAGGAGATCGAGGACCGATGGTCGGCCAAGCGTCTGCTGGTGGTGGGCGACGTGATGCTGGACAAGTACGTGTGGGGCGAGGTGGGGCGGATCTCGCCGGAGGCTCCCGTGCCGGTGGTGCGGGCGACGCACCAGAGCCATCATCCGGGCGGCGCGGCCAATGTTGCCATGAACATCAGCCGACTGGGCGCACAGGTCGAGGTGATCGGCTTTACCGGCGGCGATGAGAATGAGACGCTGCTGGCCGATTGTCTGCGCCAGAACGGAGTGTCGCCGAAGTTCATCGTCTCGGCCGGCTTCCCGACGATAACGAAGCAGCGCATCCTGGGCGGTCAACAGCAGATGCTGCGGCTGGATACCGAGCGCACGGGCGGCGCGCGACTGGCGGGCGACTACAGCAGCCTGCTGGAGAGCGTGCAGGCGCATCTGCCGGGCTGCGACGCGGTGGTGCTGTCCGACTACGCCAAGGGCGTGCTGACCCCGGAGGTTTGCAGGGCCATCATTGCGGCGGCGCGGGCGAGGGACATTCCGGTGCTGGTCGATCCGAAGAGCGCCGACTTCAGCCGGTACCGCGGCGCGACTACGGTGTGCCCGAATCTTGGTGAACTCTCCAGGGCGCTGCAACTGGATGCGTGCGACCTGATGCCACTGCTGGATGCGGCTGAGGCGCTGGTGCTCGAGCTGGACCTGGAGTTCATTACAGCTACGCTGGGCGACAAGGGGATTTCGCTGATTCGGCCGGGGAATCGGATGCTGGCACCGGCGGTAGCGCGGCAGGTGTTCGATGTCTCGGGCGCCGGGGACACGGTGATTGCGGTGCTGGCGCTGTGCCTGGGGTCGGGGCTGAAGCCGGAGACGGCAGTTGAGCTGGCGAACATCGCCGCGGGGATCGTCGTCGGCAAGGTCGGAACGGTGCCGGTGGAGAAGCACGAACTGCTGGCGGCGCTGGCTCCGCAGATCGCTTTGAACGCCGAGGACAAGGTGGTGTCGCGCGAGGAGCTGGTGCAGCGGGTCGCGCTGTGGAAGGCGAATGGCGAGCGCGTGGTGTTCACCAATGGATGCTTCGATTTGCTGCACATCGGGCACATTACCTTGCTGGAGCAGGCGCGGCGGTTCGGAGACCGGCTGATTGTGGCGATCAACAGCGACAAGTCGGTGAGGGGACTGAAGGGGCCGACGCGGCCGATCGTCGCCGAGATGGAACGGGCGCGCGTGCTGGCTGCGCTGGCTGCGGTGGACGCGGTGGTGGTGTTCGGCGAGCCGACTCCGCTGGAACTGATCTGTGCGGCGCGGCCGGACGTGATCGTGAAGGGCGGAGACTACGTCCCGGACACGGTGGTCGGCGCGAGCGAGGTGCAGAGCTGGGGCGGACAGGTGAAGATTGTGCCGACGGTGGAGGGCTTCTCGACCACGGGGCTGATTGCCAAGGGTGCGGGCAAGTAGACGGGTTCCGCTTCCTGTGTCGGATCGCCAACTGATTTCGGATACTTTCCATACCAAGTCCGAGATCAGGGAAAAGCGAACTACATTACAACCTGCTTCTGATAGGGCAGGAGTGGCGAACCCTGCCGTTCCAACTCCTGGTCCATCTCGTAGGCGTCGGCGCCGCCTTCGGCTGAGGCGAGCCGTATCTCCTCGAGTAGCTTGCGCTCATCGAAGAGGCGATGGATCGCCGCCACCGCTGCGCCGAATCCTGCCGCTGCAACCGGACGCGAGAAGTAGTATCCCTGTGCCTCGTCGCATTTCCGCTGCGCCAGGAACCTAAGGTGTTCCGGCGTCTCCACTCCCTCGGCGATGACCTTGATTCCGAGGTGATGCGACATCGCCACGATGGTGCGAACGACCGTCGCGGCGTTCGGCTCGGTCACCGCCTTCATCACGAAGCTCTGGTCGATCTTCAGCCGGTCGACCGGATACTGCAGCAGGTAGGAGAAGCTGCAGAAGCCAGTGCCGAAGTCGTCGATCGCAACCCGGGCGCCGAGCTGGCGGATCTGCTGCAACTTTTCGAGGTTCGACGCCGAGTTGATCATCAGCGTGTTCTCGGTCAACTCGACCTGCAAGTTCTTGGGCATAAGCCCGCTCTCTTCGAGGGCCTGATCGATCACCTGCAGCAAGTTTGCCTGTTCAAACTGCCGCGGCGACAGGTTCACCGAGACAGAGAGGTCCATCCCCAACTCGTCGCACAGGGCCTTCGCCTGCTGGCAGGAGCGCTTCAGCGCCCACTCGCCGATGGCGACGATCAGGCCCGTCTCTTCGGCCAGAGGAATAAACGTTGCCGGCGAGATGACGCCCAGCTTCGGATGGTGCCAGCGCAGCAGCGCCTCCATGCCGATCACGCGGCCGGTGGTCAGCGAGACCAGGGGTTGATAATGCAGGAATAGTTCTTCGCGAACCAGCGCGTGACGCAAGGCCGTGTCCATCGACAAGCGCTCCTGCGACTCCTTCAGCATCGCATCGGAGAATACCTGGAACTGATTGCGGCCATTTCCCTTGGCGGCGTAGGTGGCGGCGTCTGCGCGCTCCAGCAGGCTGTCCACGTCTTCCGCAAAATCCGGATAGACGCACACGCCGACGCTGGCGGTCAGGTTGACTTCCATGTCTCCGACCACCGCGGTGCTGGCAACGCGGTCGACGAGCCGCTTGGCGCAGCGTTCCACATCTGCGAGCGACGCAATGTGCGGCATCACCACGATGAACTCGTCGCCGCCAAGCCGTCCCAGCGTGTCCGACCGGCGCAACGTCTGGCGCATGCGCTCGGCCATTCCCACGATGATCTCGTCGCCGGCGCGATGGCCGAGCGAGTCGTTCATCCTCTTGAAGTGGTCGAGGTCGATCACAAACACTGCGACCTTGCGCCCATGCAGCATCGCCTTCTCAATCGCTTCGGCGATGCGCTCGCGCAGCAGCGTGCGCCCGGGGAGTCCCGTCAACTGGTCGTGCGACGCCATGTGGTCCAGATAGGTCATCAACTGCTTGCGTTCCGTGATGTCGGATGCGATGGCGATGTACCCGTTGATGTTGCCGGCGCCATCCTTCACCGCGGTCACGGCAACGTGCACGGGCAGGGTCGTGCCGTCGTTGCGAACGTAGGTCCACTCGCACTCGTCCACCTCTCCCTGCGCAGCCTTGGCGGTAAGCAGTTCGAAGCCGGTAAGTTCCAACTCGTCCTGCGGCGCCGTCTCTTCGGACCGGCGGCCCAACTCGCTGGGGTCATGCAGTGTGGTGATGTCGACTTTGCCGACGATGTCCGCCCGTTTGTATCCGGTCAGCCGCTCAGCCGCGGAGTTCATCGCCTGGATTATGCCTTTGACGTCCATCTCAATAATGCTGAACGGAGCATTTTCGAAGACCGAGTTGCTGAAGTTCGAGAGGTTCTGGTATCGCTCTTCGCTGGCCTTGAGTTCGGTGGCGTCGCTGGTCCGGATGGCGAGGCCATCGCCCAGCTTATTCACTCGCTGGCGCAGCCACATCTCCGTGCCGTCCTCCTGGCGCACGGAGTATTCCTCTACCAGGGGTTCGCCCGAGATCACGACCTTGCGGTACTTGTCGAACATGCCGCTGGTGCGGTTGTCGGGGAAGAGAACGCACATATCCTGTTTGAGAAGCTTTGTCCGGGGCGTCTTCAACAGCTCCTCGGCGTGGGTGTTGACATAGATATACCGGAAATCGACGATATCGTCCGCGCTGTTTCTCACGGCGTCGAAGATGAAGAAGGCGTCCGGGCTGGTCTCGGCGGCGACGATGAAACGGGCAGACTCTTCAGTTGCCACGCGGTGGGCCAGGGTCTGATTCTTCTCGCGCCACACCAGGAAGATGATGGTCAGAAATACCGCTCCCCAGATGAACACGTTGGCGACTGGAGATGCCGCGGCCTTGTCGCCCGCTTCAATCCTCCATATGAGCAGAAAGAGTGCTGCAAATCCTGCGGTCAATCGTATGACCCTGTAGCGCCGATGACCTGAGAACCAGAATCTGATCAAAACTGCCTGCCTTCCGCCGATCCCATGGCGACTGGAAACTCGTGTCACACATACTGCTCAAGTAACTGGGACTGCTCAGCTTCGAGCGTCAACCAAGGCTAGCATCTGATAAGTCGAATAGAACTACCCGTCATGGATTCGCGGCTACAACTTCCGGGCCATTCCCAATTCGCGTAAGTATCTAAAAGGTAATGGGTTGCCACGCATATCCTGCTTTGGCCGAAACATGCCCCGAAAGCCGCAGGCAATCGAGACGGGTTGTGGCAAAGACAGCATCAGCCGGACGTTGCGAAAATCTATGTGATGGGGGTCACTCAAGCTATCTATTTACTTCTCAGTCGGTGTTTCCGTCATCCAGCCGTGCAACTGCATCCAGTGCTCGAGCAGGATCGGCCACACCTCAAGCTCGGCGAGCCCCTTCAGGTTCTGGCCCATGCCCGTTCCGTGCGGGCCAAGCTCGAAGATATGCAACTCCACGGGCACGCCTGCGCGCTTCAGAGCGTCGTAGAAGGCGGTCGAGTTGAGCGAATTCACCGTCTGGTCTCCGGTCGTGGAATAAATGAAGCTGGGCGAAGTGTCCTTGGTGACATGCCTCGCGTAGGAGATCTTGTCCAGTGTCTCCGGCGAGGGATTGTCGCCGACGAGCGACTCCAGGTTCGATGGCCGCGGAATTGAATTGTCCATGCTGAGCCGGGCGTAGCAAAAGATGGCGAAGTCCGGATGGGCGTTGACGCGCTCGACAGGATCGGCGCTGGATTTGTCGCGCTCGGCTGGCTCGGTCGCAAGATAACCGGCCAGATGTCCGCCGGCGGAGAAGCCCCACACGCCAATCTTGTTTGGGTCGATCCCAAAATCAGCCGCGTGGCTGCGCACGTAGCGCACGGCGCGCGAGCCGTCCAGCATGGGCGCGGGATACTTGTACCAGGGCGCCAGGCGGTACTGCAGCACGAAGGCGGCGACACCGTGGTCTGCGAGCCACTTGCCCTCTACTGCGCCCTCCTTCTGCATCACGACGTGGGTGTATCCTCCGCCGGGAAGCACAATCACCGCCGACTTCACTCCCGCCCCGATTGCCGGGTAGTAGAAGAGCTTCGGGATGTCGCCTGAGGAACTGCCTTTGGCCAACGGTGCGCGGTAGGGCCACAAAGGAATGATCCTGCTATAGCCGGTCGGAGGCGTATCGCCCGTGTTTGGCCGCAAGGCTTGCGCCGGGACGCTTCCGGCGGCAAAAGCCAGCCCCAAGGTAAAGGTGAGAAAGGAGATGCGATTCATTACCAAGCCAGCATACCGCGAAAACCGCAAATGAAAGCCTGAAATCTCGCGGGTCGAGAGCAACTGTTGGCAACAATTACCGTCTATCGTCACAGGATGAGCCTAAAAGGAAACCTTCGCGCTGCTGCGCTCGCGACTTTGCCACTGGTGCTTACCGGTGCCGTTGCCGCGCAGCAGAGTCAGGCTGCAGCGACCGCCTCGACCGCAGCCGGGGCGAGCGGGGATGCGCGGCTGATCAACATACCGGTCGTTGTGCTCGACAAGAAGGGTGCGCTGGTTCAGAACCTGACCAAAGACGACTTCGTTCTGGAGGTCGACAAGAAGCCTGCGAGCATCAGCGCGTTCAGTGCGAGTGCGGATCTGCCGCTGACGCTCGGGTTGCTGGTGGACACCAGCGCGACTCAGCGCGACTCGATCGAGGAGGAACGCGCGGCCGGCGCTGCGTTTGCCGATTTGCTGAATGGCCCGGCAGACCGCGACAAGGGCTTCATCGTGCAGTTCGCGCGGCAGACCGATCTGCTGCAGGACACGACCAGTTCCAAGCCGAAGCTGGAGGCAGCCGCGAAGCAGTTCACGATTGACTCCTCCGGCGCGACGGCCAGCGTCACACCTGTCTCCGATCCGAGGAACAGGAAGAGCGACAACGAGCCGCCGAAGCGTGGGGCCGGAACGACCTTGTACGATGCGCTGTTTCTCTCGTCTGACGAGTTGATGAGCAAGCAAAACGGGCGCAAGGCCCTCATCGTCGTCACCGATGGAATTGACGGGGGGAGCAAAGAGTCACTTGAATCGGCGATTGAAGCGGCCCAGCGCGCCGACACTGTGGTCTATGCCGTCTTCGTGAGGGGCACGCAGCCGGCGAACACCGACCGCGGATTCCACACCGGCGGCCCGAGCGACAATTGCCAGAATGATCCGGGTGGTTATCCGGGCGGCTATCCGGGCGGCTATCCCGGAGGTTATCCGGGTGGATATCCGGGTGGATATCCAGGCGGCTATCCGGGCGACTGCTCCGGCAGGCGGCCTCAGACGATTCCAGTAGCAGATGGGAAGAAGACGCTGGAGCATATTGCACAGCAGACCGGCGGCGCTCTGTTTGAGGCGAGCAGGAAGGATGCGTTGGCCGATATCTACAAGCAGATTGGCGAGGAACTGCGCGCGCAGTACCGGCTCGGCTATACGCCGGACAAGGACTCTGCTTCAGGCGGCTATCACCGCATCGTCTTGACGCTGAGTAAGTCCAACCCCAAGGACTTTTACGTCCAGACGCGAGACGGCTACTACTTCGGCGATTAGAAGTGCTGCGTGAGGTCGGCGAACGAGGCTAGTTCGAGGAGATGCTGGCCGGGCGGCGGCGCGTTGACGACTTCGTGCTCCAGCACCCAGGTAAAGCCGTGCGGGATGAAGATGGCGTGCAGGCCGGCGGCGAGGGCTGGGTTGATGTCCGACTTGGGACTGTTGCCGATCATCCAGGTTTGGCCGCGATCGCATTCGTGCTGATGGGCGAGGTCGCGGTACGCGGCGCCGGTCTTCTCGGGCAGGACCTCGACGGCGGCGAAGTGCGGTGCCAGGCCGGAGCGGCGGAGTTTGTCGCGCTGCTCGGCGTCGTCGCCCTTGGTGACGAGGATGCAGCGGTGGCGCGTGGCAAGTTCGGCGATGGTGGCGGGAACGCCGGCCAGCAACTCGATCTCGTGGTCGGCGATGGACTGGGCGAAGCTGACGATGCGGGCGTGCTTTTCCGGCGTGAGCGGCTTGTCGGTGAGTTGCTCGAAGCAGGCGATGAGCGACTTGCGAAAGCTCTTGAGGCCGTAGCCGTGCGCCTTGATGGTGGCGCGCTCGACGTGGTTGAGGTGGTCGCGCACCTCTTCGTGCGTGTGGGTGCGGTGGTCGAGATAGGAGATGAACGAGGAGATGGCCTGCTCGAAGTAGATGTTGTTCTCCCACAGCGTGTCGTCGGCGTCGAAGAGAAGGCTCTGCCCGGGAGGCTGGCGAAGATTGGCAGTGCTGGGGGTCACACCTGGATTATAAGTTGCGCGGCCAACGGGATGCGGCTCCAGCGGCGATAATGGGCTGACGGAGGCTCGACCGGTTTGATTGGCAGTGCGCTGACGCGGGGAGATGTCTTCGGCTGCCTGATTGCGGTGGTGGCGTTCGTGCTGGTGTTGGTCGCGCCTGGACATTGCGTTGGCTGGGCCACGAATCTCCTCGGGTTTCGCAAGCGCGGCGCGGTGCAGCAGGCTGCTTGGAGTGTTGCGCTGTCGTTCGCGGTGGCGCCAATTGCCGCGGTCATGCTGGAAGAATATGGGTCGCCTATAGTTGTGTTCTGGACGGCGGGTGTCTGCGGTGTGGCGACGGTTGGGCTGAACTTCTGGGCGTGGCGTCAGGACAAGGACAAGCGATTCAGATGGTCGCGGGCGATCGGCATGGCGATCGGTCTGGCGTGGGTCGGATTCGTGATTGCTGCATTGGTCGATGTTGGCGTTGGGAATCATCTTCTTCTCAGCGTTACGGTTTACGATCATGCGCTGCGTTCGGCGTTTGTCGATGCGGTGGTGCGGACGGGCGTTCCGCCGGCGAACCCGCTTTACTGGACGGGACACGCAGTGCCGATGCGGTACTACTACTTCTGGTATGTAGTGGCCGCTGCCGCGGCGAAGCTCGCCGGGGTCACGGTGCGGCAGGCGTTCATCGCGAGCGTGGTGTGGGCCGGATTTGGGCTTGCGGCGATTGCCGCGCTTTTCTGCCGGCATTTTC
>Ga0182024_10020245_pt1 | contig 12173 bp, 13 predicted proteins | sample P32metaG_FD_120480 | JGI IMG/M metagenome (GOLD analysis project Ga0182024, IMG submission 120480) | Permafrost microbial communities from Stordalen Mire, Sweden - P3-2 metaG (Illumina Assembly) | ecosystem: Environmental > Terrestrial > Soil > Wetlands > Permafrost | place: Sweden: Stordalen...
AAGGCAAGATCCGCAACGGCGTCTGGGGCGCTGGCCTGAAGCGCAATGTTCGGCCGCACTCCACTAGCTACGCAGGCTTGATCGAACATAGTCCGGGGCGCTGTTCCCTCGGGCATGCACACAATCGGGTAAGCACTGATCTCGGCCAAACTGGTCCGCCCACCTTTGGCCAGCTGGTGGCCGAGCGGAACGCCAGCGACCATTCGTTCGCTGGCGATCGGCAACGCACACAGTCCCGACGGCGGATCGCCGACCGTTCCGATCAAAGCGAGGTCTATCGCACCGGCACGTACTCGCTCAGTGAGCGGCTCGGAGTTGTCCTCGATCAAGGTGATCTCGACGCCGGGGTGGGTAAGATGGAACGAAGCGAGGGTGTCAAACAGTCCTTGGACCGTGCATCCAGTAATCATTCCGACCACAAGTCGACCTTGAATGAGCCCGGTCACGTCGTTCACGGCTTGACGCAGGGCATCCACAGATCCGAGGACTGCGCGGGCATGTTCGAGTGCTGCCACCCCGGCGGTGGTCAATGTCGCGCTGCGACCCGAGCGGTCGATGAGCGTCGCGCCGAGATCGTGTTCGAGCTTTTTGATCTGCGCGCTGACCCCCGACTGGCTGATGTGTACACGTTCGGCTGCGCGGGTGAAGTTCGCTTCCTCAGCGACCGCGATGAAGTACTCCAACTGTCTCAGTTCCATATTCAGAAATTCTAGTGACGAGAAGAACAATCTGTTGGACTTCTGATACAGCGTGGTCCAGACTTGGCAATGTTGACACGCAACAATTCTTGGAAGGACGATCATGTCGAGCAATGAGAAAGCCCAACGCCCGGAAGACCTCACCCGACTGTTCGTCGAACGCGCCAACGAGGGCGACGCGGCCGGCGTGGCCGAGCTCTACGAGGAACAGGCCGTGATGGCCTACCCGCCCGGCAAAGTGACGGTGGGACGCGATGCGATCCGAACGTTATGGGAGAAAATACTCGCCAACGGGCCGCGCTTCGAGCAAGAGTCCCCTCTGCCGACCCTGATTAGTGGCGATATCGCGCTCACCTCCACCCCACCGAGAGATGGTGCGGGCGCCCGGGCGCAAGTGACTCGACGACAGTCGGATGGAACCTGGCTGCGCCTACTCGACCAACCTGAGTTCGTCTCACTGGCAATGTAGGTTCCCGAATCATGACGGATCGAGAAGGATCTGACGGATCGTGGGCTGAACGGTTTCGGGTGCTTGCCGTCTGCACCAAGCTTCCGAGGGCCGAGCTGGAGTACCCCTTTGGTCTTGCCACCGCTGTCTTCAAAGTTGGGGGCAAAATGTTCGCAGCGGTCAGCTTGAGCGATGAACCTGGCCGCCTCACCCTTAAATGCGACCCGGACTACGCGGCCTTCCTGATCCAACAATTCGATGAAATGATTCCCGGCTATCACATGAACAAGCGACACTGGATCACGATCACTCTCAATCCAACACTGCCTGCAGACCTCGTCGAGGATCTGATCTCAGATTCCTACGACCTAGTAATTGCATCGATTCCCAACTATGCCCGGCCTTCGCTCGAAACTCGAGATTGGTGAAGGTTCGCGCAACTATTGCCCAAGCTATAGCTAAAGCTCGATCGACACGTTCGTCGACTTGACAACGGCGGAGGCCATAACTCCGGGCACCAGCCCCATATCGTCCACCGCTTCTCGGCTAATCAGGGCCACGACACGGAATGGTCCTGCTTGTAATTCCACCTGCGCCATGACCTTGTCCTTCACCACCTTGGTCACGATTCCAGTGAAGTGATTACGAATCGACTCGCTCGCGGCCACGAGCGGATCAGAGCTCTCATGGAGTGATTGAGCGAATTGAGCAAGCGCTACCCCTTCGATTCGGCGCCTTCCGTTCACTGTCCGGGTAGCGTCGAGACTGGCGTTGTCAATCCAGCGCCGAACCGTATCGGCGCTGACTCCCAGTAACCCGGCTGCCTCACCCACGCTGTAGTCACTCATCGAATGTTGAGTTTATGCTCCCTCGACGTCTTTCTCCAATAACTCTGACACCCCACCGGCGAGCGCGTCAGAACGGACCATGACAACATCAACGCATGGCGAGCACGTCGTTGAGTTGGTCGGCTCCCCCGCTGCTCTGTAGGGGGGCCTCGCGCCCTACGTCTATCCTTGATCTACCAGCCGTGCCGTGACCGAGAGGAGTGTTCTTTTGTTCCAGAAGCTCTCATTTGCCCACCTTCTTGGTGCTGTTCTTGCGCTTTCCTTCATCGTGGGTTTCGCGGTATTCGTGCTCTCGGGCGCCACCACGAATAAGGGAACGACCGGCGCCATCGGGGCTGAGAGCGCATTGATAAGGAGCGCGGAGAAAGCGCGCTGTAGCAGCGACGGCACGTACGCGTCAATAGCAACGCTGCGCAGAGAGGGATTTCTCACGTTCGAGCCGGTCTATAACTCGGTGGTGTACGTGCCCGGCAAGCACTGCGGGACGATCGTTATTGGCTCCCCGGCCTACCAATCGCCGGCAGGCTGAAGGAACCTCGTTTGCGGCATTGAAGCCGGCGTCAACTGAGCGGGTTTTGTCGGTGTGGACTCCGTTGAACTCGCTACAGTTTAAGCAGTTCATGAGATAGGCGATTTACTAGTTAAACAGTTGTCTGGAGCCATATTTACCCACTTAGTCGGTAAAAAAGTTGTGACTTGCGTTGACAAGACAAGGGACGACATCTATGCTCGGCGCTCTCGGTCGCTCGCATCTCTTGGGGCCACCCTCTGAAAGGGGGACTCGCATGTTCACGAAGCTCTCATTGCCCAGGTTCATTGGCGCCAGTGGGCTAATCCTTGTTTTCGCCGGTGGCGGCGCGGGGCTTGGCTCCGGCTCGGCGTCGGCCCTCGCGACCGGCACGACATTCCTTGCGGCGTCGAACACCGAGCCAGCGTTTGACTTCATGACCCAGGACTTTGTGCAGAACGCCAATGGCGGCAACAGCGTCACGTTCAGCTACGCCGGCTCGGGAAAGCTCTCGGGCGAGATAGACGGCGGCGTCGATTATGCATCGAACGGCGCAGGAAACGCACCGGCCGGTTTTGCCCTCTTTGCGTCAGCTGACGAGGCCAACGTCGACAACACGATTCCCGAGGGCGCCGCGGCCGCGCAGAACCAGGGAGCGGTCCAGAAAAACAGCGTCGGACAGTGCATCGACCGGTATTCAACGACATACTCGGCGGCGAACGGAGGTAATAGCAACGGTACGTCGTGCGCTGGCATCGGTTCCACCCGGACGCAATACACCAATGGGCGCCTCGTGATCTTCTCGTGCCGCAAGGGTGGCAGAACACTCGCCCCGGCACAAGGTGCCCCCGCGTGCGCCGAGCCCGTAGGCGGTTATTTCACCGCGAGCGGGAAGAAAGAAGTGGCGTCCACGATGACCGAGGTGTGGAGCGATTTGCTCGCCCACACCAACAGGGCCCACGGAGGTTCCGCCCACCAGAATGTCGGCGGCTATCTGGCCATTGCCGATCCAAAGAACGGCTGGGTATTCGCCGACACCGGCTGCGGCCCATCGGACGTCGCACCAAACGCGCCGTACGGGCCCGCGGGGATGGAGGCGCTCTACGTCGCCGCCGTCGAGTACTACCACGCCCATCCACGTCGTGCTCTCGGTTCGACCGCCTCCGATCAGGCCTGCGCGGAGATTGACCAGATCACCGACCAGGGATCCAGCCTGGACAACTTCGGCACCACGAGCCCGTCCTCGGGCGGACAGGCGGGCAATGGCAACTACTCCGACCCCTCGCTGCCGATCATCTTCGGCGATAACGTGACCTACACGCAGGACACCGTCGCCGCCGGCACCTCGCAGATCGCGCTTCTTCCCAAGTCATTCGTGGTCTCTCCTGGCGGCAACGACACTGACTTCTGGGTCGAGGTCCCCGAATGCGGCGCCGCGAACGTCGTCAGCGCCACCATTTCGAACGGCTGGACGGCACACATTTCCAACGCCGAGTCATGCACCGATAGGAACTACGTCGCAGGAATGTCCGACAACGTCGCCACCAAGATCAGTTCCCACAACTTGGGCAACGGCGGCACGGCAAGTCCGAGGACCTTACTAGGCCAGCACGGGTACTACCAGCCGATCCGCCAGTGGGTGGTCGTCGAAAATGACGACCAGGGTCAGAGCGCGACCGCCGACCTTTCGAGCGCCGACGGCATCGCGGCACAGGCGTTCATCAAATATTTGCTTTCCGCAAAGGGACAGGCCGTGTTAGCCTCCTTCGGTTATGACCCGATCAGCTAGCTGAAGCGCGAACGCCGCGCATGAAGCGAGCGCGCACCATCGCGCAGACGATCGGAGGTAGGCAGAAGACCGCCGTCATCGTGGTCACGGTGCTCGTCGGCTTTGGACTGGGGTTCGGGGTCGCCCACCTCATGGCCGGCTCAATTGCCTACTGGGGCGTTGTCTCGGGTCCGTTGCTGCTTACTCTGCGTGTCGCAATCCCGGCGACGGTGATCGCGGGAACCGCGGGAATTGCCTCGGGGTACGTACTGGCGAAGGGTCGCTTCCCAGGTCGCGACGTGCTCGAAACTTTGGGGAGCCTTCCGATCATCCTGCCGCCCACGGTCATCGGTTTTTACCTGCTTGAGGTCCTCTCCCCTGGTACCCAGGTCGGGGGGTTTGTGACGCGCGTGGTCGGCCACGTCCTCGTCTACAACGTCTTTGGGTGCATCATTGCCGCGACGATAGCCGCGTTCCCGTTCTGTATGCGGGCCGCGCGTACCGCCATCGAAGGGGTCGACCCTTTGCTCGAGCAGGCCGCGCGGACGATGGGTCTACCCAATTGGCTGGTGGCACTGCGGGTGACGCTCCCGCTCTCTCGACGCGGTATCGCCGCCGGGCTCACGATTGGATGCGCCCGCGCCCTCGGCGAATACGGGGCCACGCTGATGGTCGGCGGGGACATCAGCGGCAAGACGCGCACCTTGTCGCTCGCGATCCTCGACTCGTTCACCACGCCCGAGCGCAACACGATGCTGCTGATCCTGGTCCTGATGGCGATCACGGCGATGACCGGCGTGGGACTGCTCGGGCGGAGCCGAACATGACCGCCGCGCTCGAGGTCGCCGTCACTCGACAAATCGGCGAGTTCGAGCTGGACGTGGCATTCACCGTGGAATCCGGGATATCGGTGCTGTTCGGCCCGTCCGGAGCAGGAAAATCGCTGACCTTGGCGCTCATCGCCGGCCTTATGCGTCCCGACAGCGGAACCATCGTGATCAACGGCGAAGTCGTTACCGATTGTGAGCACCGACTCCACGTCTCTACCCAAGCGCGTCGCATCGGAATGGTCTTTCAGGATGGCCTGCTGCTGCCGCACCGCTCCGTTCTTGACAACGTCGCCCTCGCCGTCCGCCAGGCCAGCGGGCGCCCGGCACGTCGTGCGGTAGCCCGCTCTTGGCTCGAACGCGTGGGAGCCGAGGGGTTCGCCCACCGGCGACCGGGTTCGCTTTCGGGCGGACAGCGCCAGCGAGTGGCGCTGGCGCGCGGCCTCGCCGGCGACCCGGCCCTGGTGCTGCTGGACGAGCCGCTCTCGGCGCTCGACTCCGCCGTGCGCCGTGAACTGAGAAATCTGATCCGGGAGGTGATCATCTCATCGGGTGTTCCGGCGGTGCTCGTGACGCACGATGCCGAGGAGGCGGAGGATCTCGGTGACGTGGTCATTGCCTACAACGACGGGAGGGTGACCGGTAGACGTGTCGTCGCGCGACCGGTTTATCCCGAACCTCAGCCGGGGGCACCGCAGAGCACCGAGCCAACGTGACCGCACTGGTGCCGCACTCGTGGCTGAACAGTCTCGGCATACCGCCGTGGGTCTGGAATCCGCTATCGGTCTCGCTCCACGCAGCCTTCGAGGCGACGATCGTCGTCGCCGTCGTCGGCGTCGCTCTCGGGTACCTCCTCGCAAAAGGCCGCTTCCCCGGACGCGGTGCGATCGAGACCCTCTTCAGCCTGCCGATGGCGCTGCCACCCACCGTCGTTGGCTACTACCTCCTCACGCGTATGGGAGGACCGGGTCCCATCCGCAACGCGGAGATCCACCTCTTCGGCCATCCGCTCACCTTCACATTCACAGGAATCGTCGTCGCGCAGATCGTCGAATCGTTCCCGTACTGTCTGCGCTTCTCACGAACGGCGATCTCCGTTGTCGACCCTCGCTTCGAGCAGGCCGCTCGCGCCATGGGACTGTCCCGATGGCGGATCATGCTCCTCGTAACACTGCCGCTGGCGCGGCGCGGAATCGTCGCGGGTGTCGCGATGGCATTCGGCCGCGCCCTGGGTGACTTCGGAGCGACCATGATCGTCTCGGGATCAGTACCAATGGCGACAACGATGCCCATCGCTCTCTACGACGCCGTCTTCTACGGCTCCCACGAGCAAGCGATGGTCCTGGCGCTCGTTCAACTCGGCGTGGCATTTGCCATCCTCCTCGGCGTCAGCCGCCTCGGCAAGGTCCGGCCCTGGTAACACTCGACGCGAGACATCCCGATGACATGGTTCGACGGCGTGAGTACCGAGAACGTCATCCGAACGGCCAACTCGTACTTTCGTTCGCGTGGCGTCCTAAACGAAGATGGTCCCTGTTACTTCACTACTTGTACGTTGCTTTCGTCCGCTTTCTTCAATTGGTCCATCTTTCACGTACTTGCGAACAGGACTTGGTCGCGGAGGTCGTCCTGCTACGCCACGAGATTGCAGTGATTCAACGAGGCTTGGAAGAAAACGGGAACGCCATATCGACTGGGAATGAAATGGTGGGCCTTAACGGGCGGCGCCACAACCACTCGAGTCAAGACTCTGGAATGTGATCGCGCCAAGAGTGACGCGGTTCGTAGCCAATAACCTCTCGAGCGCGGTCGATCGCGAGCAACGTCGCAAACTCCCCAATCTCGCGAGTAAGCGGCACTCCGGGGAACACCTCGCCAAAGAGCGCCGCCGACGGGCGGTTCATGACCGTGTCCGCCGCCGCAATGATCAAGGCCGCGCTTCCCGCGAGCGCCTCTGAAGGCGCCAAAAGGGATAGACGGCAAGCGGACGCGACGTCTCGCCCGTCCACATAGCCCCATAAGTTCCACACTCGCGCCCGTGGATCCGCCCACATCGACGGAAACGCTAGGTAGTCGTCTGGATCCATGATGTTGGAAAAGCGAAGAGCAACGAACGGTATCCCCGACCATTGCGCAATGTGTCCCGCGATTGTCTCGCTCGCGACCTTCGAGAGCGCGTACGTCGTCGTCGGTACTGGGTAGTGATCCTCGTCCACTGGCGCGTACCGAGGTGGCAGTCCATTGGTCGCAGTGAACGGCAGACCGAGTGTCGTCTCACTTGAAGCCCACACCACACGGCTAAGGCCGCAGCTTGCCGCGGCGTGAAAGACGTTGAAGTTCATGGCCATATTCGCGTTGAACGTGACCGCCGGAGTGTAGATCCCGGGCGCCGGAATGTTGGCGAGGTGAATAACGGCGTCAACGCCCTTCAGTACTTGGAGCGCTTGACCGTAATCAGTTAGGTCCGCACGGATGGCACCGTGCTCCACGTCTTCTCTCGACGATGCGATGTCGGTCGCCGCGACGTCGTAGCCGTGTTCGAGCAGATCGCGCACCACTGCACGCCCCGCCTTCCCACTTGCTCCCGTCACACAAATTCGCCGGATCGCCGTAGCTCCCATGCCAACCACCTCTCATCCAATTGCCCGCGCAATAAGGAATTACAGAATGAAGGCCTATCACTTTCGCGAGGTGGTGACAGGAACGATGACCTCCCGTTCATCCTGCCTGCTTTGGTTGGCCAGGCAAAATCTGGGGAATGTCAACTCAGTCGACAGGGCATATGACGTGCGAATACCGGGCCCCACTCGGCGGTCCGAGTCACTCTCAGATTATGGCCACGACAACGATGTCGGATGGCGGAACGGACAGATAGATGATTCGCGCACAACGTCGGTTCGGTGCCACGAGCAATGTATCGTGCTGGCACGAAGGTAATCCAGAGGCTGCCTCTCTTGGCCCCAGAACGAAATTCAACAACACTTTCCTGGATGACGGATTAGGGCGGATGTACGACCATGTGGTGAACGTGGGGACACGGCTGAAAGTGAGTTCATCCCGATGAGCAAATACGTGCTAACCGTTGCCTGGTACCGGTTCCGCGTCACCTTCCGTCGGCGGTGGCCACACTACCTCGCCATCGTGCTGCTCATCGGGCTGGTGGGTGGCCCGGCCTTAGGAGCGATCGCCGCCGCCCGACGAACCCAATCGTCATTCTCCATATTCTTGGCCAACACCAATCCGTCAGACCTCAACGTCGGGACCGCGCTCTACGAACCACCGATAGGCATAACGAAGGGTTACAACGGATCACTCATCCATGCCATCGCCCATTTGCCAGACGTGAAGCGGGCCGAGAGTTACGCGCTGGTCTATGCCCTGCCACTCGGTGCAAACGGACGCCCTACCCCGGCGGCCCGCAAGGCCAGCCTCAACCTGAACGTACTCGGAAGCGTCAATGGTCTCTACTTCAACGAGGACCGCGTCACCGTCATCCATGGCCGAATGGCCGATCCGAACAAGGCCAACCAGATCATGATGACCCAAAGTGCGGCGAGCGTCTTGGACTTGAAAGTGGGCCAGACCCTGCCGTGGGCCGTCTACCCCTCCGAACTCTCGAACTCAACGAAGAGCCCCTATCTACGAAGTGACCTCACTCTGGTGGGGACGGTCGTGTTCAACAACTCCGTGGTGCAAGACGAGATCGATGCCAACGGCGCTCCAACCGCCCTCCTCACCCCTGCGTTCACCCGTCGATTGACGGCGTGCTGCGCGGACATTACGTTTACGTACCTCCGGCTCCGCCACGGCAGTAATGATGTAGCGACCGTCGAATCGGAGATTGAACGCATCTTGCCGACGAACCTTCCCCATGACTTCTTGGCTACGTCGATCGAGGCGGCCAAAGCGGACCAGGCCCTCAAACCCGAGGCCATTGCCCTCGGCGCCTTCGGCGGGATCGCTCTGCTGGCCCTGCTGCTAATCGCCGGACAGATGATCGGCCGCCAGTTGCGCTCAAGGGCCGAGGAGGAACGGGTCTTGCGTTCGATTGGCGCCGGCCCCGCAATGATCGTGAGCGACGGGATCATCGGGATCACGGGCGCGGTGGTGGTTGGGACACTGGTGGCCGGTGCGGTGGCAGTGGCCACGTCGCCGTTGGCACCGCTAGGTCCCGTGCGCCCCGTCTATCCGTTTCGCGGCCTCTCGTTCGACTGGACCGTGCTGGGCTTCGGGACGCTGGCGCTCGTCGTGGTCCTTTTCTTGTTGGGGCTTCTCCTGGCGTCGCGAGGAGCACCCCATCGCCTCGGCGTAGCCGGACAACGGAGATCACGGCGCGAATCGAAGGTCGCGGCCGCCGCCTCGTCCGGCGGCCTGCCCATTTCCGCGGTCGTCGGCATCCGCTTCGCCTTGGAGCCGGGTGCCGACAACGCACCGGTGCGTTCGGCCACCCTCGGCGCGACGCTGGCCGTGGTGGTCATCATCGCCACCGTCGTGTTCGGCTCCAGCTTTAACGCCTTGATCTCGCATCCCGCCTTATACGGGTGGAACTGGACCTATGAGCTTGACGGCGGCGGCGGGTTAGGTGACATTCCCTTACATCGTGCGGCCGTCCTGCTCGATCACGACCGGCAGGTGGTCGCATGGTCGGGGTACTATTTCGCCAACCTCGAAGTCGACGGCTACACCGTGCCGGTCCTCGGCGGTACGCCACGGTCCCCGGTCGCGCCACCGTTACTGACGGGCCACGGACTTATGACGCCCGGTCAAATCGTCCTCGGTGTCACCACGCTGGCGCAAATCCACAAGGTCGTCGGGGACACCGTCACCGTGAGCTACGGGACGACGTCACCGACGCGTCTGCTCATAGTGGGGACCGCTACCTTGCCCGCGGTGGGGGTCAGCGGGGTCGGTGGCCACCTGGAGATGGGAACTGGGGCGATTGTTGACTACCAACTCATCCCGCCGCCGGTGCGCAATCCGGCCGACACATCTCCGCTGGGACCGAACGCCATCTTCGTGCGATTCCGACCCGAGGTGGCCGCTGCCACGGCGCGCAAACAGGTCGATCAGATCGCCAAGGAGTTGAGCCTGCCGACCAACTTCGGGGTGTACGTCTTGGCCGTACAGCGGCCGGCGCAGATCGTGAACTACAGTTCCGCGGGCACCACGCCGACCCTTCTTAGCTCGGCCCTCGCGGTTGGCGCAGTGAGTGCGCTCGGGTTGATGCTCGTCGCTTCGGTTCGACGTCGACGACGTGACTTGGCCCTGTTGAAGACACTCGGATTCACCCAGCGCCAGTTGGCCGCCACCGTGGCGTGGCAATCCAGCATCGCTATTTTCATCGGCACGGTTGTAGGCGTTCCCACCGGGATCGTCCTCGGGCGATACCTATGGATCCTGTTTGCCCGAGAAATCAACGCCGTGCCCGCGCCGTCCGTGCCCACACTAACCGTGGCTCTCATCGCCGTCGGAGCGCTCCTGCTCGCCAACGTCGTCGCGGCGTTCCCCGGACGAATCGCGGCACGGACCTCAACGGCGTTGGTGCTGAGAGCCGAGTAGCTCTCGTCCATCAATCACACCGGAACGGTGGCATGGTCCATTTCCTTCCGGCGATCCGGTGCCCGCTGGAAGGAATTGCCCTGGGTTGGCCGAATAAGCCTGGTCCCAAGCACTGGCGGCTGGGCCACTCCGACGTCACCCAAATCGGCGTTACCACCACGGCGGCAAAAAGCCAGGGGCCATCGTTACGGCGCGGTCCAAGCGACCGCGTCCCTGGATCTTGACAACCACCGAAATGTCCGATATTCATATGAAAAGATTCGGCCACCCCAAGAAAAGGAGTGACCATGTCGACGTATACCCACGTACCACACCCGCACACGCTTGAACGGCTGGAGCACAAGGACAAACCAGTCAAGACGGCCGACGTCGTGAATGAGAAGGCCACCAATAGATTTAACGCCTGGTTGGCAGTCAAGATCACGGACGGGGTGGGCACCATGTGGTGTGCCTACATCTTTGCGATCGTTGCCCTTACTGGACTGCCCCCGGCTCTCAAACCTGGCGGCGAGGGCATCATTGCCTGGATCGCACAAACCTTTCTCCAGCTGGTTTTGTTGTCGATCATTATCGTCGGGCAAAACATCGCGGCTGCTTCTTCCAACAAACGATCTGAGAATACGTACAAGGATGCCGAGGCAATTCTGAGCGAGGCAATTGAGATCCAAAAACATTTGCAGTCCCAGGACGAATCATTGATAGCCGCGCTGAGGGAGGCACTAGCCAAGCCTCCCTCATCCTGAGCATTCCACGGGAGATTGTTCTTTTCCGAGACCTGAACGCTGCTCGCGGCTGCTGACACCATGAACTGGTCAAAAGCATCTTGAAATCGCTATTGACCCTTTTCACGACGTACCCCTCTCCTGTTCAAGAGGCCTGCCCTAGCGCGGCATCATTCGGGTCCACTTTGGAAAGGGAGCGGTTGGCCCGTCTCTAGCAGCGTCTTTAGCCCGCTGAGAATCTCGCTCCAGCCACCGCCGGCCCCGCCTGACTCGCTCTCGCCCCGCAGCACGCCGGCCCACATTGGCGCACCCGTCACGTCATGAGTGACGGTGAGCTTGGTGACACCGCCTCGAACGGGTTCGATGTCATAGGTGAGTCGGGTAAACGCCTCGGACGCCAACTCGGGCGTCATCGTCATCCGCCATGTCTGGACGAGCTTGCGAGGCGGGTCGGCCTCGATCACCTCGCCATCGCTGATGACGTCCGGGCAGCCGAGCGCCTTCATGCCCTCGTTCGCGTAAGCCCGAAAGACACCCCCCGAGCGCAGCTCGTACTCCAAAAGAGGGGCATAGCCGTACTGCACCGTCCACTCGGGCTTGGTGACCGCCTCCCATATTGCCTCGGGCGTCGCCTTGATATACACGCGGTAGATCTGGATCGTCTCGGACTTGGGTGCCGTCGTCATTTCTGTGCCTCCAGGCTGGTCTTCAGGTCTGCGAGCGCCGAAACGTGGTGCTCGGTGTACTTGCCGATCCACCGGTCATGGATCAGCCGGATCGGGACGGGATTGAGGA
>Ga0182024_10020246_pt1 | contig 12173 bp, 9 predicted proteins | sample P32metaG_FD_120480 | JGI IMG/M metagenome (GOLD analysis project Ga0182024, IMG submission 120480) | Permafrost microbial communities from Stordalen Mire, Sweden - P3-2 metaG (Illumina Assembly) | ecosystem: Environmental > Terrestrial > Soil > Wetlands > Permafrost | place: Sweden: Stordalen...
AGGTGAAAGATGATGAAGGCGAGCACGATGGGCCCCGACCAGTACATGGTCCTGGAGGCATAGGAGGAAGCGATGGCCTGCTTGCGCGAATAGCCGATGGGGCGAGCCCGCTTTTTGCGCAGCGCAAGTTGCACCGTCGCAATAATGTGCAGCGCGACCGCAATCAGCAGGATGATGCGCACGGGCCAGAGAAACTCTCCAATGCTATGCAGAAAGGCGCCGTAGGCGTTCAGTTTTGCCGGACCTTCGTATACTTGCAGGTTGCCCAGCAGATGTCCGATCACGAAGGCGAACAGGATGACGCCGGTAACGGCCATCACGATCTTCTTGCCCACAGTGGAAGCCCAGAAGCTTGGTGCGCGATTATCCCGCGGGACGGCTGTGATTGTGCTCATTTTGATTTTCTTCCAACTCTTTATTATTGGTGCGCGATCGGAGCATCGTCAAGGTTTCGGGCCGCGGTGGTGAGTCCGATTTGGTGCCAGCGACGAATCAGGCAACCCATTCCAATAGGGCGCGAAAGGCGCGTCCGCGGTGGCTATGCGTCCATCTTGCCTGGTCGTCCATCTCTGCCATAGTGCGGTTGAGGCCAGGCAAATAAAAAAGCGGATCGTATCCGAAACCGCCGCTGCCCCGCGGAGTGGTGAGGATGCGCCCTTCGACCGCGCCGTGCGCGGTTTGGAGACTGATCCCATCCTGGGCAGCGGCCAGCACGCAGCGATAGCGGGCGCCGCGCTCGTCATCAGCGACTCCAGTGAGCTGCTGCAACAAGAAGAGATTGTTGTTGGCGTCCGCAGTGGAAGCGGTGTGAAAGCCGGCATCGGCGGCGTAGCGCGCGGAGCGAACACTAGGGGCGCCCTTAAGAAAATCGACCTCGAGACCAGAGTCGTCGGCCAGCACCATTGCGCCGGGGAGAAAGCGACTGTAATAGATCGCCTTTTCGCGGGCGTTATCTGCAAAGGTCAGTCCATCTTCCGCAGGGGCCTCAATGGCGTTGAGACCGGGGAGGGGGAGAATGAGCATAGCCTCTTGGGCAGCCGCCAGGGCAAAGTCGCGCAACTTGCCTGGGTTGGTGCTGGCGATGTAAAGGGTGCGGGCCATCAGTGAAAACAGGCCCAGGGGGCAGCCTTCACAACGTGGTTTTGGGCCGCAATGGTTTTTGCCCACGGCGACCACCAGCGCGTGAAATTCATTCAAGAGCTGCAGGCGAAACTCCGGCGGGTCGTGGGCAAATGCGGTATCCACGAGTTGCTGCACATGGGCATATTTACGGTCGCGGCCGGCGAGACCGTGGCGCTCGGCGATGCGGCGCAGGTACTCATCGACGACCGGGACGGGATGGAGCAGCGCGTAGAGCAGAATGGCATCGGCGGTCTCCTCTCCCACCCCCGGCAGCGCCAGCAGTTGGTGGCGAACTACGCTGGTCGGTTGCCCCGCTAGCCTGGTCAGTGAGGAGCCGTGCTGTTGGTCAAGAAAGGCGACAAATGCCTTGATGGCCGCAGCCTTGCGAACCATGTACCCCGAGGGACGAATAAGAATGCGTAGCTCTTCCTCCGCAATCACCCGCAGGCCCTCGAGGTTCATCACGCCTCGCGCGAGCAGGTTGGCAATCGACCGTTCCACTCCGCGCCACCCCGTGTTCTGGGTGAGGTAGGCGCCGACGATCACCTCCAGCCGCGTCTGCGCCGGCCACCATTGCTGAGGGCCATACGCGGCAGCCAGCTGGTCATGGAAATTGCGCAGTATTTGGGCTTCGGTCATGGCTTAGGCTTCTGTTGCTGCAGCTGTTTCTTCCAGCCCAGCAGCTTGGCTTTCAAAGCCGCGGCCTCTGCCTCGGCGATCATGCCTTTGTGTTGATACAGGATGGAGAGGCTGGTATGGGCCAGCACCTCTTCGGGATCGAGCTGGAGCAGCCGCTGGGCCACCGCGATGGCGGCGTCGAGGTCGCCTTGCTCCTGCAGTGCGCGGATGAGCCCGTGCATGGCATCGAGCAGGCTGGGGTCTAATTCGAGACAGCGGCGAAGGTGGTCGGCGGCTGTGGCCGCATCGCCTTCCGCGAGCCGGTCGAGCGCCTGGTAGTAGAGCTCTTCGGCTTGGGAAAAGTGAAAGGGCGGTGGCATGGTCTTAATGGCCTGACTCGATGATAGCTGTTTCTTCTCGGGAGTATGGATACCAGCAGATTTGTTGCGCGGCGATCGCACTCGCTCATTTGCTTTCCGCGGCTAGGGCTCGCAGGTGCGCCGGCAGGAATGGGCGAACCATATACTGGTAGGCGGCGCCCCCCACACAGCCGCCAAGCAGAGGACCGGCAATCGGAACCCACCAGTAGTTGCCAGGCGATGGAAACGCGGCCGGTCCCCATCCGGCGAGAAAACAGAAGATGCGTGGACCCAGGTCGCGCGCGGGGTTGATCGGGAACGCCTCGAGATAGCCCATCGAGGCGCCAATCAAGGCCACAAGCAGGCCGATCATCAGGGCACCGGAATTGGCCTGCGGCGCCATCTCGTTGTATTGCTCGGTAATGGCGAAGATGCCGAAAATCAAAAACGCGGTCAGTATGATTTCATCGCCGAAGGCATGCATGGGCGTGATCGCCAGGCCGGGATGAGTAAAGAAAACACCGGCGGCACCTCCAGCCGCTCGGGTCAGCTGCGCGGCGTCATTAAAGTGGTCAATCACCGGCACGTACAACACATAAACCAGGGCCGCACCGAGCACACCGCCAACCACCTGGGCCACAAAGTACGGAATGACTTTGCGCCAGGCGAACTTGCGATAGAGCGCCAGAGCCAGCGTCACCGCTGGGTTGGCGTGAGTGCCGGAGATGGATCCGGTGGCATAGATGGCCATGGTCACTGCCAGGCCCCACGCGATACAGACCCCCCAATAGGAATTGACGTAAGGACTGGGGTTGTAAAGGGTGTACATGCCGGCGACCGAGTCGCCGAACGCAATGATGATGAAGACCGCGACGGCCTCCGCCAGCAACTCGCCAAAATCTTGTCTTTTCATGAAAGTGCCTTTTACGGTAGCAGGTATTTTGCCGCCAGTTCGTTGAATTGGCGCAACTGTTCGTCGATCCAATCCTGGCCCCTGCCCAATTCCTCTGCCATGAGCGTTGCCACCGCCGGCGCCATCTCGATCGCCGCCCGGGCATTCAGAAACAAAGCCCGGGTTCGACGCGAGAGCATATCGTCCACCGTGCGCGCCATTTCCTCCCTGACTCCCCAGATCACTTCGGCGGCGATATAGGGAAGCGCTGGATGGAGTTGCTGCGCGAGGCGCTTGTCGGCCGCTGCCAGGGCAAGGATGGCATCGGCGTCAGAACCGTAGACGTCCAGGCTGTTCAGGGAATCGACTCCCTGCTTGTAGCCGTGGATCTTCAAATCGTGCGTCTTGCTGGGCACGTCGGCCAGCTCGCCCAGCGTGATGGCGTGGTTTACGCAGTCCTCGGCCATATGGCGATAGGTGGTCCATTTGCCTCCCACGATGGTCAGCAATCCGGAGTTATCGATATGGATGGTGTGATCACGGGAGAGCGAGGAGGTCTTGCTCGATGCCCCGGTTGCTTTGACCAGCGGGCGGATGCCGACATACACGCTGAGCACATCGCTGCGCTGTGGAGGGCGGCTGAGATACTGAGCCGCGGTGTCAAGAATGAATTGAACTTCTTCCTCGAAGGGAAGCGGGTTGTAGGACGGTTCCTGAATGGGGGTATCGGTCGTGCCCACCACTGTGTGCTCATGCCACGGAATGGCAAAGAGCACCCGGCCGTCGCTGGTGTGGGGCACCATGATCGCAGTATCGCCAAGTAGAAAGGCCCGCTCGAACACCAGGTGGATGCCCTGGCTGGGCGCCATCATGCCTGCCAATTCCGGTTCAGCCAGGCGTCGTACATCGTCGGCGAAGATGCCTGCTGCATTGACCACCACATGCGCCGGGATCGTCATGCGCCGCCCCGATTCGCTGTCAACGGCAATGACTCCATCGGCAAAGCCGTCGGCGCCGCGGGTGATCTCGACCACAGGGGCGTAGTTGAGCAGAACGGCGCCCTGATCGGCGGCCGTCTCCGCCAGCTGAATCAGCAGACGGGTGTCATCAAACTGTCCGTCGTAGTAAATGACACCGCCACGGAGTCCATTAGTCTGAATAGTCGGGAGCCGCTCCAGCGTTTCTTCACGCGAGAGCAGGCGAGACTTGCCGAACCCGTATTTGCCGGCGAGCAGGTCATACACCTTCATGCCGATCCCGTAAAACGGAGCTTCCCACCAGGAATAGTTGGGGACTACGAATCCCAGGTCATGGACCAGGTGGGGAGCGTTCTGGCGCAGCAGGCCGCGTTCCTTCAGAGCTTCCATTACCAGTGACACGTTGCCTTGCTCCAGGTAACGGACCCCACCGTGAACCAGCTTGGTGCTGCGGCTCGAAGTGGCCGAGCCAAAATCCATCCGCTCCAGCAGCAACACGGCGAAGCCGCGGTTGGCCGCGTCCACCGCGACCCCTACGCCGGTGGCTCCGCCTCCGATGACCACAATGTCCCAGGGAGTGGAACGATCGTTGACACGGGCCAGCATTGCCTGGCGATTCATCTACTCGTCTCCTTCGTGCCAGTGCCTTGACCGTTCGACCGCCCTTTTCCAGCGTTCCCGGCCGGCGGCGATTTGCTTCTGGCCCGTTCGAGGCTCGAAACGGGTGTCGGCTGCACGCAGCTTGCGAATTTCCTCCGGACTGTCCCAGAAGCCCACCGCCAGCCCGGCCAGATAAGCAGCACCCAGCGCTGTGGTCTCACTGACCGCGGGCCGTATGACGGGCACGCCCAGCAGGTCAGCCTGGAATTGCATCAGCAGATCATCCATGGACGCGCCTCCATCAACCCGCAATTCTGTGAACGGACACTTGGTGTCCGCATTCATGGCCTCGATGACATCAGCGACCTGGAACGCGATGCTCTCTTCGGCCGCGCGGGCGATGTGGCCGGGCTTGGTTCCGCGGCGGAGCCCAATCAAGAGGCCCGTCGCATAGGGGTCCCAGTAGGGCGCTCCCAGGCCGACAAAGGCAGGCACCAGGACGACTCCATCGGAGTCTTCGACGCTGGCCGCCAATTGATTGACCTCGGAGGAATGGCGGATCAGCTGCAGGCTGTCGCGCAGCCACTGGACCACAGCTCCGCCAATAAAGATGCTGCCTTCGAGCGCGTATTCCAGTTTCTTATCCAGGCTGCAGATGAGCGTGGTGATCAGTCTCTTCTCCGAGAGAACGAACTGGGCGCCGATATTCTGCAGCAGAAAGCAGCCCGTACCGTAAGTGTTCTTGGCATCGCCGGGGCGAATGCACAGTTGTCCAAAGAGCGCGGATTGCTGATCTCCGGCGATGCCTGCGATCTCGGTTGCTTCGAGACCAAGAGAAGTGGTCACCTGGCCAATCTTCTCGCTTGACCAGACGACCTCAGGCATCATGCTTTCGGGAATTCCGAATAACTTCAGCAGATCCGCATCCCATCGATCTTCGATGATGTTGTAGAGCATGGTTCGTGAAGCATTGGTGCGGTCGGTGATGTGTTTTTTGCCGCTGGTCAGGTTCCAGATCAGCCAGCTATCGACGGTCCCGAAGGCTAGTTTTCCTGCCTTCGCCTTTTCGCTCGCCCCCTCGACGTTTTCCAGGATCCATCCGATTTTGGAACTCGAAAAGTAGGGGTCGATCAACAGGCCGGTCTTCTGGCGGACGGTTTCTTCCGCGCCGTCGGTCTTCATCTGTAGGCATCGTTCGGCGGTGCGGCGATCCTGCCAGACAATCGCGTTGTAGACCGGCTTGCCGGTTTCGCGGTCCCACACGATGGTTGTCTCCCGCTGGTTGGTGATACCTACCGCAGCCAGGTCGCGTGCCCGTATGCCCGCCTTGCCAAGAACCTCTACCACCGAGCTCATTTGCGAGGTAAGGATGTCGAAAGGGTCATGCTCGACCCAGCCGCCCTGGGGATAAATCTGCTGGAATTCACGCTGGCCATGGGCGACGATGTTTCCATCTTTGCCAAAGAGGATGGAACGGGAACTGGTGGTTCCCTGATCGAGCGAGAGAATATAGGCCATGACGCTCCTTGAGACCCCGAGATTTATAGAGTACGCGGGATCGTCTCGTCAACGGCATCGCCTGCTTGTAGCTAAGCCAGCTTGACGAAGTGCATGGCCGCCGAGTTCATACAGTAACGCAGACCTGTTGGATGGGGGCCGTCGTCGAAGACGTGTCCCAGATGAGCGTCGCACTGTTTGCAGGAAACTGCGGTTCGCTCCATCCCCAGGCTTCCATCTGTAATTTCAATGACATTCTCGTGCGCAATCGGCGCCCAGAAGCTCGGCCAGCCGGTACCGGATTCGAACTTGGTCTCCGAACTGAAGAGAGCCGTGTCACAGCAGATGCAACGAAAAATGCCGCGATCGTGCACGTTCAACAAATCGCCGGTAAAAGCCCTCTCAGTACCTGCCTGGCGAGTCACCTCATAGGAGATCGCCGACAGCTGCTGCTGCCATTCGGCGGCTGATTTGACTACCTTGGAGACCACAACTTTGCCGGTCGATTTGCCGTTCGCAGCAAACTGAACGATCGTCACCATCCCTGGGGTCTTCCCGATTGCGGCGGACGCGGTGCCTGGCCGTTGCAGAGACCAAAGCGCCAGGGCCCCGCAAGCACCTGCCGAGGTGACCAGAAAAGCCCGCCGGCTGGGCCGCTGACGATCTTCGTTTGAATTGCTCATAGAGTTTTCCCTTTTCTTGGACGTTCCAAGCTGTCCGTTAGCCGAAGGTGAACGAATACGCCCGTACCCCCGGCACCAGGAATTCAATGCGAAAGGTTCGGTCGCGAACACTGCCTTGCTGACGAATCAGCTGATAGAGCCGATCTCCGGTCACCACGCCGTATCCCTCGGCGTCTGTATCCATGCCATGGTCGGCGCCTGGCGCCTGGCCATCGAGGGTGACCCGGAAACGGACCGCCCTCCCATCCGTGGCCGGCCCTAGAACCAGGTGAAGGTCGCGCGCGTGAAAGCGAAAGGAGATGCTATCGCCGGCGGCAAGCGAGGTCGCAACCTGCTCTTCGTCCTTCCATCGGCCGCCCAACGCCCACTGGTTGAGGTCCAACCCCGCCGGGGTTTTATAAAGTTGGGGATCATCCTGATTCAAGCCGCCGGGCGAGGCAAAGTTTTGCGCTCTGGCATATCCGACATAGGTCTCGGGCGATTGGACGTCGTTTGAATCCGCAGCAGCTTCGGTGCCGCCGGCAGCAAATTTGGTCGCGGCCTGGGGCAGAGGTGTATGGTTGGCTTCCTCGAGCAAGGTTCGAATCCACTGTTCCGACTCATCGTAAGCGCCCTCCCCAAAGTGATGGAAGCGAACCTGCCCCGTGGCGTCGATAAAGTAGTCAGCAGGCCAATACTCGTTGTTGAAGCTGCGCCAGATCTTGTAGTTGTTATCCATCGGGACCGGGTAGAGAATGCCCAGATCCTTAACCGCTTTGCGCACGTTCGCTTCGTCCTTTTCGAATGGGAACTCAGGCGTATGAACACCAATGATCACCAGACCGCTGTTTTGGTATTTCTCGTTCCATGCCTTGATATAGGGCAACGTGCGCAGGCAGTTGATGCAGGAATAAGTCCAGAAATCCACCAGGACTACTTTTCCGCGTAGCGACGAAAGTGTGAGCGGCGGTGAATTAATCCACGCTGTGGCACCGGAAAAGTCGGGAAGGACCTCCGTCGCGGTACCGCCAGAGACAGCGATGGTTTGATTGACCTGGATCCTCTCTGGCTGGTTCGCAGGATGGAACCGGTCGAGCAGGCGCTGCTCCAGGCCGCCGGTGCTGGCCAGGGAAAGCCGGGTAAGCACGCCTCGATCGAGTCCGAAGGCAACCGCGGCAACCGCAGCCAGTACAGCAACCCCGAGAAAACGGCGAATCCACTCCTCCACGCCTAGCGAACGCTTCATGGCCGCGAACAAACGGCCGCCGGCCAGCAACGCAATTGCCAGCGAAGTTGCCGCTCCTGCCGCGTAGCAGAGAAGGAGGACGGCGGTATGCGTACTTGCTCCCTCCAGCGCTGCCCCAGTCAGGATGAGGCCTAAGATCGGCCCCGCACAGGGTGCCCAGAGTAATCCGGTGCCGATACCAAGCAGAAGAGAGTTCAGGACACTTGCACCTGAATCGGAGTTTCTTGAAAGCCGGTTGCCTAGTTGCACCAGCGGACGCGACAAGCGATCTGCGAGTGACGAGAAGAGGAGGGTAAGGCCAAAGAGCGCGAAGAGGATCAGAGCAGCGATGCGCCCGAACTGATTGGCCCTTACCGCCCAGCCCCCGCCTACGGTCGCGAGGCTGGCAACCAGAGCAAACGTGATCGCCATACCGGCAAGCAGTGGCAAACCACTCTTGCGAAAGGGCTGATCGGAGCGCGCGAACACGAATGGCAGCACCGGCAGGATGCACGGGCTGAGAATGGTGAGCACGCCACCGAAATATGCTAAGAGCAACAGGAACATTTGCTTACCAACCCCAATGAGACTACAGAAGGACCAAAGAGGTTACGGATATTACGCAGTTTTGGTTTTCCGCGGGAATATGATGAAAGCGCTGCCCAGGGCCGGCAGATTACCCCGGGGCCCCGACTGCTTTATGCGTCTAAATCCTATGGCCCTTCGTCGCAATCTGCTCGTCATTTTCATCGCCGTTGCTATCGGAGTCTTCGCCCCAGTATTTCAGGCGCAGACGCCGGCTACGCACCCCACCAGCACGCCTTACGCCGGCGACCTCAGCATCTTCGAAGACCCTGGTCGCGGGCAGCGCCTGCAGATCGACCGCGTGATGGACCTTCTGCAACTCAAAGCCGGGAGCGTCGTTGCCGATATTGGCGCCGGCGGGGGCTGGTTTAGTGTCCGTGCTGCCCGCCGCGTCGCTCCCAATGGGCGGGTCATCGCCGAGGAAATTAACCCCAAGGCCATCGCCTACATCCAGCAGCGCGCCAAGCGCGAGCAATTGGCCAACATAGAAACGGTTCTGGGCACACCCGACGACCCAAAGCTCGCGCCCGGCTCGCTCGACGCTGCCCTGATGCTGAAGGTCTACCATGAAATCGCGCATCCCCCACTGGTGCTTGCGAACCTGCGGGCGGCAATGAAGCCAGGCGCTCGCTTCGGCATCATTGACCGTAACGGCAACGGCGCGGACCATGGCCTTAACGAGCCCATTGTGCGCGCGGAGGTGGAGCACGCCGGCTTCCGCCAGGTCGCCCGCTACGATTTCACCAAGGCGGATGGCCAGGATTACTTTCTGATTTTCGAGAAACGATAGTATCAGCGTCTGCCGAGCTACCGGCCGGTGACTGCCAGCGTTCGGGGCGGGGAAGCTGCCTGCTGCCCTAGTCGTTATCAGGCCGGGCCACTCAACTTCCGGGGGGGAAAGTGTGCGCCATAAGCGCCCTATGCGCCCTAAGTCCCCCGCTCATCCGTTTCCCGATTGGCTTTACCCGGTTGGGGAACCGCCGGCGCCGATTAGCCGTTCTGAAAGAAAGGCTAAATTGTTCATGAAGCTATTTGCATTGTGATGGCAAAACAGCATCCCGCTTCCCGAGGCTCAAAGACCAGGTCTCCGCCAAAGTTCTTCATGATGGCTTGAGATACATACAAACCAAGGCCACTCGCTTCAGCGCCCTGTTGAAATGGCCGGAAGAGATGTTGCTGATCTGGTATCCCCGGCCCGGTATCGCGGATGCGAACGATGAAATGTTCACCACTTCTCGACGCCTCCACCATAAGCAGCTTGTCGCTGGAGTTTTCCATCGCTCTAAGACTGTTCTTTACCAGGTTGAGAAAGACCTGAATCAGTCCGTAGCGATCCGCCCAAACAACCGGCAGAGCGCTTTCAGGCTTCCAGCAGAGCCTGACGTCTGACTCGCGACACGCAGCCTCAATCAGGATTTTCGCCTCGTCCAGGACTGAATCTAACTCAACCGCTTGCCTTCCCTGATCGTCCGATCGAACAAGGTCCAGATTTGACAGCCTCTCCATCCCACGAATGAGCGTTCCTAATGCTTCAAAGTCTTCGTTTCCCTGCAATGCGCTTACCCGGCCAAGATTTCTGTACATGACCTGCGCTGCTCCTGAGAGGTTCCGAATTTCATGAGATACAGCGCTCATGAGTATTCGTGCATTTTTCAACAGGTAATCCAAGCTTAGATCCTCACGATGAACAAGATCTTCGGAGAGATCGACGATGATCGCTGCCAGCCGTTTTCCCGAGTGTGTGTTGTACGTCGCAAACCAGATTCCAGCAAGAAAGGTTTCTCCATTCGCCCGTTGCCCGCAACATTGCATCGTTGTCCTTAAAGGCTGGGATTGTTTTGCGCGCGCCGCGATCAACAATGCAGGCAGGTATTTTTGAATCGGCTGCGATTTCAGCTCTCCTTCTCCGGAAGCCAGTAACTCTTGCGCCGCGTGATTCGCCAGTAGAATTTCCCCCTTCGAATCTGCAGTGAGAATCGCTGCAGGGCTACTCTCTATTAACACGCGGAGCTGTTCTTCTGCCTCCTGCCGCAATCGTATTTGCCCCTCAACCTCTTCCAGGTGCTGCATGACAATCCGGCGGTTTCGCACTAATTCAAAGACAAATAACCCGGTCCCTACAAAACCTGCAGAAGAAAGAATCAGGCGCACAATGGCTTCACTCGAAGGCAGATTGCTGAACAGCTCCTGCAGTATGGAGCAGACGAAGGCTAAGCACACTATCTGCCACCGAGGCAGAGTTCCGCTGACCAACATGATTGGAAAAAGATATAGAAAGCCGATCGAGATATAGGGTTTGGTGTAGAAGTCCGTGAACGCAATCGCCGCTCCCAGCACTATTGCAGCCAGAAGTAGGAACCGCCGGTCAGCGCGCGAGTAGATCGACAAAATGTCCATCCAGGATTACTACCTCCACTAACTTCGCTATGACTGTATCGCATTCTTTAAGATCTACGGGCACTGCAACAAAAGATGCACGACCGCACACCATTCGGCCAATCTTCCGATCTGATCGACGAGGGTTAACGAGGACCGCTCCTGAGCCGTTGGTTGCGGATAAAGATCATGCCCGATAACCGAAATAGCGGCTTCTCATGAGACGTGTTCTACGTCACGCTTTCCCTGGGTGCTCATGCGTTGGCGAATCCCGCTTCGCCCTGATTAGCAGTTCATTTATAGAGTCACGCAGCCGCTCCCCCGGAGGCCCATCATGATCGACGGATTCATTCGAAGGAGCTTTATTCATGGAGCGGCGAAGTTTCGTCGACTCTTTGCCTTTCTGTGCTCTTCTCTTGTCTTGTCCATGCTCCTTTCCAGCTCCGTATATGCAGATAATGGAGGGAAGGTCATGGGAACCGTCAAGGACCAATCGGGTTCAGTCGTTCCCAATGCTGATGTCAATCTGAACAGCAAATCGACAGGAGTAGCCCAGAGCACAAAGACCGATTCCGGGGGCACTTACACCTTCCCGCTGGTCCCGGTTGGCACATATACGCTCACCGTGCACGCGCCTGGGTTCAACCCGGTCGCGCACGAGGGCGTGGTGGTTAGCATTCACAGCGTGGTCGAACAGGATCTGGATTTAGCGGTGGGAGAGCAGACGCAGACCATAACGGTGACTGACTCAGAAGTGCAAGTGGAGACTGCCGAGACCGAACTGGGGGAGACACTTGGAAGCGAGAAGATCACCTCCGTCCCGCTCAATGGCCGCAGCTACACCGATCTTCTTTCGGTCCAGTCCGGTGTTACTCCGATCAGCACAAGCGCCTCGCAAAGCGGTTCCTCTGGGGGCAGCTTTGCTTCGGCAACGGCGCCCTCTGGCGGTCTCGATCCGGGACAGTTTTTAATTAGCGGTCAGCGAGAAAGCGCAAATGGCTTTGTTCTCAACGGCGCCAGCGTCGTTGAGGGCATTGCTTCGGCGGCTGCCGTGATACCTAACCTCGATTCTATTGCCGAGTTTCGTATCTTAACCACCAACTCGGACGCGGAATTCGGCAATTACAGCGGTGGTTTGGTGAGTGTGGTTACCAAGTCCGGTACCAATCAATTGCATGGCTCTGTCTTTGAGTTTCTTCGGAATACTGATCTGGATGCCAAAGGGTATTTCGATTCTGCGCGGCCGGCATTCATTCAGAA
>Ga0182024_10020247_pt1 | contig 12172 bp, 10 predicted proteins | sample P32metaG_FD_120480 | JGI IMG/M metagenome (GOLD analysis project Ga0182024, IMG submission 120480) | Permafrost microbial communities from Stordalen Mire, Sweden - P3-2 metaG (Illumina Assembly) | ecosystem: Environmental > Terrestrial > Soil > Wetlands > Permafrost | place: Sweden: Stordalen...
CGTTCCGGGCGCAGCAACTCGCGCGAGCACCAGGGGCTGCGACTCATCTTGTGGTGCCCGGTCACCTATCGGCCACCGGACGCGTCGATCGTGGTCTTGCGTCGCATCCCGAAGAATCCAGTTGCACGAGTACTTTCAGCGGCCTCTTTACCGGACGCGAGACGCCCACCAGGTCGGGCGGGGAGGCCACCTTGGCACACGACAGCACCGGTGAATTGCGCGCCGGCGACCGCTGGGCACCTCCAGTGTCCCCGGTTGACCGATAGGACTGTGGCCTGTTTGTGGCTTGCGGCCGCTTCGTCGGGAAAGCGCCAGCCGAATATGGCCCCTGACCAGGGACTCCGCTGGCGCCCTCGGCAGGACTCGAACCTGCGCACCCGGCTCCGGAGGCCGGTGCTCTATCCGCTGAGCTACGAGGGCCGGCAGAGTGGCCCGCTCCGCCGCAGGCGGGATCACTGCCTTGCATCCTATCCCTCGTTCGGCCATCCTCACATGGCGTGAGCACTGCCGAGACTCTCGCCGAGGCTGTCGCCGACGCGCTCGGGGAGATCGGCGTCGTCACCAGTCCGGCGGAGGTCCAGATCCAGCAGGGGGCCCGCCCCGAGCACGGGGACTGGTCGACAAATGCCGCCCTCGTGGCGGCAAAGCCCCTCGGACGCAACCCGCGGGACGTGGCCGAGGAGCTGGCGGGGCGGCTCCGCCAGGACCCACCTGTCTATGTGGAGGAGGTGGAGGTCGCCGGGCCGGGTTTCATCAACTTCCGCCTCTCGCCCGGCTGGCTCCACGACGTGCTGAAGGAGGTGGTGACGGCCGGCGAGGACGGCTACGCCAGGCCGGATCTCGGGCAGGGGGAGCGGGTGCAGATCGAGTTCGTCTCCGCCAACCCGACCGGACCCCTCCATGTGGGCAACGGCTGGTTCGGCTCCTATGGGGACGCCCTCGCCCGCCTCATGAGCCGGGCCGGCTGGGCGGTCACGCGGGAGTTCTACGTCAACGACACCGGTAACCAGCTCCGGATGCTCGGCGAGAGCGTGCTGGCCCGCCGTCGGGGCGCCGAGGTGCCGGCGGAGGGCTACCAGGGCGAGTACGTCGCCGACATCGCCCTCGCGTACGACGGCCCGGACGACTCGATGGCCGCCGGCCGGTTCGCCGCCGAGCGCATCCTGGCGAACATCCGCTCGACGCTCGACCGGATGAACATCAAGTTCGACGAGTGGTTCTCACAGGCCCTGATCGAGGACAGCGGCCGGGTGGCCGAGACGATCGAAGCCTTGCGGGAGCGGGGCCACGTCTATGAGGAGGGGGGCGCCGTCTGGTTCCGGGCGACGACATTCGGTGACACCCGCGACCGGGTGCTCGTCAAGTCCAACGGGGACGCCACCTATCTCGGGGGCGATCTCGCCTACCACCGGAACAAGTTCCTCGAGCGGGGCTTCGACCGCGTCATCGACATCTTCGGGGCGGACACCCAGGGACAGGTGGCGAGCCTGCTCGCCGGGATGGAGGCTCTCGGGGTCGACCCGAGCCGGCTCGAGGTGCGCATCGGGCAGATGATCTCCCTGAAAAGTGGCGTCATGTCGAAGCGCAGCGGCAACTACGTCCGCCTCGACGAGCTGATCGACGAGCTCGGGCCGGACGCCACCCGGCTGTTGTCGCTTCTTTACTCGATCGACCAGGCCACGACTCTCGATCTCGACTCGGTGAGCGAGAAGTCGATGGAGAACCCGGTCTTCTACGTGCAGTACGCCCATGCCCGCATCGCCGCCCTCGAGAGGCAGGCCGCCCTGAAGGGCGTCGTGCGCCTGCCGATCGACGAGGTCGATCTGGGGCTGCTCGTGCACCCACGCGAGCTGGGGCTGTTGCGGGCCCTGGTGGACCTCCCCCGTGTGCTCGAGGAGGCGGTGCGGGACCGGGCTCCCTACAAGGTGACGAACTGGGTGCGCAGGCTCGCCGGCGACTTCCACGGCTTCTACCATGACTGCTGGGTCATGGGCGAGGGGATCGAGCCGGCACTGACCCAGGCAAGGCTGTGGCTCGTGGAAGCCGCCCGAATCGGCCTTTCGATCGGTCTCGATCTTCTCGGAGTGGCCGCCCCGGACGAGATGTGAGCTCACCCGGCTCACTCCTCGGCGACGAGACCGGCGGCGCCGGGAGCGCCGATCCGGCGGAGGCGCCGATCGCCCGCCACCTGCTGCCTTTCACCGCCGCCCGGGCTGCCTCGGGCACTCTGTGCGTGGGCGGGGTGGACCTCGTGGAGCTGGCCGCCTCGGTCGGCACGCCTGTGTTCGTCTACGACGAGGAGCATCTGCGGATCAAGTGCCGGGAGGCTGTCACGTCCTTCGGACCGGGCGTGGCCTATGGGACGAAGGCCTTCTTGTGCAAGGCAATGGCCTCCCTCGCAGCCGAGGAGGGCATGTGGCTAGACGTCTCCACCGGAGGTGAGCTGGCGGTGGCACTGGCGGCCCGAGTGCCGCCCCACCGACTCGTGCTCCACGGCAACAACAAGTCCGAGGCGGAGCTTCGAGCCGCGGTGGCGGCCGGGGTGGGCCGGATCGTCGTCGACTCCTTCGACGAGATCGCCCGCTTGCGAGCCCTGGCCGCCGCCGGCGCCATAGCGGCCGTCGGCCGACCGGTGCAGGCACTCGTCCGGGTCACGCCGGGCGTGGAAGCGCACACCCACGAGTACGTGATGACCGGCCAGGAAGACTCGAAGTTCGGCTTCAGCCTGGCCTCCGGCGCCGCCGGCTCGGCCGTCGAGGCGCTCCGCCGGATCGAGGGCATTCGTTTCGCCGGCGTCCACACCCATGTCGGCAGCCAGATCTTCCGGGTCGACGTGTACGCGAGAGCGATCGCCCTGCTGGCACCGTTTCTCGAACGGCACCGGGTGTCCGAGCTCTGCATCGGCGGTGGTCTCGGCGTCGCCTACCTCAACAGCGAGCAGGCACCGTCCATGGCCGAATGGGCGGCAACGACCCGGTCGGCCTGTGCCGAGGCCGGGATCTCCGCCACCGTCCGCGTGACGGCCGAGCCGGGTCGCTCCATCGTGGCGACGGCCGGGATGACCCTCTATCGCGTCGGCACCGTCAAGGTGCTCGAAGGCCTTCGGACCTACGTGTCAGTCGACGGGGGCATGAGCGACAATCCACGGCCCGTGCTCTACGGCAGTGGCTACGAGGCATTCCTGCCCCGGGCGCCGGCGGCGGCGCGTCCTTTGGGGGTGCGCCTCGTGGGAAAGCACTGCGAGTCGGGCGACGTACTCGTCGAGAACGCCCGCCTCCCGAGCGACCTCGTCGTCGGCGATGTCGTCGCCACCCCTGTCACGGGAGCCTACGGCTACGCCATGGCGTCGAACTACAACCGCCTCGGGCGGCCGCCCGTGGTGTTCGTAGCGAACGGCCAGGCCCGGGTGGTGGTCCGCCGGGAGACGATCGAGGACCTGCTCGGCCTGGAGCCGTGATCGACCTCGATGCCCGGCGCTGTCTCGCCGAGAGCCCGTCGCCGGCGGGATCGCGCCCACCTCTGCCCGCGCCCGGGAGGTCTTGTACCTTGTGCCGATGAGCTGGACGGGAGAAATCGCCGCCTCTCCGGGCGGTGCCCCCTCCACCGGCCAGCAGCGGGGGGACGACGCCGGCTACGCCCCGCCGGCACCGGGCGTGCCGCTGCGGATCGGGCTGCTCGGCTGCGGCAATGTCGGTGCCGCCTTCGTGGCGCTCGTCGATGGCGGGAGCGAGTCGATCGCTCGGCGGACGGGTATCGGGCTCGAGATCAGCCGTATCGCTGTCCGGCACCTTGATCGGGAGCGCCCGGGTGCCGGCGACCGTGCCGGCCTGGAGGGGCGCCTCACGACGGATCCCGACGCGGTTGTCACGGCGAGCGACGTCGACCTCGTCGTGGAGTTGATGGGCGGGACCGACCCGGCCCGCGCCCTCGTACTGGCGGCGCTTGCCGCCAAGAAACCCGTCGTCTCGGCCAACAAAGAGCTCCTCGCCACGAGCGGGCGTGAGCTGTCGGCGGCGGCCGAGGCGGCCGGCGTCGACCTCCTCTTCGAGGCGTCTGTGGCCGGGGCGATCCCGCTCGTCCGGCTGTTGCGGGACTCCCTCGCCGGTGAGCAGATCGGCCGGCTCACCGGCATCGTGAACGGGACGACCAACTACATGCTGACCCGGATGAGCGAGGAAGGCCTCGGCTACTCCGAGGCCCTGGCGGAGGCGCAGGCCCTCGGCTATGCGGAGGCCGATCCCACCGCCGACGTGGAGGGCTTCGACGCCGCCGCCAAAGCGGCCATCCTGGCCGGGGTGGCCTTCGATGCCGATGTCGTGGTGACAGATGTCCACCGGGAGGGCATCTCCGGTCTCCAGACGAGCGACATCGAGTTCGCTCACCGGCTCGGTTACGAGGTGAAGCTCCTAGCCATCGTCGAACGGGTCCGGTCCCCGGATTCCGGCGGGCCGGGGGTGGCCGTGCGCGTCCATCCGGCGATGGTCCCGAAGGATCACCCTCTCTCGTCGGTCCGCGGGCCGTTCAACGCCGTCTTCGTCGAGGGCGATGCCGTCGGAGAGCTGATGGTCTACGGCCGGGGGGCCGGCGGCAAGCCGACGGCCAGCGCCGTCCTCGGTGACGTCATCGACGCCGCCCACCACCTGCGGGAGGGCAGCCGGGGACGATCGTCCTTGCGGCACCCGGTCGATCTCCGCCCCATCACCGAGCTGTACAGCCAGTACTACCTGACCCTCGACGTCGCCGACCGCCCGGGCGTCCTCGCTGCCGTGGCCTCTGTGTTCGGCCAGCACCGGGTGTCGATCCGGTCGATGGAGCAGATCGGCCTCGCCGGGGAGGCGCGACTGGTGTTCATCACCCACCCCGCGCTCGAAGCGGACCTGCAGGCCACGCTCCGAGAGCTCGCCCGTCTCGAGGCGGTCGAGCGGATCGGGAGCGTGCTGCGGGTGATCGGTGACGAGTCGTTGCCGTCCCGGGCAAAGTAGGACGCCGGTGACCGCCAAGGAGGCTGGGCGGCCGTGGAGAGGTGTCATCGAGGAGTATCGCGAGTTTCTCCCCGTGGGCGAGTCGACCCCGGTGGTGACGCTGCACGAAGGGGCCACCCCCCTCCTCCCCGCCCCGCGCCTTTCGGCGCGTGTCAATGCGGAAGTGTGGCTGAAGATCGAGGGAGCCAACCCGACGGGATCTTTCAAGGACCGCGGCATGACGGTGGCCATCTCCCGCGCGGCCGAGGACGGGGCGGAGGCGGTCGTGTGTGCCTCCACCGGGAACACGTCTGCCTCGGCGGCCGCCTACGCCGCCCGGGCCGGCATGAGCTGCATGGTGCTGATCCCGGAGGGGCACATCGCCCTCGGCAAGCTGGCCCAGGCGCTCGTGCACGGAGCGCGCGTGCTGCAGATCCGGGGCAACTTCGATGCGGCCCTGGCTCTCGTGAGAGATCTGCCGTCGCGGGTTCCCGTCGTCGTGGTGAACTCCGTCAACCCGGACCGGATAGCCGGGCAGATGACGGGCGCCTTCGAGATTGTCGACGTCCTCGGTGAGGCGCCCGACTACCACCTGATCCCAGTCGGCAACGCCGGCAACATTGCCGCCTACTGGCGGGGGTACTGCGAATACCGGGCGGCGGGCCGCTCCACCCGCCTGCCGCGGATGCTGGGCTTCCAAGCCGCCGGGGCGGCGCCGATCGTCCTCGGCAGACCCGTCGAGGAGCCCGAGACGATCGCCACCGCGATCCGCATCGGGAATCCGGCGTCCTGGTACGCGGCCACCGCCGCCGCCAGCGAGTCCGGCGGAGCCATCGAGGCGGTCAGCGACTCCGAGATTCTGGAGGCGTATGGATACCTGGCGGCAGAGGAGTCAGTCTTCTGCGAGGCAGCGTCTGCGGCAGCAGTCGCCGGTCTGCTCAAGTTCGGAGTGCCGGCGGAGAGTCGCGTCGTCTGCGTGCTGACGGGCCACGGCTTGAAGGACCCCGATCTCGCCATCAGCCAGGTGACCGTCCCGGACACGGTCGAGGCAGACATGGCCTCTGTGCTCGGGGCCCTCAGCCTGTGATCCTGCTGGTAATCCCGTCGGTTTCGCGTGATGCGTCGCGACAGGCGCGCGAACGCGATATGTTGGAGGTGACGTCGCTGATCCGATCAGCCACGGATTGTTGTCCGTCCAGCTGACCGGCGCTAGCATTGTCATTGCCTTCGCTCGTCGCAGCGGATTGCGGCCAAGCCGGGTACTACCGGATTGGACTGCTGGCGGCGGGGGAACCGTAGGAGTTATTTGGTCTGCAACCTTCCTCGCGATTCCCTTCCGTTCCGCACGCGGCGGTCGAGACCCGACCGTTTCTACCGAGCTTTAAGGACTTACCCAGCGCCAAGTGCAACTCCGTCGGCGGGCGGGGGAGCGAGGGTTTCGCGGCGGCTGGACCGAACAGCTCAGCAGCAGGCGGTGGCGCCAAATGGCGCTGCCGGCATCGGACAGCCCAGGAATGCCGGTTCAACCGGCCGAGAGGGCAGACCCGAGTAGTCCCATCACCAGCAGACCGAATCTCAGAAGAGAGGAACTCCCATGAGCGGAGAGCAGCTCGAGCGTTCGATCCTCGAACGCAAGGAGCGCGAGGAGCTCAAAGCGATCGCTACTGCGATGTCGCTCGAGCCGGTCGCCCGTACAAAGAAAGCCGATCTGGTCGACCAGATCCTGCGCGCTGCGGGCGTCGAAGTAAACAAAGCCGGTGCCTCCAATGGAGCTGCCGCGAGCGCGAACACTCCCGCCAGCCGGGCGGCCGGCCGATCGGGCGGCGGCCTGGCCGCGTCCGACGGCGTGACGCCGGCTCCCGCCGGCGACGCCGGCAGTGATGCGTCGGCGGGCGTCACAGCGGGCGTCACAGACGAGAGCGCGAATGGCAAGGCACCGCGATCACGCGCCACCCGTAGCCGGACGCCGAAGCCGAAGGCAGCTACGCCGGACGTGAGCGTGGCGCCCGGCGATGCCGAGAGCACGCCCGGGGCCGACGTGACCCAGGCGTCGGGCACGGCGGCCGGTGGCTCGGCCCTCGACGAGGCGGCGAGCAGCCCAGTTGTGCGGACCGGCCACAGCGCCGACGCCGCCGGCGGTGCCGCCGCCGGCGGTGGCGACTCGTCCGGCGATGACTCGACAGCAGGCCGGCGACCGCCGCGACGCAGTGCCGCCGCCTCCAAGCGGAGTGCCCCGTCCAACGGCGCCGGATCCCTCACCGAGGCGTCACCCGAAGGTGACGCCGGTGCCACTGCGCGCTCGGCTTCGAGCGCCGCCGCCCCGCCGGCGTCCAGCCCGAGTCCCGGTGCCGACGCTCCGCCGGCTGTCGGAGGCCCCACTCCGGCGAGCGGCGAAGGCGCCACCGCCGCTCCTGTGGCCGACCGCTCCGGGTCCTACGCCCCCTCACAGCAGCGCCCACAGCGCCAGCAGTCGGACCGACAGCAGTCGGACCGCCAGCAGGGACACAACCAGGGCAATCAGGGGAATCAGGCCCACCAGGGAAATCAGGCGAATCAGGGGAATCAGCAGGGGGAGGCGGGCAACCGCCGCGGGCGCCGGCGCCGGGGCCGTGAGCGGGAGCGCGGCGGCGAGCTGCAAGGTAGCGGCCAGCCGGACAATGCCTGGCAGGGCGAGCTGGTCCCGGTGAAGGGATTGGTGGATCTGCGCGAGGAGGGGTACGGCTTCCTCCGGACGAGCGGTTATCTCGCCAGCGCGAAGGACGTCTATGTGTCGGTGAACCAGGCGCGGCGGTTCGCTCTGAGGCGCGGCGACGCCCTCGAGGGAGCCTGCCGGCCGGCCGGACCGAGCGAGAAGTACCCGGCCCTGCTCCGGATCGACACCGTGAACGGCATGACCCCGGAGGAGGCCCGCGAGCGGCCTCGCTTCGAGGACCTGACGCCGCTGTTCCCCGACGAGCGGCTGAGGCTCGAGTCCTCGAGCGACCCGTCGAACGTGACGGCGCGGATCATCGACCTGATCTCGCCTATCGGCAAGGGTCAGCGGGGCATGATCGTCTCGCCATCGAAGGCCGGCAAGACGACGATCATGAAGCAGATCGCCCACTCGGTCGAGCTCAACAACCCCGACGTGCACCTGATGGTGCTGCTTGTCGACGAGCGACCCGAGGAGGTGACCGACATGCGCCGCTCGGTGAAGGGCGAGGTCATTGCATCGACCTCGACCGTCCCGCCGATGAGCACACGGCGCTGTCGGAGCTGACGATGGAGCGGGCCAAGCGTCTCGTCGAGATGGGCCAGGACGTCGTGATTATCCTCGACGGCATCACCCGATTGGCCCGCGCCTACAACCTCGCCCAGCCGGCCACCGGCCGGATCATGTCCGGTGGCGTCGACTCGGGGGCTCTCTACCCGCCGAAGAAGTTCTTCGGTGCCGCCCGCAACGTCGAGGAGGGTGGCTCATTGACCATTCTCGCCACTGCGCTCATCGAGACCGGCTCGAAGATGGACGAGGTCATCTTCGAGGAGTTCAAGGGAACGGGCAACATGGAGCTGCGCCTCGATCGCAAGCTCGCCGAGCGCCGCGTCTACCCGGCGATCGACGTCAACGCCAGCTCGACCCGCCACGAGGAGCTTCTCTTCGACCGCTCGCAGCTACAGCAGGTGTGGAAGCTCCGCCGGGTGCTCAACGCCCTTGGAGCCGAGGGGAGCGCGGCAGCCGGCCTCGAGCTGCTGATGGACAAGATCAAGACGACGCGCTCGAACGACGAGTTCCTCGCCGAGATCGCCAAGGCACCCACACCCTCGAACTGAGCCCGCCGTCGGGGTGCCTCCCGACCGGGAAACCCCGCTGCCGGCCGTAGAATGGAGAGGCTATGAAAGCCGATCTACACCCGAAATACGTCACCGCCAACGTCCACTGCTCGTGCGGCAATGCCTTCACGACGCGGTCGACCAAGCCCGAGCTCCACGTGGAGCTGTGCAACGCCTGTCACCCCTTCTACACGGGGAAGCAGAAGCTCGTTGACACCGGTGGCCGTGTCGAGCGCTTCGAGCGCCGCTACGGGCTCCGTAAGACCAAGCGCGCCTGAGCCTGAGACGTCCCGCCCGGCCGCCCTCGTGCCGGCCGCTCGGTGGCGCCGCGGTCCCACCTCTGTCCTCCCCCTGTCCAAATCGCGTTCCTAAGTAGCCTTGTCTCGTGCTCGAACGGCTCCCGCAGTTCGAGGCTGAGTACGCCGATGTGCTTGCCCGCCTCTCCGATCCGGACGTAGGACGGGATCCGGGCGCCCTCCGTGACCTCTCCCGCCGCCGCAAGCAGCTGGAGGCGGTCGTGGAGACGATGCGGGCGATGGAGGAGGCCCAGAGCGACGCCAGCACCGCCCATGAGCTCTTCGCCGAAGCCGCCGGCGCTGAGCGAGAGCTCGCCCGGGAAGAGGTTGAGCAGGCTGCCGCCCGGCTGAGCGGCCTCGACGAGAAGTTGCGCGCCCTGCTCCTGCCGAAGGATCCGAACGACGGCCGCAACGTCATCGTCGAAATTCGGGGGGCCGAAGGGGGCGAGGAGGCAAACCTGTTCGCGAAGGATCTGTTCGAGATGTACGAGCGTTACGCCGAGCGTCGCGGCTGGCGCGTCGAGGTCCTCGACCTGCGGAGCTCCGATCTCGGCGGGATCGACTCGGTCACTTTCGTCGTAAAGGGTGACGACGCCTGGCAGCGGTTGAAGCACGAAGCCGGCCCCCATCGCGTGCAGCGAGTGCCGGTGACGGAGTCACAGGGCCGCGTCCACACCTCGTCCGCGGCCGTCAACGTCCTGCCAGAGGCGGACGAGGTCGAGGTGCAGATCGACCCGAACGACCTTCGCATAGACGTCTACCGCTCGACCGGCCCCGGTGGCCAGAGCGTCAACACGACAGACTCCGCCGTGCGCATCACCCATCTGCCGACGGGGGTGACGGTGGCCATGCAGGACGAGAAGAGCCAGATCCAAAACCGCGCGCGGGCGCTGCAGGTCCTCCGGGCGCGCTTGTACGAGCTCGAGCGGAGCCGGCAGGAGGCGGACCTCGCCCGGGAGCGCCGGGCACAGGTCGGCTCGGGCGGCCGTTCGGAGAAGATCAGGACGTACAATTTCAAGGAGAACAGGGTCACGGACCACCGGGTCGGGCTCACCCTGCACAAGCTCGACCGGATCCTCCTCGGCGACCTCGACGAGATCGTCGACGCCCTCTCGGCCGATGAGCGCTGAGGCCTGTCGCCGGGCGGCCCTCGCGGAGGCGGCAGATGCTCCATCCCCGACACCCGAGGGCGTCCCTGCGAGCAACGCCACCTGGCGGGACCTGATCGGTTACGCCACCCGGACGCTCGGGTCCGAGCGTGAGGCCAGATGGATCGTCGAGGAGACCGCCGAGCCACCTGGCCCGGTGTCGAGCGCCCGGCTAGGCCGGACAGCTCCGGCGGCCGCCGCCACCCGCGTGATCCAGCTGGTGGGCCGCCGTCGCGCCGGTGAGCCGCTCCAGCACGTGCTCGGCCACTGGTCCTTCCGCACACTTGAGGTCATCGTCGACGACCGGGCCCTCGTCCCCCGGCCGGAGACCGAGGTTGTCACCGGGGTGGCCATCGGCGAGCTCGACCGCCTGGTCGCCGATGCAGGCCGGCGGGGCGGCCAGCCCCGGCTGAATGTCGTCGACCTCGGCACCGGTTCCGGTGTGATAGCGCTGTCGATCGCGACGGAGCGCTCCTTCGCCGAAGTGACGGCGACTGATCGATCACATGCCGCCCTCGACCTCGCGGCGGAGAACGTCGGGCGCCAGCCCGCCGGCGTGCAGTCCCGCCTCTCCCTCTGTTGCGGCGAGTGGTATTCGGCCCTGCCGAGCAGCCTCAATGCTGCGGTGGCTGTCATCGTCTCCAACCCGCCCTACGTGGCGCGGGCGGAGTGGCAGGAGCTCGACGCAGCGGTGCGGCACGACCCCTACGAGGCACTCGTCGCCGGTGAGACCGGGCTGGAGTCGATCGAGGCGGTGATCGGCGGCTCCGCGAGGTGGCTGTCGCAAAGTGGCTCCGTCGTCGTCGAGATCGCCCCGCACCAAGCGGACCGAGCGTGCGCCATCGCCGCGGCGGTGATCGACCCGGCCGGCCGGTCGCTGTTCGAGAGCGTCGAGGTGCTCGCCGACCTCGCCGGCAGGCCGAGAGTCCTGCTCGCCCGGACGTGACGCCTCGGGCGAGGGTCCCGGTCGAAGGGACGTGACGCACACGGCAAGAGTGCCTGCTCGGACGGACGTGATGGCTCGGCCGAGAGCGCCGGTCGCGTCGACGTCATGAGCGAGCGACCCGGGGCCGCCCAGCTGGCGCGGGCAGCCGAGCTGTTGGCGAGCGGCCGGGTGGTCGGCGTGCCGACAGACACTGTCTACGGCCTCGCCGTCGACCCGAGGCACGAGAGCGCCGTGGCATCGCTCTTCGCGCTGAAAGGACGTCCCGAGGCCGTCGCCCTACCGGTGCTGATCGCAGACCCGGCTGATGCCGCCCTCCTGGCGACCGTAGACGAGCGCGCCAGCGCGCTCTTCGCACGCTACTGGCCCGGCCATCTCACTGTCGTCCTCCGGCGCCGGCCGGGAGCGGCGCTGCACCTCGGGGGCGACCCGGACTCGATCGGGCTCCGCTGTCCGGCTCACTTGCTCACCCGCAAGCTGATCGGCCTCGCCGGCCCGCTCGCGGTGACGAGCGCCAATCGGCACGGGGGCGCCCCCGCACGCTCGGCGGCCGACGTGGACGCTCTCTTCGGCCGGGCTCTCGAGCTCGTGGTCGACGGCGGGCGCTGCGACGGCGAGCCGTCGACGGTCGTCTCGTTGCTCGGCGACGGGGGCGGGGGCGACGGGCTCGACTGCCTCCGGCAGGGGGCGATTCTGATGGAAGAGATCAGGCGGCTGATGACCGAGGTCGTCTGAGCGCACGCCTCGGCGGGCCAGAGTGTCGCGTCTCGCCTCGCCGGATGTCTGTCGGGACTCCCCGAGGACCGGAGCGGCCGATGGGGTCGGCGCGCCGGCTCACCCACACTCGCTCACACCCGCACGCGCTGGTCTCCGGCAGGTGGCGGCGATAACTGGCTCTACGCGACCAACTGGGGCGAGCGAGCTCGCATTGTCGTAGCGGGGTGAGCGTCCCATTTGATCCCACCGCAGTGCAAGAGGACGCGTAACCGGTAGTTCCGGAAGCTCTTGAAGCCA
>Ga0182024_10020248_pt1 | contig 12172 bp, 15 predicted proteins | sample P32metaG_FD_120480 | JGI IMG/M metagenome (GOLD analysis project Ga0182024, IMG submission 120480) | Permafrost microbial communities from Stordalen Mire, Sweden - P3-2 metaG (Illumina Assembly) | ecosystem: Environmental > Terrestrial > Soil > Wetlands > Permafrost | place: Sweden: Stordalen...
AGGCGTCACTGCGGAGACCGCGGCTTTGGCCGGCGTAATAGAGAGCGTGACATTATTCGGATTAATTCCAAACTTCTGCAAGGTTGAGGAAAGCGCGGCCGACAGAGCAGTTTGAAAACCGTCGCCGGCTTGGCTCTGCGGAGGGGGGAGGAGGCTCGCGGACGAATCCTGCGCCCCGGAACTTGACGTAGTGTTTAACTGAATCATATTTGTGTCTCCTGGTTCTCGCTATAGTGTTTTGGTTCCCATCAAACGTAAAATGTAAGCCAAGATTTCGGCCACTGCACGGTAAAGATGCGGTGGAATCTGTTGTCCCACTTCCACGGATTTATACAAGGCTTGCGCCAAAGGCGGGTTTTCCACCAACGGGATGTTATGCGACAGCGCCCGTGCGCGAATGCGTCCCGCTAGATAATTCTTTCCCTTCGCAACTACAACCGGCGCCGCCATGGATTCGTGGTGATAGCGAATAGCCACCGCGTAGTGGGTGGGGTTCACGATCAAGGCGGTTGCCGTCTTTACGTCTTCCATCATTCTGCGGCGGCGAGTGTCGCGCTGCAGCCGCCGGATGCGCATTTTGATTTGAGGATTGCCTTCGGTCTGCTTCTGCTCCTCACGAATATCCTGCTTGCTCATCTTCATCTGCTTGGAGAATCGGCGCCTCTGCCGGGCAAGATCGATCATTCCGAACAACACGAAGAAGGCAGCGGCTTTCCACAGCACAGTCAGGCATAAGGAACACATTTCAGCCATGCCCACTTGGAGGCTGCTGAGTGGCAGCACCAACAGCCGGCCCAAGTCGCGCGCCGTTACCCAATAGATGGACATGCCGAACATCGCCAGTAGGGCCACGGCCTGGATAGCTGAGGCGAAGCCTTTTTGCGGAGCGGATTTGAGCTTGGAAATTACGCTGAAGTTTGAAGCCTTGGGCGTCAGACCCTGCAAGCTCATGCCGAAACCGGTTGAGGTAAGCTGAAACGCCAGGCCGGTGAGCACCAGAACGCCGCTGGTGGCCGCCAGCGGGTACATGGTCTGCGCAAAAGCGTTGTGCAAGATGTTGGTCAGCACCGCGGGGCTGAGGTCCTGGCGAAACGCCTGGCTGAACAAGGTTTGCGTTGCCTTCTTGAGGTTGCCAAGCAATTGTTGTCCGCTTTCCACCAGCAGGATCACGAACACGGTGAACTGCAGGCCGCTGACGAAATCCTTGGACGACGCAAACTTGCCTTCCCGCCGCGCCTTGAGCAGCCGATGCGCTGTAGCTTTTTCGGTTTTTTCACCACTCTGCTGCATATTCTGAGACCTTGCGCATCACAAACCCAGGAATTTTCCAAGAGCTCCGAAAGCGGCAGTGGCCGACTGCTGATAGAGCTTGGGAACCAAAAATATAAGAAGGCTCAAGGCTGTCATAGCAGCCAGCATCTTGGCTGGAAACGCGAGCGCCATCAGTTGAAGCTGCGAGTTCAGGCGGCCGAGCAAGCCCATGGATAAGTCAATCAGGAACAGCAACGTCATCAGCGGAAGCACCAGACGGACTCCCGTGGAGAATATTCCGGAGCCGAGCATCACCAGTCCCTCAACGCTGGGCCGAGACGCGGCAAAGGCGCCGGGCGGATTAGTTTCAAGGCTGCGCGAGAGAATGCCCAGCAGTTGCCGGTCTAATCCCATGGCGAAGAAAAGCATGCCTGCGACTAACTGCGCGATCAGAATCAGAACCGTAGCATCCGCTTCCGTGTTGGGGTCGACCGTGGAGGCGTAGGCAAAACCGGCCTGAGTGCTGATGGCTTGTGCCGCCATAACCAGCCATTCGATGACAAAGGACACTGCCAATCCGGTTGCTAGGCCAATGCCGGCTTCGGCCAACATCCACCCGGTGAGTTGCACCATGCTGGCAGGAGCCGGCTGCGAAACCGGCCAGCGCGAATACAACGCAAAGGTCAGTGCCAGGGCGAGCGCGATTTTGGCTGCGTCGGGGCCGGATTTGAAACCCGGCAGAGGAAGGAAAATGAAGACGCCGGCCATGCGAGCCAACACCAGAAGGAACCCGTAAAGTTGGGAAGCGTGGATGGCGGCATCACCGTGCATAGCGGCCCAAGTCGGCAAAAATCGAGATAGAGTACGCCGAGATCTGCTTCAACATCCATGGCAGCAGCAGCAAGAACCCGAACAGAAATGCAGCCAGTCGCGGAATGGTGCTAAAGGCCGAATCCTGCAATGAGGTAGCGATTTGGATGATGTTCACCACGATGCCCACCGCGAAGCCGATGAGCAACAGCGGCGCGCAAAGAAGCACCGTGGTCCAGAACGCCTGGCTGATAATGTGGATAACCGCTTCCGGACTCATGATCTCCTTAATAAAAGCTCTTCAGTAAAGAGCCGATCACCAGGTTCCATCCGTCCACCAGAACGAACAGAAGGATTTTGAACGGGGCCGAAATCATGACCGGAGGCAACTGAACCATTCCGATGGAAAGCGTGACGGAGGCCACCACCAGGTCGATGATCAAGAAAGGTAAAAACAAAACTGCACCGATTTGAAAACCGGCCTTCATTTCTGAAAGGATGTAGGCGGGAATCAGAACCTTCAAATCCAAGTCAGCGGGTGTCCGCGGCGGCGGAGATTTGGCGATTTCAAGGCACGTCTTGATGTCCTTTTCGCGCGAGAATTTCAGAAGAAAAGTCTTGAGCGGCTGGGAGCCTTTTTCAAATCCTTCCTGCCACGTAAGCTGGCCGTTCTCCACTGGTTCCCAACCTTGGTGATAAACATCGTAGACCACCGGTTGCATGACAAGGAATGCCAAAAATAGCGCTAAGCCTACCAACACCTGATTGGACGGCGCCGATTGAGTTCCCAGGGCCTGCCGGAGAAAATGCAGCACGATGGCGATTCTCAAGAACGGGCTTACCGACATGATGGCCGCAGGCAACAGCGTGAGCAGCGTCAGCAGAATCACGATTTGCATGGGCGTGCTAAGCGTCAAGCCCTTGCCTGCGGTCGGTCCGAAGACAGGCACGGACGGATCGGCCGGCGCTGCCTGGAGTGAGACGGCCGCGAGGAGCAAAAGCAGAATGAGTAGCGTTCTGATCATTGTCCTGTGCTCAGGATGTTCTGGGGTAGGGAAGCCGGCAACGCGTCCGGTAAGGCGGCGTCTAGGATGGTGCAAGAGGAAGGCGCGGTTCCTATCAACACCACCTTTCCCGAGACACGCACCAGGTGGATGGCATGTTGCGGAGTGAGCGGAACGCGTTCTAGCACCTCCATGCGGCGGACGCCGGCGCTGCGTCGCCCCATCAATGGAAGCGATGCCAGTCCGCGCTTCTTCGCGAGAAACAGCAGCCCTCCGAGGAGTGCGAACACCACCAACACCATCGCGATCTGTTCAGTTAGTTCCATTCGTGCCAGCACCCGGGTTTGCCTTTTGCAACATGTTCCGCACCCGGACGGAGAGAGAATCTCGAACCACCACCACTTCCACTGATGCCAGCTCCGCGCCGCCGGCCCGCATGGTGAACGGTGCGCCCTCGGGGTGATCGGTTTTGAGGATCATGCCCTCGCTGAGATCGAAAATTTCTCCTATCGTCAGCGTTAGGTTTCCGAGCTCCACTTCGACAGGGAACGGAAGTTCCGCGAAGCGCTGCAACACATCCGAGTTGTCCATCGTTATTGCTTCAGGTTGAGCAGATCCTGAGTCAACTGATCGAGCGTCGAGATCACGCGGGAATTCGCTTCATAGGAGCGTTGATACACAATCAAGTTGGTAAACTCCGTTGCGATATCAACATTGGATGATTCCAGCGCGCCGCCCTGGATGGTCCCGCGGCTGCCGGTTCCAGGAGAACCAACGGCGGGAGCGGCCGTATTGGCTCCGAGCTCAAAGTTATTTTGTCCAGTTGAAATGAGCGACTGGGGGTTGCTGATGGCGGCCAACGCCAGTTGGGCAACCACGGCCTGGCTACCGTCGGAGTAATGCGCCACGATGGAACCTCCGTCGGCAAGAGAAACCTGCGTGATTTCGGTGGCGGGGATTCCGTCCTGGGTGGTGCCGGAGAGCGCGGATGTCTGTGCAAACTGAGTGATGGTGGATGCGCCCGTTGTAGCGTTGTAAAGATTCCAGTTCAAGTTCATGTTGCTGGCGCCATCGGCGAGCCCTGTAATAGCCACGGGAACCACGCCGGGAGGCGCTGGCGTCGTCAGATTTCCATTGGAATCAAAGTTGAGAGTTCCTGTGGCGAGCTGAGAGGGCGTTCCCGCCTTGCCGCCGGTGATGTCTTGGCCGGGAATAGTGATGGAATAACCCCATGTGTTCGCCGCGGTTTCGGTGAACGTGGCAGTGAGGGTCTGGGTGGTGCCGAGCGAGTCCACTACCTGGATGGGGGCGGAGAAGGTTGCGGCGCTTGTTCCGACGGTTGCGCCAGACTGAAGGTTCATATCCATGGAGAACTGTGTGGTGGCGCTGGGCGTAGATAAAGCATTGGCGGGAATCGTAATGTTCCCCACCGCGCCGCTGGTGTTTAACACGCCGTTGGTGGCCATCCAGCCTTGCACGTTTTGCCCCGTGGCTGTGACTAGAGTCCCGTTGGCGTCGAGCTGGAAGTTGCCGGCCCGCGTATACAGCGTGTCTCCGGCAGAATCCTGAACCACAAAGAATCCATTCCCTTGGATGGCTCCGTCGAAGGCCCCTCCGGTAAGCTGAATGGATCCCTGAGTAAACTGGCTCTGGCCGATGGTGGCTGAAACACCGCCGCCAATTTGAATTGCGCCTCCTCCGGCGGTCTGCGCCAGCAAATCGTAAAAGGATGCCGTAGTGTCCTTATAGCCGGTGGTGTTCAGGTTGGCTAGATTGTTGCCAACGATGTCCAGCGCGTCGGTGTCGGCGGTTAGTCCGCTCAGTGCGATTGAAAATGATCCTGACATATTTGAGTGCTCCTTAAGTTAATTTGTTTGTACTTCCACTGGTTGGCGTCGTCGGTGTACTGCTGGAGGAAGCGGGTGGTTGAACGTCGGACGCCAGCGTCGTGACGCCCTGGTTGATACTCAACAACTGTTCCAATTGGCTGAACTGTACAAGTTGGCCGACAAACTGTATGCTGTCGGTGGGATTAAGCGGATCCTGATTCTGAATCTGCGCCACCAGCAAATTCAGAAATGTGCTCTCGCTAGTGAGCGAGCCGGGAAGGCCAGCGACCGAGCCCGAGGAGGTGCTAGAGGTGCCGTTGGTGGCGCCGCTCGACGGAGTGCTCGCCGTAGCGTTCGCCTTTAGGGTGGCCGCGCTGTGGATTAGGTGCGACCGAGTAGAGGTGGACGCGGTGTCTAGTATGTTCATCAGTTCGTACCTCCTGGATTGCCGGAATTGCCGGATGCCTGCTCTTCAAATGCTGCGAGCCATTGTCCGCTCGAGCCCCGCCGGTCTCTCTGAGATTGCCGTTCCCCCTGGGACGAAGAGTGCTGCTGGCCGGGCGAACGCTGTCCATCCTGATGGGGATCTTGCGACGTTTCTCCGCGCGTAAGAGTCGTTCCGGATTTTACGACCTCGGTTTTCCATCCTTGATGGGTGAGTTGTGACGCAAGATCGCCGAGATTCGAGCGCAGCGAGGAACGCAGGTCCGGGTCGGTGGCGTGCACCGAAACGTTTACGGCTCCAGCGCGGTCGGTTACGCGAATGGCGGCCGCCTGATCTTTGCCGCCCAATTGAAGCAGAATCTCGCTGGCCGCACTCGGCCGCGGCGCTTCTGGCAAAATCGGCTGTGCATCGTATAGAGCAGCCACCGTGCTAAGGTTGGCTGGCTGGTGAGGCTCCGACAACTGCGTGTCCGGACTCACGTTCAATTGCGGAGCCGCTGCTGCCTCATTCCACACCGGACTTACAGTCGCGGCCGCCGCCGCTACTTCGCCCGGTATAGCCGCTGGCGACATCGGCGATGAGGTTGCGTGGGTCGCGTTGGGGGCGAGTAGCGCTGCGGGATTATGTTCCGCACTTTTTATTTGGGTGGCGGCTTGATTTCGATCCGTCAGCTCGGGTTGCGCTACCTGCTGAGCGTGGCGCGCCTGGAGGGTTGACTCCATCATTTTCAGTGAAAAGGCTAAATTCCCACTCTGGGGTGCGAGCGCGGCCGCCAATCCTCTAGTGAATAGCGCGGGATCAACACTCGGTTGCTGGGAAGTACTTGATTGGGAGGATCGAGGCGAGTTCGCCGACGGCCGTGATTCAGGCGACGCCTCAACTTGCGAACCCTGCAGTATCGAAGGTGCGCCCAATAAATACGATGGCGTATTGGTTGGAGCTTGCAGATTGAACGCCGGCTCGCGGCTGGCCGCGAGTTGCCGGGTCGATGTTGCAATCCCAGGAGCGGGAGCGGACGAGTTATCCGGATTGATGGCGCTAGCGACGGAAAACGTGGAAGCACTGCGCGAACCGGCCACGGTAGAACGTATCTGGTTGGAAGACGGTTCCCGTGTAGATGCGGGGAGCGAGTACTCCAGGATGTTGCCAGCTCTAACCGGGACAGCGGGAGTAGGAGCGGATTGCTCGGACATCGAAAGTTGTGCTACCTCTTGCGCGGCCGATTGCGGTTCGACGGCGCTCGCATTGAGGGAGCTGGCCACGGCAGACTGTATCAAGTTGGAAGGCCGGGCCTGCGCGGTCGCTGGGAGCGAAGATTCCCTGATGTTATCGGCCCTTTCCACGAGGGTGGACGTGGCCGGGGATTGCTCGGACATCGAAGACGGCGGTACTTCTCGCGTGACGGGCTCAGGTTCAGTGGCGCTCGCATTGGCCTTCACAGAAAATGATGGCAACGCGGGCGTCCACGGACGCTCTGAGGGAGAAGTGGCGGCCGTGGAACTTACGGGTGCAGGCAGGGTGTCATTGGTGTTCTTAGATGAAACTTTCTTACTCGACGCCACCTTCGAGGTTTCGACCTGGGAAACGGAGTCGCCTGCGAGAAGTGGCAAACTCTGGTAGACGCTCTGAAAGCTGGTCGGAGGCCGGGCAGAACTGGATGCTGGTCCCACGGCGGCTAGAGAGAGCGCATGCGAATCGGGAAGAGCGGGCGCCGCAGCAGTAACCATGTCGGCGCCACTTATTGCAGATTCGCGGCCAAAGTTGCAAACGTCAATTTTCAGTAACTTAGATTTTGGCGAGCGTCGAGAACTCGCCGACATCCGACTTAGCTTCGACGAACGCTACAGCACGGCCTTTTCACTTATCGCAAAAGTTAGAGCAAAATAAAAGATTATTCTGGCTCCTCACTTTTGGTTGGCCACTTGCAACTGAGATTGCGGATCTATGGACCAGATTAGTATCTTGGCTGCAAGCGCAATGCGCTCCAGCATGCAGTCGCTCGACTTACTGGCGAACAACATGGCCAATGCGTCGACGAGCGGGTACAAGGGCGACAGTGAGTTTCATACCGTCTATACTTCCGAGGCCGCCGAAGCAGATGCAACGGAACTGCCGGTTACTCTTCCGATGATTCAACGCCGCTGGACGGACTTTACTCAGGGACTGCTGGAACCCACTAACAACCCGATGGACTTTGGATTGTCCGGCAAGGGTTTCTTCGTGGTGCAAGGCCCCTCCGGTCCTCTGTACACACGCAACGGAAATTTCCGGATGTCACCGGACGGAACGGTGGTCACCTCGGACGGCTATCCGCTCCTCGGCCAAAACGGACAGCCGGTGAAAGCCACCGATCCGGGCCAGCCTTTGCAGGTTTCCTTCGATGGTAGCGTCAGCCAGAACGGGCAGCCCGTCGCCCAAGTACATCTGGTGGATTTCAAAGAATCGAGCGCGCTCTCCAAACAGGGGAACAATTATTACCAGAACACCAGCGGCCAGGAGCCGGCGGATGCAACCGAGGCCCAGATCTATCAGGGAAAAGTCGAGGCGTCCAACGTGAGCGCTGCGCACGGCGCAGTTCGTCTGGTGAATGTCACGCGCCAGTTCGAGATGATGCAGAAAGCGATTTCGATTGCCAATGACATGAACAAAGAGGCGATCGAACAGGTGGCCAAGGTCTAAGGTTTCAGGAGATGAGATGATTCGAGCACTTTTCAGCGCAGCGAGTGGAATGAACGCGCAGCAATTGAACGTGGAGAATATTGCGAACAATATCGCGAACGCCAACACCACCGGCTTCAAGTCGCGGCGAGCACAGTTTCAGGACTTGCTCTATCAGAATATGATCCAGCCCGGCGCGGCCGCCAGCCAGCAGACCACCGTGCCGACGGGCTTGCAAGTGGGCTTGGGTACGCGAGCCGTCTCGAATGAGGTCATCTTCACTCAAGGCGATTTCTCGGAGACCGACAACCCATTGGATATGGTGATCCAGGGAAACGGCTTCTTTCAGATTCGCCAAACCTCAGGCACCCTGGCTTACACTAAGGCCGGCAACTTTCATATGAACAACACAGGTCAGGTGGTGGATCCGAACGGCAACCTGCTGGATCCACCGATTACGATCCCGACCAACGCGCTATCCATGTCGGTCGCTGCCGATGGAACCATCAGCTACACCCTGCCCGGACAAACGTCGGCACAACAGGCCGGCCAGATCCAGCTTGCCACTTTCGCGAATCCTTCCGGCCTCAACAGCATCGGCAACAGCCTGTTCCAGCAGACCGACGCTTCCGGCGATCCGGTGGTGGGCGCGCCCGGTGGCCAGGACGGACTCGGCACGTTGCTGCAAGGATACGTCGAACAGTCCAACGTCAGCATCGTTCAGGAGTTCGTCAACCTCATTGTCAGCCAGCGCGCCTACGAAGCCAATTCCAAGGTGGTGAAAGCGGCTGACGACATGTATCAACAGGTCAACAATCTCAAACAATGAACCTATGGTTTCTTATCTTGAGCATGCTGGCACATTCCGGACCCTGTGAAATGATTAGTGGCGATCAAATTACCGGAGCGGATTTGGCGCGGGCGCTGCCGATGTTCTCGATGCTCCCTCGAGACGCGGTTCTCGCGTACTCCCCAGCGCCAGGTGGGCGCCGCGTTTTCGGGCCTCCTGAACTCGAAGGAATCGCGAAGAAGTACGTTATCGCCGTCCCGGAGGGTTCGAAGGCATGTTTCGAATGGCCCCTGCAGCCTCTGGATGAGAGCGCGGTTCGCGCCGCGATTCGGGAATCGCTCGCCATGCCGGAAGCGCGTGTCGAAGTTCTCGCCATGAGCAGAGCGCAGGGCCCCCTTGGCAAGCTGGTTTTTCCTCTGTCCGGGCTATCCGCATCCACCAGCATCGATCCATCTACTCCGGTGACCTGGAGAGGCGAAGTGCTTTACCATAGCTCGCACAGGTTTGGCGTATGGGCCAGAGTGAGAGTGGCTGCCACTATGACGCGCGTGGTGGCAACCGAGCTGATTCTGCCGGGCAACGCGGTTACCGCCAAGCAGGTGAGACAAGAAACGTACGACGATTTTCCCCTCCGCAACGACATTGCACGCAGTCTCGACGAAGTGATTGGCCGCGTGCCGCGGCGTGCCATCCGCGCCGAATTGCCCGTGTTCCGGAGCGATCTGATGGAACCGTATCAAGTCCAGCGCGGAGAAATCGTGCAAGTCACCGCCATCTCAGGCGCGACCCAGCTCAGTATGGAGGCTGTTGCGCAAAGTTCGGGCAGGCAGGGCGATACGATCTCGCTCAAGAACGAGCGAAGCGGCCGAACCTTTCAGGCCCGAATTGAAGGAAAGGACCGAGCGCTTGTGGTGGTGGGACCTCTGGCGATGCCAACCCGTATCCAATGAAACTGAGGATCGCAATTCTAATGATGCTGCCGCTGTTCCTCGCGGCCGCGGACTCCAGCAAGGACAAGAAGAAACAGAAACCACCCGAGCCGTCGCCCCTTGACATATATATCAAGGACGCGTACCGCGATTATGCCTTGCCCGCGACTGCTCCACCCGCCGGGTCCATGTGGTCACAAAATGCGCTTTTTTCCAACTTAGCCATGGATGTGAAAGCCAGCCGTGTGGACGACTTAGTAACTATCACGGTGGCCGAAACATTTTCCGCAGTTGCTACAGGCGATGTGAAAACCCAGCGCCAGTCCACTGCCCAGGCGGCGATCACGGCCGCGGCAGGAATTAAAAAAGCCACCGGGCCCCTGGCGAATCTCGCAAATACTAACACGCAGACTCAGTTACAGGGAACGGGCGAAACCAGCCGAGGCGCCGTGCTGACCGCGAACTTGAGCGCAAGAGTGACGCATGTCTTACCGAACGGTTACTTAGTGATCGAAGGAACAAAACGCGTGCAGGTTAGCTCGGAAAACCAGGTTGTCACCGTACGGGGCGTAATTCGCCCGGTAGATCTGGACCCGACCAACACGGTTGCATCGAATCGGATTGCCCAGATGGAAATTCAGGTGAATGGTAAGGGAGTGGTGAACGACTCAATCCGCCGTCCGAATTTCCTCTACCGATTGATCTTGGGGATACTACCGTTCTAATTATGATGAGCCGAACGTTAACGCTCGTTGTCCTTGGCCTGTTTCTGCCTCAGCTTCCGATTTCGGCTGATCCACCGGCCGCACGGCTGAAGGAGCTGGTTTCGCTGGAGGGCGTGCGCGATAACCAACTAATTGGGTACGGCATCGTGGTGGGCTTGAAAGGGACCGGCGACCGGCAACAAACGCTATTCACCGCGCAGAGTCTCACCAATATGCTGCAACAGATGGGTGTGACGGTGAATGCGGCAACCATTTTGGTGCGGAACACAGCGGCGGCTATGGTCACGGCTACGCTTCCGCCCTTTGCGCAGCCGGGCATGCAGATTGATGTTACCGTCGCGGCCATGGGCGATTGCGCCAGTTTGCAAGGCGGTCTGCTGCTGATGACCAGCTTGCGAGGGATCAATGGTCAGGTATACTCAATCGCGCAGGGGCCGGTGGTCACCGGCGGATTTATTCTTGGCGGAGCTGGAAATACCCAGACCGTGAATCATCCCACCGTGGGCCGCATCCCTGGTGGCGCCATCGTCGAGAAACCGGCGCCTTCGGTTACACCATCCACTCAGGTACGGCTCCAGCTTCATGAGGCGGACTTTACAACTGCGGCACGGATTGCCGAGGCGGTGAATCGTCATTTCACGACGGAGGCGAGCCCAATCGCTCATGCCGACAACTCCGGCTTAGTAAGTGTCGCGATTCCTGCCAGCTTCTCGACGCATGCCACTGAATTCATCGCGGAGCTGGAAGCGGTTACCGTAAAACCCGACCGGCCGGCGCGAGTCGTCATAAACGAAAGAACCGGAACGATTGTGATGGGCAAGGAAGTACACGTTTCACCGGTCGCCATCATGCATGGAAACCTGACGGTCGAGATCCAGACCACTTACAGCGTTTCGCAACCAAACGCGCTATCTTCCGGCACTACTCAGGTCGTACCGCAGGTCTCGGTCGGCGTCAAAGAGGAAAAGGCCCGCAACGTGGTCCTCAAAGAAGGCGCGACTGTGGAGGAACTGGTGCGTGCGCTTACCTCCATCGGCTCCACGCCGCGGGACATTATCGCGATCCTACAGAGTCTCCGCAGCGCGGGCGCCCTGGAGGCGGAGCTTCAAGTGATTTAGGTTCAGATCCCATGGACATTCATCTTCTGCCCGGAGCAGCGGTGGCCGCCGCCGGCCTAAATCTGAAGCAGGTCACTCAAAACCAACCAGCCGGTGAGACCTTTCACCAGGCGCTTAGCCAAGCAGCTGCGAAGCCCGATCAGATCTCGCAGGCAGCCACGCAGTTCGAAGCTCTCATCATCGGACAGGTGTTGAAAGCCGCGCGAGAGTCCTCGGACAAGGGTTGGCTCGGAACCGGGGATGATAAAACCAGCGATATGGCCATGGAAATGGCCGAGCAAGGACTCGCTCAGGGTTTGGCGGCACAAGGTGGGCTTGGAATCGCGAAAATGGTGACTGCGAAACTCCGGCGCGATGAAGCTAAAGCTGCCAGCTCCGGCCCAGGGACCCTGGGCCCGCAGGTTCCGCCGAGTAAGGATTCTGGCCACCCGACGACGCTGACGCGGCAACGCTGACCGCGGCTTCGGGGGGTTGCTGCTCCGCGGCGCTGAGATTTTCCATGGCGCCCGTCCATCCTTCCAGCAGCGTCTGAAGCAAGCGGGAAACTTCAAGCAACAGGTTTTCCGACTGCTCGGAGTGCGCGCGAATCAACTGGCTCTGCATGTAGCTATAC
>Ga0182024_10020249_pt1 | contig 12172 bp, 12 predicted proteins | sample P32metaG_FD_120480 | JGI IMG/M metagenome (GOLD analysis project Ga0182024, IMG submission 120480) | Permafrost microbial communities from Stordalen Mire, Sweden - P3-2 metaG (Illumina Assembly) | ecosystem: Environmental > Terrestrial > Soil > Wetlands > Permafrost | place: Sweden: Stordalen...
CTGCGGGTCATGCTGAAGGAGCCCGGGCTCGACCGCGCCGGCTTGCGGTTGAGGGAAGCGCCGCTCGACATCTCGATCCCCAACGCCTTCGCCGATTTCCGGCGGCGGATCGCCTACGAACGCCTGCTGCTCGACCTGCTGGACGGCGACTCCACCCTGTTCGTGCGCCGCGACGAGGTGGAGGCACAGTGGACCTGGATCGATGCCATCCGCGCCGGCTGGGCGGCCAACGGCATGACGCCGCGCCCCTACGCCGCCGGAACCTGGGGACCCTCGGCGGCGATCGGCCTGACGGAGCGCGACGGAGTCACCTGGCATGACTGACACCGAGACGGGCGCCCAGACGGGCGCAACGATCCACCCGACCCTGGCGGCGGTGACCGAGCGCATCGTCCGCCGCAGCGCGCCGACCCGCCGCGCCTATCTCGACCTGATCGCCCGCCAACGGGAGAACGGCGTCGACCGGCCAGCGCTGAGCTGCGGAAACTTGGCCCACGGTTTCGCAGCCGCCGGCGACGACAAGGCCGCCATCCGCTCCGGCAAGGCGATGAACATCGCCATCGTCACCGCCTACAACGACATGCTGTCGGCCCATCAGCCCTATGGCCGCTATCCGGAGGCGATCAAGCTCTACGCCCGCGAGGCGGGAGCGACGGCCCAGGTCGCCGGCGGCGTGGCGGCCATGTGCGACGGCGTCACCCAGGGCCAGCTGGGCATGGAGCTGTCGTTGTTCAGCCGCGACAGCATCGCCCTCTCCACCGCCGTCGCGCTCAGCCATGGCATGTTCGAAGGCGCGCTCCTGCTGGGCATCTGCGACAAGATCGTGCCCGGCCTGCTGATCGGCGCCCTGCGCTTCGGCCATCTGCCGGCAGTCATGGTCCCCTCGGGGCCCATGCCCTCGGGTCTCGCCAACAAGGAAAAGCAGCGGGTGCGGGCCCTCTACGCCGAGGGCAAGGCCAGCCGCGACGAACTGCTGGAAGCCGAGGCGGCCAGCTATCACGGGGCAGGCACCTGCACCTTCTACGGCACCGCCAACTCCAACCAGATGCTGATGGAGGTGATGGGGCTGCACATGCCCGGGGCCGCGTTCGTGGGTCCGGGGACCCGCCTGCGCCAGGCCCTGACCCGCGCCGCCGTCCACCGCCTGGCCGCCATCGGCCGGGACAGCTCCGACTATCGGCCGCTGGGCCGCTGTGTCGACGAGAAGGCCATCGTCAACGCCGCCGTCGGCCTGCTGGCGACCGGCGGATCGACCAATCACGCCATTCACCTGCCGGCGATCGCGCGGGCGGCCGGGATCGTCATCGATTGGGGAGATCTCGAGGAACTCTCCGAGGTCACCCCGCTGCTGGCGCGCATCTATCCGAACGGCTCGGGCGACGTGAACCAGTTCGAGGCCGCCGGCGGCATGGCCTTCACCATCCGCGAACTGCTGGGCGCCGGTCTCCTGCATCGCGACCTGCTGACCGTGGCCGCCGACGACCTCTCCGCCTACGCCCGCGCGCCGACGTTGAACGGCGATGTCCTCGCCTGGTCCGACGCGCCGGCTAAGAGCCGGGACGACACCATGCTGCGGCCCGCCGCCGCCCCGTTTTCGCCCGACGGCGGCATGCGCCTGCTGACCGGCAATCTCGGCCGGGCGATCGTCAAGACCAGCGCGGTGGCGGAGGAACACCTGACCGTGGAGGCGCCGGCGCAGGTGTTCACCGACCAGGACGCCGTCCTGGCCGCCTTCGAGGGCGGCGAACTCGATCGCGACACGATCGTGGTGGTGCGGTTCCAGGGCCCGCGCGCCAACGGCATGCCCGAGCTCCACAAGCTGACCCCGGCGCTGGGGGTGCTCCTGGATCGGGGCCATAAGGTCGCCCTGGTCACCGACGGTCGGATGAGCGGCGCCAGCGGCAAGGTCCCCGCCGCCATCCACGTCAGCCCCGAGAGTCTTTGCGACGGACCGATCGGCAAGCTGCGGGACGGCGACGTCGTGCGCCTGTGCGCGCGAGCCGGCGTGTTGTCGGCGAAGGTGGATCCGGCGGCGTGGGCGGCCCGAACCTACGCGCCCGCGCCGTCGGCGGAGATGGGTACGGGGCGCGAGCTTTTCGCCTTCATGCGCGCCGGCGCCGATGCGCCGGAACAAGGCGCCTCGGCCATGCTGGCGGCGGCGGGGCTCTAGGGCCATGACGTCCGTCGACGCGCTGATGCGGCTCTCGCCGGTGATCCCGGTGCTGATCGTCGAGGATCCCGCCCGGGCCCAGCCGCTGGCGCGGGCCCTGGTGGCGCGCGGCCATCCGGTGCTCGAGGTCACCCTGCGCACCGCCGCGGCGCTGGAGGTGATCGCCGAGATGACCAAGGTGGAGGGCGCGATCGTCGGAGCCGGCACGGTGCTCAACGCCCGCGACCTCGACGCCGCCATGGCCGCCGGCGCCCGCTTCATCGTCAGCCCCGGCCTCACCGAGCCTCTCGCGGAGGCCGCCCTGGCGCGCCAGGTTCCCTTCCTGCCGGGCGTGGCGACGGCCGGCGACATCATGCGCGGCCTGAACCTGGGCCTCGACCACTTCAAGTTCTTCCCTGCGGTCGCCGCGGGCGGCATTCCGGCCCTGAAGGCCCTCGCGGCCCCGTTCGCGGGGTGCCGCTTCTGCCCCACGGGCGGGATCACCGAAGCGACGGCGCCGGACTGGCTGGCGCTGGAGGCGGTGCTGTGCGTCGGCGGAAGCTGGGTCGCCGCTGGACTTTGAAGCCATCCGACCGCACATGCGTTGATGTGTGCAGTGCAAACTCCGGAGCCGAACCCCTGAACGACATCGCAAAACTGACGCAAGCCTATCGCTTCGCCGCCGACCGGCACGTGGGCCAGCGGCGCAAGGGCGAGGCCGCCGAGCCCTACGTGAACCATCTGGCGGAAGTCGCCGATCTGGTCGCCCGCGCCACCGGCGGAGTGGACGTCGAACTCGTCATGGCCGCGGTGTTGCACGACACCGTGGAGGACACCGACACCACCTTCGAGGAAATCGCGGCCCGCTTCGGCGACAGGGTGGCCGGGCTCGTGGCGGAGGTGACCGACGACAAGACCCTGCCGTCCGCCGAGCGCAAGCGCCTGCAGGTCGAACACGCGGCTCATGCCTCGCACGGCGCCAAGGTGATCAAGCTGGCCGACAAGACTTCCAACCTGCGCGCCATGGCGGACAGTCCGCCGCGCAACTGGTCGGAAGCGCGCCGCGCCGAATATCTCGAATGGGGCCGGCGGGTGGTGGCCAACTGCCGCGGCGCCAATCCCTGGCTGGAAGCCAAGTTCGACGCCGCCGCCGCAGCCCTGGAAGCGCGGGTCGGCGTTCCGGCCTAGTCGACGGCTTCCGGCGCGAGGGCGTAGACGCGCGAGCAGTATTCGCAGGTCACGTGGATCCGGCCGTCCGGCTCGACCATCTCGGCGCGTTCCTCCGGCGGAAAGGCGCGCAGCATGCCGACGATCTTTTCCTGCGAGCAGCGGCAGAAGCCGGTGAGGGCCTTGGACGGGAAGACGCGCACGCCGTCCTCGTGGAAGAGCCGCCACAGCAGGGTCTCGCTGGGGAGGGTGGGGTCGATCAGCTCGTCTTCGCCCACCGTCTCGAAAAACGCCTGGGCGCGGTCCCAGGCTTCCTCGGTCGGACCGCGCGTCAGGTCCTCGGCGACGTTCTGGATCAGCAGGCCGCCCGCCCGCCAACGCGGCCCCTCGCCGGCGTCCGCCGTGCCGACCGCCAGGCGCACCCGCGTCGGCGTCTGCTCGGACTGGGCGAAATAGGTCTCGGCGCACAGGGCCAGGGTTTCGCCGTCGATCGGCGTGACGCCCTGGTAGCGGTCCATGTCGGGCCCTTGGTCCACCGTCATGATGAACACGCCCTCGCCGAGCAGGGTGCCGGCGCCCGGTCGCGCGAAGCCGCCGCTCGCCTCGGCGACACGCTCCGGATCGAAGCGGCAGTAGCCGCGAAGGGCGCCGGCGGTGTCGTAGTCGGCCACCACATAGGCGACTGGCCCGGTCCCCTGGGCCTGGACGATCAGGCGGCCCTCAAACTTCAGGCTCGCCCCCACCAGGGCGGCCAGGGCGCAGGCCTCGCCGAGCAGATTGGCTACGGCGTCGGGATAGGCGTGACGGGTGAGGACTTCATCCACGGCCGGTCCGAGGCGCACAACGCGGCCGCGGACAGGCTGGGATTCGATCTGGAAGGGAGCGACGAGGTCGTCGGCCAAAGAGCGGGGGGCGAGAGGCTGGGGCACGAGGCGGATATAGGCCCGCTATTCCCCCGCTTCTAGATCGCCCCGAAACACCAGGCCAGGATCGACTTCTGGGCGTGGATGCGGTTTTCGGCGGCCTCCCACACCAGCGACCTTGGTCCATCGAGCACCGCGTCGGTGACCTCCTCGCCGCGATGTGCGGGCAGACAGTGGAGGAACACCGCGTCCGGGCCGGCCAGGTCCATCAGCGCCTCGTCCACCCGATAGGACCCGAAAGCCTGCATCCTTGCATCGTAGTCGCTGTCCCCCATGGAGACCCAGGTGTCGGCCACCACGCAATCCGCGCCGGCGACGGCGGCGCGGGGATCGTCGGTGAGCATCACCCGTCCGCCCGCCTCGACGGCCTTGGCCAGGTCGTCGGGAGAGGGCCGATAGGCCTCCGGGCAGGCGATATTGAGCGCGAAGCCCAGCTTGCCGGCCACGTGCAGGTAGCTGGCGCAAACGTTGTTGCCGTCGCCTACCCAGGCGATGGTTTTGCCGGCCACCGGGCCGCGGCGGGCCTCCAGGGTCATCAGGTCGGCGAGGATCTGGCAGGGGTGGCTGCGCGGCGTCAGGCCGTTGATCACCGGCACGCTGGCGGCGCCCGCCAGGGCTTCCATGGTCTCATGGCGCTCCGCCCGCAGCATGATGGCGTCGACCATCGACGAGAGCACGCGGGCGGTGTCTTCGATGGTCTCGCCCCGGCCGAGCTGCAGATCGGCGCTCGTCGAGATCAGGCTCGCGCCGCCCAGTTGGCGCATCGCCGCGTCGAACGAGAACCGGGTGCGGGTGGAATTGCGCTCGAAGATCATCGCCAGGGTGCGCCCCGCCGCCGGGGCGTCGGCGTCGACCCGGCCCTTGGTCCAGCCGGCGCGCGCGGCCTTCCGGCGATGGGCGTCGCCCAGGAGGGCGAGGAGCGTGGCGGCGTCCAGCTTCCAGAGGTCGACGAAGTGGCGCGGCCCGCTCACGCCGCCGCTTTCCGCCGCGCCGCCTCGCAGGCCCGCTCCAGCTTCTCGATCGCCTCGCGGGCTTCCGCGGCGGTGAGCAGCAGGGACGGCAGCAGCCGCACGCAGTTGTCGCCGCCGCCGGCGATCAGCAGGTGCTCGTCGCGGGCCAGGGCCATGAAGGCGCGGTTGTTGGGGATCAGCCTGACGCCGAGCAGCAGGCCCTTGCCGCGGATCTCGGCGATGATGTCCGGATAGCGGTCCTGCAGGCCCTTGAGGGCCTGGGTGAAATAGCCGGAGATCTCGCGCACGTTGTCGAGCGTCTCGGGCCGGCAGATCTCGTTGAACGCCGCCAGCCCCACGGCCATGGCCAGCGGATTGCCGCCATAGGTCGAGCCGTGCGAGCCGACCGTCATCCCCTTGGCGGCGCGGGCGGTGGCCAGGCACGCGCCCACCGGAAAGCCGTCGCCCAGGGCCTTGGCCACGCACATGATATCGGGGGCGGCGTCCTCGGCCCACTCATAGGCGAACAGCTTGCCGGTGCGCCCCAGGCCGCACTGGATCTCGTCATAGATGAGCAGCACGCCGTGCTCGTCGCACAGGGCGCGCATCCGGTTGAGGTCGGCCTCGGACAGCGCCCGGGCGCCACCTTCGCCCTGCACCGGCTCGATGATCACCGCCGCGGTGGTGGGGCCCAGGGCCGCCGCCAAGGCGTCCATGTCGCCGAACGGCAGATGGACGTAGCCCGGCAGCGGGGGCCCGAAGCCCTCGACATAGGATGGGTTCCCGGCCGCGTAGACGGCGGCGTAGCTGCGCCCGTGGAACGCGCCCTCGAAGCCGATGATGTCGATGCGCTCGGGGTGGCCGTCGGCCCAGTGGAACTTGCGGGCGGTCTTCAGGGCGCATTCGATCGCCTCCGTGCCCGAATTGGTGAAGAACACCACGTCGGCGAAGGTCTCCTCGCAGAGGCGCGCGGCCAGGGCCTCCTGGCCCGGGATGCGGAAGATGTTGGAGACGTGCCAGAGCTTGTCGGCCTGGTCCTTCAGCGCGCCCAGCACCTTGGGGTGGCAATGGCCGAGGCCGGTTGTGGCGATGCCGGCCAGGCAGTCGAGATAGGCCTCGCCCTCGGCCGTATAGAGGCGCGCGCCCGCCCCGCGCTCGAAGGCCAGGGGCGCGCGGTTGTAGACCCCCAGGATGTGGTCTTCGGGAACGGTGGGCGAGCTTTGAAGCGACATCGTCGCGCCTCCCTCTTGAAAAGAAGAGCGCCCCGAGACGCCTGACACCTGGTGGCGGCGGCGCGCGGGGGCGGGAAGCGCGGCGTTCTCGCGCCCGCGCCCGGCGATGTCAACATTCGTTCGGTGAAGCCTCAGGTCTTCAGACGATAGCCTGTCGCGAACATCCACAGACACACGCCCGCCAGGGCCACGCTGAGCGCCGCGGTGGTCACGACACCGGTCACCAGCGAGCCGTCGCTCTGGCCGATGAAGCCGTAGCGGAACCCCGAGATGAGATAGAAGAACGGATTGTACCGCGAGGCGGTGCGGAAGGGCTCCGGCAGGCGGTCGACCACGTAGAAGGTGCCCGACAGGAACGTCATCGGCATGATGATGAAGTTGCCCACCGCCGCGATGTGGTCGAACTTGACCGACCAGATGGCGGCCATCAGCCCCAGAAGCCCCATGATCAGGGACGCGCCGACGCCGAAGTAGATCACCGCCCACAGGTGGGCGACCCACAGGTGGGCGAAGGGAAGGACCGCAAGGCCCGCCACCGCGCCCACGGCGACGCCACGGGTCGCGGCGCCCAGGGTGAAGCCGGCGACCTGCTCGGCGGGCGACAGCGGTGGGGTGATGAAATCGCCGATCAGGCCGTTCATCTTGGCCTGCAGCAAGCTGGACGAGGAATTCGAGAAGGCGTTGTTCAGGATCTGCATCATGATCAGGCCCGGCGCGACGAAGGTGGCGAAGGCGACCCCTTCCATCGGCGGCCTGGCGCCCTTCACCGCGACCACGAACACCAGCATGTAGAGCAGGGCCGTCACCACCGGCGCCATCAGCGTCTGGGTGCCCACCTTCCAGAAGCGGCGCACCTCGCGCACATAGAGCGTGCGCAGGCCCTCCCAGTTGGCCCCGTGATACTCCCGGGGCAGCGGGGGAGAGGCCAGGGTTTCCGGCATGTCCTTCATCGGTCCCCTTTGCGCCCTGCGCCCGGCTCGCGCAAGCGGTCCAGCCGACCACAACATTTAGTTCCCTGTGGATGGATCGCATGGCGCCTATTGTGTCTCGTTAAGAGTTCCTTACGATATCTTGTGGCTGGCGGCTTTGCTGCGGCCGGCCGGACACTATATCTAGGGCCTTCTCGATTCCGGGAGGGACCGGCGATGTCGACATCGAGCGGAGGGTTCCCTGGCATGGGCTGGACAGACGAGCGCGTGGAAATGCTGAAGAAGCTATGGCTCGACGGCCTGTCCGCCAGCCAGATCGCCAAGCAACTCTGCGGCGTCACCCGCAACGCCGTGATCGGCAAGGTTCATCGGCTGGGCCTGTCGGGCCGGGCTGCGCCCTCCCAGCCGGCAAGACCGGCCTTCAAGGCGCCCCGTCCGGCTCGGCCGGCGGCGACCACCGTCCCCGTGGCCCGGCGCGCCGTCCCGCCTCAGGGGCGAGAGGCGGCGTCCCCGGCGACCCGCGCCCCCTCGCCACCCTTGGCGCCGCAACCCGAGGAGCGTGGCGTCGCCACGGTGCTCACCCTGGGCGCCCACATGTGCAAGTGGCCGATCGGCGACCCGGCCACAGACGACTTCACCTTCTGCGGGCGGCGCTCGGCCGACGAAGGGCCCTACTGCGTTGAACACGCCCGCGTCGCCTACCAGCCGCAGCAGAGCAAGAAGAAATCCTCAGCAGGCGAGCTGGCGCGGTCGCTTCGGCGATACGTCTAGAACGCCCCTCCCGGAGAGGGGTCCCGCGAAGCTGGGAAGGTGAGGGGTCAGAACCTTCCGACGTCAGAACCCCTCATCTTCCCACGCCTGCGGCGCGGGCGATGGCTCTTCTCCCTCCGGGAGGAGAGCCGCCCTCCTCATCGTGGGACGGGATAGCTATCTTGACCCCATGACCGACCTCTCCCCCGCCCTTTCCCCAGGCGCCAACGCCGAGCCCTACAGCGTCTCGGAACTGGCGTTCGCCCTGAAGCGGACGATCGAGGACGCCTATGGTTTCGTTCGCCTGCGCGGGGAACTGTCGAAGGTCACCTTCCACGGCAACGGCCACGTCTACCTCGACCTGAAGGACGACCGGGCCTGTATCTCGGGGGTGATCTGGAAGACCTCCGTACGCGGCCTGGCGATCCGGCCGCAGACGGGCTTGGAAGTGATCGTCACGGGCAAGGTCACCACCTATCCCGGCCGCTCGCAGTACCAGATCATCATCGAAACCCTGGAGCCGGCCGGTGTCGGGGCGCTCCTGGCCCAGCTCGAGCGCCTCAAGGCCAAGCTGGCCGCCGAGGGGCTTTTCGACGCGTCGCGCAAGCGGCCCCTGCCGAGCTTGCCGGCGGTCATCGGTGTGGTCACCAGTCCGACCGGGGCGGTGATCCGCGATATTCTGCATCGGATCGCCGACCGCTGGCCCTGCCGCGTGGTGGTATGGCCGGTGGTGGTGCAGGGCGACCAGGCCGCCGCCCAGGTGCGCGCCGCGGTCGAGGGCTTCGCCGCCCTCCCGCCGGGCGGCGCCGTCCCCCGTCCGGACCTGATCATCGTCGCCCGGGGCGGCGGGTCGGTGGAAGACCTCTGGCCCTTCAACGACGAGGCCCTCGCACGGGCCGTGGCCGCCTGCCCCATCCCCCTGGTCTCGGCCATCGGGCACGAGACCGACACTACCCTGATCGACTTCGTATCCGACCGCCGTGCGCCCACGCCCACCGCGGCGGCCGAGCTGGTGACGCCGGTGTTCGCAGACCTGGCCGCCACGCTGGCCGACTACGGGCGGCGGATGATCCGCTGCGGTTCGCGGATGATGGACCTCGGCCGCGCCCGCCTCGCCGCCGCCGCCGGGCGACTGCCGAGGCTGCAGGATCTGCTGTCGCTCGCCACGCAACGCCTGGACCTGGCCTCGGGGCGGCTGGGGGCCGCCCTCACCGCCAATGTCGCCGCCCACCGCCACGACCTCGCCACCAAGAGCGCAGCCCTGCGGCCTCGCTTGCTCAAAGGAGCCATCGAGGTGAAATCGGAAACCCTTCACGCCCTTTCCCGGCGCCTGGAGCCGCTGGTCCGGCGAAGCCTCGCCCAGGCCGGCGACCGCGTGGCGAACCTGGAGAAGCTGCGCCTGTCCCTCGATCCCGATCGCCCGCTCAGCCGCGGCTTCGCCCGGGTGGAGCGGCAGGATGGCCGTCTCGTCCGTTCGGCCGGCGCCGTGAAAAGCGGCGAGGGGGTGAAGCTCGTCTTCCACGACGGAGATCGGGCCGCGGTGATCGATGGCGCGCCGCCGCCGCCGACGCCCCAGCGCAAGGCGCCGCCGTCGCCCCCGCCCCAACAAGGCCGTCTGTTTTGAGCGACCGTTTCGCGCTATGGGCCAGGAGATGAACGCTTACGACAAGGACCTGGGCGGCGGCGACCTCGCGGTGGTGCGCTACGGCGATGGCGAGATGACCGTGCTCAAGCCCGGCCGCTATGTGCTCTGCGCGGTCTCCGGACGCAGGATCGCCCTGGACGACCTCAGGTACTGGAATCCCGTCCTTCAGGAGGCCTACGCCGGCCCGGCCGAGGCCTTGGCCCGCTGGAAGCAGCTCAACTCGGGGTAGCGTAGTCCTCGCGCGGCCAGCGCTTGTGCATCCACCACCACTCGCCGGGGCGCTCGCGCACGCGCGCTTCGATGAAGGCGTTGATCGCCGCCACGCCGGCGGCGATGTCGGCGGTGCGGTCGCCGGTGTCCGGGACCTCGATCGGCTCATGGGCGATGACACGGAACCGCACGCCGTCGACGCGCTGAATCGACATGGGCTGGATCGCCGTGCCGAAGCGCAGGGCCAGCCGCGCCGCGGCGGGGTTGGTCATCACCGGTCGGCCGAAAAAGGGTGCGGCGACGCCGCCGTCGTAACGCTGGTCGTTCATCATGGCGATGGACCGCCCGGCCTTCAGGCCATCCAGCAACTCGCGCGCGCCCTCGGCGCCCTTGGGCGCGAACATGCGCACGCCATAGCGGAAGCGGCTCTTCTTGATGCGCGCGTCAACGTACGGATTGTTGGCGGCGCGGTAGGTGATCTCACAGGGAATGCCGGCGTCGACGATGGCCGCCGCCATGACCTCCATGTTCGAGAGGTGCCCCGAGACGAACACCATGGGCCGGCCGCTAGCGGCGATCGACTTCAGGCGTTCGGCGCCCGTCATGTCCACCCGCCCGCTGGCGGGCGTCAAGCGGTCCAGCACCGGAAACTCGGCGATGTAGCGTCCGAAGTTCTGCCACTGGGAGGCGACGATGGCGGCGACCTGCGCCTCGGCCATATCCGGATAGGCCAGCCGAAGATTGCGCCGCGCCGTGCGGTGGGCGCTCGTGAGCGGACCCAGCACCCGGAAGAGGCCGCCGAAGAAAGCCGACCAGGCCTCGATCGGGGCCGCTCGCGCCAGCGCCGTGAACAGATCGAATCCCAGCGCCTCCAGCCGCCATAGCACCTCCTGGATCAGCGGCGAGCGGGACTTGGCCATCGGCCCATTAGGCCCGCGGCCGCGCCGGGCGCAACGGCGGCGCCTTGGCGAGCGGGACGACGATGGGCTAAGCCGGCGCCATGGCGCGCGCCCCCGATCTCGAAAGCCTCGACACCCTTCTCGTCGAACTCAATCGCGCCTCGGCGGCGGCGATCCTGCCGCTGTTCCGCGCCGAGCACGGACTGGAGGACAAGGGTCGCCCAGGGTTCTTCGATCCGGTCACCGAAGCCGATCGCGGCGCCGAGGCGGCGATCCGCGGAATCATCGCGGAGCGCCATCCAGACCACGGGGTCATCGGCGAAGAGTATGGCGAGGATCGCCCGGGCGCCGACTTCGTCTGGGTGATCGATCCCATCGACGGCACCCGCGCCTTCATCGCCGGGCTGCCGGTCTGGACCACCCTGATCGGCCTGCGCTTCCAGGGCGCGCCGGTGCTGGGCTCCATCGGCCAGCCGTACCTCGACGAGCTGTTCATCGGCCACGCCGGCGGCTCTCGCCTGGTGAGCCGCGGGTCCAGCCGTCGCCTGGCGACGCGCAAAGGGGCGCCGCTCAACCGCGCGATCATCGCCACCACCGACCCGGAGGCCTGCTTCACGCCGGAGGAGCTGCAGGCCTGGCGCGGCCTGCGCGCCGCGGCGCGCCTGGCGCGGCTCGGCTGCGACGCCTACGCCTACGCCATGGTCGCCGTCGGGGCCCTGGATCTCGTCGTCGAGGCCGGCCTGAAGGCCTGGGACATCGAAGCCGCCATTCCTGTCCTGGCCGGCGCCGGCGGTCTCGTCACCGACTGGAGCGGCCAAACGGTCGGGCGGCGGGGCGGACAGGTCGCTTTGGCCGGCGACCAGGCGTTGCTCGAGGAGGCGCTATACCTGCTGGCGGCTGCGGCTTCGAAGAGCCTCTGATGACTCCCACAGCGGATCGCCCCCGGCCGCGGTCATCGTCGCTGGCGCGGGGGCCGGCGCCGGCGCCGCGCGGGGGGTGATGAGACGGCCGAGCCGCGGCGTCAGCCACCGCTCGAAATCGTCGACGAATTCATAGACCACCGGAATCAGGACCAGGGAGAGCGCGGTCGAGGTGATCAGCCCGCCGATCACGGCCACGGCCATGGGCTGGCGAAACTCGGAGCCGGTGCCGAGGCTGAGCGCGGTGGGAAACATGCCGGCCGTCATGGCGAAGCTGGTCATGACGATCGGCCTGGCGCGTTCCCGGCAGGCCTCCAGCAGGGCGGCGCGTTGGGTGGCGCCGGCGCGTTCGCGCTCGATGGCGTATTCCACCAGCAGGATGGAATTCTTGGCCGCCA
>Ga0182024_10020250_pt1 | contig 12172 bp, 6 predicted proteins | sample P32metaG_FD_120480 | JGI IMG/M metagenome (GOLD analysis project Ga0182024, IMG submission 120480) | Permafrost microbial communities from Stordalen Mire, Sweden - P3-2 metaG (Illumina Assembly) | ecosystem: Environmental > Terrestrial > Soil > Wetlands > Permafrost | place: Sweden: Stordalen...
CGTGCGGTCGCGTTTATCCTTATCTCGAATCCCCGCCGCGATCACCGAAACATCCGCCTGCGCTTGCGTCATGCTAACGCCTGGCTTCAGACGGGCCATCAGGTTGTAATTCTCGTCGAACCGCCGGCCCAGGACTTTGGCGTCCAGGGGCAACGGAAGAAAAATATCCATGCGGCGGGTGCTGGATACGGTGGGCATAATTTCGTCGTTCAACAGAAAATCGCGCGGCAGCACGCCCGCGATCGTGAACTGATTCTTGTCCGTGCCGCCGCCGATTCCGTCCACGCCGTTCAGAGCGATGCTGCGTCCGATCACCCCGGGGTCGGAATTGAACAGCCGCTGCCAAATGGAATAACTCAGAATCGCCACGGGAGCCTTGCCCGGTGTATCGTCTTCCGGCAGCAGCAGGCGCCCGTAAAGAGGTTTGGCGCCCAGCAGATGAAACAGGCTGGAGGACGTACGCAGCAGTTCCACGTTCTCCGGCCGATCCGGCCCGATCAGCGTCGCGCCGCCGCCCTGCGAAATCGACATCTCTTCAAACGACCGATTCTGCGTCAGGACGTCGTTAAACTCGCCCGGCGAAGGCCAATCCTGCATGATGTTGATCCCCGGCGAGCGCAGCCACAGGATCGCGAGGCGGTCGGGGTCGGGGTAGGGAAGCGGCCGCAGCAGGAGCGCGTTTACGACGCTGAAAATCGCCGAATTGGCGCCGATCCCGATGGCCAGAGAAAGAATCGCCACCAGCGCGAAGAGGGGTGCGCGGCGGAATCCTCGAAGGGCGTAGCGAATGTCTGCCAGCATGGAAGGTTAGACGGTGAAAATCGAATTTGGTTCAGCTAAAATCACTGGAAAGTCTGTGTTGATGATTTGTTCCGGGTGGCGCGAGCTTTAGCTTGCAGCGACGGCTTCAGCCGGCGTCTTGATTTTCATGCGCCCTGACATCGGCTGAAGCCGATGCTGCAAGCTAAAGCTCGCGCCACAAGCTTCTCCACGTTAAGGATGATATTCCCTCTCGATGTGCCCTTTCAGTTGGTCGCGGTAGAAATAGACGTCGCGTAAAGCTCCGGTGGCATAACGCGTGGCCTCATCGTTGAAGTGTTTCGAGGATGGATGGCCGCTTTCTCCGCCGGCGGTTACGGCCTTCGCGCGCACGCGGTCTCCGAATTCGACCACGGCGACGAAGCTGTTGCCGCTGGTGCCGTACCATTTTTTCGTCCCCGGATAGGCGCGCGCTCCGAAGGATGCGAGGGAGCCGTATTGGGCGGAGGTGAATTCGACGGGAATGCTGGGAGCGGCGTCGTTAAAGGTCTGGACGATGTCGCCGGTCAGGCGCTGGAATCGATTGATGTCGCCCCAGGGTGTCTTCCAACTGCCGAAATCCGCGGTGAGTTTGTCGGAGGCGGCGGCGAGCGAGTCCAATAATTGCTGCGGAGTTGCATCTTCCGGCGCTCCGCCTCCTCCACGTCTGCCGCCCGCGCGGCGCCGGATATCTTCGCCCCAGAAGATCGCGAGCGAAGTAGGTACGGAATCGACAGCCCAGCGGAGATCCCATTTGCGCAGCAGCGCGATCTGTTCGGCTGTTTTCGACTTTAGAGGATTGCTGTCCGGAGTCTGATCCCACGCCTTGATCAGCGCCGGCATCGGCTTTTCGAACCAGGTGAGATAACTGTCGAAGGCGGCGGCGATCAGCGAATCGAGCGTGAAATCTTTCTTGTTTTCGAGCACGCGGATGGCGTGCAGGCCGCGCGCGGACTCGCCGCCGTTCTCGACGTACTTGGGATAATCTTCCCTCTTCGGACTGCTCGGCCCGGCGGCCGACCACGGCCAGTTGTTGGTGTTATAAAGCCAGCCGGACTGGGGATTCAGAAGGTGCGGCGTCTCATCGACTGTTAGAAGTCCCTTCCATTCCGTGGCGGGAGTGGTGCCATCGACAGGCTTGGTCCAATCGTAAGCGGTATCGCGGCGGGGAATAAAATTGCCGTGGAAATAAGCGATGTCGCCCTCGGCATCGGCAAAGATGGTGTTGTTCGAGGAGTTCGCCTTCAGCTCCATCGTCTCGCGGTACGATTTATAGTCCTTCTGCTTGGTGCGCGTGTAGGATTGCTCCAGCGCCTTGATGGGTTCCTGCATCAGGCGAATGCTCACCCACTTGCCGTTCAGCTCCCTGACGACCGGTCCATGATGGGTGCGAAAGACGGTGAATAGTTTCTCTTCCATGCCCCGGTCGGTCTTGTACTTCACGGTAATCTGGTCGGCGATGAACGGCTTCTCCTCGTTGTCGTATTTGTAGAAAAAACGATTTCCCTGCTGAGTGATCGTTTCGAGATACTCATCGACCGCGTCGACTCCGCTCGAAGTATGCATCCAACCGGTGCGGGCGTTGAAGCCCTGATAGATGAAGAACTGACCCCAGGTCACCGCGCCGTAGGCATTCAACCCTTCCTCGCTCACCATCTGAAGCTCTGAGCGGAAGAAAAACGAGGTGTGGGGATTGATCAGCAGCAGCGCGTGATGCGCGGCGGTGTTCGAAGGCGCTATGGCGATGCCGTTGGAACCGGAGGGCTCGGCGTCCTGCTCCTCGCGTGGCTCATCGCCTACTGGAGCTTTGCCGTAAAACGCCTGCAATTGGTTGAGATTGATTTTCTCGATGTCGCCGCCGATGCTTCCTTCCGTGAAGCTGAGCGCCATCCAGGGCTCGAATCTTTTTATAACGCGCGGTTTCACGTCGGGATGTTTCGCGAGGTAATAATTCAAGCCGTCGGCGAATGCGTTCATCAGGGCCTGCAGCCATGCGGGGCTCGCGGCGTATTGGGTCTTTAACACGGCGGGGTCGATGAAAATCTTCATGCGCAGGTCCTGATAAATTTTCGACTCGCCGTCGGTTTCCGCCAGGCGGCCCATCGCATTGATGTAGTTGGTCTCGACCCGATTGAAATCGTCTTCGGCCTGCGCGTAGATCATGCCGAACACGGCGTCGGCGTCGGTCTTGCCGTAGACGTGCGCGATGCCCCAGTCGTCGCGGACGATGGTGACGTTCTTGGCTTCTTTCTCCCATCGTGCTGCGTCTGCAGTCTGGAAAGCGAAACTGCAGGATGCGAACGCGAAGATCAGAATGAATTGGTTCTTCATGGATTACTCTGGTCCAGTTTAGGACAAAAAGGGGTGGACGGCATTTTGATACATTTATGGGTCATGAAGCTTCCTTTGTTCGTTCTCGCTGCGATTCTGTGCAAGGGCCAGTGCGACCTCAAGGACTACAGGCGAATCGATGGTGTGAGCGTGGAAGCTCGCGGGGGCGCGCTTGAAGTTCTGTGGTCCGGCGAACGCGGCGACCAATTGAGGGCCGGGTTCGTCATTCGCAACGGCCAGCCGCTCGTGAGCGATCTGGAAGCTCGCAAGAACGGCGGGAAGTGGGCGACTCTAGGCCGCGATCTTACGCCGGAATTCGAAGTCACCAGCGGAAAGCGCCGGCTGTCGGAGCAGCAGATGGCGCCGCTGCGGGACTTGGGGATCGCGCTCACACCGGAAGTAGTCGAACGCGAGAAATGGTTCGCATTCTGGGATGCGCCCCTGATGATTCCTGGAGCGCCCAATACGAATCTCGACCTGCCGCGCAAGCCTGAGGAGGTGCGGCATGCCTCCGCGAGATTCAAGGCGGGAGGATGCAGCGTGAAGTCCGATGGGGCGCGCGTTGAGGTCACGTTCCCGGGCCTTAGCATGGGAATTTTTTCGGGCGATTTGCAGTTCACCATGTATCGCGGATCGAACCTGCTGCGCGTGGAGGCGATCGCGAAGACCGACGAGCAGTCGGTCGCGTATAAATATTCGGCGGGATTAAAAGGCCTGGCGATTCACGAGGACACGCGTTTGGTGTGGCGCGACGTGGCCCGGGCGTGGCAGGAATATGGATTCGGCGGCGCGGTGAATACCGATCAGGTGGCCGTGAAGGCCCGGAACCGCTTGGCGATTGTCGAAACCGGCGGAGGCTCGCTCGCATTCCTGCCTCCTTCCCACAAATTTTTCTTCGCGCGTGAGATTGAGACCAATCTTGGATTCGTTTACTACCGCAAGGATAGTGAGGAATCTTTTGCCGTTGGAGTGCGGCAGGCGGATCGGGAGGAGCCTTATCGTCCTTATGGCGTTTCCGACGCGGAGTGGGATAAGACCGCGCATGAGGCTCGCCATGACATCAATAATTTCGCGCTCTACAATGCGCCTCCGGGAACCTGGCAGCGCATGCCGGCATATTTTTACCTGAGTCCGGAGGGCGGCCGCGAGACGGCGGACGCGATTCTTGCTTACACTCACGATGATCGATACAAGGAAATGCCGGGCTTTAAAGTGCTGGTGAGTCATTTCCACTTTCACTTCAACGAGCAACTCACCGATGCCGGTTCCATGGATGTTCAGCCGAGTTGGCTGGAAGTATTTCGAGGTCTGGGAATCAACGTCGCGATTCTCGCGGATTTTCACAGCGACTCGCACCCTAACGATCCTGGTCCGCTCCGATTCAAAGAGCAGCAGGTGTACTTCGAAGGGTGCAAGCGTTTTTCGGATCGTAATTTTCTGCTGATTCCAGGCGAGGAGCCGGACGCCACGCTGGGCGGCCACTACATCACGTTTCTGCCGCATCCTGTCTATTGGTCGCACGTGCGCCAGCCGGGGCAGGCTTTCGTCGGCGATGAAGCGCCGTACGGGAAGGTCTATCATGTCGGCTCGCCCACGGAAGAATTGGACATGCTGCGGCGCGAACAGGGGCTGATGTGGCAGGCGCATCCGCGCACAAAAGGTTCCGCGGCATATCCGGACGCGGTACGCGATAAGGCGCACTTCCTGAGCGATCGATTCCTGGGAGGGTCCTATCAATCGTTGCCGGTCGACCAGTCGCAGCAGAGGATCTGCGAGGTGCGATGCCTGGGATTGCTCGACGAGATGAATAATTGGGGCGCGGGTCCGAAGTACATGATCGCGGAGGGCGACACGTACATGAAATATCCCGACGACGAAACGTTCCCGCAGTTGATCGTGAACTACGTGAAGCTGGATCGCGTGCCGAAGTTCACGGAAGATTGGGGTTCGATCGCGAAGGCGATGCGGGCCGGCGACTATTATGTGTCGAGCGGCGAGGTCTTGCTGCGGACCTGGGGCATTGAGGGCGGAGCTTACACCGCCGAGGTGGAATGGACCTTTCCTCTGGAGTTCGTCGAGCTGGTGTGGGGCGACGGAAAGACGACAGGGCGCGAGATCGTGAGGGCGACGGAGCTGGGTGCGATGGGGAGCCATCGCTTCCAGATTCCTTTTGATGCCACGGGAAAGAAATGGGTTCGTTTCGCCGCGTGGGATTCGGCGGGCAATGGAGCGTTCACGCAGCCGGCGGTGTTACGTAACTAGCGGCATGTCGCGGCGTTGACGTGCGGGGTCGCAGCCCCTGGCGCGCGATTTCCGTTTCTTGGCCCCTGGGACGCGTTTAAACGCATTTTCTAAAATTTCAGCTAGATTGGGTCGGCCGAGGCTCGTCCGACGCGCCAGTTTTGGCGAGGGTGAAACACAAAAACTGATTCCACGCGAGTTAGCGGAAAACTTTTCACGCGGGCCATGGCGCTAAACGCTGATGAAGACGCCGGCGCTTTCTCCGCGACAGGCCACTGGCTTTTCTCGTTTGCCCGTACGCGGATTAATTTGCGCCTTCGGGCACTCCGCGCGGATCCGGCTTCAACGCGACTGGTTGCGTATAGGTCTGGCCGTCGACCACTAGCCGCACCGTGTACTGGCCGGGCGCGAGCCCTCCTCCGCCGCGTCCGCCTCGCCCTCCGCGTGCGGCCCCAGGGACTGCGATCTCGCCGGTGCAGGCATCCTTCACCGGCGCTACTGCGGCGCCGCGTCCGCCGAAGCCTCCTCCGCGTCCTGCCGACGCTCCAAGCGCGACTCGATGCATGCCCGCGGAGGCCGAAGGAGGCTGCGCGGGCTGCTCCCAGATGGCCTGAACGTTGATCGCCTCGGTATCGACAGGACGCACCGGAGTGTCGCTCGCTGCGCACGCCTTCACCGTTCCCGATCCGTCGACCAGTTCGATCTTCACCGGTTGAGACGCCGCGTTCTTCAGCCAATAATAGGCCAACACGCCCGCCGGCGGATTCAGGTGTTGCGGCTCCTCATGCGGCAGAGGCGTACCGTTCATGCCTCCGCCGCGGATCGCGTAGCTCTCGCCCGGCGTGAATAAATACGCGCTCGCCGATGCAATCTGAGCTCCCTTCGCGGCGATCTCGCGCAGCGCGGTCATTTGATCCATCACCCAGAAGCCGCGGCCGTGCGTGGCGATATCGAGGTCATCGCCATGCACGACGATATCGCGGATGGACGTAACCGGCATGTTGTTCTGCAATGGCTGCCATTGCGCGCCGTCGTTAAAGGAAACGTAGACGCGCAGCTCCGTGGCCGCGTAGAGCAGGCCTTTGGCTTTCGGATCTTCCTTAACTGAGTTGACGAAAGCGCCTTCCGGAATGCCGGCGACCGCGTTCTGCCAGGTCTTGCCTCCGTCGTGCGTGCGATAAATATACGGTTTGTTGTCGGCGATGCGATGGCGGTCGACCGACGCGTATGCCGTCTCCGCATCGAAATGGCTGGCTTCGATTTGCGAAACCTTGCTCCACGGAGTCATCGCCGGAGGCGTCACATTCTGCCAGGTCTTGGCGTCGTCGCGAGTGACGTGAATCAAACCGTCGTCCGTGCCGACCCAGATCGTGCCGGCCTGAAGCGGCGAGGGTCCGATGGTATACACCACGCCGAAACGCGCAGTCATCTGCTGGTCGATATCTTTGGCAGTCGCCGGATCGAGCGTTGCCGGAACGGGAGGATTCAGCCGCGTGAGATCGGGACTGATTTTTTCCCACGTCTTGCCGTGGTCGCGCGAGCGCATCACGAATTGATTGGAATAGTACAGAGTTTCATCCGCCGACGAGAAGGCCAGGGGCAGAGTCCACGTCTTGCGGTTCAAATCGTCCGGATCTTCCGGCGGTAGCGCTCCGCTGCCCGGCAGCGCGATATTCAGATTCTGATCGCAACGTCCGACGGTCGAGCCGGTGTGCCCGTACAGAATATTTCCGTCCTTCGGATCGGGCAGGACGGTGTTGCTCTCGCCGGCCAGGCAGGTGGGCTCCCAGTTGCGGAAGGAAAGCACGCCTTCACGCGACCACGTGCTGACGCCGACTCCGCCCGAATCCTGTTGCGCTCCGTAGAGCCAGTAGGGGAAACGATTGTCGGCCGCGACGTGATAAATCTCCGCCGTCGGCTGGTTGTACCAGGTGCTCCAGCTGCGGCCGCCGTCCACGCTGACGACGGTTCCCTGATCGCTTGAAAGAACCATGCGATTGCCGTCTTTCGGATTGATCCAGATCTGGTGATAGTCGTCGCCGCCCGGCGCGCCTTTGATGGGAACGAAAGTCTTGCCGCCATCGGTGGTCATATAGGTCGCTGTATTGATCACGTAGGCTCGATCTGGATTCGTGGGATCGACGTTCACCGATCCGAAGTACCAGCCCCGGCCCCACAAGCGATTTTCGGAGTTGACCGGTTTCCAGTTCGCGCCCGCATCGTCGGAAATATAAACTCCACCACCGGTGCTGCGTCCTCCGGCGCGACCACCGCCTCCACCACCACCGCCGCGCATCGGCGCGACACTCGCTCCGAGGTCGTCAACCACGGCCCACAGTCGGTTCGGATTGCTTGGCGAAACGGCGATGCCGATCTTTCCCACAAAGTTGTCGTTAGGCAGTCCGCCCGTCAGTTGCGACCAGGAATCGCCGCCGTCGGAGGATTTATAGAGTCCGCCTCCGGGCATATTCGATGGTGCGTAAACCGACCATGGCGGCCGGCGCGCGCCCCACAGCGATGCGTAGAGCACTCGCGGATTTTTGGGATCGATGGCCACCTCGATTGCGCCGACATTATTCGGATCGTTTGCCTTGAATAAAATTTTCTTCCACGTCGTGCCGCCGTCGGTAGTGCGATAGAGACCGCGCTCCGGGTTCGGAGCATAAACATTACCCAGCGCAGCCACATAAATGCGGTTCGGATTGGCCGGGTCGATGACAACGCGTCCAATCTGGCGCGTGGCTTCGAGGCCGATGTGCGCCCAGGTCTTGCCGCCATCGGTGGATTTGAACATCCCGATGCCGTAGGAATGCTGACTGCGGATATCGGGCTCGCCGGTGCCGACGTAAATAATGTTGGGATTCGAAGGAGCCACGGCGATCGCGCCAATCGAGCCGATGGGGATGCCTTCATCGGAGATCGGGACCCAGGTGCGGCCGGAGTTTTCCGTCTTCCACACGCCTCCTCCAACGGAGCCGAAATAAAACGTATCCGGCTGGTCGGCATGACCGGCGACCCCGTAGGAGCGGCCTCCGCGCATTGGTCCGACGTCGCGCCACACCAATCCGGACAGGAGGCTCGAAGCGTATTGACCCTGCTGCGCAAAGATCGCGACTCCCAAAAGGGCAATCGAGATTGCGGTGGAGTAAACAAGCCGCCGGCGTGGAATGATCATAGGAATCATTAAATACTACCACCGGCCGTTGATGAGAAGTTACCCGCGGCGCGCCGCCGGCATGTCCTGCCAGAACTTGCGAATCTCGGCTCGGGGATCGTTTTCGACGCGCGTCTCCCGGTCGAAAATCATGGTCGCGCGCTTCGCTTCATCATAAGCGGGCCAGTGCGGAGTTTTCGAATTATTCGGATCGCCCGTTTTCGCGAGCGACACCCACGCGGAAGCGAAGGTTGCCCATAAAGCTTTTTCCTGAGGCGACCCGGTTCCTCCCACGCCGTCGCGGTAATTGTAGAACGAAGCCGAAACGTCGGTTCCGTGCACGGCTCCGAATTTCCCGCCGAATCCGGGGCTCGGATACTCCCATAGGTACATATAGCCGGGCGCTTTGCCCAACGCGGATTTGCGCTCCGCCTGCAAGATTGCATTGCGCCGGCCGCCCGCGTCCGTTCCGATCTGCGCCTGAATCAGGTAGGGCGATTTGTTCGTATAGCGGTTGCGGTAAATCGCCAGCATCGGCTCGGTCTTTTCGCCGTAACGCTCGTTCATCATTTTATGCAGGCCATCTTCGGTCAGATCGAAATTGGTCAGCGCGAGCGCGGCGTCTTCGAGTGTAGTGGAGATGATCACCGGCACGCCGGCCGATTCGGGTGGCGCGGCAGGATCGAAAGGATGATGCGGAAGCACCGTGCCGTCGACCACCGGCGTGAATGACGCTGTCCCGCCGAGCGCCGTCTGCGCTTCCAAAATTTGCTGCCATGAAACCTTCTGAAGATCCGCGATGTTTCCTTTGGCGATCCCTAATTTCGCCAGCAGAGCCTCCGCGGACCGAGTGCCGGTTTCGGGCGTCGCCGAACGGATGGTCGACCCGCTCTGCACACCCGCGCTGTGAAATAATCCCTTCGCCGAAGGCATCGCCAGCATGGTGGAGGTCTTCGCGCCGCCGCCGGATTGGCCGAAAATCATCACCTTTGCCGGATCTCCGCCGAACTTTTCGATGTTGTCGCGCACCCATTCGAGCGACGCGACCAGGTCCATCATTCCGACCACACCCGCGTGCGCGAACTCCGGAGGCGCACCCAGGTCGGCCAGGTGGAGATAACCGAAACTCGCCAGGCGGTGATTCACCGTCACCACTACTACGTCTCCAAATTTGGCAAGCTGCGCGCCATCGTAACCCGCGCCATTGCCGGATCCGGTTGCGAATCCGCCTCCGTGAAAGGAGACCATCACCGCGCGTTTTTGGCCGTCGTTGACGCCCGGGGTCCAGACGTTCAGAGACAGGCAGTCTTCGCCCATGCCTCCGACGTGCAGATCCCACTGGATCATCATTCCGTAATCGCTGTTCAAGTTCGCGAGCGTTTGCGGGCATATCTGGCCGTGCCCGAAACACTCGCGCACACCGGTCCACGAAGCCGGTTTTTGCGGCGGAAGGTAACGATTCCTCCCACCCGTCGGCGCACCGTAAGGAACGCCCTTGAACTCCTTGATTCCGGTGTTGCCGATGCCTTGCACTTTTCCGGACGTTGTTTCCACGGTCCAGAAAAGTTGCTCTCGTTGCGCCTGCGCGAACGACCTGCCCGCCACAGCGCACCCTGCGCCGAGCGCGGCAAGAAAGGAACGTCGATGCGTCATGGAACCGCCTCCTTAACTTGGACCGCAGTATATCGCAAAACCAGATGGCGATTCACTCCGATGAGGTGTCTTTAAAACACGCGCTGTTCCAGTTCAGCTATCACTAGAACATGGAGCAAATTGCGGTTCTCGTTGTCCTGCTTATTGCGATTTTCACTTTTCTGGCGTCCGGGACAAAGCGACTTCTGGGAACCGTTTTACATCGCACTCCCGTTTTGATTTTTGCGGCGCCGCCTCTCTTCACCGCCTTATTCAGCGCTGCGGCCGTGCTCGCCCGAGCCTGGAGCCTGCCGCTCGCGCTCATGGTGCTGGCCTATACTGCTGCGCCGGTTCTTTGCGCGTATGCGCAGGGCCCCGGTCCCGTCGAGCGACCCTCGCTCGTCGACTTCGTCACGATCCTGCTCCTGTGGCTCCCCCTTGAATTCGCCGCCGGCGCGAGCCTTGTCCCGCGACCTGCGCAGGGCTTTCTTCATAGCGTCGCGTACGGCATCGCGATCCTCCTGGCACTCGTGCTTTTCATCGGATTCCGGTCGGTCGCCGGTCTCAAATTCAATCTTCCGCGTCACGCGCGGGATTATTGGCTGCCTCTGGCCGCGTTCGCTGTCACCGCTCCAGTGCTCGCCATCGGCGGCGTGGCTATCGGATTCATTCCGCCGCTCCATGCTCCCACGCAATCCGCCGGCCGGATGATGTTCGCGTCACTCATCATTTTCGCCGGAACGGCGCTGCCCGAAGAGATCCTGTTTCGCTCGCTGATCCAGAATTTTCTCGAGCTGCGCTTCGGCGCATCCATACGCACACTTCTTATTGCCGCCTTTATCTTTGGCTGCGCGCACCTCGATAACGGACCCCAGCCTCTGCCCAACTGGCGCTACATGATTCTTGCCACCATCGCGGGCGTAGCCTACGGGATCGTGTTTCGCAAATCTTCGACCGTCCTCTCCTCCGCGCTTCTCCACATGTTGGTCGATTGGACCAAACACTTCTTTTTCTAAATGCGCAACCTCCTGGAACCTTTGCTGATGTTCGGCCTGATCATGACCTACATCTGGAAACTGCGCTCCATCCACCCTAATCTCTGGATCGTCATCCCCGCGCTGATGTTCCTGTCGCATCTGCTGCATCATGAAAGTCCCCGCGCGCTGGGCTTCCGGCTGCACGGACTGCCGAGCCTGCTCAAGAAGCTGGCGCCGACGCTGATTCTCATCGCTGCAGTGCTGCTCGCAATGGGCGCCTTGCTCCACACTCTGCGCCCGATCGGATTCCTCGGCGTACTCTTTGCGCTGGCTCCTTATTTGCCTTGGGGTCTGGTCCAGCAATACATATTGAACGGTTATTTCCTGAATCGCTTCGACGCCGCGCTTTCAAAGCGATCCTCCGCGCTTCTGGCAGCGTTGCTCTTTGCCGCCGCGCACGCCCCTAATCCGTTCCTGATGGCCGTCACCTTACCACTGGGCTGGATCGCGACTTTTGTTTACCGCCGAACCCGTAATTTGTACCTTCCCGGAATCGCGCACGCAATCATCGGACTCCTGCTTTTTCTGGTGGTCCCGGACACCGTCAGCCACCATTTACGAGTCGGGCCCGGATGGTTCCGTGCGAATTGAGCCCGCTACTCAAGCTGCTTATGAAACCGCAGCACGCTCAGCCACAGAATCGTCACGCCGAAAACCGCCAGGGCCACCATCTGGGGCCAAAGCGTGGTGATCCCCGTGCCCTGCAGAAAAATGCCGCGCACGATTTCCATGAAGTATCGCACCGGATCGATGTACGTGAGCGCCTGCATCGAAATGGGCATGTTTCGAATCGGAAACGTAAAGCCGCTCAACATGAAAAACGGTTGGAAGAACAGCCCGGTGGTCATCATCGCCTGTTGCTGCGTGCGTGAAATTGTGGAGATGAACAGGCCCGCCCCCAGGCTTGTCAACAGGAAAAGCAGCGTCGCCGCCACCAGCAATCCGAAGTTGCCCGCGAACGGAATATGAAACACCAGCA
>Ga0182024_10020251_pt1 | contig 12172 bp, 13 predicted proteins | sample P32metaG_FD_120480 | JGI IMG/M metagenome (GOLD analysis project Ga0182024, IMG submission 120480) | Permafrost microbial communities from Stordalen Mire, Sweden - P3-2 metaG (Illumina Assembly) | ecosystem: Environmental > Terrestrial > Soil > Wetlands > Permafrost | place: Sweden: Stordalen...
GAGGCCAGCGGCGGACGTCACCGCCAGTTACGGAAGTCCTGCGGGCAGCGCTGACGCGGCTGGCAACCAGGCAAATGGCGGCTGATCCGGCTGCAGATCCACGGAGTCTGACATGGGATTGATGGACAAGGTCCCTGACACGGCTCAATAGCGCTCTGACCTGCGGCTGAGACCGGAGGACGGCCCAGGATGGCCCGGACATCGGCCATGAGCCATAAACTTGCCCTGACCAGGGCAACATCAGCGGGCCCGGTGACATCCGCCGGGAGAGGCACCACCAGTGCGCTGGCAGCCGAGAGAGGCCTGCCCGTGGACTGGGACATCATGATCGATCACTACGAACTGGACTGCCTGAGCGCTGGGCAGACCGACCGCACCATCAGGACCCGCCTGTGCTCGGTCCGTTCGATGGCCCGCAAGCTGGCCACCCACGGGCCCGCCGAGGTCACCAAGAATGACATGGTCGCCTACTTCGCGACAGAGCTACGGCGCCGCACGGGAGCCGGCCCGGCGACTCACTTCGCCGACTGCCGGTCGTTCTGGCTGTGGTGGGCAAAGGAGCATCAGGCTGCCTCGCCGATGGCGGGCATCAAGCGGCCCGCTAACCCCGTCAAGACCGACACCCATGTCCTGACCCCCGGCGAGCTGAAGGCCATCAGCAGGGCATGCGCAGGACCCGGCTGGATGGATAAGCGCGACCGGGCCATCGTGCTGGTGCTGATGTCCACGCCGACCAGGCTGGCTGAGCTGGCCGCGCTCAAGGTAGATGACATCGACCTGAGGGAGCGCGAGGGAAAGATCACCCGTGGCAAGGGCGGTCGGCCACGTGATCTGGTCTTCGGCCACGAGGCTGCGCTGGCCCTCGCCCGCTGGATGGCCATCAGGACTAAGAAGGCCCCGGACCATGACTTCCTGTTCAGCGGCCGGACGGGAAAGCCGCTGACTGGCGCGGGGATCGCGGAGATGCTGGCCAGGCTCGGCGAGCGTGCGGGGGTGCCCGGCCTGCGGGCTCACCTCTTCCGCCATCGCTGGGTCCACGCAGCGCTGGAAGGCGGTCAGCTTGGCGAGCGCAACATCATCACCCTGGCGGGCTGGACCAGCAGCAAGCAGCTCGGTCGTTACGGCGCCAGCCTGGCTAGCGAGAGGGCACGTGCCGCCGCTCACGCTCACCCGGTGAAGGTGTTCTGATGAGCGACCCGCGCATTGCCGAGCTGCGGGCCACGCATCCGTCGTGGTCGGTGCAGCGCGCCGGGCCGGGCTGGCGCGGCTGGACCGCTCGCAAGGGCACCATCCTCGTCCGCGCTGAGACCCTGGCCGTGTCGGCCGGTGGCGACCACCTCGCCAACGTCCGGGTCGGAGACGACCCGTGGGAGCCGGCAACGGCGCGCGCCGACCGGGAGAGCACCACCATGATGGCCGTGATCGTGGTGCCTCCAGGCGTACGCCGCCGGGGCTGACTAGGTCGCGCCTTGGTGCGTACCTCGGCCTTGCTGCCCTGGCATGAGGTATCGCTGGAAGGCGGTCTGAAGTTCGCGCCACTGGCCAGTCGGTCTGACCTGCCCCGGCCGCAAGGGGGATCGCCCGATGGCAGCCCATCGAGGTGTGATCTACGTCATATTGATGACCTGCTTAAGCTTGTAACCTGCACTGATCCATGCTCCACAATCGTGACCTGCGGTCTTTGCCAACGTTTTGACTCTCAATATGTTGCGCTGTGAGGATATGAGTTGTGCTCTGCGCAACTTCTGGGCATTCCCTTGATAAGCAATCTTGTCCGCGACGGCTGCGCCTGGCCGACCTGAACCGGGCAAAACGGATTCTCGGGCAGTATCAAGACGCCCTTGCGCCTGGACGGCCTGGGGGTGCAGTCTGGCCGGGTTGCTCTCCGTCGTGTTCCGGCGGAAAGCGCAGCTAATGCCAGTGCCCCGGCCAATGGGGTACCCGTCGTGTTCTGACGATGCCAGTGCCCTGGCTTAAGAGGGCAACGCAGGGTTGCGCTCAGTGCCGCCCTCCAACAGACCTGCAGACATGCAAAGAGCCCGGGGTGCTGACGCCCAGGCTCCTGCTGAACATGGGAGCATCCATGTCCGACGAACAGGCCCAGGGTAGCCCATCCGCCGAGGCAGACACTCGGATATCAAGCAAGCCAGTAGCAGAACCTGCCGACCCGGCCGGGGACCGAGACGCGCAACCCGGTAGCCCTGAGCAGCCCGGCCGCACGCTGCCCAATGGCATGCGGCTAGCCGGGCGTGACGGCACGGCCGAGAACTACGTCACCGGCCAGCTGGGCGAGCCCGAGCTGGAGCGCTGCGAGGAGCTGCGGGCGTCGGCGCTCGGCTACCTCAGCCATTTTGGCTGGCTGCCCATCCCGGTTTACTGGATCCTGACCGACGGAACGTGCAAGTGCGGCAAGCCGAACTGCGTCAGCCCCGGCAAGCACCCCATCCTGAAGGGCTGGCAGGACCTGCGGCCGGACGAAAAGCAGATCAAGGCGTGGTGGGGGCCTGACGGGGAATACCCGCTCGCCAACATCGGCGTCCTGACCGGCTCGCCGTCGGGCATCCTGCCGCTGGACGTCGACCCAGACCACGACGGCGAGAGAAGCCTGGACGACCTCCAGGACAAGCACGGCGAGCTGCCGTTCACCCGGATGCACTACTCAGGCGGAGGAGGCCCGCATTATTTCTTCCGGATGCCTGCCTTTGCGGTCGGCAATGCCCACGGCAGGCTCGGCAAGGGCCTGGACCTGAAAGGGACCGGCGGGTACATCATCGTCCCGCCGTCCATCTCGGGCAAGGGCCTCTACTACGTCGCCAATGAGCAGCGTGACATCGACCCGGCCCCGCTTCCCGGCTGGATCGAGGGCTGGCTGCTGGAGCGCGGCAAGCAGCAGCGCGGCGAGCGGTCCACGCTCAACGCGGCCGTGGCGCCGGCTGGCCGGCGCAGGGCCTACGGCAAGCAGGTCATCGCGGCCCGGAGCACGGAGCTGCGGGAGGCTGCCCCCGGCGCCCGCAATGACACCCTGAACGCCTGCGCCTTCGCCCTCGGCCAGCTGGCCCCGGCCGGCATAGTAGACGAGGAGAGCGCCTGGCAGGCCCTTGCCGAGGCGGCCAGCGCCTGCGGCCTGTCCTCGGCTGAGACGCGCCAGACCTTCCTCTCCGGCTGGCGCAAGGGCGCGCAGAGCCCGTTTGAGGTCGAGTGGCACGCTGAGGAGCACGAGTGGGCGCAGCGCACCTGGGACGGTATCGGCCTCGGCGAGCGGATGGTCGACCACTTCGGCGACACCCTGCGCTGGTGCAAGGACAGGAAGACGTGGCTCGCCTACTCAGGTGGCACGTGGCGGGACGCCGGGGCCGAGGCCGGCGAGTGGGCCGCCCAGGAGATGATCGATTCCCTGCCGGTCACTGAGGCGCTTGCCTATGACAATCAGCGCGGGCAGGACGGGGAATCAGAGATCGAGAGCCCCCGGGAGAAGTTTCTTGACTGGGTACGTAGCCAGCGCGGAGTGGAGGGCGTGTCAAAGTCCGCGCGGCTCTGCAAGAAGCACATCCCGATGCGGATAGACGCAGATAAGTGTGACACTGACCCGCTCCTGATCAACCTTCGTAATGGCGTCTGGGACGCCCGCACCAGGAAGCTGCGGGACCACGATCCCGACGACCTGCTTACCCTGCAGGCCGGCGTCGCCCACGACGAGGGTGTCAGCTGCCCGGAGTGGGATGCTTTCCTGAAGCAGATGCAGCCCGACGAGAAGATGCGCGCCTACCTCTACCGGGTCGCCGGCTACAGCATGACAGCCGATATCAGCGAGCAGGCCTTGTTCCTGCACCAGGGAAACGGCGCCAATGGCAAGTCGGTCTGGCACGACGTCATCAGCCGGATCCTGGGCGGCTATGCCCAGACGGTGCCCATGGAGACCCTGCTCGCCAGCAAGACTGACGGCCGTATCCCCACCGACGTGGCGCGGATGAAGGGAATGCGCTACCTGACGGCCAGCGAGGCTAAGTCCGGCAAGCAGCTCGACGAGGCCCGGGTAAAGGAACTGACCGGCGGCGAGACGGTAGCGGCCCGGTTCATGCGCCAGGACTACTTCCAGTTCAAGCCGACCGGGAAGATTCACCTGACCAGCAACCACCTCCTGCACATCACCGCGTCCGACGACGCGATCTGGCGGAGGGTGCACCTGATCACCTGGCAGCAGACGGTCGCCGATACGGCCCAGAACAAGCACCTGGCTGACCAGCTCGTGGAGCGCGAGGGATCAGGCATCCTCAACCGCCTCCTGGCCGGCCTGGCGGACTGGCGTGCCAAAGGGCTGCAGCCGCCTGACGACGTCCTGGCGGCTAAGCAGGAATACCGCAAGGAAGAGGACACACTCGGCAAGTTCATTGCCGTCGAGCTGATCGAGGACATGGCCAGTGAGACGCCAGGCGCCTTCTGCTCGCTCAAGATCATCTACATGGACTACAAGCACTGGTGTGACGACGGCCGCGAGAAGTCGATGGGGCGTACCACGTTCTCCAAGGTGCTCAGCGACCGGGGCTACCTCAAGGTGCAGACCAAGGCGGGGATCTTCTACCCCCAGCTGACGTCCAGGTTCGAGCCTCCTCCTGATGACAGACGGTAATCACAACTCTTCACCCAACTTTTCACCTGGTGAAGAACTAACTCTTCACCAGAACCAACTTTTCACCCAACTTTTCACCCTCTTTTATAGCCTCTGACCTGGGCAGTCCTTGATCAGGTGAAAAGGTGAAGAGTTGAAAGCTGTTTTTGGCCTCGTGCGCCCGAGGCTGGCGGAACTTGTAGTTGGTCACCTACCCAGAGTGGTTAGCACCCCCTGGCCTGCTGCAATACGGAAAGTAGTCATTCAGATACACGGTCTCGTCCGCCACGCCGCTAATAGTTAGGAACAACTCTTCACCTTTTCACCGCCCTAACGCAGAGTCACCACCACCGCCGCCACCCCTGGACAGCCCAGGCCGGCCCGACCGGAGGAGCAACGAATGACCGAGGCAAGCACTGCCACCTTCCAGACCCTGACCGCCGAGGTCACCACCATGGTGATCGGCCCGCGCCAGGTGACCATGAGCATCTACAACCAGCTCGATCAAGTGAACTATTCGGAGGTCGAGGCGTGGGGCCGGGTCAAGCCCGGCAAAGGCTGACCCGGAAGTGATCTGCGTCGTCGGCCGCCACGTCGACTCGGGCGTGCTCGTCAGGGCGTGCGCGGGACGCGCCGTCGGCCGCTGGGCCGCTAGATGGCATGAGCTGCCCCTGATCACCCTGGCGGGCCTGAGATGACCGCTCCCCCGGCCGCGCCTGGCCGGCATCCTCAGGCCGGTCCTGCCGCGCCCTCCCTGTCCGGGGAGACCCTGACCGCCCTGGCTAACCTCTACTGGCTGATGTGCAACCCCCATGGCGAGGCGACCGGGCTTGACCTGGGCGCGGGCTACGTGAGCAGGGGAGACGCCGGCTACCCGGTGAGCGAGCTGCTCGATTACGACTTCACGCCCGGCCCTGCAGAGCAGGGGCTGGCGCCGTGACTGCGCCCCGGCGGCGACGGCCGCGCCGGCCATGACCCCGGCTGGCTTCCCGGAGACGGCCCCGGCGGAACGACGACGGCCGCCCGGATCCTTATGCGCTGGCCCGCGAGCTGGCCCGCGCCCTGGCGGTCATGGCCGCGTGAGGCGGCTTCAGCAGGGCTTCGCCCGGAACGCATCCGGCCCGGCGGCGCAGGCAGCCTCGCCGATCCGGGGCGCGGCCTTATGCGGAATCCCGGCCCGTGCATCGAGCTGCACCTGCGCGACCTCGCCGGCATTGCCTGACAGCAGGTCGTCGAGCCGCTCAAGAGTCAGCCGGCCCGTTGATGTGGCATCTGGCGAAGGTGAAGCCCTCCAGGACAGGGGGTCGCGCCGTCTTGTCAACCAGATCGGCCAGGTAACACCAGTTCTTCCTCATACGCCTTGCCATGCGTCATCATGGCTGAACCTCCAGGGGGTGATCGGGCATGCCCAACACGATCCGCGATTGCACCATGAGCCGGCGGGACAGCGGGTTCGCGATCATCTTCTCAGCAACGCAGCCGGCAATGCGGGGGAACTCCCTCGTGATGCCGCAGCCCAGTGCGCTCTCCGCACAGAATCCGGGGATGATCTCTCCGGTGGGCGCACGACCCTCACAGGGCGGCTGCGGCTCCGGAGGCTGGAAGCCTTCATAGCGGACCCTGAGCGGCGGTTGAGACAATCGGGACCGTCGCGTGCACCTTCCAGCAGCGGCGCGCGTCACATTAGCGGGCCGCTCCGGAAGGAAACCAAATGATCATCAAGACGTTCGCAGTGGCGGCGTGCGCCGCTGCATGCTTATCCCGGTGCGGGGGTGGTTCAGTGGCGCATCATGCCTCGGCGCATGTCACGCCGGCCGCGACCGCCTCGCCCGCGCCGACACCTGGTGCTGGCGGCATCGCGAACCGTGTCGCCGCCTGGGACCACGGTTCCGGTGGCGCGGACCTTCATCGCGTGGTCAGGGCACTGGGCGCAGTCTCGCGCGCGGACGCCAGCGGCGGCCTGCATGCCGTGGGCACCGCATGCGCGAAGATAGCGGCAGCCGTCATCGCGGCGCAGGGTGCCCCGCAGATCCCCGACTCGGCTGCCGCTAAGTGGTACACGCGCGCGCTGGCGCAGTTTGAGCAGGGCGCGACTGAATGCCAGGACGGTGTTTCCTCAGATGATGCGGCGATCATCGAGCGGGCGCTGGCACCGATCAATGCCGGGAGCGCCGATTTGGTGCGTGCAACGGCCGCCATCAAGTCCCTCGGCGCCAGATAAGACGCTCGCGCCGCGACACGCTAAACGATCTTGGTGAGTTTCGCCAACCGTTTCGCCAAGACCTACTAGTGGCCGATTCCGCCACCTGGCCTCTTGCGACCGGGCGATCCTTGCGCGTGCGCGCGAGCCGTCTAGCCTGGCCATATGCCGCGACCGCTCACGCAGGACAGGCGCCGCGTGGCGGCATCACTCGGGTACGACCCTCAGCAGGCCTTCTGCCGTCGCCCGAGGGCAGCAGTCGCACGCAGAGGTTGACGAGGTGGATGATGTCTTCGGCTTCGCTTGCCGTGCAGCCGATCGGGCGGTGGGCCGTGGCATTGCGGAACAGCAGGAATGCTCCCTTTACGAGGTGGTACGCCCCGTTCGCTTCGCCGCGCGTGAGCGGCCCCATGAAGCCATCCGCCGGCAGCTCGATGCGAGCTTCGCTGGCCGGCCCGAGGAGCGATGTGACGAGCCGGTCGCCCGACAGCCCGTGTGACGAGTCGACACCTCCGAGGTCGCGGAGTTTGTTTTCGAGGCATATGAAGGCGTCCCGGACAGCGCTCGCGTGGCGCTGGGCGTCCCAGGATTCGCTGATCGCGGCGGCCAGCTGAGGATCAAGCAGGCCCGAGCCCCATTTCTCAACGGCCGCGATGATGCCGGGCAGGTCCCGGTCGCGGATGTCGCGGATGTCGGGTTCATACTTAACAGGCTCGCCCTGCCGGTAGTACCGGCCGAGCCAGTAGAGATGCCTGCCCAGGTCGCTGAAAGCCCGCGCCCGTCCGGGGCCGAGCATCTGCTGTAATCCGTCGGCGGTTCTCCGGGTCGCGTCCACGCGCAGGTCGATCTCGGATGTCGCAGCCTCGGCCCTCACGCTATCGATCAGCTGATGGACCTGGGAGATGAGCGCCGAGAGCTGCCGGTAGGCGGTGACACTGAGCACCGGCTGATTATCTCGCCCGAGCCTGATGCCAGCGGCCGATTCGGGAACCCGGCGATTTGCTGGCTGGCCGCCCACGGTCTGGGCGATAGGCAGGTACATCGGCTGAGAGCCTGCGACGTCCCCGGCTCATACCGTCCACATCCCTGCCATATGCCGTGCGGATCCGGGCCTCTGCAGCCCGGCATCTTCGTGCTGCCTGGGAATACGCTGGCGGTATGGCGATCGCCCCGAAGGACGGCTCCCTGGCTACGGTCGAGGCGACGGGGTTCCCGTTTGCTGCGGACCTGAGGTGCCATGTGTGCCGGCATCCGCGTCGTTCGCTCATCGAGGAGCTGATGCGGGCGAGGTGCCCGGCCCGGCAGATCCGCCGCAAGCTGGAGAACCTCGGCCTGTGGGCGCCGACCTCACAGAGCCTGGCCAACCACGCCAAGAAGCACCTAGTCCCGCTCAAGGTCCTGGACCGGATCCGCGACCAGGAAAGATCGATCGCCCGGGACGCCACGCCGCGTCCTGCCTGACATGCCGCGCGCCTGCCCGGGCGTCCGGACATGAGATCCTTTCCTCATGACAGGAGGGTGGCTGACGGACGAGGACCAGGCGATGTGGGACGCGGCAGCAGCCCTGACCCCGGCGCCTCGCGAGCACCGGGAGGCACTGCGGAGGGCATGGGCCGGCCAGCACGGGGCGGATCCGCGAATGCCGCTCCAGGCATCCGGCCCGGCCAGTCCGGCACCGCACGCGGTGCCCGTCCCGCAAGGGGCTCCGCCATCGCTGTCGGCCCGGCCGGCCTTGCCGGATGCCCCGTCCCCGGCAGTCTTCGAGCCAGCGTCGCTTTTCCCCGGGCCGCTGCCAGAACGACCCGTGCTGACCGGCGAACAGACGCCGCCGCTGCCGCCCCACGAACCCGGCGCGCTGAATGTAACGCGCCGGGAAGTGCCCGGCTGGCAGCCGGAGAGGGAAGACTGCGATCAGGCGGCCAGGCTGGCCCGGGACCACAACGAGCCCCGGCAGTGGGTGCCGCCGGATGTGCCCGGTCAGCAGCAGGTCCTCCGGTTCCTGCACCAAGGAACCGTGACAGTCGGGGACGTGCTGGCCAGCCGTGACCCGGTAGCTCACCGGACCGATGCCGGGCTGATGGTGGAGGCGGCCTGCCACCTGGGCCCGGATGCGGCGGCGGCGCTGATCGGTCAGGCTGGCATCGAGGCCGGCTCGCACGTGGACGATCTGACGGTTATCCAGCGCGAGCGGCTCCTTCAGGCCGTGTCCGCGTATGCACCGTTCCGGGGGAAGGGGAGCCGGGCAGATGCAGGACCCAGGATCAGGTAGCTCATCGGCGATTCCCGCCGATGAGCAGGAAAGTGCCTGCGCAGTGTGCGTGAGTCCCTACCGCGCGGAGATCGAGGAGTTCCAGGCCGGCGGGTTCTCCTACGCTCACCTGGCTCTCGCCCTGGGCGGGCGTGACGTGCCTGTCCCGGACCGGGAGGCGATCACGGCGCATTCCGGCGGGGGTCATCTGCTGCCCGGGCAGGAACGCCGCAGCCTCCTGGCGCCCCGGCTCTCCCGGCAACGGAGTCCTTCCGGTGGCGTTCCTGCCGCCGCCGCCCTGGAGGGTGCCCTGGACCAGGCGCTGCAGGGCATCCTGGGGCAGATCCAGGCCGGCGACCTGAGCCAGGCCGGCAGTCTTACCCAGGTGGCCGGGGTGCTGCTGAAGGTGCACGAGGCGAGCCGCCGGGACAGCGAGCCGGCGGCCAGGAAGCACGAGGCCGCTTTCATCGCGGCCGTGGAGATCGCGACCGGGATGTTCCGGAACCTGTCGCCCGTGCTGGGCCGCGAAGGCGCCCGGCGGCAGGCCGCGAGCTTCCTGTCGGCGCTGCGCGCCTCGGTCGCCATCGGCGAGGCGGCCGGCGGAGAACCAGGCAGGCCCTGCGTGCCTGAGCCTGCGCTGTTCGCGGACGGCGACGGGCAGCCCTGGGCGTCCTGGGACCGCGAGCGCATGAAGCTCTTCCGCGCCTACCTGGATGACGAGCTGATCTGGCAGCGTTTCCTGGCCGACCTCAAAGCTGACCCGGCCAGGTACTACCCGCCTGGAGCATCCGGTGACCTGGCCGGTAGCAGCCCGCCGACCATGGAAGCGCTTGTCCCGTAGCTCCAACGGACCATGACTGCCGAGGAAAGCGCCGTTGACCCAGTGAATACGGGCAATTAGCAACCAGCGGCTCCGCTGCGGGCGTCTGGGTGTCACGACCTCGGTAAGCACCTCGCCGTAGCGGCCGGATCCGTCACACCGGCTGAGGAACCCGGCAGGCGATCAACGCGATCTTCGTCTGTCGGAAGCATCCGCCGGCAAAGAAATGCCAGGGTCGACGCACGCGATCCCGCAGGTCTGCGCCACCTGGTTTGCGCTGATCCGCGACGCGCCGCAAGATCAGCTCCGGCTCTATCGCCTTCCGCATCCAAGCCGGCCGCTGGGCCGCCACCAGCATCCTGATCACGATGGCCGTAACACCCCGGTGACCGGATGCTGCTGACCCCTGCTTGCAAAGGTGCTGGCAGCGACCGGATGACCTGCGGCTGCACAGGTCAGGTGGGCCATCGGTTGCGCCTGAGTGTCCGTGACTCGCCATAAGCGACCCTGCTGACCGGGCACGCCACGGGCACGCGTGGCCGTGGCGTGTTAGCTGTGATATGGGCAGTCGCTCGGTCGCCTGGACCACTAGTCTCGGTCTGTGGCAGGGGTCGTTGTTGCACAGCTCAACATCAGTCCGTACGTAGAGGACAAGATCAATAGGAAGCACGACCTAACTGCTGCGGAGGTCCGCGAGGCGGTGGTGTACGCGCGTGATGCCGTCGCCGAATGGCAGGAACACCCTCAGTACGGCCTGCGGTTGGTTGTACGCAGCACGACGTATGCGGAGCGGCCTGTGATCGCGTACATGACGCCAGCGAACGAGGATGACCCCGACGAGGGCACGTTCGACCTCAAAACAGCACTCACGACCTCTTGAGCGGGTTAGGTAGTCCTGGACTAAGCGAGGCATGATGAGGGTTGTGGAGGTCATGGACGGAGTCTCGGGGTGGGACGACGAGCCGACTTGGGACGAGGCAGTTGCCGCGTTCGGTACTGGCACGCCGGTCCAACTTGTGCGGCCCGGGCGGAAGATCACCATCCGATACTGCTACGAAGATGGGCACTTCAAGGCGACGTCGCCCCAGGTCACAGGCTTTGAAGCCGTCGGGACGGATCTCCAAGAGACCAGAGACCTAGTCCGGCAGAGGCTCGACACTTGGCTAGACCCAACTGTCGAATTGGACGAGATAACGCCCCTCAGCCAAGTGGACGTTGCGAAGGTTGGCACGCAGCACCGCCCGGACTCGTATCGCTTGCTAATTCGATGGCCTATAGTTCGAATAATCACCAGTGCTATCGTCGTTGTCGCGGGTATCGTTACCGCCATATTGCTCATAAATACTAATCATGTGTATGTTGGTGCAGCGACCTGGTTGGCTATTGCTGCGACTGTTATTGCCCTCGTTGCCGTGTACTTCAACGCGCAGTCGTCGCGTGCAGCCATACGTGCAGCTCGGGCGGCTGAGGAACAGATCGGAATTCAGTGGCACCAGCACATGGAAGCTGTTCAGCCATATATCTGGGTTGACATCCGCCCCGATAACATGACGGGTACGCTGCTCAATTTTGTTATAGGAAATAGCGGTCCGACCCCTGCAAAGAACGTCCGTGTTGAGGTTGACCCGCCGTTGCCTGCCATCGATCAGCTAAGAGGGCGTGCTGCAGTAGCCCAAGCTCGACTGGCGACGGGACTCAGCTCACTGGCTCCTAGCCGAGTCCTCACTTGGCCGCTCGGCCAGGGTTTCAACTTGTTGAGCGGTAATGCGCCGAAGGCATACAGATTCACGGTTAGCGCCGATGGGCCGTTCGGGCCAGTACCGCCAAGGACCCAGATCATCGACTTGGAGGATTTGCGTGGAACGCTTGATCGGCCTTCCGCTATCTACCAGTTGACCAAAGCCGTGGAGAACCTAACAGGTAGACTTGAGAAATAGAATGGCTATGGGACTTGTCTGTCAGGAGTCGTGATACCTGACTGATTTCCTCCTTCCTCGCAGGCGCCGAACCCAGGTGAGTGGCCACCGGATCTAGGGGCTGCGAAGCAGATCGCATGCGACGGCCCGCAGGGCCGCCCTAGACGCGGTGGCTGCAAGCCGGACAATCAAAAGCCAGCAAGACGGCTGTGTCCACTGCAGCACGCGCGCAGAACCCGGCCTCTAGGGCAGTGGCATCGCCGCCCGGCGCGCTTCTGTACCGCTGGCCGAGGCCGGCCGTGCCGGGGTGGACTTCGCTGACCTGCCGTACGGGGAGCCGGGGGATGACCCGCCGCCGGGGAGCGCCGGCTGGTTCCTGGCC
>Ga0182024_10020252_pt1 | contig 12172 bp, 10 predicted proteins | sample P32metaG_FD_120480 | JGI IMG/M metagenome (GOLD analysis project Ga0182024, IMG submission 120480) | Permafrost microbial communities from Stordalen Mire, Sweden - P3-2 metaG (Illumina Assembly) | ecosystem: Environmental > Terrestrial > Soil > Wetlands > Permafrost | place: Sweden: Stordalen...
CTTTAAGATTTTCGTAGTCGGCTTCTGCGCCTTTCAATTGATATTCGGCGTCCAAGGCATCGCGTTGCAGCTCGGGATTGCTGAGCTCGAGAATGATGGTGTCCGGTTTGACGATGGCGCCGGGCCGATTGACGATGCGATCCACGCGAGAATCCGTTTGCGCGGGAATCCAGCGAATGTCTTCAGGCACCAGAGTGCCCAGGCCGCGAACTTCGCGAAGCATGGGGCCGCGCTTGACTTCATCGGTCCAGACGGTGGCGCGATCGACGGAGGTGCGGCGGGACGCAAACGGGACAAACCAAAAGTCACTCCCCCGATGAGCAGAACTCCGATGGTGGCATAGACAACCCGGCGAATCTTTTTGGCACGGGCGTTTGAGGGGCGTTGAATATCCATAATTGATGGCCTTTAGAAACGCAAGTAGTGTGCCTGAGATGCTGTCGTTAAATACAGTCGAATGAAGGAGCTAGCAGACCACATTTCGGTCCTGTGTGGCAATCACCGCGAAAGTGGGATTTGGCGTCCCATGACCGGACAGGGTCGGAGTGTAGCTAATGAGGGGAACTCAGGCTGGGCGCGGCTCCGGTTCGTGAGCTGGAACGATCAGGTCGTGCCGTAGGAGGGACAAAACGCGGGTAATTTCCTCGCGGATGGCCTGGGCGTTTACGGGCTTCACGATGTAGCCATCCATGCCGGCTGCCAGGCACCTGCGGCGGTCGTCGGCGAAAGCATTGGCGGTGATGGCGATTGTAGGAATGTGTTGCAACGTTTCTTTTTCGTTCAGGCGTATTTTGGCAGTGGCTTCGAGCCCATCCATTCGAGGCATCTGCATGTCCATGGCGACCAAGTCGAAGGTCTGCTGTGAAAGCAGTTGAAGAGCAGAGGCACCGTCGCCGGCGACTACCACGGCGTGGCCCATTTTTTCCAAGATGCGCGATACCAGTCGTTGGTTCACAAGATTGTCTTCGACAAGCAGGATGCGGAGGGTAACAGCCGGGGGGGAATCGGCGGGCGGCGTGATACCGGCGGCGTCGATCGCGGCCTTCCTTTCGGGGAGCAGCGCTTCGCGCAAAGCTGCGCGCCGGATCGGCTTCAGGATGGTGGAGATTCCCAGACGTTTGCATTCCGCGCTGGTGTGGTTGTCGAGGGGTGATAGCAGCATCAAGATAATGCGGGCTGGCGGAGTTGGAGAAGAGCGAAGGGAAGACGCTAACTTCAGCCCGCTGACATCGTGCATATCCATGTCCAGCATGGCGCAGAAAAACCTGAGACCACTTCGCGAGTAATCCTGGAAGGCGGTTATGGCGTCGGAACCGCCGAAGGCGGCAACGGGCTCCATGCCCCATTCGAGCAAGAGGCGTTTGATCAAGGCAAGATTCACGGAGCTGTCGTCAGCGATCAGGACACGGCTGCGGTCGGAGGCCAGCCGTTCCAGAGAAGGTGCGGGATGCGCGGCTGCTTCAGGCAACCGGAAGGGAACTTCAAAGTGAAATTTGCTGCCGTGGCCTTCCTCACTTTCCAGCCAGATCTGGCCATGCATCAACTTAACCAGACGTTCCGAAATGGATAAACCTAGCCCGGTGCCGCAATAGCGGCGGCTGATCGACATGTCCGCCTGAGCAAAGGCTTCAAAGATTTTGCGTTGTTTTTCGAGGGGTATTCCAATGCCGGTGTCGGAAATAACGAAGTGCACGCGCTCAGTGAGTGCTGTTCTGGTAGAGCCTTGAGCGATCACAGCGACTTCGCCTTGGGCGGTGAATTTCAGCGCGTTGCGTTGAGCAACGAAAGCAGGAGATCGCCGGAACTCTTGACCATGGAAAGGCATTCGCGCTGTTCCCTGGATAGCTCGGTGTCGAGCGCGAGGCTGGTCATACCAAGGATGCCATTCATGGGAGTACGCAGTTCGTGGCTCGTATTGGCCAGAAACTCGCTTTTCGCGCGATTGGCCGATTCCGCGGCTTCTTTGGCCTGGTGCAGAGATTCTTCCGCGCGCAAACGCTCGGTGATGTCGATAAAGGTGACTACGGCGCCGAGGATTCGGTCGTTCTGAATCAGTGGGGAGCAGCGCAACTCCGCGGCAAAACTAATGCCGCGGGAAGTCCACAGCAGAGCGTTGGGAATGTGAATTTTCTGACCGGTGAGGAAGGCTTCGCGGAGCGGAGATTCCGCCCATGGGAACAAGGACCCGTCTTGTCTGGTGTGATTTATCACGTCGTGCATGTTTCGTCCGAGAAGAGCTTGCTGATACGGATAACCCAACAAACGTAAGCTCGCGGGATTGCAAAAGGTGCAGTTTCCCTGGAGGTCCACGCCATAGACGGCTTCGCCGACGGACTCGAGGAGCAGCCGAATACGTTCTTCTTCGCGGGACAGGCGCGTTTCGGTGTTATCGCGTTCGCTGGTAAGGGCGCCCAAAACGAGGCCAGTCAGCGAGACGATGAGCATCAGAAACTGCAGGACTACGAAATTGGATGGATCGCCGGGGAAAGAACGCAGCGACACGATGATGCCTACGTCGAGCATCAGAATTCCGGCGGTGGCTCCCGGCAATCCCCGGCGAACAGCGATCCAGATAATGGGCAGGAAGAACACATAAAACTTATCGTGATTTCCGGCGGCTCCATGTCCCAACACGAACCACAACGTCGCAGCGATGACTATGGCAAAGGCGGCCGATTCAAAGGCCCTTTGAAAGCCGTGGGCCTGGTGAGCGCTGCGGACGGGCGTTGCGGATTCCAACTCGATCGTGGTTTGCGTGACGCCGGTGAAGCGGCGCAGGACGGGCATTACAAAAACCATGCAAAACGGCGTGAGACAGGCGATGGCGACGGCATCGCCGACCCACCAATTCAACGATGCTTTCACGTACTGCGCCGAAGGGAAAGCGTGGTCCAGAACCAGCGTCAGTGTGCCGAGAAAAGCCACGATGCATGATGCTGGCAGGATCACCGAGCCGAGGCGCAAATTTATCTTGAAGATGCGGCGTAGCAGAGCGGCTGCCGCGGTGTATGTGACAGCTATTACAACGTTGCCGAGCAGGAAAGAGTAACTAAAAAACGACTGGTGGTAGCTGAGAATTCCGGAAAGAAATCCAGCAAGCAGGTAAATCGGGGCATATCCTTCTCCCAAACCAATCAGGAGGGCTAAGGCGACGGCGGTGGGCGGATACCAGACGCTGATTTCTGACCATATCTGGAAAAAGACGGTGGAGCGATCTAACAGGAGATAGGTTACAAGGAAAAAAAACGCAACCAGGTACTTGCGCAAGGCGAAGATACGGTCGGATTTCGGGTGCTTACGTATCGTCGCGAGAGCGAATATTCGACGTAGAGATGAACGTAGGCTCATGTGGTCTGGGGTGAGCAACTCTCAAAAGGGAACAGTTCCATGTCAGACCATCCCGAATTGATACTTCTGCGTGGAATCATTTCGGATGACCGCGGCAAGGCACCTCTTGGTTCTTTCGAAATAAACCGTAAGCCACTGCAAAGCACACTTCGGCCGGGGCTGCACACGGAGGAGCCGACAAGCGCACGCGCAAGCAGAAGTGATTAGCGCTCTAAGAGCCAAATCCGAAGTGATTTGGCGTAAATTAGAAAATTAAAATTTACGAGCGGGGGAGCTGACCCAAGGTGAGGTATTAGCGCCGGAAAATTAAGTCACCGCGAAATAAAACACGGTTCGGAGGACACTTTCACGCGTCAGGTGCGCGTTGAGCGGGTTCCAAATTTTAATACATGATGGTTTGCGTTAAATGATGTGGCCACGAAGTGGTGTGATAGTGCGTCCAGAGACGCGCATCGATTTGGGGGATGATGACCTGCTGGTTGGGGGCGCGCACCTTGTTGATTTCTTCGGTGAGCAGGGCGGTGGCATAGAGGCAATGCGCACGAATTTCAATTTCCTGGCGTGAATCGCGCGGGATCAGTTGGTGTTTGTTGATCGCGGTTTCCAACTCCGTCGAGTAGGCGGTTATGCCGAGCAGGCGCAGCGCAACCGGAACGATGTAATCCGCGAAAGCGGTCATTTTGTCGGGATCGTCTAAACGAAATTTTCCGAATTTGTGCAACGTCGAATAGAGCATCCAGATGCCCAACTGCGGCAGCTTGTAAAACTTGATTTCGTGGTCTTCGAACTGGCTTACATCATTGAAACGCGGAAACTCTTTCACCATACGTTCGATGAGCCCGTCGCCATGGTCGTAAAGAAGGGGCGAGCAAGCGTGAACAAAATTATGGAAGCGACCGTCATACTTTTCTGCGAGCACCGCGCCGACCTGATTCAGCACGGTCAATTTCTCGTCGAGCATGGGCATTTTGATATTGCCTGCAAAAATGCCGTCCAGCTCGGCGCGAGATATTTTGGCCAGAAATTTTCCGTCGAGAATGGGAATCCCCGAATCCATGGCGCGCTTAAGGCAGGCAAACTCCGCTTCGGAATCGGACCAGTGCTGTCTGGCGAAATCGACCTGAAACTTCTCGTGGGTGGAAAAATCGGTGAACGCAGTGTCAATGGAATCGGCGACCAGGACAAAATCGATGGTCTCGTTGGGGTCGCCGCTGTCGACGCCAAAAGGCAGGGTAAATTCCGGCATGGGCAGCTCTTCGTAACCCATCCAGCCGGCGACTTCGACAATTTTGTCCACGTTGGTGTGAACGTCGCGCGAATTTTCGATGACCGGTCGCAAACTATCCAGAACAGGACTGCCACTCAGAGTAGGCCAGCGCACAGTTTTTCCCTTCAGAGCGGTTGAGGAATTGTCCGCCCAGAAGGCGGTATTGAACAGTGGATGAGCCTGCGGGGCGAACCGCAGGAGCGGAAGCATGGCCGCCGACTCAGCCAAATGTTTCAGGAACCGGCGGCGTTGCACCGCTTCTGTTTTCGTTTTCATTTCAGACGGCAAGGCCTTCGAGATGGTGGAGCAGACGGATCTTGACTATTTGCCTTGTATGCGGGAAACGAAAAGCTGCAAAAAACGGTCGGCCTGCACGTCGATACAAACTTTGGCATTGGGTTCCACTTTATCAAGGCCTTCGATCACATAGCGATCGCCGTGAAGAACGTTGCGCTCTACTTCGCCGCGGCGGTTGGCGACTGTTTCACCGCGAGTGAATTCGCCGCGGGTCTCGACATCCACATGCATGGCTGGCGCGGTTACGAGGGTGGCATCGATAGCTACGCCAACGGCTAATGGATCGTACATGGGTGTAGCGCTATCGCCGAGCTTCTCAGAAATCTCCACGAGGAATTTCGCGACCTGGTAGATGAAATCGTTTACCGGACCGTGAGTGCTCGACAGTTGATCCAATTGCTGGTGTCCGAGCATGGTCTTGTCGCCAACGTCCAACCCTACCATGGTCAGCGGCCAGCCAGCCTGAAACACGATTTGCGCCGCTTCCGGATCGTTGTAAATGTTTGCTTCCGCTGAGGCGTTTACGTTACCGCCTTTTATCGAACCGCCCATCAGAATTACTTCTTTGACCAGTGGAATGATCGAAGGGTCCTTCTCGATGGCCAGCGCAATATTCGTCAGGGGCCCCACGGGCACCAGCGTTATTTCGTGGGGCGAAGCGTGGACCAGCTCAATGATCAAATCCGGCGCGAAGCGGGCATCCACTTTGCATTTGCTGGCAGGTAATTCAATATTGGCCAGGCCATTTTTGCCATGCCAAAATTCCGCAGTGATTAATTTTTGAAACAGCGGATGTTGCGCGCCAGCAGCAACCGGAATATCGCAGCGATTGGCGAGCGACATCATGCGCAAAGCGTTTTCCAGCCCTTGCTTGGCGGTGACATTGCCAGGGACGACGGTAACCGCGCGAACATCGAGCTCCGGCGAATTGAGCGCCAGCATCAGGGCCATAGCGTCGTCGGTACCCGGATCGGTATCAAAAATGATTTTGCGGGTGGCAGACTGGGCTGAAATACCGAAAAGGGAAATAACGGCGAGAAGAAAAAGGGCCCGGCAGGGCCGGAATAATTGCGGACGCAAAGTGAAATAACGCAGCAGGTGGAAATCTCCGTCTTATTTTGAAAAAAATAACAATGTTGTACCGGAAGGCTAGCGTCGGATAGTGAGCAGTGTCAAGGCCAAAGTAGCCGTAAGAACAGCAGAATTTTGCTGAGTAGCGGATTTAAGAGTTGCGCCGACTGAAATTGAGCATCTGTGCCGAAATGAAACAGAACGCTTCGTCGAGCAGCTCCTGCGCTGCGATTCGAGTCAGCTATAATCCCACGCCGTGACCGATGTGCTCCATGGAGTGCGCGTTGTAGAAATGACCGAAGCTCTGGCGGGGCCCTATTGCGCCATGCTGCTGGGCGATCTGGGTGCGGACGTTATTAAGGTAGAGCGTCCGGGAGTAGGCGATCAGGCGCGAGGTTGGGGGCCTCCATTTGTGGGTAAGGTGGCGGCCTATTTTCTGGCGGCCAATCGCAACAAACGCTCGATCGCGCTTAACTACAATCAGCCAACGGGGCTCGAAGTGCTGCATCGGTTAATCGAGAGCGCGGACGTGTTCATCACCAACCAGCCTTCCGCGGAGTCGCTCAAAAAACGCGGGATCGATGCAGCAACCCTGCGCGCGAAATATGCAAAGCTCATTTACTGCAGCATCAGCGGTTACGGTTTTTCAGGACCCAAAGCGGGAATGCCCGGGTACGACATCCTCGCGCAAGCAGAAGCTGGAGTGATGAGCTTTACCGGAGAGGAGCAGTCCGGACCGATGCGCTATCCCATCGCAATCGCGGACATGACGTGCGGAATTTACGCCGCGATGGGCATACTCGCCGCTCTCTTCGGTCGTGAGAAGACCGGGCAGGGCCAATTTTTGGATATGGCTCTCTTCGATTCGCAACTGACGTGGCTTGCGAACGTCGGCAGCAGCTACTTGAATGCCGGGGCAATGCCCAGGCGCTGGGGAAACGCGCATCCCAATATCGTTCCGTACGAAATGTACCGGGGAAGCGACGGGCAACATTTTGTTGTGGGGGTAGGAACGGAAGCGCTGTGGCAGAAATTTACCGCGGTGGTGAATACGAAGGACGATTTAAAGAACGACGCGCGGTTTCAAAGCAATGCTACGCGCATTGCACACAGAGCGGAGCTGATTCCGATACTCCAGGAGGCTTTTGACAAAAAGCCAGCCAGCGAATGGCTGAAATGCTTCGCGAAAACAGAAATCCCTGCAGCTCCTATAAATGGAGTTCCGGAAGCGCTCAATGATCTGCAGGCAAAAGCACGTGGCCTGGTTGTCGAACTGGAGCACCCGGTTTTAGGCGCGATAAAGACCATCGCCAACCCGATCAGACTGTCTAATACGCCGATCAGCTACCGATTCGCGCCGCCATTATTGGGTGAACACAGTGTCAACATTCTGGAACGCCTGGGCTATTCGGCCGAGGAGGCAGCACGGATGGCAGGCGATTGGTTGATCTGACGTCACAGCCTGTTACGGCAACGGCGTGGCAAACGGTTAGTAGCTTGGTTAGTAACTTCGGGATGTAACATGTCCTTCAAATTTCGTTACGATAGCTTGCCTGCCCGCTCGTATTCTCCGACAATGGGAAGCCCTACAATAAGATTTTTTGCGCTGAGCGGATGCTTACTTTTTTTGCACTGGAGAATTGATTCGAATGACGGGCGTTAACGAGGGCAAACGGCTGGTTGCGTATTTCTCCATGGAGATTGCGCTTGAGAACTCCATGCCGAGCTACAGCGGAGGACTGGGCGTGCTGGCGGGAGACACCATCCGCGCGGCCGCCGATCTGCGCTTGCCGATGGTGGCGGTTTCGTTGCTGTACCGTAAAGGATATTTCTCGCAGCATCTGGCCGAAGACGGCACACAAAGGGAAGAGCCGGTCGATTGGAAGGTGGAAGATTTTCTGCAGAAGGAGCCGGCGCGGGTAACGATTCCTTTGGAAGATCGCCGTGTGGAGCTTCGCTGCTGGCGATACGCTGCTGTTGGCGTGCGGGGATTTGAAATTCCCATTTATTTTCTGGATGCCGATTTGCCTTCAAATGCGGACGTGGACCGCAACCTCACTGGAACTCTTTATGGCGGCGATCCCTATTACCGGTTGTGCCAGGAAGTGATCCTGGGCATTGGCGGAGTGCGGATGCTTCGCGCGTTGGGGCATGACGGTTTGACGCGCTATCACATGAATGAAGGGCACGCAGCGCTGCTATCTCTGGAGTTGCTGGAAGCAGAAGCGGAAAAAGCGGGCCGTACGGCCATTCGAGCGGAAGACATAGAAAAAGTGCGCAGCAAGTGTGTGTTCACCACGCACACGCCCGTTCCGGCCGGCCACGATCGCTTTCCGATGGAGTACCTCACGCGGGCATTCCCAAATCAAAACGAGCTGTTCGATTTAAAAGATGCCTCGGCCGCCGACCTGGTGAAGCGCGTGCTGCAAGCGGAGCAGGCGTTTCCCGATTTGCAGCAAGCCGCGCGCGCGGGTGCGTCGGTAAACATGACGTACCTGGCGTTGAGTTTGAGCAAGTACGTGAACGGTGTCGCCAAGCAGCATGGCGAAACTTCGCGGCAAATGTTTCCAGGCGTGCCGATCGAAGCGATTACCAATGGAGTGCACGCGGGGACGTGGACGGCGCCGGCATTTCGACAGTTGTTTGACCGGTATATCCCGACGTGGCGGGAAGACAATTACAGTTTGCGCGGCGCGCTGGGGCTGCCGCCGGAAGAAGTGTGGGCTTCGCACCTGATCGCCAAGCACGAGCTGATGGAAACGGTGCGGTTGAAGACAGGAATCAAGCTTGATCCCGGAAAGTTCACGATAGGATTCGCGCGGCGGGCGACAGGCTATAAGCGAGCCGACTTGATTCTCGCGGACCTCGACCGTTTACGCCAGATAGCGAAGAATGCCGGGGCGTTTCAGATTGTGTATGCAGGCAAGGCTCATCCACACGACAGCGGCGGAAAAGCGATCATCAAGCATATTTTTCAGGCCAAAAAAGCGCTGCGCAAAGCGGTGCCGGTGGTATTTCTGGACGACTACAACATGGATTTGGGGCTGAAAATTACGGCTGGAGTGGACTTGTGGTTGAATACGCCGCAATTTCCTCTGGAAGCTTCGGGTACGAGCGGAATGAAGGCGGCGCTGAACGGTGTGCCGAGTTTAAGCATTCTCGACGGATGGTGGTCCGAGGGACACATCGAAGGCGTGACGGGATGGGCTATCGGCGACATCCGGCGATCGACGCCGGATCTGGTTACGGACAATGCAGCCGACGCGGAAGCGCTATACAGCAAACTGGATAGCGTGATTGTGCCGATGTTTTATACCGAGCGCGATCGCTATCTCAGCGTGATGCAGCATTCCATCGCGATCAACGGTTCGTTCTTCAACACGCAGCGCATGGTGCAGCAATACATCACTGACGCATACATGCGGTAGGCCAGACGAGACGGCCTGTCAGGCTATTAACTTAACGCAGAATATTTTTGTACATGGCCATACCGGCGGCGGCGTCCATGCCGATTGTTTCGAGCGCCGAAACTTCCCGGCGCGTTTTGATTCCACCAGCAGCAATGATCGGATGATCCGTAGCTTTGCGGAGCTCGCGAAACCATTTCAGATTCACGCCGGTCATGGTGCCTTCGCGGTCCACGTCCGTACACAAAAATGCGGCGCAGAACGGTTGCAACTGAGCCATTACGTCTTCCGCGCGAAATTTGAGGGTGCGACGCCAACCTTGCGTGACGATGTGGCCTTTGGCGGTGTCCAGCGCGATGACGATGCGCGGAGGATTTAGTTTTTTGGCCAGTTGCGCGAGGAAGGGCAGATTTAGTTTTCCATCACGGAAGGCAGCGCTGCCGATGATGATTTGCTCGGGCGCCCAGCCGGCGACGGTAACCGCGCGCGCGACAGTGCGAATTCCACCGCCGACGCGCACCTTCATGTTGTAAGACGAGCGAGCGGCAGAACACAGCTCTCGAACCAGCCTGGCGTTGGAACGTTTTCCCATTGCGGCGTCGAGGTCGATCACGTGCAGCCACCGGTAGTTTTTGAATTTTTCCAGAAGACCGAACACGTCTTTTACGGACAATTCAAGTTTGCGCCCGTGGACCAACTGCACGGCCTGCCCGCCTTGCAGATCGATGCAGGGAATCAGCACGGCAAACGGACCTGAACATTTTGCGAGGCCAGAAATTCCTTGAGCGCACGGATCGGCTGCACATCGTCGTGAAAGATGGATGCAGCCAGGGCAGCGTCTGCCGCTCCATCGCGAAAAATCTCCACGAAATGTTGTGGCAGCTTGGCACCGCCGGAGGCAATCACCGGCACAGACACGCTTTTGGAAATGGCTGCGGTGAGCGGGATGTCGAAACCCATTTGCGTGCCGTCGCGATCCACAGAGGTCAAAAGAATTTCTCCGGCACCAAGTTCGGCTCCACGGGTGGCCCACGCGACGGCGTCCAGGTCGGTCAACTCACCCCCGCCCCTTACGGTGACCGTCCAGCCTGCAGTATTTTTTTTGGCGTCGATTGCGAGTACGACAGCCTGGGAGCCAAACTCCGCCGACAGTTCCGAGATTAGATTCGGACGCAAGACCGCGGCGGTGTTTACCGTGATTTTATCGGCTCCGGCGCGGACGACCGCGCGTGCATCGTCCAATGTGCGAATGCCGCCGCCGGCGGTGAGAGGAATCGCGAGTTGGGCTGCGACGCGGCGAATGGTTGCAAGAAATGTAGGACGGCGATCGCGGGAGGCGGCGATGTCGAGAACAACCAACTCGTCGGCGCCTTCCGCGTTGTAGCGGGCCGCCAACGCGACGGGATCACCGGCATCGCGCAAGCTTACGAAGTTCACACCTTTGACGACGCGCTCGCCGTCGGTGTCGAGGCAGGGAATGATGCGCCGGGCCAGACTCATGCTGCGATCCGCAGAAAATTTTGCAGCACGCGCTGGCCGGCGTCGCCGCTCTTTTCAGGATGGAATTGGACCGCGAAGATATTTTCTTTCTCGGCCACGGCCACAAATTCATTTCCGTATAAACATGTGGCGCGAACCTCGGAGGTGGAATGGCCGTTGCCGCTTTGCGCGGCGTAGGAATGGGCAAAATAAAAGTAAGAGTCCGGAGCGATTCCTTCGAGAAGCTGGGAAGCAGATTTAGTTTGCAACTGATTCCACCCCATGTGCGGCAACTTCACCGGACCGGACAGCGCGCGCACGGAGCCCTGCAGAATGTTGAGACCTTGCAAATCGGGAGCTTCTTCGCTGGTTTGATAAAGGGCCTGCAAGCCGAGACAAATTCCCAGGAAGGGAATGCCGCGGGCAATGGCGGCGATGAGTTGGTCGCGCAAACCATTTTTGTCGAGCGCGCGAATAAGCGCTGCGTAGTGACCCACGCCGGGGAGAATGAGCGCGGAGGCCTGCGCCAAACCTTCCGGTGAATCCACTCTCTCGGTTTGCGCGCCGAGGCGATGTAGAGCGCGTTCCACCGAGGGCAGATTTCCGGCGCCGTAGTCGAGCAACGTGATTTGCGAAGCGTTCATAACAGGCCTTTGGTGCTGGGCAGCACGCCGCGCAAACGTTTGTCGCGTGAAACGGCGAAGCGCAAGGCACGAGCGAAAACTTTGAACATGGCTTCCACCTGGTGATGCGAAGAACGCCCGTAAAGTGCGCGTAAATGCACGTTGGCGCGCGCGGCCTGTGCGAAGCCTTGAAAAAAGTCTTCGACCAGTTCGGTTTGAAAATCACCGACGAGTGTGGCGCGAATTTTCGCGTTCACGACACAATGCGGGCGGCCACTGAAATCAACCGCAGCTACCGCCAGCGACTCGTCCATGGGCATCACGAAATATCCGGCGCGGAGAATGCCGCGTTTGTTTCCCAGAGCCTGAAAAACGGCTTCGCCTAGGGCGATGCCCACGTCTTCGACAGTGTGATGTTGATCCACATCGAGATCGCCCCGAGCAACAATCTGCAGATCGAAGGCGCCATGGCGGGCCACAAGGTCGAGCATGTGATCGAAGAAGCGGATGCCGGTGGAAATGCGGGCTTGGGCGTGACCATCTAGATTGATTTTGAGCTGGATGTCCGTCTCATTGGTTTTACGATGAATCTTTGCGGTGCGGGCCATGGTTATTTGTTTCCTTGACGCCGCAGCGCGCCAGATTCTTTTCGAATGACTCCGATGAGCCGCTGCATTTCA
>Ga0182024_10020253_pt1 | contig 12172 bp, 7 predicted proteins | sample P32metaG_FD_120480 | JGI IMG/M metagenome (GOLD analysis project Ga0182024, IMG submission 120480) | Permafrost microbial communities from Stordalen Mire, Sweden - P3-2 metaG (Illumina Assembly) | ecosystem: Environmental > Terrestrial > Soil > Wetlands > Permafrost | place: Sweden: Stordalen...
ATGGTCTGCGTCGCGCCGCTGCCTACGTATTGCGTTCCGGTTGGCCCGCTCTGCGAGCTGGGCGCGCCGAGCGTATGAGACGTGCCGGGGAGCCAGTTCAGAACGGCGGGTGTGCTCACGGTTTGGCCGTCGGCAAGTACCTTTAAGCCCGCGGGAATCGTGGTGATTGTATAGGCGACGGCCGGAAACACCTGCCGGATGCGCTGGTTCGCCACATCGGCGACCAAGACGCTACAGGAAGGACCGATGGCGACCGCGCTCGGCTGGTTCATCGAAAAACTGGTGGCGGGACTTCCATCGCCATTGTAACCGGCGGTTCCCGTTCCCGCGACCGTGCTGATGATTCCGTCGGCGCCGACCTCGCGAATCACGTTGTTCCTTGTATCGGCGATAAAAATATTGCCGTAGGTATCGACGGCGACTCCGGTCGGGTTGCGGACGGTGGCCGAAAGAGCAGGTCCGCCGTCTCCGGTGTAGCCCGACGTGCCGGTGCCGACGACGGTAGCGATGTTGCCGTCGGTGGTGATTTTTCGAATAAGATTGTTGCCGGTGTCCGCGAGATAGAGCGCCCCCGTGGAATCGATCGACAGGCCTTGAGGAGAATTGACGGGCTGCGAAGTGGCCTTTCCCGTTGGGGAAGATGGCGCGCCCGGTGTACCGATTCCCGCGTACGTTGCAATGTTGCCGTTCGAGGTGATCACACGAATGCGATTGCCGGATAGTTCGAGGATATAGATGTTCCCGCTGCCGTTCGCGACCGTGACATCCACCGGTCCGCTAAGCTCGGCCGCGGTCGCCAGTGCTCCATCGCCGGTGTCGAGGTTGGTCGCGTTTCCCGCGAGGGTGACGAGCGCGCCTTCGGGAGTAATCTTGCGCACCACCTGATTTTTTGAATCCGCGAAGTAGATGTTTCCCGCGCTGTCCTGCGTCAGGCCCCGAGGGGCGGTCAACCGCGCGGTCAAGGCAGTATCGTCGGCGGCGTCGAAGGTGGACTGGCCATTACCGGCCACGATAGCGACACTCGCGGCTCCGGACGAGATATCGAATTGACGGATCCGATTGGCGGTGCTGTCGGAGAAATACACCACATCTCCCTTGGAGATTAAATTTGTCGGGTTATAGGAGATCAGTCCGTTGCCGCCAATGGTGGTGATGAATCCGTTGGAGGCCGTTACCAACCTGACTCGATAATTACCGCCATCGGCGATAATCAGGTTGTTCTGCGGATCGATCGCGATCGCTAGCAGGTTGAGATTCGCAGCGATCGCGTAACCTCCATCGCCGCCCGCGCCAACTGTTCCCGAGCCCGCGACGTTGGAAATGACGCCGTTCGAGGCAATGCGCCGGACACGGTCGTTGCCAATATCGGCGATATAGAGATTGCCGGCGGTGTCGAACAGCAGAGTCCCCGGATTGTTCACTTCGGCAGTCGAGGCTTGGCGGCCGTCGCCGAAGGCTCCCCTCGCACCATTGCCCGCAACCACGCTGGTGATTCCAGTAGTCGCGAGCAGTCGTACGCGTTGATTCCCTGTATCGGAAACATAGATATTCCCGAGACGATCGACCGCAACGCCGGCGGGTGCGGAGAAGGCCGCGGTGGCCACCGTGCCATTATCGCCATCGTAAGCTGCATTGCCTGTTCCCGACACCTTGCTGATGATTCCCTGGGGCGACACCTTCCTGATCTCATTGTTGCCGGTGTCGGCGATAATAAGATCGCCGCTCGGGTCAAAGGCGATGGCGGAAGGAGTGTTCAGGCTGGCGCTGATTGCGGGACCGCCGTCGCCGCTATTTATATTGTTCCCAGTGCCGGCGAAGGTGTGAATGATTCCGCTGGTGTCTACCATGCGAATACGATTCGAGCCTGCATCGGCGATGTATAAATTTCCGGAGGAATCAAAGGCGAGTGCCAGAGGTATGGAAAGAGTGGCGGAGGTCGCCGGGCCGCCGTCGCCCGAAGGACCTTGCGAGCCCTGCGCGCCGGTTCCCGCGACCAGGTATAAAGTTCCGGTTGAATCGATCCGCACCACCTGATGAGCACCGCGGAGAGAAACGTACACGTTGCCTTTACCATCGCTGGCCACGCCCGAAGGCAGATTCAGACTGACGGCAAGGGCGGGGGCGCTGCTTGGTGCACCTGGTACCTCGCCCAGTATCGTCGCAATCGTCGATTGGGCGTGCACGGATACGGCGGCGATTGCGAGTGACCGGGCGAATTTAAATGATTTCAACTTCATAATGTTCCGAGAGCTTGGATCGGCGACCTCAATACGTAAAACTTAGACCGATCTCCAGTTGATTTTTTTGCGACTCATAGGCTGGTCCTTGAAAGGTGTAAGCGAACCACCGCGTGTAACGGGCTTCGCCCATGGCCTTAAACTTGCCGTACTCAAACAGTTTGTAGCCGACACCGGCGGTCGCTCCGAAAAGATTGTTATGGGCAGGCGCGACCGGTGTCTCGTTATAAGAAGTCGAACCATCCGGTAATGATGTGGACGTTCCCGTCCGGATGTTGGAGACGTGCCGGTAGGTGCCTCCGCCTATCAGGAAAGTCTGTGACAGCCAACCCAGGCCACGCGGGGCTTTACTGCGGAGCGTATAGAAACGGGCAACCACAGGGACATCCCAATAATTGGCACGGGTATCCTGCGTGATGGACGTGAGCGGGCGATTGTCGTAGCTGGAGTTCGGATCCCTTATACCGCTCTTGATCTGGTCGAGCTGGGTATATTCCTCCTGGTGGTAAAAAAAGTCCAGACCAAGAGAGATGCGTTTCGTCAAGAGATACTCGCCGGTTAATCCGAGACTATACTTCGATCCGGCCGATGTCCCGAAGTAAGCGGAGTTAAGGATTGGATTGGTCGAGCTGGTGGTCACATACTGGGTCTGGAAGAAACGCTCGGGAAAGTATTCGACCCGCACTCCGAAAGAAATTCGCGGGGGCGCGGCGGTCACGTCGCTGCCAGGAGTGTTGTCCTGGGTAGTCCCAGGCGCGCTCGGGGGCGGCGTAGGCGGGGGAGCGGTGGGTTGTTGAACGGTCTGTGCGAAGGCCGATGCCCCGAGCAGTGCGACAGCGCAAATTGTGAATCGAACCTGCTTGCAGATGTTGATCATTTTCTGGTCTCAGAACCGCAGCCGCACCGCAAGCTCGATCGACCGCGGTCCACCCGATCGGAATAAGGAGTTTACTGCTCCGCCAAACGATTGATTCAACATCTCCGTAACGACTCCGAAGTTAGGACTGGCCAGATTTGCTCCTTCAAGCGGAGAGGGGTTGGCGAAGTTCGGGTGATTGAAGACGTTGTACGCCTGAGCGGACAAACTCAAGACGATTCTTTCCGTGATGGGGAAGGCCCGTCGCAGGGAGAGATCCAATTGTTGGGCACCGAAGCCGCGAAGGACGTTTCGACCCAGATTTCCTTGGGCGAAGCCGGTAACAATATTGAAGGCAGCGAGGTTCAGCTCCTGGCCGCCCGGCACATTCGGATTGGGGATCCAGACGGGATTTCCGTTGTAATTCGGACGCACTTGCGCGAAGAGCCCAACCGATGAGTTGACATCGCCATTGGTCGCCGTGGTGGTGGTGACCGTCGTGCCGTTTATGCTGACGGCTCCGCTGGCATTCGAGCTGATCGTCTGAAGGTCGAAGGGGAGGCCGGTGCGGGCGGTCTCGACAAAATCCAGGTACCAGTGACGCAAAGGAGCGGCCACTAAACCGCCTGGAGCCGGAAGACGGTAGGATCCGGAGAGACTGAGATTCTGCCGGATATCATAATCGGAAGAACCTTTTTGTCCACCGGTGAACAGCGTGGCGAATCCCCCGCCCCCTCCTCCGGCGTCGTTCGACGCGGTATCGATCGAGTGAGACCAAGTGTAGCTCAACTGCATCTGCAGTCGGTCGCTCAGGCGTTTGCGAAATTGCGCCTGCATACCGTTATAAGCAGAAGTGGCGCCGTTTGTGGCTTGGGAAACGATGTCGAAAGCGTCCGAGTATTCGGGCGATGTCTGGACCCGCATCAGGTTCGTGCCTCTGGTCGCGGCGTAACCAAGGCTCAGTACGGATCCAGAACCGAAGTGTTGCTCAATCGTCGCATTCCACTGATAGATGAGCGGTGTCGTCAAGCCGATCGCGGCAGTCGTGATCTGGCCATAGGGACGAGTCGGAGGTAACAATGGCGCGGCAAGATAGATAGGCAGCAGAGGAAATTGAGCTTGCGAGATGGTAGTTACGGACTGATAGGGGGCTCCGCTAAAGGCACCGGCGGTGGTGCCGTATCCCAAATCGTAGAAGACACCGAATCCACCGCGAAACATCGTTTCGTATCCTGGCGTCGTATTCATTTCATAAGCCAGCCCCAGGCGTGGAGCGATGTCCCACCATCTGGTCGGATAGATGGGATTGTTCTGCGTGACACCCGCAATCGGATCGTTCGATAGAGCGAACGGCTTCTGACCCTGGCGTGCGCTCGGGGCAGGATTCACGTCCCAGCGGAGACCGTAAGTCACGGTGGTCCTCTCGGTGAGGCGCCAGGTATCCTGGCCGTATAAAGAGAAGTTCAGGTAAGTGGGATAAACCGCCGGCAGGCTCGAGGTGATTTGCGCGTTTAAGGCGCTACCTGAAGTCAGAGCATAACTGTTGGACGCGATTCCGTTGAACGAAACGTTCTCGGTATACGGAACGCGATCCGTTGTCACCAGGATGCGCCGGATATCCATGCCCGCCTTTTCGTGATGATTTCCAACCACCTTCGTGACGGAATCGACGACATTGAACTGCTGCTGTTCGTTGGCGGAACGACCGCCATAGGAATACCCGGCTACGCCCAACATGTTCAGATTGAAAGAGCCGGTGGCGTTGGTCACGCCTTTGGGAAATACCAGGGCGTCTGTCAGTGGAACCGCGCCCGCAAAGTTGTCCATGATGGATACGCTAGAGGCAGTCGATCGTGAATAGTTGACGCGCAGATCGTTTACCAGGCCGTTGGCAAGGATCTTGCCGAGACCGGCGGTAAACAAATCCGAGTGGGACGATTGATACGTCACGATGTTGGGCGCAACGGTTTCCGAGCCGCGGCGGTCGCTCGAGGAAGGCGACAACGAGTACCGCACGAACAGGGTGGTCTTCGCATTGATGATTTGGTCAAGCCGCAGGCTGGCCGAGTCGCTGCTGGCCGGGTTCGAAACCGTCGTCTGAAACTGCTGCGCGCCGCCAGGCAGGGATACGCCATTCGCAATCGGAAAAGCTCTCAGGAAAGGCTGTAAAGGTGCCGACGTCGATTGCCTGGTGGTGAGCGAAGGAACGTCTGAGATGATCGTGAAAGGCGCGGACAGGTGCAATTGATCGAACTGGGCGAAGAAAAAGGTCTTGCCCTTGATCAGAGGACCGCCGAAGGTGCCTCCCGGACGATTTTCCCGCTCCCTGGCCCGCCCTAATCCGAGGGAATTGGCGAACCAGTCGTTGGCGTCCAATCGTTGATTTCGGAAATAGTAATAGAGCTGACCATGAAAGTCGCTCGTTCCACCACGGCTGGTCATCGCGATCTGCGCGCCGGGCGACCGTCCGAATTCGGGCGCGATCGACGCCGTCTGCACATTCATTTCCTGCATGGCGTCAATCGAAATGAGTTCAGTCGACCCTCCGGCGCCGGGCGCCAATGCACCGCCGCCGCCGCCGAATCCGCCAAATCCACCGCCACCACCGCGCCCGCCGCCGGCGCCCACCGCGGTATTCAAGCTAACGCCATCGAGCGTATAGTAATTCGTATTCGACCGGAGCCCGTTTGCATTGATCCCGCCGTCTCCAATGCCTCCGGCGGAAGTGGTTATCCCCGGCGCCATCAGAACCAGGGCTTCGGCATTCCGCCCGTTAACCGGAAGACTTTGAAAATAGTTCTGGGAAAGCGGGACGCCTTGCGCGGCGTCGTTCGAAATCAAATCGACCTTTTCCTTAACGTCTACCGCCGTCGACTGCGCGGCGGCGACCTTCAACTCAACCACCAGCGTCTTGCGATCGCGAACCCCCAACGGCAGGCTCCTGATCTGATATTGTTGAAAACCGGTTTTTTCGATCTGGACCGAGTAGTCGCCCGGCGTCAGGGAATCGAAGATTACATATCCGCCGGTAGGAGTCTGCTGATGATAGATAGTCCCTCGTTGGCTGTTGATGAGAGTGACGCTGGCATCGGGAACCATCGCGTCGGTGCTGTCGGTTACGGTAATCGTGAGAGATGCGAAGTCCTGTGCACAAAGCACACCTGTGAAACCCTCGAAGACGAGGAGCGAAAAAATAAGCCATCTAAACATGGATGATTACACCTGAGCAAAACCTTGCCACCGCCGTGCGGGCGCACCAAGACTCTGAGGGGAAAACAAATAGATTTGACAACAGCACTCTCCCACCGCAGTGCAGTCCAAGGACCATCACCCGGATTGCACAAGTTCTAGTGTACCCAAAAGACGCCTACCGGGTTTAGTTCGGTTCGCTGCAATTGTGAAGAAGTGTGACAGGACTCTCCCAGCTTGGCGTGTAGCGTATTTGATACCCTGTGCCGCGTACGCTCAGGATCATCCCTCGTCCGTCCCCCATTTTGCGCCGTATGCGGCTGACATGGGTATCGATGTTTCGTTCGAACGGCGCCGACAAGCGATTGTAGAGTCTAAGGCTTAGGCGGTCACGCGACACGACTTTTCCGAAGGAGATCATGAGGCATTCGAGGATTTCAACCTCCATCACAGTCAGATCCAGCCGTTTACCGTGAAAGTACACGTCCCTCGACGCTGGCAGAAGTCGCAATTCGCCGATTTGGATGGCTTCCGGTATCGGCTGAACTGTTCCAGTCCGGCGCAAAATCGCCTGAATGCGTGCCAGGAGCTCATCCGGGTGGAACGGCTTAGCGAGATAATCGTCGGCGCCCGCCCTCAAGCCGACTACCCGATCCGATCTATCGGCCTTCGCGGACAATATCAAAACGGGAATTTGGGAATGGTCGCGAACGCGCCGCAGCACCTCAAAGCCGTCCACCCCTGCCAGCATTACGTCGAGAATCAAAAGGTCATACAAATCGGTTTGCGTTCGGCGAAGGCCGCGCTCTCCATCGGGTTCAAATTCCACAAGGTAACCGGACCCTTCGAACAGCTCGCGGAGCGTCCCACAGACCTCGATATCGTCGTCAACGACCAGAAACTTCATTAGTCACAAAACTTCACAGAGTTTTGCTCCTATCATACGTCAGAGATCGCGGGACGATCGAGGGCTTAGCGGCCCGTCCGCGTTCCATGGCATTTGAACCGAACCCCGACCGTCAGGAAGGGGACTACAACGATCTCCGTGCGTTGGCAACATCATCTGCTTTTCCGGGCCGCGACCGCGGGGAGCGATCTTCCACCGTAAACTGAGGCAAGATTAGACAAGGGAGGGACGAATGCTTTTAAGGGGAGTCTGTCTTTATTGCTTGTTGGCATCGACCGCGTGGTTGCAAGGCCAGTCCGCGCCCGCGCTCGCGGTCGACGCCGCGGTCAACCGCCATGCCATCAGCCCGTGGATTTACGGCATCAATCAATGGAGCGATAACGGCATCCAGGGCGTGATGCGGATTCCTCTGGTACGCTGGGGCGGCGACGATGCCACCAGTTTCAACTGGTCGGCCAGCCTCAAGAACAACACGGGAGACAATCCCTGGGTGTATGAGAATTATTCCATCTCTCCGAGTTTCGATTCGTTCCATCTGCGCAATCTGAAAACCGGCTCGGCCAGCCTGAGCACGTTTCCCCTTCTCGACTGGCTGCCGAAAGCCGCCGGCGAATGCAGCTTCAGCGTGAAGAAGTACGGCGCGCAGAAAGCCACGAATCCCGACAACGCCGATTGCGGCAATGGCGTTCTCACCAACGGAAACAACGTCGCCAACGATCCCAACGACGCCTATATTCCAGTCGACGCGAGCTTTTCCAAGCAGTGGATTCAACATGAGGTCGCCACCTACGGCCCTGGGAATGCCGGCGGCATCCGCTTCTGGAGCCTGGATAACGAACCCGAGTGGTGGGATTCGGTCCACTACGACGTTTACAAAACCGCGTCCAACGGGAAAACGGGTGCGAGCTATGATGACATGCTGGCGCGCGACATCAATAGCGCTTTGGCCATCAAGCAAGCCGACCCGACCGCTCTGGTTACCGGACCCGTCCCCGGCGGCTGGTCGGGCATGTTGTTTTCCAAGCAGGATATGTACGCGGGCTGGGGAAAGGCGCCGTATCAATACTGGGACAATCCGGTGGATCAGAAAGCGCACGGAGGAGTCCAATGGCTCCCCTACTATTTGCAGCAAATGAAAGCAGCCGAAACGAAAAATGGATTTCGCATCTTAGACGTTCTCGATGTGCACGCCTACATCACCCCCAGCGGCCTCAGCAGTTCGGCCGGCAACACCGCGATGGAGACTCTGCGCATGACTTCGACCCGCGCGTTGTGGGACCCCAGCTACACCGTGCCGGGCGGCGGTTATGAAGACGCGACGGGAGCCGAGCAGGCGCCGCAAATGGTTCCCAGGCTTCGGCAGTGGGTCGCCGACAACTATCCCGGAACCCTGACAGGAATCACCGAATACAACTGGGGCGCGCAGGACACCATCACCGGCGCGGTCGCGCAGGCCGATATCCTGGGCATTTTCGGGCGGGAGGCTCTCGACCTGGCAACAGTCTGGCCCAATACTCTGACGCCTCAGAATCCGGCCGCGTTTTCGTTCATGATGTACCTGAATTACGACGGCAATGGCAGCCAGTTCGGCAACACTAGCGTCTCGGCGACCTCCGCGAACCCTGACGTGCTCTCCATCTTCGCCGCTCAGCGCAGCGATTCCGCGTTGACCGTATTGGTGTTGAATAAGACCACGAGTGCGATCGCCGATACCATCAGCCTCGCAAACTTCAATCCGGCGGAGACCGCGCAGGTATGGCAATACACTTCCGCAAATAGCGCCGCCATCGTGCGCGAGCCTGATCTCTCCTTCAGCGGCACAACGCTAAGCGCGACCTTCCCAGGTTATTCGATGACGCTGTTCGTAATCCCCCAATCGCCCGGCTCCATGACGGTGGGGCAGCCGACGATTACCGCCGTGACCAATGCAGCGTCGTACAATGCGACCGGCGTGTCACCCGGAGAGATCGTCACCATCTTCGGCCTGGGACTGGGCCCCGCCAACCTTGCGTATTTGCAGGAGGATTCGAACGGCCTGGTGAGCACGTCCACTGGCAATACGATGGTCTACTTCAACGGCATCGCCGCGCCGATGATTTACGCGCTGAACAAGCAGGTGTCCGCGGTGGTCCCCTACGAAATGGCGCAGTACACAACCGTCAACGTAGTGGTGGAATATTCCGGCAATGCGTCGTCCCCGTTCCCGGTCAAGATCCTGACAGCGGTCCCCGGAATCTTCACAAACGACTTCTCGGGATCGGGCCAGGGAGCGATTCAGAACGCGAAAGACTCAACGCCAAATAGCGCATCCAATCCCGCAACTCGCGGCGATTACGTAACTATTTACGCGACGGGTGAGGGAATCACCACGCCTCCGGTGGTCGACGGCCGCGTAAGTGGAGTCCCTCTGCAAGCACCAGTGCTCTCCTGCTCAGCCTTGATCGGCGGCCAGCCGGCGTCGATCCAATACTGCGGCGCAGCGCCCGGCGAAACGTCAGGCGTGCTGCAAATCAATGCCCAGGTCCCGCAGTCAGTGGTCCCAGGCGGCACCGTACCGGTAAGCATCACCATCGGCAGCATCCAAAGTCCGCCCGGCGTGACCCTAGCCGTGAAGTAGACGCACCGACCTGTCCTCCGTCCGACTAGTCAAAATCCACTATTGCCCAACGCCGCCGTAGCCGATAACATGCCTCGATGACGACCCCAGCCAAGCCCGGCCGAGCATTCCTGATTTACTTCCTGCTCTCCTTCCTAATAGCCGCCGCGGCGCTGCTTTATCCCGTCTACGTGATTCGTCCATTCCGGCACCAGGCGCCCCGAGAGCTGATGATCGCTCTGGCAGTCCTCCGATACCGGCCCTTCGTCATGATCCTCTGCGCGCTTTCCTCATTGGCCGCGCTCGTCTGGTATCGTCGCGTTGCCTCTTTGGTTTCCGTAATCGCCGTCGCAGCTGTAGCAGTTCTTTCACGAGTGAACATCTACGAAATCATGTTCCACCCGTTCGACCGCCCGTCGTTTTCCGATGCCGATCATGTGAAGCTGGACGGCGATGAGAAGGTCATCGCGGTCAGCATCGGAAAAGAGGCACGAGCCTATCCGATCAGAATCATCTCGTATCACCACGTCATCAACGACCTGGTAAACGGCGTCCCGATCGTCGCGACCTATTGAACGCTCTGTCACACCGGTCTGGTGTGGAAAGCTGAGAGCGAGGGCCTGCGGCTGAAGTTTCACCTCGCCGGCATCAACAACCAGAACTTTCTAATGCGCGATGAGGAGACCGGGACCTATTGGCAGCAGATCAGCGGCCGCGCCGTCTCCGGTCCGCTCGCCGGAAGGCACCTGACGCTCGTCCCATCCGACGAGCTTACATGGGCGCTGTGGAAAGCCGAGCAGCCCGGCGGCACAGTGCTGAACGATCTCGCTCCTTTCGTCTCTCAGTATTCCCATAAGGACTGGGATGTTCGGATGCGAAGGGCTCCCACGGTCTTGAGTTACGCGGAAAACGGCGTCGCTCAGAGGGACATCATGCTCGGCATCCAAGCATTCGGCGCCAGCCGCGCATTTCCTTACGACGCCGTCCTGAAGGACAAACTAGTCGAGGATCACGTCGGGTCGGAGCCCATAATTCTAGTAGTCGGTCCCGATGATCAATCTGTGCGAGTCTTTGAGCGCCGCATTCCCGGCGTTTCAGAAGTCCCGGAATTCTACCGCTTAACCGCCGCTCTGTTCATGGACGACACGACCGGAAGCAATTGGAATTTTCAAGGATGCGCCGTCTCCGGTAAGTCGCAGGGAAAATGTCTGGCTCGTGTCGAAGTGATCAAGGATTACTGGTTCGACTGGCGCCATTACAACCCCGCGACAACCATCTACCGGCCGCGATAAACTGCCCTCATTTGGTTTGACTGGGTCGCGCGACAACTACCAGCCGCGATAAACTGCCCTCATACCGAACCGCCATGCGTAAGCATGCGGACAGCCGATGAACAAGCTCTTCAAATCCAAACAGGACTGGGCGGCGTGGCTCGAAAAGAATCACCAGAAAAGCGAAGGCATGTGGCTTCGTCTGGCGAAGAAAGACTCCGGCCTCCGTTCTGTCTCATACAAGGAAGCTCTCGACGTCGCTCTCTGTTACGGCTGGATTGACGGTCAAAAGAAACCGGAGAACGAACAGACCTGGCTCCAGAAATTCAGCGTCCGTTCGTCCCGCAGCATCTGGTCGAAAATCAATCGCGAGAAAGCGCTGGCCCTGATCGCGAGCGGAGAAATGAAACCCGCCGGTCTCGATGCAATCGAGATCGCCAAAAAGAACGGACGCTGGGAAGCCGCCTACGATTCACCCAGCGGAGCCACCGTCCCCTCCGATTTTCAAGCCGCCCTCGACGCAAGCCCGAGGGCCGCCGCATTCTACAAGACTCTAAACAAGGCCAATACCTACGCAATCCTCTGGCGGATTCAAACTGTGAAAAAAGCCGAAACCCGCGCCCGCAAAATCGAACAGTTCATCGCAATGCTGCAGCGGAACGAGAAAATTCATCCCTGATTCGCGATCCCCTTCGACTCCTGACAAACATAGGCGCCGGCCGCGACATTTTTGTGTTCTTCGACAATTCCGCTGGGCCATTCGATCACTACGCGGTCCGCTCTGTCGCGTGTGGCGAGCCCAAATGTTACCGCGAGCTCGGATTGCGAAAGGTAGCTGGAACCGGTCTTCACCATGCGCGACTGCGTCCCCTCCGGCGTGGTGACCCGCACTATCGCGCCGATGCCGTCTCGGTTAGACTTGGTCCCCTGGAGGCGGAAGCGGAGCGAGCGATTGCCGGATGTCACGTCGTTGCGATACAGGTAGGCGGGGCCATGATTGGTGGTGAGAAGAAGATCCAGATCTCCGTCGCGGTCGAAGTCGCCATAGGCCAGTCCACGGCCTACTTTGGGTGCGTCGAAGCCACCGCCAAGTTGCGAGGCGACATCGCGGAACCC
>Ga0182024_10020254_pt1 | contig 12172 bp, 10 predicted proteins | sample P32metaG_FD_120480 | JGI IMG/M metagenome (GOLD analysis project Ga0182024, IMG submission 120480) | Permafrost microbial communities from Stordalen Mire, Sweden - P3-2 metaG (Illumina Assembly) | ecosystem: Environmental > Terrestrial > Soil > Wetlands > Permafrost | place: Sweden: Stordalen...
CCGATCGGCACCTGGACGCCGGTGGGGCCGATCATGCCGGGAATCTCGCATTGCCCGGACGGCATCGACCCCGGGAATGTTTTCCAGCAATTGAATCTCTGCGGCGGGGGGGGCCTGATCAACCCGATCGCCAAGGGGAGCTATGCCTGCAACTGGGGCATCGGCGGTTGGGCCCCCCCCGGATGGACAGCCGAGAATAACACCGCCTTCGACAACTCCAACGCGGGAATGTTCGACGTTGTCGCGCTGCCAACGACAATGGCGCGGGCCCGGCAACTCCTCGCGACGGGGAGCGGCGTGCGAATGCACTCGGTGACCGACGGGACCTCGAACACGATGCTGCTAAGTGAATTGCTCGCCGTGACTTCGGTATCAGACGGCCGAGGTGCGTGGACCTGGGCGGCGATGGGTTCCACGGCCTTCTCGGCCCAGTTTCTCCCCAACACTCCTGGCGTCGATCTGGTTCCCTGCTACGACCCGTCGGCGGTCCCGCCTGGAAGCCCGCAGTCGGTGGCGGGCCACAACGATGCCGCCTCGCCACTCGGCGTCGCGGTGGCACGTAGCGGGCATTCGGGTGGAATCGTGATGGTGGGGATGGTCGACGGCTCGGTCCGCCCGGTGGCCGGCGACACGCTCGATCTGACCGTCTGGCAAGCGCTGGCCACCCGCGCCGGCGGCGAGAACGTCGCCCTGCCGTAAACTCGCTTTCTCCCGGCAATCAAGCCGCGGCGGGCCGATTCCACTCGGGATGCCAATTGCCGCGCCGGGTGGTACAATCGCGCGGGACGCGGCAATATCCGGCGATCCACTCACCTAAAAATCCCTTCACGCGAGTCGATCATCATGTTTCGACAGACGGCAATCGCATTGGCAGTTTTGGCCGCCGCGCTCGTCCTTGCCCCCGGAACGGGCCGCGCGCAGGAAGCCGGCAGCTCCAAGGAACTAATCTCGCTTGCTCGGCCCGCGGACCGCGAGTTTGTCCGCGACTTGGCGCACCTGATCGACGCGGGCGACGCCGACCAGATCAAGCAAATCGCCGACCGGCTGCTAACCCAAAAGGCCACGCCGATCATTGTCGTGACGATCGACCGGATGTCCGACTACGGCGGCTCGGGGATGCGGATCGAAACGTTCGCCACGCTGCTGTTCGACCAATGGGAAGTCGGAGTGGCGAAGTTGAACGGCCAGGATTGGAACACGGGCATTCTGCTGCTGGTGTCGAAGGGAGACCGGAAGGCGCGGATCGAGCTGGGGGGCTATTGGCGGCGCGAGCACGATATTCAATGCCAGCGGATCATGGATCAAACCATCGTTCCTAATTTCAAGCAGGGAAATTTTTCCGGCGGAATCCTGGCCGGAGTGCAGGCGCTCGATCAAATGGCCCGGGCGCTCAGTGTGCCCGCGCAGCGCGATCAAGCCGCCGGCGTCGCTCCCAGCGCGCCGGCCGCCGAGCCGCTGCCTGACCGGAGCCAACAATATGTCCCGCCCGCTTTTAATCCGAATTCGGCGACGGGGTCGATGAACCAGACGTATGACTACAATCCGCGGCCGGCGTCGTTTCCTTATTCCTATCAACCGCAGTTCGAGCCGCACTCTAGCTCTTCGGGGTTCGGCATTGTGGCCGGACTGATCGGGTTCATCGCGTTGGGAGCGATCGTGGGGAGTTTGTTTTCGCTGGTGCGCGGCGGCTCGGTGAGCGCGGGGCCCGCGATGTGGGGCGGGGCGCTGGGGGGAATCGGCTTTTTGCTTTCCGAATGGCTGGCCAACAGCAACTCCTATCACTACAACAGCGGCATGTTCAACAGCGGGCCGGTCGGCGGGTTTTTCGGCGGCAGTTCCTCGGGAGGCGGACTCTTCGGCGGCGGTTCCTCGGATAGCGGATTTTCCAGCGGATTTTCCGGCGGCAGCAGCATGTCGGGCGACAGCTTTTCAGGCGGGTCATCCGGCGGCGGTTTTTCCGGCGGCGGAGGGGCGACCGGCTCTTGGTGAACCGAATGCCGTGGGCCGAATGTGCCGGCAGCGATTGACTTGATGCCGCCCGGCTCGAAAGGGCCCGCCACTTGCAGACGATCTCTAGGGCAACAGCATGAAACGCGCCAGCCAAGTCCTCAACGCCGACGACCGCCGCCGCATCAGCCGAGCGGTGGCGGCCGCCGAAACGACGACCGCCGCGGAGATTATCGTGGCGGTGGCGAGCGCCTCGGGCCGCTACGATCGAGCGGAAGACATCGTGGGGCTATGGACGGGGCTGGTCGCGCTCGGCGTCACCCGAGCGCTGCGCCCCGTGGAGTTGGCGGAGCATGGCAGTTGGGCCGAGCCTTCAAAGGCGCTTGAAATTGGTTTGCTGGTCGTGGTGATGCTGGTCGGCTTCATTGCCGGGGCGGCGATCGCGCACCGGATCGGCTGGCTGCGGCATGCGTTTGCCTCGCGCCGCCAGATGCGCCGCCAGGTTTGGGCCCGCGCGGAGCAAACGTTTTGCGATCGGCGAATTTCCGGCCCCGCCCCGTTTGCCGGTCTGTTGATCTATGTCTCGCTGTTCGAGCGGTTGGCCGTGGTTGTCGCCGATCGAGCGGTGCTGGAAAAGCTTGAGCAAGGGGCGCTCGACGCAATCTGCCGTCATTTGACCGGCCAACTCCGTCAACGCGACCCAACCGCCGCGCTTTGCTCGACCATCGAGGAAGTGGGCCGGCGCCTGGCGGCCACGATGCTGCGGGCTTCCGCGGCGGCGAGCGCCGGCGGCGAAAATCCGCTGGACAATGCGCTGGTGATTCTCGATTGATCGGCCCGCGCTGGATTCCATTTTTTTTTGCGGGCGGTTTGCCGTTTGCCGGCGTTTTGCGTCCCATCTTGCCTTGGGTTCGATTTCCGGTATGCTTGGCTGTCGTGAGGCGGCAGAATGTCTTTAAGCATTCGCCGGCGAGAAGCGCACCCGGCGGCGGCGATTTGTCGGCTGGACATTCTCTTGCGAAAGTTGCCGCAGTCTGAAAAGATGAATCGCGGAAGCCGTGCGCGGCGGCGGCCAATGAAAACGCGTCCCCGTAGCTCAATTGGATAGAGCGTCGGCCTCCGAAGCCGAAGGTTACAGGTTCGAGCCCTGTCGGGGATATTTGATCTAACCCTAGCCGATCGCTGGATTTAGCGAACCTGCTTGCGTCGGGCAGTGTGGTCTCAAGACTCTTGATTCCTCCGTAAATTACGGAGGAATGAATGGAGGAGCCACACATGCCCCGTAGAACTGGCAAAGTCCCCGCGTACTGCAACCACAAGGCATCGGGACGGCCCGTCGTCCGCATCGACGGCGAAGACAATTACCTCGGTCCGTACGGCAGCCCCGAAAGCCATGAAAACTACGAACGTCTAATCGCCGAATGGCGGGTCAAGCAGCAGGAAAAGTCCAACCTAACTCGCCAAGGCTCTGATCGTCCACCGTCCCGCCAACGATTGACCGTTGATCAACTCCTGGGCCTTTACTGGAAGTTCGCCAAAACCTACTACACCAGAGAGGTCCGACCCACCAAGGAGCTGACAAGCATGAAATATGCCATTGGACCAGTCCGCCGATTGTATGGTCGAACGCTGGCAGCGAAGTTCGGGCCACTCTCGCTCAAGGCCGTCCGTCAGCACCTGCTCGACAGCGATCTATGCCGCACCGAAATCAATCACCGAATCCATCGAATCCGGCGGGTCTTCAAATGGGCGGTCAGCGAGGAGTTGGTCCCTTCCAGCAGCTACGAATCCCTCCGTGCGGTCACCGGCCTCACCTTCGGTCGAACCAACGCCCGTGAGACCGAACCAATCAAACCGGTTGCCGACGCCGTGGTCGAGGCGACTCTCCCATTCGTGTCGCCGGAAGTGGCGGCCATGATTCAGTTGCAGCGTTTAACCGGAATGCGACCAGGGGAGGTGGTGCAATTCCGGATGAGCGACATCGATACCAGCGGTGACGTCTGGGTCTTCGAGCCGGCCAGCCACAAGAATCGTTGGCGGAACCATCGCCGGCTGATTCTCTTGGGCCCGAAGGCCCAAGCGCTCATTCGGCAATTCACCCGCCTGCAGCCGACCGAGCCGATTTTTTCGCCGGCGGCCGCCGAGCAGCGGCGGAATTACTTCCGGAGGCAGGCGCGGGCCACTCCACTCACTCCCTCGCACGCCGCGCGGCGCCCGAAGGCCGATCCGAAACGGGCGAAGCGTGACCACTACGACGTCGACAGCTACAGGCGCGCGATCACCTACGGCATCAAGCGGGCAGGGCGCAACGGCGTTGCTGTGCCGGCTTGGCATCCCAATCAATTGCGTCATTCTCGTGCCACAGAGATCCGAAAACAGTTCGGGATCGAGGCCGCAAGCGTAAGCCTTGGCCACGCCCGAGCGGACGTGACCGAAGTTTATGCCGAAAGAAATATGCAACTTGCGATCACCGTGGCCATGCAAACTGGCTGAGGAACACTACTATGAGTCGGACCATTACCGATGAATCAGTTCGCCCGCGCGACTGCTTAACCCCTCCTGAACCAAGGCTCGTCGCCGCGTACAACGCGGGGCGAACCCTCGCGCGGGCACGATTCGCCGCGTATTACCTCTGGTTGCACTTTGAGGCGCCGCTGGACGCTTCGTTGGACGAGTTACGGGCTGCGGCCCGTGCCGTCGTGGCTCCCGATCATCGGGAGGTTATCCACGCGGCCGTTGAAGAACATCGTCGGGGGTTGAACGAATTGATCAACTCCGAATCCGCTGCCGAGTCCCTACATGAACTACGGGGACGGGCGCAACTCGGCCCTGCGGAGATTGATCAAATCTTCTGCTGCAGCCTGCTGGCACCGATCAACGACCTGGAGGCTGTGGTGCGTCGGAATCTTACAGCAACGATGGATCAGTACGGCCGGTTCGCGTTCGACCTTGGTGCGTGTGTTGAACAAGGCGTGCGTCGGGCCGACTTGTATCAGCCCCGCCCGGTTGCCGACACTTCCCAGTCGACGAACCCGATCGAAATTGGCCCGAACGACCTCAATGTTGGATTGTCCGAAGCGCAGCGCCGGCAACACCTACCGCTTGATGATTACTTGGCTCGTTGCCTCTTCGGACCTTTGAACAACGATTGGATTGGCTCTTGGTGTACCGACCTACGACAACGCTGGCTGGAAATGGGCCTTGATGAGACTTTGCTGCCCGAATTTGGCGGGGTGGACAAACCCGTGACGCTGTATGACTCGGTGACTCAGTTCGCAAACCAGATCGATGATGCGTTCGGGCGGGCGGCGTCGTATACGGACCAGCGACATCCAGGAGCCCCTCAACCAACTAAAGAGCCCAGTTTTCTGGGGCTGACCCTCGACCTTGGCACGTGTCAAGTAGCCCGGGCGGGATTTGCAGCCCCGGTCGACCTGCGTTCGAGATTGCCGCTGCAACTCCTGGCCGCCCTCATGTCGCAGCGGGAGAGTTTTGCGACCAGGGATGGGTTGCTCGGAGTTTGGCGTAAATATGGTCGGGCTAAGACGCCCTCCCGCGGAACCATGGATGATGCAATATCAAAATTAGAAACCGCTCTGCAACCTCTCGAAATTGAGATCGAAAACCGAAGTGGGCTCGGCTGGCGCCTCGCAAATGCCAGCCGACCGACCGACTAAATAGGCACTTGGTGATTGCCAAGCCGTCGCGTCTCTCTCGCGATGGCCGACTGAGCGCGTCGATTGATTCTGTTGGCTGCCTCGTCGACGTGTCCTGATCGGCGGCGGTAGCACGATCGGACCATAGTTTGCCTCTCTTTATCGGCAAGGCGGCTCGCATTGCGTTTCGTTGCGACTTTCTTCTACCCGGGCCAGTGAGAGTGCGTTGAGCCGGCGATCTAGTTTCCCTGGCTCCATCGCTCCGTGGGCGTCTCAGCCGTTTCCTAGGACTTTCCTAGGTTGAGTACGAGCTTCAGCAGAGATTTATTGTCTACAGTGCCTCGCAGCGGATTGCGGATGTCAGCCAACAAATGCGAGGAAGCACAATGTCCATCGATCTAACCAGCGAACGGCTAATCTCTTTTGGAAAAGCCGCAAAAAGACTCCCTCGGCGCCGGCAGGGCATACCTGTTCACTCGTCCACTATCTGGCGATGGTGCCGTCGAGGCGTCGTGTCCGGAGGCGAACGGGTCTATCTGGAAGCGGTGAAGCTGCCGAGCGGCTACGCGACGTCGATCGAGGCGCTAAAGAGATTCATCGCGCGACTCAGCGCAGGGATCGAGACTGCTGCCCGCCCGCCAGTCGCACTAGCGGACAGTGACCTGATCGACGCCGTCGACGAGCTGGATCGCGATAAGGTGTGACGGGTCGATCAACTTATTCCTTGTTTTCTGATAAAGGACAAAATTATGCAGCGTGTTGCCCTGGCAGTTTCAGCCCGGACGTTCTCATTGGAAATATTGGCACGGCTCGCGGTGAGCCGTGCTTTCTTTCTCACCTTTTCAATAGGATGCGTTATGATCGCAAGAGTTACACACATGGGTACCGGTGTACATGTACGTGGAGCGCCCGAACTGTCGGACGTTGACAAGCAGCATCTGCGGGACTTTGAGTTTGCTCTGAAGCTGCTCCGCACTCGGGCCACGAGCGTGGCCTGCGGCTATCACACCGGCGTCTACGTTCACGGGCGGCCAGGTTCGTCCAAGACCTGGTCCGTCACCAAAGAGCTTGAGCGTCTTGACGTTCCCTGGGCATATAGGAACGGACGTATGAGCCCCTTCGGATTGTTCGATTTTTTGCGTGAGCACCGTGACGCCACGGTCGTGCTCGATGACATTCCGTCTTTGCTTCAGCATCGTCAGGCTCTGCAGATCTTCGTTGCGGCACTTGGTGGCGCACCAGGTCGGCTGCGTCCGGTGACGTATACGATCAAGGGTACCGAGGGCAGACAGACCTTTGACTTTAGCGGCGGGATCATCGCGATTGCGAACGAACCGCTCCGACGTGGACCGTTGGCCGACGCAGTGCAGAGCCGTGTCGTGCTTTTGGAGCATGAGCCCAGCGACGCAATGTTGTCGGCGTTCAGCTGGCTGGTGACCACGTCGCTGGTGCAAGAGGGTGTACTGGCACGGGCCGATTTCCGTGGCGGCGAGGAAGGTTGGCTGATTAAGCGCCAGTGGTGGGACCAGCAGTTTCTGCGCGTGGCCACCGTCCCGCTGCGGCTGATATTTCAAAGGCTCCGGGTGGGAAAACTACCTAAAGTGAAGTCCGCCGGGTGATCCAGCCAGCTACTTGGCGCCAGCCCATATCGTGCCATCTGGGTGAGGCGATCGCCAGCAGGGAGTCAGAAAACGGACCTCGCGGCCGGGCGATCTCGACCAGCCTGCTCCTGATTGGCTGGCCATTTCGGGGTGTGCCCTGAGTGGCGGAGCCGATTTTCATGCGGATGCCGTCACCTTTTGGCGGTTTCCGGCGACGGCAGACCATGTTTTTCGGCCCCGGGGAGCTGGAATCGACGTAAGCCCTTTGCCATCAGTCGCGCAATGCAAACTCGGCCTCCCCAGACGACCTCGATTCGTCGCGGCTGGCGAAAAGAACAGCGATGGACTGCCCCCTTTCGGTGGCTGAGGCAATAGCCTGGCGCGAATTACGCCCCGAAACGATGCCGCCCTTCAATCTGTGGCTGGGCCGCATCAACTTTCGCCGGAGTTGGCCGGCGCTGCCCCATCATGGGTCGTCCGGCTCGGCACCGCGGACGAATTTGGGAACCGGATCGACGGTTCACCACGCCGATGACCTGCTTTTTGTGACGCGACGTCCGGAGCAGAGACGGGCCGGTCTCTGGAGGCGCTCAGTCCTGGCGATCCGTGCATACGGCGAACCCCAGTTCACCGCGATAGATTTTGTTGTTCGATTCAAAATTGCCGCCCGGCTCGCGTCGCCGCCAATGCCGGCCAGCGGCGAATTACTGGCGCGCCGCTGCGCCAGGTGATTTTGAGCGCCAAATGATTGCAAGCGCGGCGGACCGTGGCTAGCATTGGAGGTGCCCGCGGCTTCACCGCCACGGAGCAGGCAACCCACCAGTCAAGATACAACGAGAGACGAACCAGCGGCCGCAAGCCGGCCCATGAAAACAATTTGAACGACGCGCGAGCGTTAGTTTCTGCTTCACGCAAAACCGCCAACCTGAGCCGCAAGGCTCTGGACAAAGTAGAGGAGCAGTGCTTGCCGCGCCCCGAGAGGGGCGTCGGCCGGTGCTGTTCTCTACTGGCCCTTGGCGGGGCCTGCGTGGACAGTTCGGTTCGGCGCCCTTTTTTTGCGCGCTATCGGATAGGAATCCGCGATCCGCAGCAGCACCCAATGCGCTAGCCATCGTTTCCGTTTTACCAATTCCACGGCCAAAGTCGACTTCCACGCCATCCACCCATCTAAGTCAGGAGCACACGATGCAAAAGCCAACTACCAAGACGTCGGAACGAATTGGCGCAACGAATTTGGCTCTAGTCGTTCTTTTGTCGGGAATACTTCTGGTGTTGATCATTCTGCTGGCCGTCATCCTGCTCGGGAAAAGCAATCCGTCGAATGAAACGCACGATGGCGTTCGGTCGGTCCTCGGCCCTGGTGAAACCGCCCGTCGAAGCGACTTGCACAAACCACCAAAGAGTCCCAAGCCGGTCGGCAATCCGGACCGCATCAAGGAGACCTTGCAGGCAGGCAAGACCTACCGTGCTGTCGTCAAAGGGGGCTTCGAGGCGCGGGTTGAAGACAAGGATTGGGGGATCAAGAAGGTCATCAATCTGGCATACGCGGTCGAAATGGCGATCGACCGAACGATCGAGAGTAACGACGGAAAACGCATTGTCGAATTGCGCCACTTCGAGACCTGTCGCAACGTGAAGTTGCTTTGCCAAGTGGAATCGGTCCAAATCGATCTCGGAACTCCCGGCGAGTTGCTGCTAGGAGCGTTGGAGTATGTGCAACCCGGCGCCGGAACTGTATTGGTCGAACTCAAGCCGGTGACCGAGTCGTTCCTGCGCGGGGGTGCGCAGTCAGTGGCGAACGACGCAACGGCAAAGGCTTTTGCGCGCGTCAATTCTGTGTCGGGAAAGACGGTGAGAATCGTGTACACCGATGGGGTAGGCGTGGAGGACATCACGCCCGTCGACTGCAGTTTGGACATCGACGAGCAGGATTGGGTGCGCACAACGGCAGTCTTGTCGGATTGCTACATCCTTCCAGACTTCAAAATCGCGGCAGGGAGAAGCTGGACGGTTGACGGCCCGCAACTTGCTGGCTTTGTCGACCCATCGCTTCGTGCCGTGCCGCAAGGAACGGTCACCATCAAGCGCGAAAAAGATGAGGAGATCGACGGCAAGGACGTGGCGATCCTGCAAATCGAAAGCGGTCACTTGAATCTTGATTCGTCGGATCAATCGACTCGGCGCGTCGGGAGTTTCACTCCGCGGGGCAAGCTGCGCTACAACGTATCCGACGGGTACGTCGCGCTGGCAGACCTCAATGGAGATTTCCAGATCGAAACTGTCTCAAAGGACCACATTTTGTTCGAGGCTCGTTTTCGGACAGAGCCAATTATACGGTTGAATTATTCTTGCACGATGCGATAGGGGTGGGATCATGGACATTTCAGGCGACAACGGGCCGCCACGATTCGTGATGATCGGGGAAGCCGCCGTCGGTGTTGGTCGTTCCGGCAACTGCGCGCTTCAGTTGTTGCATCCTTCGGTTTCTCGGTCACATGCCACGCTTGCGCGGACCGGCAATGAGCTGCTGGTCACGGATTGCGACAGTCGCTTCGGCACGTTCGTCAATGGCCACCAGATCCGCAACGTGCGGGCGCGGCTGGGGGATCGGCTCCGATTCGGCACGGCAATCGTATATCGTGTTGAAACCGATGGCCTGCGGCTGGAGGTGGCAGCCGGCGGCGTCAGCCTCAGCGCCACGGGCCTCGATCTGGTCAAGAACGACAAGCTCCTCGTGCAGGATGCAGGATTCAAGATCGAGGCAAGTTCGTTTGTTGGAATCTTGGGGCCCAGCGGGTCAGGCAAGAGCACTCTGCTCAACTGTTTGGCCGGGTTCTTGGCCCCGATCCGCGGACGGTTGACATTCGACGAATCCCACGACGCGAGCGCAGAAAATGACGCTTACCGGTCGCTTTTGGCCTACGTTACTCAGGATGACGTAGTATGCGGCGCGCTGACGGTCGGCGAAAACCTTCAATTCGCTGCCCGGTTGCAACTTGGGTCCCTCGACAGAGAGAGCATTTCGTCGGCCGTCCAGCGGGCACTGGACGAAGTAGGCCTGGCCGAGCACGCCGCCAAGAGGGCAAAGGATGTCAGTGGGGGTCAGCGGAAACGGCTCAGCGTCGCCATCGAACTGATGAAGCGGCCGCGACCGCGATTGCTGCTTTTGGACGAGCCGACGTCGGGATTGGACCCGGCCAGCGAGGCCCATTTGATCGAGCAGCTTCGACTGTTGGCCAGTCAGGGCGCCACAGTCGTCTGCACGACGCACTTGATGGACAACGTCCGGTTGTTCGACACGATAATTGTACTGGGACTGGTTGACGGAGTCGGGCGAATTGCCTTTGTGGGGAAGCCCGATCAACTCCTGCCCCACTTCGGTTGCCGAGGCTTTGCCGACCTGTACGAGCTGCTGGAATCGGGGCGATTTCGGCCGATCCAGGGGCCGGCCGATGCCGGTCACGATTCGGATGGCGGGGCGATGCCCACGGCTCGCGCCGCCAACGAACGCGTGTCTGGGCCGATCGGCGCCGTAACCGGCGATCAAGTGGTCCCACCGCGCCGTCCGGCAACCGTGGGCCAACTCTTCGCGCAGGTGATGGCCAGTACCGGCTGGCGGCAATTCTGGCTGCTCACTTGGCGGTCACTGATACTGTTGTGCCGCGATCGGGGGCTCGTCGCGACCATGCTGATTCAACCGTTGGGATTGGGGCTGCTCGTGAGCCTGACGCAGTACAGTCCGGCGCGGATTACTCCGATCCTCTTCTTTGCGATCGCGATTTCGATTTGGCTGGGCATGAATAATTCAATCCGCGACCTGGTACGTGAACGAAAGCACTACGTCCGTGAGCGGCTCGCCGGTTTGCGGCCGGACGCTTATTTCGCCTCGAAATGGGCCGTGTACACGATCGCGGGGCTCTTGCAGCTCCTGCTGCTTTGGCTCGTGATCCGCCGCTGCCTCGGGTGGACTGTCAACGAGGGGTTCGCTGCGGACGCACTCGCCAGCACCTCGTCGGTCTGGGTAATGGTGATTCTGCTGCTGAGTTACACCGGCGGCTTGGGTCTGGGGCTGCTAGTCTCCGTAGTGATGAAATCGGAGGAGGCCGCCGTGGCGGTCCTGCCGCTATTGATCATGCCACAACTACTGCTTAGCGTGGCGACCGGTCAGGCGGGCGTGAGCTATTCACAGCCGCGGCCATTTCGACCGCTGGTGGTGATGCTCCATGAGCCGTGGCCCGGCGGGGCAGCCGCCTGCGTGGATCTGCTTTCATTGGCCGTTTTGTCTCGCCCAGCGACTCTCGCCGCGGAATGTCCTTCGGTGACTCCGGGAATTGATGGATTCGCCAAGGGGATCTGGATTGCCGACCTGTGCCACCTTTGCCTGCTGCTGCTCGGCACCTGGGCGATTGCGTATTTTGCGTTCCGCCGGGCGGAACGATCTTGGCCCCGTCTGATCGGGCTTGGGTAGGCGGAGTCTTCGATGTCTCAATCCGATCGGAAGTCAGGCAGCTTTGCGAGTGCCGCCAGCCTGCTGCTGCGGTTCTGCGCCGACCCCGAACATCCTAGCGAAATCTATCTTCGGGATGGGCTGACCATCGGTCGAACTCGGGCCAACTCGGTGAATCTGACCGACGACGACCAAGTCTGCCGAAACCATGCTCGCGTCGAACTGGGCGACGACGGCGCCGCGCGGCTAATCTGCGCCGACGCCGATGCTCAAATCGGATTGCCGGACTCCACCGTGCGGGAACTTGGGCTGGCAGCTGGCGCTAAGTTTCGGATCGGTCGGACGCCATTCGAGTGCGTCCCGGGGCTTCACGAGCCATTCCAGGGGACGACATCGCTGGCGGCGACCTGTCCTCATTACGGATCCCGCGAGATTCCAGATGGAGACCCTGGTTTGCTCCCCTGTCCAGCCTGCGGCGATCAGATGCTCCGCGTCGTTCAGGGGCCGAAACATGCAGATTC
>Ga0182024_10020255_pt1 | contig 12172 bp, 7 predicted proteins | sample P32metaG_FD_120480 | JGI IMG/M metagenome (GOLD analysis project Ga0182024, IMG submission 120480) | Permafrost microbial communities from Stordalen Mire, Sweden - P3-2 metaG (Illumina Assembly) | ecosystem: Environmental > Terrestrial > Soil > Wetlands > Permafrost | place: Sweden: Stordalen...
CTCAGAACTGCAGGTCTTGCGCTGGGCCCTGTCGTCGCCGGCTCTCCGAAAGTAAGCCTTTGCCAACACCCAAATCCCGGGCCGCAGACAAATCCGCCCCCAAATCCCGGGGCGCCAAATCCCGCTCTGCCAGCCCGGTCCGTGCGAAGAGCACGGCACGCGCGAACAACTCGGCACGTGCGAACAACTCGGCACGTGCGAACGGCCCAGCCCTAGTCGCCGCCCCGGCCGCCATCGCCGCCGTGCCCCTGGTGGTGGTAGCGCTCCGTTCGTTGGCGACCCGCGGGGTCTGGTTTTGGGGCGACCAGGCACTGATCGACATCGAGGCACGCGACAGCCTTCTCGGTCGCAACCTGCTCGGCGTCTACGACCGCTACGGCTGGCACCATCTCGGGCCGTTGTGGTTGCTGCTGCTCGGTGTTGCGCGTTGGCTGGGGGGCGGTTCTCCTGAAGCGGTCATTTTTGGGTCCTGCGTGATCCAGGCGGTCGCAGCTGCCGCGATCGTCGTGGTCGCAGCCCGGCTTCGTCCTGGCCTCACTGGCTGGTGGTCAGCCCTCGTGCTGCTCGGCTGCGAATGGTCCCTCGGGCTCGACCGCCTCGGTACCGTATGGGCGCCGTATTCGATCGCTCTCCCGGCGGCTCTTTTTGTGCTGCTCACTGCCCACGTCGTCGCAAGCCCAAAGCCCTGGCCCGCGACGGTCGCTGCGGCTGCCTGTGGGACCTTCCTCCTCCAAACAGACATCAGCACGATCGTGCTGGTGGCGGTGCTGGTACTGGCAACCCCGCTGTTACGGTTCGCGACCCGGGCCCGGGCCCGGGCCCGGCCAGGCAGCGGTCCTAATGCCGGCCGGCGCCGGTTTGTCCAGCCGGGATGGGGCTGGTCAGCTGGCAACTGGCGACTTGGGGCGGCCGCCTTGGCCGTGGTGCTGGGCGTGCTCTGGCTCCCGCCTGCTATCGAGCAGCTGACCACCAGCCCGGGCAACGTTGTCCAGGTCTACCGGTTCTTGTCGACGCACCCGTCCGACCAGTCCTTAGAGCCCTCGCTCAGCGCGGCCGGGACGGTGTTCGGCTCGTTCCCGCTCCGCACCGGCGAGCGTTCAGGCAAGCGCGATGCCGACCCTAACTGGTTGATCGGCAAGCAAATCTGGCAGCGCCCCTGGTTCTTTGCCTACATCTTGTTGACTATCGGTGCTGCAGCCCTCGCGGTGCTGCGCCGGCAGCGCCAGGCACTCGCTGTTGCAGCCACGTCGTGCATTGCAATTGTCGCCGCCGGATGGTCCTTCGATCTCATCTACGGGCCGCTGTACCCGTACCTGGTCTTTTGGACAGGGGCTCTCGTCACACCTGCCTGGGTCGCCAGCTGGCTCGCACTTGCGCCAGCGCCGCGTGCGCTACCTGGTAGGAGGGTGCCGGCGCTCCTCGGGCTGGCAGCAAGCCGTCGGTGGACCACTTTGTCGGTCCCACTGGCGACCTTGGCCGCCGCGGGGGCGGTCAGCACAGCGTTCGTCATCTACCCGTTCCCCTTGACCGGCATTACGTCTTTACTGGGGCGTAGGTCGTGGCAGGCAGTTTCGGCCGACGTCCTAGCTCCGAGGGTCAAGACCCTCTATATCGACTTGGCCAACGCGGATGCGATGCCCGAGGCAGCTGCGATCGCTGACCAAGCGGTGCAACGCGGTCGACGCGTCGAGGTGAACCGGGCTGCCCTGTACTTCTTCGACCCTTCCTTTGCCCCGACGGCAAAGGCGCAACTGAAGGTGCTCGTGTGCTGCGGGGTGCACGACCCCGGCCCGCCCCCGCACGGGCTGTGGTTCAGTGCGCGGGTAGGGGGTCAGCGCATCTACACGTCCGATCCCCCTGGCGGGCCTAGGCCGTCAAGCCCATCCCAGTTCCGCCAGGCGCCCGTCCGAAATACCAAAGTGGTGGGCCACCTCGTGGATCACAGTCCTGGTGACCAGCCGCACGAGCTGGGCTTCGGTGTGGGCCAGAGCGCTGATCGGCCCGCGGAAGATCGTGATCCGGTCGGGCATGGCCCCCCCATAGGAGGACCTTCGCTGCAGGTCGACCCCTTGGTAAAGACCTAGCAAGGTGCCCCGTCGGCCAGCCAGCTGGTCAGGCGTAGGCCAGTCCTCGACGAAGACGGCCACGTTGTCCATCAGGTTGCCGAGCGACTCTGGGATCCGGTCGAGAGCATCGGCTACCAGCTGCTTGAAGCCCTCTTCGGTTGTCTCCACGGTCCCAGTTTGCCGGGCTCGACGTGCGAACCCGCCAGAAGAGGGCGGTTAGAGCCGAAGGCAGCCCTGATCGTATAACCGGACTGCCCCAAGCAGGCCGACGCGCTCCTGGTATTCCTCGTCGGCTTCGATCAGCCCGCTCGCCTGGCACACAGGCGCTGAAGCTCTGTCGTTAGCGCCCAGTTGGTTGACCACGCCAGGCTGGCTCAGCAAGCTGACGTCCTGCTCGGCGGCGGTCAGGCGGTTGGCAACAAGGTAGTCGGCAAGCCGGACCACGTCGCCGAGAGCCGGGCCGCGCGCTGGGCCGGCCCAAGCCTCGCGTTGGCACGTGATCGCCTCGACGACGTTGTAACCGATGCCCCACTGAGACAGCAAATAGCCGCCGATAACCGGGTAGGTGGTGCCGAGGTGGTGGATTTCAGCGTCATCCGGCGAGCTGCCCGCGGCAACGTCGTCTGCGACCGCTAGGAGCTTGGCCGGCACACGTTCGGCGACGACAAGCTCTCCGATGTCGTGCAGCGTGCCTGCGACGCTCGCCTCGCACTGAGCGACACTGGTGCGGACGAGCTGGCTGGCGACGTCTGCTACGGCCACGGCGTGGGCATTGAAGGTGGCCAACCAGCCGTCGGTGAGGATCTCGCTTGGCCTGAACACGCGCGCCGCAGCGCCGGCCATGGCAAAGTCGCGCAACGTCTCGATGCCCAGATATGCGAGGGCATGGCGCAGGTCATGGATTTCCGCGCGAAGCCCGAAGAACGACGAGTTGACGAGTTGGAGCACCTTGGCCACCATCGAGACGTCGCCGCTCATGATGTCTGCGATTTGCCCGAGCGAGCAGTCTTCATCCGACAGGGCGTTGTCGACGGCCGTAAGGGTTGCCGGTAGGCTCGGCAGGCTGCCGACCTCGGCCACCATGCGCTGGGTTTCGTCGCTGAACAACCTCCGTTGCAGCTTGGTGGTGTGCTCTACTGCGCTGGCGAGCGCTATCGGCCCGCAGGCCTTGCTCAAGCACTGGTTCGCAACCGGCAGGGCGCTCAGCATTGCGCCTCGGTCACCGGGGTTGGACAGTGCGATGCGGGCGGCCTTTGGGAACTGAGCCTTGGCCATCCGAAGGAAGTTGGAGGCGCTCACGCCAGATAGCCGAGTGCTGGCCACCACGGCGTCGACAGGGCGTTCGGCCATGATCTGTAGCGCAACCTCAGCGCCGGGCGCAAACGCAGTCTCCCAGCCGTCGTTGCAGCTTGAGAACGTCTCACGCAGGGCTCTAAGGCCCATTATGTTGTCGTCGACGAACAGAACGGAAACCATCCATGGTCCTTTCATTCTCCTGGCGCGGTTTCCCGCCCGGGCTCCGAGGACCATCGCCTCGTCGTCTAGGAACGGCTACCTTCGCTCCTTATCCTCTCGGCAGGGCACGCCGCCCACCGAAGGAGAACGGGCGGATTGCCGAAGGGCCGGAGGCTACACGCGCGAGTAAGGACAAATGGGCTGCTCAGCGGGTCGGAGCAGCTGCGATCGGTCGTCCTCGTGAACGGGGCAGCGAAACCCTCGACCCGTTTGCTGACCGTTCCCTCATCTGCGCCCTTGACGTCGCCGGCGCAAGATGTTTGCCTGGATGTTTGAGACGAGCCTCGGGTGGGGAAATCACCTCATTGGTTCTAAGCGGCCTGGGCTTCGCTCCGAACTGGTGGTCGGGGACGCGACATTTTTTTACAATTCCTTCTGTAGCCATCTAAGGCCCTGCGGGGGCGCGCCGATAATGTACGGGACCGCCCAAACAGGCGAGCCACGGTAGGACTAAAGGGTAAAGCCGAACAATATGTCAGACCACAGGACCGCAGCTCATACCACAGAAGGAGGCGACAAACCGATGCCCCGTACAACTGCACAACTCCAACAGGAATCCGATTTGGCAAAAAGCATTGAAGGCACTGCCCGCCTCCAAGCTTGGTCAGACGCGGGTCAAGCCGAATGGGTCAGCGCCGTAAGTTACTGGTGCGATTATCTGACGATCATCGACATGCAGGGAATGACGGACAAACTCACCGAGCGGAGCATGCGCGAAGCTTCGTAAAACCCAAGCATCAAGCCGGCCCAGGGCACGCTATGAGCGTGCCCGGACTGGCCGATTGGCCGTTGTGGTGTTAGCTCCCCACCTCGTGAAATGCACCGTGGTACCAGGCGAGCGCTTTGCGTGCCTCACCCACCTCTACGTCCGTGACCTCGGCCTCCACGAGCAGGGACCAGCCAAATGGCTTACTGGAGGTAACGCGGCAGAAGACCCGGTCGGCAAGGGCCTCCAGCACCGGCCCGTGCGGGCTGAGGTGGGTAGCAAGTAGCTCGGGCGCTGCGGGTAGCTCCCCGGCAAAGTGTTGTGCCAAGCGGCGTTGACCGGAGCCCACGAGGTGGACGACGAACCGAGCCGAAGCGCTGGACACGGCGTCTGCGAGGTCGGTATTTTGCGATATGACGCCCGCCAGCACGGGAGGTTCGCCTTGGCCGACCACCAGCGACGATACCGTCAAGCCCGTCGGGGCCTCCCCGGCGTCGCCACCCGCCAGCCAGATTGTGACCGGCAGCACAAGGTGACCTCGCCACCTGCGAAATGGGTCGCGAGCCTGCGGGGGATCGGCCCAGGGGTTGCCGTAACGTACCGATGCCCCGCCGGGCCCATCGCTCATTGACCACAGCGTAGGAGAGCCGGCGAAGCGGGCGCCTAAAGGTTCGGGCCAGCTGCCAGGGTGACAGTGGCAGACCTGTGGCTGCCGCTACCTGTCACCCACGCGACGGTGACCTTGCCGCCGACCTTCAAGTGGCTCAGCTGGTCGCTGAGGTCGCTCAACGACTTCACGGTCGCCCCGTTGAACGACGTGATCACGTCGCCAACTGCCAGCCCGGCAGCTTGAGCAGGGTACCCCTGGAGTACCTCGGTTACGACCGCACCTTGGTCGACCGGCGCGGTGTAACCTCCGATCGGCTCGCCCGGGAACGGGACGGCTCCCGACGGTGACGTAGATCCCAGGGGCGTGCAATTGTCCTGCCCTTCAGCGCACGCCACGGTCGTGACCTCTACGCCCATTACGGGATGAGGACCTATGTCCACCGTGGCGCTCGCCTTGCCGGCTTGGATCTGCCTAGCGATGCCCATCGCCTGATTGATGGGTATCGCGAAGCCGACGTTGGACGTTGGTTCACCCGAGCCGCCGGACGAAGCCTGTGCCGTATTAATGCCAATAACCTGTCCGGCCGAGTCGACGAGCGGGCCGCCAGAGTTCCCCGGGTTGATGGGAGCTGAGGTCTGGAAAAGGCCCTTCAGGTTTTCGGTAAGCCCGGTGCTCTGGTCCTCGACGCTGACCGACCGACCGGTCGCTGAGATGATCCCGTTGGTGACCGTTTCCGAGCCAGAGAGGGCCAACGCGTTGCCAATTGCAACGACTTGGTCGCCGACATTGATGGCGCTCGAGTTGCCGATGGTCACGGTCATGAAGTCGGCCCCGTCCAACTTGAGCAAGGCGACATCGTCGGTCGCGTCAGTGCCAAGAACCGTGACGGGATAGCTCTTGCCTGTACCGTCGACCTGCGCGGTGACCACGGTCGAGCCGTCTACGACATGGTTGTTGGTGAGCACGATGCCCGAAGGTGTCAGCACCATCCCCGTGCCCTCGTCCTGGCCGTCGGGGCCGTTGGCGGTTATGTCGACCGTTGCCGGTTCCACCTTTTTGGCGATGGCGCTGACGTTCAGGCCCTGGCCGCCCACCGGCGTCAACGGCGCGGCGGTTGGCAGGGGTGCCGACCCGGATCTTGTCGGGCCGGGCCCGTTGTTGCTCACGGCCAGAGCGATCCCCGCCCCGGCCCCACCCGCCAGAAGGGCCGTTGCGACCAGCGCTGCCACCCAAGCGAATGGGAACGGCGCCCGTCCGCCACGGCCAGGCTCACCCACATTCCCGCTCGGCCCACTGGCCGTTCCCTCGCTGGCCCCACCGTGACCCCCCCACCCGCTGCCCCCGCCGGGCGGCCCCCATGGCCCTGCTGGAACTTGTCCGCCGGGATTACCTTGGCCGCCCTGTTGGCCCGGGGGCCCCCAGCCGCCGCCCTGGGGACCAGCACTGCCCGGGGCGTTAGCGGGCGCGGGGGTTCCCCATTGCGGGCCACCTTGGCCTCCCCATTGCCCCGGTCCGCCGCCGCCCCACTGGCCCGTGCCGCGGTCGCCCCACTGGCCGGAGCCCTGCCCACCTTGTTGGATCTCAGACATAGCTGCAGCACTTCCTTGCGTAAGTGGTCACGGACAGAGGCCGGCCCCCCTGGCGCGAGCCTTTGCGCTCCATTAAACCGAACATCTTCAAAAATTCCTGAGAGCAGGCTGATCGGTAGGCGAGATCGCGCCTACGGCGCACCCTCACCCGCCCGGGGAAAGTTGAAGGACCGTGTACTCAGCGAACGGTGGCAGCGGTTGTGCGGGCTCGTAGGGGTTTTGGGCGTTGGGCCAGCCGGTCGCGCGCCTGGTGCTGAACTCCGCCCATGCGACGCCGTACATGAGGGGTATGACCGGCAGCTGGTTGGACACCACGGTGGCGATCGCCTTGACGGCTGTCTGAGCTGGGGCTGAGTCGGAAGGGTTGTCGACGTACTGCTGCAACGCCTTGGTCACAGTTGCGGCTCCTGCGGGGTCGGTGGTTGGCCCGAAGCGCTCGTAGTCGCCGCCGCCCGCGGTCTTGCCGCCTGCGGTCTTGCCGCCGGCGGTCTTGCCGCCCGCCAGGAGGGCTGGGTCCAGCCAGTTCTCGTACATGTAGTAAGGCGTGGGGCCGCTCGCGCTTTCGAGGACCGCGCCGTCGAAATCCCCGTCGGACAGGTCGGCCACTTGTTGGCTCGAAGTCACTGCCGCTGTGCCCGCGCTGAAGCCAGCCGCTTTGAGCTGTCGCGCGACCATGGCGGACGCGCTGGACAATGGGCCGCCGGTGACGTCCTCGATGCTGAGCGATACGACCTTTCCCGAGGAGCTCGCCCAGTAACGCGCACCGTTCAAATGGAAGCCAGCATCCTGCATTAGCTTGACCGACGCCAGGAGGTTGCCTGTTTCGTCGATGTCATTTTGGTAGCCAGGCAACATGTAGCGCTTGTCGGTGGGCAGGACTAGGCCCGAGCTGCTTGTGGCCGGGGGAGCTTCGCCGGCTTGGGTGTCGAGAGATAGCACTGCGCGGTCGAGGGAAGCACTGATCGCCTGACGCACGTCGAGGATGTCAAAGGGGTACCGGGCCAGGTTCAGCTCCAGTGCAATACAGTCGACGGGAGGTGCCCAAAAGTGATTGTCGGCCTTGTTCTTATCGACGTAACCCGACATCACATTGGGCATGTACTGGGCGGCCCAGTCGAGCGTCCCCGCTTGAAGTGCCGACTCGACGGCCGTAGCGCTGCTGTAAGCGGGGAAAATCAGTTGACTGGCCGGTGCGGCTCCCTGCCAGTAGCCCGCGCGGGCGGTGAGGGTGACACGCTCTGGGGTCGCGTCGCTCGGCCTGGCCAACATGTACGGCCCGGTCCCGTCCGGGGCCGGGTCGACGTAAGTCGCCGGGTTTGCGCCCATTGCATAACCACTCTTCACGATCGGGACGCGCGCGATGTCGTAGAGGTACGAGTAGCCGGGCTTGCTCAACGTCAAGGTGAACGTTGTTGGGTTTGCGGCTATCGCGGAAACGATCGGGATCCCGTCGTTGATGTCCGGGTTGTCCTTCAAAAGGTTGAAGGTATAGGCAACGTCGGTCGCCGTGAGGCGGCTGCCATTGGCCCACTTCACCCCGGGGCGCAAGTTGAAGGTCACGGTCTCGCCGCTGGTGCTTATAGACCACGATTCGGCCAACCATGGGTAGTACTGGTCAACTTGCAGCTCGTTGTACTCGAGGAGGGGTTCGTAAACAAACCAGGGCACACCCATCTGGCCGAGCGGGCTGGAGATGTCGAAAGGGTTGAAATTATCTGTGAGCTCGGTCTCGAGGGCGGGCTCTATCACCAGTGCGGGGCCCTGCGCCGCCACAGTCGTCGATGTGGTCGTCCCGGCCGCCAGGTGCTTGGTGGTGGGTGCGGGAGGGGCCCCTATTGCAGTGCCCACGCAGGTGGTCGCCGCCAGCGCAAAAGCGACGAGCGCCGCCCCGGCGACCCTAGGCAGCTGGGCGGCCCGCACGCTCAGTGTTTTAGCAGCCCAAGCTCCCCAGAACTAGGCGGGGGGCACCCGCAGCTGGCACGGACGACCAGTTGAGTGGGCAGCACCCAGTCCCGCAAGGTGCGGGGCCGGTCCTCGATCAGGCCGATCAAGGCTTCGACGCCAGCCGAGCCGAGCTGCTGGGAAGGTTGCCGGACCGTTGTCAGGGAGGGGTTGAGATGGCGCCCGACAGGTATGTCGTCAAAACCGGTCACTCTGATCTGTCCCGGCACGGCGGTGCCGGCCGCGTGCAGCGCCTGGAGGACGCCGATGGCCATCGGGTCATTGGCGCAGACGACGGCCTCGGGCATGGGAGCGCCTGACTCCAGCCAGGCCGCCATCACCCTTGCTGCACCGGCGGTCGTCCAGTCAGCCGCCCAACCCTGTTCGGCTGGCGCGACTTCGCCCCCGAGCGAGCTCACCATTTCGGTGAACGCCTGCTGGCGGGTCGTGCTGTCTGGGCTCTCGGCTTTGCCGGCCATGAACGCGAACCGCCTCAGGTTGTGATGAGAAACGAGGTGCTCGGCAACGGCCTGCATTCCTTGGACGTTGTCCACGCGTACGTTCACGGTGGTTTGGGAACGCCCGCTGCCGGCCAGTAGCACCAGCGGCGAGCGCTTTGAAAGGGCGGCGACCCGACGTTCTGCGACCACACGGCCGAGCACCATAACGCCGTCAGACTTGCCGGTGAGGGCGCTTATCGCCTCCGCTGAGGCAGCCTCTTTGACGCCCGATAGCAGCAGCGAGTACCCATTGCGCTGGGCGGCAAGCTCAGCGCCTCGGATCACCGCGTCTATGAACAGCAGCGAGTCCTCTTCGACCTCTGACATTTCGTCTTCGGGTGGGCGCACGAACGCCATCGCAATTACCTTGGTTGTGCGGGTAGAAAGTTGCCGAGCGGGCCCGTTCGGCACGAAATGCAAGTCCCGCACCGATTGCAAGACCCGTTTGCGGGTCTCCGCACGCAGGTAGCCGTGGCCGTTCAGGGCGCGCGAGACAGTCGCGATCGACACCTGGGCGTGCTCGGCCACGTCGTAAATCGTCGGTGGCCCTGGGCTGTGGCTCGGACCGGCTCCGTGCATCCTCTCCCCTTGGGCTAACTGGGGGACGATTATATAGGGCACCCCTCTTGGGCCGGAACCGAGCCATCGGCTGGTCAACCGAACCGGTTCAGTGTAAGGTACCGCTTCGGCACCCTCGCGAGAGCCCGACCGGTGGAAGCCGTCGCTCGCAACGGGTGGGCAATACGATTTGGGGAAAACGCAGGTGACGCTCCCACCAGGGAAGTTGACCTGTGGTGAGCCGACAAGGAGATGCAAGTGACCAGTGACCGTGATTTTCCCGCGGGTTTTCTTTGGGGAGCGGCGACCGCCGCTTACCAGATCGAAGGATCGGTAACAGCGGATGGTCGTGGGCCATCGATCTGGGACACCTTTTCTCATACGTCGGGACGGACGCTCAATGGCGACAACGGGGACGTGGCCTGCCAGCATTACGAGCGCTTCGCCGAGGATCTCGACCTGGTCCACGAGCTTGGGTTGCGCGCTTACAGGTTCTCGATTGCCTGGCCGCGGATCCAGCCAGACGGGAAAGGCCCGGCCAACCAGGCGGGCCTCGATTTTTACCGTCGCCTCGTGGCTGGCCTGCGTGAGCGCGGCGTCCGGCCCGTGGCCACCCTTTACCACTGGGACCTCCCGCAAGCCTTGGAGGACCTCGGCGGTTGGACCTCGCGGGACACGGCGGAGCGTTTTGCCGAGTACACCGCGATGGTGGGCGATGCCCTTTCGGACGGTGTCGACATGTGGGTCACGCTGAACGAGCCCTGGTGCTCGGCTTGGCTCGGCTACGGCACCGGTGTCCACGCGCCCGGCCACGCCGACGCCGAGATGGCGCGTCTTGCTACTCACCACCTGCTGCTGGGCCACGCGAGGGCGACCGAAGTGTTGCGCCGCGTGACAAAGGCCCCCGTCGGGATAACCCTCAACCTGGGCGGGAAGATACCGGCAACCGACCACGAGCTGGACCTTGCAGCGGCGAGGAGGGCCGACGGCCACCTCAACCGCGTGTACCTTGAACCGCTGTTCAAAGGCGAGTACCCAGCGGACATGGACGAGCTGTACCCGAGCAGCGGGCCGGGCCGTGACGCTGTGCAACCAGGGGACCTCGCTGCGATCAGCCAACCGATCGACTTCCTCGGGGTCAACTACTACAGCACGAGCGTGCTTGCTGACCCGAGCCGCGAAAAACAAGCACGTGAAGCCGGCTACCTCGTTTACCCAGGGGGTCTCGGTAGGCACCCGCGCCCGGACCGTGTCGACGTCGGCCGAGCCGACGTGGTGCGCACCGCGGCTGGTTGGGAGGTCGACCCGAGTGGGCTCAGCAAGATCCTGGTACGGATCCGCGCCGAGTACAGCCCGCTGCCGCTCTACATCACCGAGAACGGGTCTGCCGAGCACGACTATGTCGGGCCGGACGGGGCCGTCCACGACGCGGCGCGGGTCCGCTACCTGGACCAGCACTTCCGAGCGGCCAAGGATGCAATAGACCAGGGTGTCGACCTGCGGGGTTATTTCGTGTGGAGCCTGTTGGACAACTTCGAGTGGGCACTCGGGTACTCGATGCGCTTCGGCATCGTCTGGGTCGACTACCCGAGCGGCAAGCGGACCCCCAAGGACAGCTACCGCTGGTATAAGGCCGTCGTCAGCGAGAACGCGCTGCCCGCCAGCACCTGAGGCGACTGGCCGTACAGTGGTGTAGTGAACCACATGGGCATGGGGATGGGCGGCGGCGGGGGAGGCCGCGTCGGCTTCAGCCTTATGCGGTCGCTCCGCAGGGACCAAAACGTAACCGCCCATAAGCTCCCGAAGGGCATCGTCAAGCGCATCACGGGCTTCGCCAAGCCCTACAAGGTTGCGCTCGCATTGTTCTTGGTGCTCATCATCATCGACGCCCTAGTCGGTGCCGCTAACCCGCTCGTGTACAGGGCGATCATCGACCAAGGGATAGAGAAGCACAAGGCTTCGCTTGTGATCTGGCTCGCCGTGCTCGTCGGCGGCCTGGCGATCTTCGACGCAGCGCTCGGCCTTTGGGAGCGCTGGATCTCCTCCCGGGTGGGGGAGGGCCTCATATTCGACATGCGTAACAAGGTGTTCATCCACATCCAGCGCATGCCGATCGCCTTTTTCACCCGCACCCAGACGGGGGCGTTGATATCCCGGCTCAACAACGACGTACTGGGTGCCCAACAGGCTTTCACTGACACCTTCAACTCGGTCATCGGTAACAGCATCAGCCTGGCTGTCACCCTCGTGGCCATGCTGATCCTCAGCTGGCAGATAACGCTCCTGGCTCTTTGCCTGTTGCCGGTCTTCATCTTCCCGGCACGATGGGTGGGGCGACGCCTTGCGGCCATCACTCGCGAGGCCTACAACCTCAACGCGGAAATGAACACCATGATGAGCGAGCGTTTCAACGTGGCCGGGGCGCTCCTCGTCAAGATATTCGGTAAGCCGAAGTACGAAGCCGACATGTTCGAGGCCCGGACAGGGCGTGTACGCGACATCGGGGTAACAACGGCCATGTACGGCAGGGTGTTCTTCACCGGCCTCATGCTCACCGCCACCCTTGCCACGGCGATGGTCTATGGCGTAGGTGGGGTCGCCGCTGCCCACGGCCACCTGCCACTCGGGACCCTTGTCGCGCTTACCCTTTACCTCACACGGCTCTACGGCCCGCTCACGGCGCTTTC
>Ga0182024_10020256_pt1 | contig 12171 bp, 8 predicted proteins | sample P32metaG_FD_120480 | JGI IMG/M metagenome (GOLD analysis project Ga0182024, IMG submission 120480) | Permafrost microbial communities from Stordalen Mire, Sweden - P3-2 metaG (Illumina Assembly) | ecosystem: Environmental > Terrestrial > Soil > Wetlands > Permafrost | place: Sweden: Stordalen...
TTTCCTTATTGCGCTGCTCACGGGCCGGCCTGCCGCCTGCCTCGGCGCTTCCGGAGCGGTCACGGCCCTGCTGGTGCTGTTCGCCTTTCATTTTCCGCAGCGGACGATCCTGTTCATGTTTGTCTTGCCGGTGCCCAGCTGGGCGTTCGCACTGGTGAATGTGGGCCTGGATGCTTTCACCTGGGTGAGCGGCCGCAATACGCAAGTCGCCGTCACCGTGCATCTCGCCGGAGCCGCGTTCGCCGCCCTGTACTACCGCGGACGTTGGCGGCTCGTCGGCTGGTGGCCGACCTTTAGCTTCTCACGCAAGCGTTCGCGAGCGCGTCCTCGGCTCAGCGTTTTTCAGCCCGAGGTGGAAGACGATTCGCGCGAACCGGTCCCCGTTTCGGCGCCGGCACCGAGTTCGGAGCTGGACGAGCACCTCGAGGCCAAGCTCGACGCCGTGCTGGAAAAAGTCGCTCGCCATGGGCAAGGCAGCTTGACCGAGACGGAACGGCAGATTCTGCTCAAGGCCAGTGAAATCTACAAACGAAAACGGTCGTAGGACGGTCTTCCTAGGCCGTCCATCCATGGCCGACCACAATCACCATCCACACTCGGACGCAGCCGAAGGCGATCCGCTGCAAGGGCTCGAAGCTTCGCATTATCCTGTTTGCTTTTTCGCGCCGAGGGCGGGTACGATTCGTAAGCGATATCCGGTGCGTTCCAGGGCCTTGCTCAAACTTTCCAGAGGCAAATCCATACGCCCGGCCAAAACACCGTCGAGCGTTGCTTGGGAGAGCCCGCTGGCCTTGCAAAACGCTGTACGTGATGGGAAATGGTTGAGCACCAGGTCTTCGAGCTGATCCAGATAATCCGGAGAGCGCACCATGCCCTGAGCGATACCAAGGCGGGCGCTCAGGTCCTGGGCAATTTGATAAACCGGAGTCCGAATGGTCTGGGAACGAGGCAATCCGCGGGCGTCGTAGAACGCTGCCACGGCGGGGGCCCAGAAGTTGTCGAAATCGGACCAATCGGGATGGGTGCGAGCCCGACGTTCCAGGCGGGCAAGAAGGCGCTTTTCGTCGCTATCCAATTGATCCAGCGAGATGGCGGACCCGTCCAGATCCAAATATGCCCTAGTCCCCTTCATCGTCTGCCCCTTTCACGAACTCAACCAGTCCGGCGATGCTCAGGTAAATGCATTTTTGGCAAAAGACCCGGCAAGCTTCCTTCAAGAACAACCGCAATCGCCTCAGGTCCGATGGCGCCAGGGCGGTCCAGTACCTGCGAGAACGATCGGTAACTCGTTCGCCGGTATCTGGATCAGGATAACTTCACGATTGCTTGTTCACAGACCCGTAGCAGAACTCGCAAGAGTTCTGGCGACGCCCTCTGAAGTCTTGCGACTTCAGCTACAAACACGCGAACGTGAAATGCTCTAAGGCCGCTAAAGCCTGCGGCTACATTCGCAACTGCCGATCAAACCACGTAAACGCCTCATTCTGCATCGCCTTGCTGAACCGGTGCGGCACATCGTGGAAGCTGCCGCGAAAGCGATCCTTGTGCCCGGCCTTCTGATAAGCCGTGGCGATGCGCTCCACCGATTCCTTCATGCCCTCCGGCGGAAACAGCCGGTCCTGCGAACATTGCAGCACCAGCAGCGAGCGCGGCGCCGTCAGCGAGGCCACGTCCGGCAAATCGAGGAAGCGGTGCAGGCCCGGCAGAAAATGGACCCAGGAGTGCGTGTCGATGTGGGCCCGCAGCATCGGCCGGACCGTGGACATGAACCCAGCCACGCAGCCGGCGCGGATGCGCTCGTCCAGGGCGGCCAGGTAGATGCCGCGGTAGCCGCCCATCGAAATGCCGACGCAGCCGATGCGCTTCGGATCGACGTCGGGCCGAGTCGTCAGATAATCGACGGTGCGAATGTCGTCCCAGAACACGATGCCAGGCCAGGTCAGCCCGGCGAAGACCATCGACTTGGCCAATGTCGTTTCCTTGGCCCGGCATTGCTGGTTCAGGTGCGTGACGTTCGCCTGGGTGTAACGGCTGCGATCCCAGCCGAGCTTCAAATCGGCGTCGAGCATCGCCCGGCGTTCGCCGAACATGAAGGCGTCGATGGAGATGACCACGTAGCCGCGCTGCACCAGGGCCGTCGCGGTCGGTTGGCCGTCATAGTTGTTCTGGTGGTACGTGGTCATGGTTGGATGGTTGTTGCCCAGGTCGATGACCTTTTCCTTGCCGAACAGGAACATGCCGCCATGCGAATGCAGATCGATGATTGCCGGGGCCGGACGCTTCAGGTTCTTGGGCACGAGGACATAGGCCGGCACGCGTACCTGGGGCGCCGTGGAAAAGAGGATCTTCTCGCGCGTGTAGGTGCCGCGATCGACCCGTTCAATCACTTCGGCGGCGGGCTCGACGCGGGCGGGGCTATAGAGCAGCAGCTCGAAGATTTTGGCGCGGGCCGTTTTCTTGAACTCGTCGAAGTTCTTGAAGCGATCGTTCAAAAAGGAATAGGCGAACTGATTGCCGCCCGCGAGCCGTTGAATTTCGGGAAACAAACAGCCCATATCCGCCCCGGTCGGCGCCAGTTCGCGCGGCAAATCGCGGGGCGGCGCCGGCATAGGCGGATCACCGGCTTGGACCTGATCGCTCAGGCCGGCCAGACCTCCGGCGGACACGGCTCCGACCTGGCCCAGGAATTTTCGGCGCGTGCTCATGATCGATCACCACGCAATTTCCTGCACCATGGTCGCCCGGCTGTCCTTGAACTGCACCGGCACCAGCAGCTCCACCGCATTCGCTCCGGCGCGGATCTTCGGCGCGGCGTCGGATTGAATGCGCATCTTCCATTCGCCGACCCGATACCAGCCGTCGCCGATCGCTTCGATCTTGTTCGCCACCGCGGCCCGGAAATAAAGGTTGTCCGGCGCCTTTTCGGCGGTCAGCGTCAAGGTACGCACCATCGACACGTTGACCTTGTCGCGCACCGGGTTGGGGAAGTCTTCGACGCGCACGTCGCCGACGGTGTACATGAACGTCGGCCTTTGATCCTTGGTCAGACGGTAGCCGAGAAAATGGTAGACGCCCATCTCCCGCGCCGACTTGGTCGGCCAGGGATCGGTGTCCTTGGTCAGCACGGCGAACGACACGCCGTTCGGCAGTTGCAGCACATTGTCCCCCAGCGGCGGCTCAAAGCCTTCGCCGCGATTGGTCCAGTGCCGGCCGGCGTTCATGAAAGCGCCTTGCCAGAGCGTGGCGATGCGCAGATCGTTGGCGTCGAACGACAGATGGGCACGTTCCGGATAGCCGACGGCGATGGAGCGAGGCCCCGACCCAGCCAGGAAATTGCGGAAGATGATCGCTTCCTTGTCCGGCGACAGCAGGATGAACTGGCTGTTCATGCCCAGCGGCACCAGGGCCTTCTTCGCGTCGCTGAGATAACTCCAGACCGCTTCGATCTGCTGGGGGGTGCTGCCGCCGAGGACCTTCGGCAACAGCGAGACGCCGTCGGGCCAGGCGGTCGGCATGCGCGTGCCGGGGCGGAACTTGCTCGGGTTGAGCACGTATTGATGGAACCAGTCGCGTTTGAGCCGAGTGGTCATGATGGTCATGTCCATGCCCTGCACGCCCTCCGCCTTGTTGCCGGCGAAGGTGTGGCACTTGATGCAGCCCAGGCCCAGGGCGCCGACCATGTGCCGGCCCTCGGCTTTGACCTTGGCGAGCGGCTGCTTGTACTCCACTTCCGCCACGGGTTCCAGCTTGTCCAGGGCCGTGAAAAGAGCGACCAGATGCCCGACGTTGGCGTCGCCGAAGCGGGGCATGCGTGTGTTCATGTAAGTGCGATCGTGCGAGCCCTTGTCCAGAATGTCCTTCAAATAGCCGACGTTCAGCTTGGCGCCGACGCCGTTCAGGCTGGGCGGCAAGCGGCCCTCGTCGGCCAGGTCTTGCTGCGTGCCGGTCATAAAGGGATTGAGATCGTCCGCGACTCCGCCCACCTTGTCGCGCTGATGGCAAGCGTAGCAGTTGAATGCGGTCAAGGTTTGCACAATGCGAGCCTTGGGAGTGGCGGCACCCTCCAGCAATTGCTGAAGTTGTGAACGCTGGACTCGCTTGTCTTGAAGCCGAAGTATTGCGATTTTGACTTCATCAGCATCCTTAATTCCCTTTAGTCGGGCCTCCAACTCCATTATGTCCTTATCCAACCGGTTGAACGAGGATATGAAACTGAGGGTGGCGGTTAGGGCAGTGCGCTGGTCCTTGCTCAAGCTATAGCGAGGTGAAGCTTTCTTGGCGGGATTGTCCAGACAACCACCTAGCCCCGGCAGCTGGGCCAATGCAGTATACTTCGCGGTCGAGACCAACGGCTTCTTGTCCACCGTCATCTGATGGCAACTGGCGCATCCGAGGAAGGTGAACAGCTCCTTGCCCTTGACCGCGAGTTCAGGCTGGAACGAGAAGTTATCTTTCTTCTCGTCCTTGGCCAATTTCTTGGGATTGCCCTCGGGCGTGAGGAAGAGGAAGGGAGCGATCGATTGCCGGGGCAAACCGGGGCCGTCGATGTCCAGGGATAATTCGAAACCGCCGCCAGCCTGGAAGAAGCCGGTGTGGAACTTGTGCATGCCCGCTTTCAGCTTCGCGGTGCCGGATTTGCTGCTCGGTGCATGGACGCCGTCGTGATTGACGACCAGCTTGTCGTCGATGAACAGATTGCTGCCGTCGTCGCTGCTCAGATGGAAGTGATAATCGCCGTCGCGTTCGACTTTCAGATAGCCGTCGAAGCTCATGGCGAAATCGCTGCCGCGCAGGGCGAGGGACACGTCCAGGCCGTACGCTTCGCCGCTAGCCTTGGAGTTCATCTTCTTGAAGTTCGGCACCTTGGCAAAACTACCCTCGTAGTAGGCATATTTCACGTTGGTGTTGAAGGTGCCCACAGCCAGGCCTTGCAGAAGGTAGTTGGCGACTTCCCTGGCCTGTTTGGCATCGAGCAAGGCGGGCATCCGAGCCGACGGACGTGAGTGCAGCGGATCAGCCAGGAAGGAACGCAGGCTGGTCAACGAATACTTGGCCTTGAGTTCGCCGAGCGGCACAAATACCGACGGAGGCGACTTGACGTCGTCGTCGCGTTCCTTGGGCACCGACACCTTCGCCGGCTCTCCCAACGAGTCGCGCGGACCGTGGCAGACGACGCAGCCGACCGTGGCGTAGAGTTCCTTCCCGGCGCCGATGCTCTTGCGATCGAACGGCTCATTGGGCAGCGTCCCGGTGGTGCTGAGGAAATGAACCAGGGCCTCGACGGCGGCCTCCTTGTCCTGCTCGGGCACGACGCGCGGCATGGTGGTGCCCGGCTTGACGGCCTGCGGATCGCTGATGAACTTGCGCAGATAGTCGCGCTGGACGCGCTGGCCGATACCGTCGAGGATGGGGGCCTGCCGCTGCGTCAGGTGCGACCCCATGGCGGCGTCTGGGGCATGGCAATTGATGCAGCTCAGCTCGCTGAGCAACAATCGGCCTGCCAGGACGGGGTCGGTGCCCTTGGCGTGAAAACGCTCGAAGCTGGGAACGACGGCCGACGTTTCGCCGGCGTGGGAAAAGCCGGTCGCCCAGCCCAGCAGAATGAAGACGGCGAGCACGGCGATGCGATGAGTCTTGCGGAGCATTGGCGCCTCGGAAGGAACAGAGGGTTGGACGAATCGGCGGCTAGATCAATATATCGCGGGGCGATGGTTGCGGCGAGTGTAGTCCTCACGCTCCGCGTGAGGACTACACTCGCCGCTGGGACACGTAGCGCCTTGTCTCCCAGCTCACGACCTTGAACAGGACGAATCCCAGCAGCAGATTCACGATCTTGGTGCCGATTCCGAATGGAATCACATTAATCGGAAACATCCACCAGTCGCACGTCATCATCACAGCCAGGATGACGATCACGATGACGCGCGTCGTCCAGCCGAGGTGAAAGCTCATGTCGAACAGCATGGCGAGCATGTTCGTGAACTCGCGGAACATGTCGAACAGCAGCCAGGGCGACTTCACCGGATCGCTCGATAGTGACGGGCTGGGCGTTTGCTGAGAAGGGTGCACTACGTCGGTTTCTTGCGGATGGACGGGCTGGGAAGCCCGTCCCACGTCCTCGGCCGGGTCGTGCCGCGATCTCAGGCGTTCGACGATGCGCGTCTCCAGGTTCTCGGTATCCCGCAGCGCCTCGACGGTTTCTTCGAGTTTGCTCACCCGTAACAGCAACGCATGCACTTCCGTCGCGCCGACGGCTTCCGGGTCGGTGGTCGTGTCGCTCATGTCGTCCATTCTATGAAACATGCCTTGACGATGCTCCGCGACGAGCCATACACTTTCTTCACGATTGCTTTTTCCCGCCTTTCGCGCCGCCGAACCCCGCTCCTAACTTTGAGGTGTGCTGTCATGCGCCGCTTGCTTGCCTTCCTCTTCCTGACCCCGTTGCTTCTCACCGGCTCCTTGCTGCCCGCCCAGGAGGCCAAGCAGGAGGAGAAAAAGACCGAGGCGAAAGTCTATCGCATTCCGTATCGCATCACGCCGGTCTATCACGTCCTGGCCCGCGTCAAGATCAATGAGAAGGGGCCGTTCAACGTCATCATCGACTCGGGCTGCAACATCGTCATCATGACGCCCAGTGCCGCCCGGCAGTTCGGCCTGGGCGGGGCCAGCGGCGGCAAGCTCGATAAAATCGAGTTCGAGGGCGGCCCGGTCATCCTCAACAATCGCGTCAACATCAACTCGCCGCCGCAGACGACCGCGATCAACAAGAACAACGCCGAGGGTACCGAGCTGCACGGCGTCATCGGCTACGACATCCTGCGCCATTACAAGATCGACCTCGACTACAGCAACCACAAGATGACCTGGACTCAAGGCGGCGACGACGCCAAGGCTGAGCCCGATCCCAAGGCCATCACCGTGCCGTTCGAGATGTCGGGCTCGAATCACATGTTCGTAAAAGTGCACCTGAACGGCAAAGGGCCCTATCGCTTCCTGTACGACACCGGCTCGCCCGGCGTGGTCGTCAGTCCGAAGCTGGTGCAGGCCGTGAACAAGGCGGCCATGATCGAGACGCTGGAGATGGGCGGGCTCAAGGCGGAGAAGGTGCCGGTCGTGGCCCTGACGCCGCCCAACTTCGGCGGCGGAGCGACGGACGGCATCATCGGCTTTCCGCTCATCGCCCGCTATCGCACCACCATGGACTTCAAGAGTAACAAGATCATCTTTTCGCCCGGCTCCTACGAGCCGCCGTTCGTGACCTGGGCGGTGATGACCGCCAAACCGCCCAGGCAGCCCGAGCCGGCTCCGTCCGCTGAGGACACCTGGGGAATCGTTGTTGAAAAAGGCGACGGCAAACCCGGCATTACGCTGAAGAAAGTGCTGCCGGCGACGCCCGCTCACGCCCTGGGGCTCAGGTCCGGCGATCGGCTGCTGGTCTTCGATGACACGTGGACCGACACTGTTTTGGATGTTGACTGGGCCACCAGCAAGGCAGGTTTGGGGCCGGGAGTCGGCGCGAAGGTGCTGCGCGACGGCAAAGAAGTGAACTTGTCCAGCAATCGGTGATCCCACGCCGCGGGGGTGAGGTACTCCGAACCCCGCGGGTCCGCGAGACGGGATCATGATGCTGCACGCCTGACCCGCGGGGTTCGGAGTACCTCACCCGCGCGGCGTGGGATCATTTACGCTCCTCAACCTCCTTGGCTTCGCGTTCGCGTCCAAGCTTGAACAAGACATTTGCCAACAGCCCACGATCCATGACGTTGTCCGGATCCAGCTCCACGGCCTTGCGATAGCACGCCAGCGCCTGCTCCAATCGGCCACGTTTCTCATACGCCAGGCCCAGCTCCCGATGTCCGCGAGCGATGTTCGGATGACAATGCACCACTAGCCGCAGCAGTTCCAGCGCCTCCTCCGGCCGCCCGCCTTCGAGATGTGCCGCCAGGTTGACATGGCCGATGAAATGGCACGGATCAATCTCCAGAGCCCGCGTCCACAGGGTTTCGCTGTCGGCCCAGATCTTCACCTGCTGCCAGGTAACCGCGAGGCAAGCGAGCAGCACTCCCGCCGCCAGCGACATTTGCAACGCCACGCTCCAGCGCCGCTTCCATCCCGACAGCAAGTCGCCGATCCCCCAGACGACAACGATGAAGATGCCGATGAGCGGCACATAGCTATAGCGATCGGCCCAGGTGAACGACCCTTTCTGCAAACGCAAGCTCACCGGCAGCACCGTGCCGGCGAACCAGAGCCAACCGATCAGCACATACGGTGCTCGCCGGACCAGGCTCACAGCGAAGATCGTGCAAACCGCGACAATCAGCCCAGCCTGAATGACTTCGCCCGGCGGCGGACCCTCGGCGAACACCGGATAGGACGGTCCCAGCTCGCTCGGCCAAAGCATCTTTTTGAGGTAGAAGACCATGGCCAGCAGCGCATTGGCGAACCGGCTGCCAATGGTCAAGACCTCGCCCATGTTGTTCGTCGGGTCTTGCCGCATGACTACCGTCGTCCAAATGCCGGAGATGACGGCCAGGATGAAGAGCGGAATCTTCTCCACAAGAACATGTCGCCAGCCGATCGGCGACGTCAGTGACACGCGGCCCAGCGGCCAGACGTCCCAGAGCAGCAGCACGCACGGCAGTGTCACGATCATCGGCTTCGACAGCAGGCCCAGGAGGAAGAAAAGAATCACCAGGCGATATTGGTCCCGGCCATGTGGGGACCGGTTTGTAACCGGTCCGTGAGATTCGGACCGGTTACAAACCGGTCCCCACACAAAATCCAAATAGGCCAGCATCGTCAGCATCCAGAAGAATGTGCTCAGCACGTCCTTGCGCTCGGTGATCCAGGCGACCGATTCGACGTGCAGCGGATGCCAGCCAAACAGTGCCGCCACCAGGAAACATCGCCAGACATTCCCTGGGGTGGAGCGTCTGAGCACGGCATAAAGGAGCAATGTGTTCGCAAGGTGCAAGAGCAGGTTCGTCAGATGGAAGCCCCAGGCGTGCAGCCCGAAGATCTCGTAGTCCGTCGCCAGCGATAGCCAGGTGAGCGGATGCCAGTGCCCGGACTTCTGTGCGGTGAAAATTGACTCCAAGGCTAGATAGGCGTCTGTGTAAATCAGGACGCCGAGCAAGACGCACAGAAACGGTATCCAGCCGCGCAGCACCAGCAACAGCAGCAGAGCACAGCCCACAACGCCGGCGCCGGCTTGCACGTCCATATTGGCGGTGACATAGACGTTGTCGTCGAAGTTGACGAAATCGAAGGTCACGACCTGGCAGAACGCCGTCAAGGTGCCGAGCGTCAGAAGCCCGCACGCCCAGACATCCGCGGACCAGGTGGAAGGTTTCATCCAGGAGGGAAGGGACATTGGCGTCGTGCTTTCCGATTATCGGGTGGCACGCCCTGAGGTACTCCGAAGGGCGTGGCTCGCTTGCAAAGTAACCACGCCCTTCGGAGTACCTCAGGGCGTGCCACCCTTGGAGTGTCACTACCTGGATTGTTCGATGAGCTGTTTCTCCATCCGATAGTTCACGAACTTCTGCCCGCGGCACTCCACTTCCTGCGGCTCGAGCACCACGAACCCAAACTTCTCGAAGAACGGCCTGGCCGTGATGCTCGCCTCCGTCACGAGCCGGGCCAATTTGGTCCGCCGGGCCTGGGCTTCAATCGCGGTCAGCACTTCGCGACCGATGCCGCATCCCTGAAAATCCGCGTGCGTATAGAAAAAATCGATGTGCCCGTTCGCTTCCAGGTTGCCGAAGCCGACCACTTGCCCGGCCAGTTCGGCGACCGCGGTCCAGGCGTCTTCGAGCCGCCGCCGCCAACGGTCCGCGTCCATGGCTTCGGGGGCCCAGGCGAGTACCTGTTCGCTTGAATAATCGCGAATGTTGACACGCCGCACCGTGTCGCGGAAGAGAGTCATGATCGCCGGCAGGTCCGCGTCTTGATAAAGGCGTATGGCAACCTTGGACATTAGCGTGTGCCCCGTGGGTCAGGATTCCGATCCTGACGTGATGTTTCACGCGGTCAGGATCGGAATCCTGACCCACACCTCCAGTATTCTCGCATGACCGTCGTGAGCCGTCAATGAGCGGAGTATCCGCGCATCTTCGCGAGGCCGAGCGCCCAGATGGGGAAATAATTGCGATAAAACCGGTAGTGCAACATGCAGTTCTTGTTAAAGACGCCCGTGACGCTGGCCTGGGGCCAATCGCCATTGTCGCCCTGCCGTTCGGCCAAAAACCGCAGCCCACGTTCGATCGCCGCTCGCACCTGGCTATCCGCCGTCGGCACGTTGAGCAAGGCCAGTAAGGCCCAGGATGTCATGACCACCTGGCCGCCGTCTGGATGATGCGTGTATTGACCGGTGACGCTGCTGAGATAGCTTTCGCCCCAGCCGCCATCCGCAAGTTGCTTCGAAAGCAAGAAGTCCGCAGCACGGCGCAGGGCCGGTTCGTTTCGCGAGTCCGACTGGCTGACAAGGCCGGTGACGCCGAACCAGGTTCCATAAGTGAAGCAGATTCCCCAGGCCCCTTCCCAGCTGCCATCCGGCCGCTGCCGGCTGCGCAAGAACCTGGCCCCGCGGCGGCAGGCTTTGTCGTTCGCCTGCAATCGCTTGCTGCCCAGCTCATCGCCGAAATGCGTGCGGGCCGCCGCCAGGCCCTGCATCGCGGAGGACGTCAATTCCACGAAGGAGACGTCGCACATGATGTTGCCGAACATCTCCGACGGATTGAGCCATTCGAGGAATCGGTTGCCGCGATTGCGTTCATAGGTCGGCCAACCGCCGTCGGCATTCTGCCAGTCCAGCAGCCGATCGACCGCGGCGACCAGGCGTTCTCGGGAAATCGATTTCGCCTTTCCAACGATGGCCGCCTTCAGTCCCTCCGCGGTGCAGTCAACAATCGGCCAACCGTGAGCGCGGTTGGAGAACGGCCAACCACCCACGCTCGGACCGCGGAAATACTCCTCACGCCGGGGCACATCTTCAAGGATCTGATTGTTATCAATGAAGCGAAGGGCCCGTTCGATGAAGGGAGGATAATTCGCCGTCTGCCCCGCCGCCACGATCGCCTGCACGGCAAAGGCGGTGTCCCACAGCTCCGAAGAGTTGTACGACTGCATGGTCAGGCCATTCTCACATTCAAAAAGATAGACTCCCATCTTGCCGATGGCCTTCTTCGTGTGCTCGCTGCCGGGTTCCGCGGCATACGTGGCCACGACGTCGAACGCCTTGCTGACGGGGCCGATGTCGATGAAGGAAGTCGCCTGCTGCTCGTGCTTGATTTGGTCGAGGACATAGGCCAGGGCCCGGTTCCGCAGCCGGCGCGGCATGAGACGCTCGGCGAACTTCAGGACATCGTGAAGCCGCCGCAGCCAGAAGCCGTGCCGCAGAAACAGGTCGTTGGCCAGGATGTGGTTGCGGGCCTTGTGGAACGGCACCTGGGCGTAAGGACGATCGTAGATTTCCTCGCGAATCTCGGCGAGCAATGGGGCGTCGGGGACCTGCCAGCCTCGGCCGTAAAGATAGGAGACGGGCAGATAGACCATACGTGCATGACACCACAGTCGGCCCGGATGCAATGGGAACCAGTTCGGCAAGAGCCAGGTTTCGGGCAGCACGGGATTGATGCCTTTCCATTCGTAAAGTCGCAGAATGGCCAGCCAGTATTTGCCCCACGACGGAATACCCAGGGCGCCGCCGTGGGCGTGAATCCAGCGATGCGTTCCCTCGATCGTGGAGTCGCCGCCGGGGACGCCGAGGAGCCTGAGAGCGACGTGATTGAGCACGGTGGTGAACAGGTAGCTTTTGCCTTCACGATGCAGCGCGAAGCCGCCGTCGGGATTTTGTTCCTTGCGGATGGTGCGAATAAAGGCCTGACGTTGTTCGTCGGGCAAAGGGGTTTGCGTGGCGTAGTGGGCGAAGATAAGACCCGGGAGAAGAAAGAGCGGGCCGTCGTAATCGCCGTGCAGGGATCCTTCGGCGGTTTGGAACTGGGTGAGATAATCGAGGCCGCGCCCTAGTGCAGACATTGTGATCGGCCTCAGTGGTCCACGCCGCAGGGTGAGGTACTCCGAACCCCGCGGGTCAGCGTGACGGGATCATGATTCTGTATCCCTGACCCGCGGGGTTCGGAGTACCTCACCCCGCGGCGTGGAAAA
>Ga0182024_10020257_pt1 | contig 12171 bp, 11 predicted proteins | sample P32metaG_FD_120480 | JGI IMG/M metagenome (GOLD analysis project Ga0182024, IMG submission 120480) | Permafrost microbial communities from Stordalen Mire, Sweden - P3-2 metaG (Illumina Assembly) | ecosystem: Environmental > Terrestrial > Soil > Wetlands > Permafrost | place: Sweden: Stordalen...
CCAGCAGAGTGCGGACTCTCCGGATTCTCCTCAGACCATTTAAGGCTGGAGGAGGTTCTGTTAACTATGTAGAGAGTTGCCGGGCGGATTCTAGGGAATATCTGAATAAGTAGGTTTCTGATCGAACGATGGAGCGTGTTGCTTGTCTCGGAGGAGTTCTGGTCAAGGTATTCCACTCGGTTTCTCTGCTTGGCCCTCACCAACCTCAAGGCAAACAGGGGCTCGTCTGCGTCTATGCGGTGGCCGTCAGCAGCAGTTTCCGCCGACTGAGAAACAGATTGACCAACGCGCAAGTGACAAACAGCCGGTGCGCGTTCTTCTTCAGTCCTCGGTAGCGCAGCTTCACAAATCCGAACTGCAGCTTCATTACCTGAAACACATGCTCCACCTTCGAACGCACGCTCGATTTGGTTCGGTTCTTGGCTCGCTCCTGTTGGTCAATCCCATTCTTGTACCGGTAGCGACGATGGGTGTGGTCCTGCGCGCCAGGTGCGCACTCCTTAATTACAGGGCTTTGTCCCTTATAGGCCTGATCACCCCAAACCCGGGTTTCTTCCCCATGCAGCAGATCGGGAAGCACCGACGAATCGGCGACGTTGGCCGCCGTAGCCACGACGCTGTGGATGATCTTGGTCTTGCTATCCACGCCCACATGCGCCTTCATGCCGAAGTACCACTGATTCCCTTTCTTGGTCTGGTGCATCTCCGGATCGCGCTGCTGCTCCCGGTTCTTAGTCGACGAAGGCGCGTGCAGGATGGTCGCGTCCACGATCGTGCCCGTGGTGATGCGCACTCCCTGGGCTTGCAAGTGCAGATTCACCGTGCCCAGGATCTGTTCCCCAAGTTGATGTTCCTCCAGCAAGTGGCGAAACTTACAAGCCGTGGTTTCGTCAGGCACCGGTTCATGGCCCAAATCAATGCCCACGAACTGCCGCATCACCGCCGAGTCGTACAACGCCTCTTCCACTGCCGGGTCCGACAGGTTGAACCACTGCTGCAGAAAATAAATCCGCAGCATCCGCTCCACTCCCACCGGCGGGCGCCCATTCCCCGGCTTGGGATAATGGGGTTCGATTAGCGCGCACACTTCTCGCCACGGGACAACTTGTTCCATTTCTTCCAGAAATACCTGTCGTCGTGTCTTTTTTGTGTACCGCTCAAAACCATTCATCGTCGCCAGACTCCTCTGTTGTTTGTTCGTCGATCTCATCTGGCTGCAACCTACTCTATATTCCTGTGGAAAGGGAGACCTTATTCAGAGTCTCCCTAGCGTGGGCGAGGACTATGCGGGTCCCTCCTGCACAGGCAAAGAGATCTCGGTGACGTCTCAGACACTGACTCCTAGCGGGCCTGGGTGAGGACTACCACGGTTTTGGAGGCGCGCCCCCGACTGGGCAGCCGCGTGACCATCGACTTTGACCTAGCTATGGTTCCGGCTGCCAGTTCGCTCTCTCAAGGTCGGAAATCAGGAGGCGGTGAACATATGTGAAAAAGGGTAGCCGTGTAGAGCGCAATTCTTCTGGATTGATGATTACTGATGGAGGACACATGAGAAGGCTGATTGTAGTTGCAGTTACATGTTGGATTTGTTCTTTGGCCGCGATGGCCCAAGCTCAACAGATCGATGTTGCCTTCGCAGGAGGATCCGTTGCGTCGCCTGGCAACAGTTTCAGTGGCGGAACCTTTCTGCCGGCTGAGGGCGGTGGCGCGTTTGTGGGATTCAATGGAGATGTTCTCTTCAAGCCGCTCTTCAAGGGAAATCTTGGGGTACAAGCTGAGGTGAACTGGAAAGGGAGTCAGGGCCTGTATGGCGGCCAACTTCCTTACCGGCCGCTTTTCTACGACTTTAACGCCATGTATGCGCGGCGGTTCAATAAGTATTTTGGAACTGAGGCGCTGGCTGGAATCGGAGGAGAGAGCATTCGCTTCTACTCGAACAATTACAACAACTGCGACTTTTATGGAAACTGCATCAATTACATAAGCAGCAACCATTTCATGGGCGACTTTGGCGGAGGCGTTCGATTCTACCCATACGGAAATTTCTTTGTTCGGCCGGAAATGAGACTGTACCTCATAAACAACAACGAGGAATTCAGCTCGAGCCACCCGGTTCGCTATGGTGTCTCGATTGGCTACGCGTTCGGTGGGAGCAAGTAAGGTTCGAAATGCAGCGCGGGTTGATGGGAAGGAAATCGGAGGTGATGGCACGAGAACGAAAGTGATTGTGCCTTTGTGGGCGGCAGGATCGTTTTCCTAAGAATCGATCCCTACGAGAACGGTCCTGCTTCTTCCTGCGACATCGTCTGACTTTACAGAAGCGGGGGAGTAAGCAAATGCTGAGATCTCGACCGTTAATACCCGATGGAATTGGCCAACATGTATGGGACAGATTCTAATGCTTTTCGCTTTCTATGCCATCTGTGCGTCTGCTGTGCTCGTGTGGAGCACGCTACTAGATGAGGGACGCGTGTTACGCCCTCAACCATTGCGGGCCGGGATCGAGTATGTTGCGATTCCACAGCAGTCGCTCTTGGAAGTGGCGGAGAAATATCCAAATCTTGTGATCTTCGAGCTACACGGCGATCGTGTAGCCAGTGGATGGTCCGAGGTCATTTCCTGTTGGCTCCCAATTTCCACAGTTGATTTACCCGCCATTCTGAAGTGGCTCCCGCCTACGAGCAGAGTGGTTGTTTGCTGCAAGGACGCAACGGAGCGACTCGATACCTTTACCAAAACGATCCTCTTGCAGCTCGATATCAGGACGGTCTATTTCCTACGCGACAGCCCCGTCATCAAAGGAAATCGTTGGTTTGACCCTGAAGTCACGACACGCAATGCCAATCGAGAGCTACGGAAAATGACGATCACAAAAACGAGGCACCGCTTATGACGTAACCCGGGAGGTATTCACTATGAAACAGTTTGTGTTCGTCACTCTAATCGCATTTTCGACGCAATTGTTTGCGCAGGACGAGATTCCTGTAGGAACTACCCTGCCGATTCAGTTGAATTCTTCACTGCGCTCGGACAAGGCGCGAGTGGGGGAGCAAATCAGTGCCCGAGTTATGCAGGATGTGCCATTGCCAGGAGGGCGCGAGATTCATGCTGGTGGCAAAGTCATCGGACATGTTGTCTCTGCCAAACCTGCGGTTAACGGAATGATGGCGGACCTCCCGTTGCGCTTTGACACGTTGGCGGGAAAACGGAGTGTTCCGATGATAACGAACCTGAGGGCGTTGGCGACTATGATGGATGTATCCGAAGCACAGGTTCCGAAGGGCGGCCCGGATCGAGGAACTTCCGAAAACGAATGGACCACTGATCAGATCGTGGGAGAAATCGTCTACCGCGGAGGAGTTGTGGCACACGGCTCGAATATCGTTGGGAATTCTATGCTGGGCAGTGGCCTGCTGGTCCACTTGAGCTCAAGGCCTGGCACGAAATGCCGCGGCCAGATCGCTGGGAACGACCAAATGCAGGCGTTATGGGTGTTCTCTTCCGATGCCTGTGGCCTCTACGATTTGCCGACCTTGACTCTTGCGCACGCAGGTCGGAGCGATCCGGTTGGTCAGATCAAATTGTTATCGGATAGGGGAAACGTAAAAGTACCGGCAGGCAGCGGGATGCTCTTGCGCGTGAACGGCTCTACGCCATGAGGTTAACTCGAACCCTTACTTGCATTTGGTCCCTGTTTTTCGAAAATGAAGAAAGGAAGAACAATCACTAAGACAATGAGGGCAACCATATGAGGAGAGTGCTGCTGCTTGTGTGTCTGATCGTTTCGGTAGTGGAGCTGGATTGGGAGCGTGAACGAATTTACTTGTTGTCGTCGATTGCGTCTTTGTTACTGGTCTTCTACGGCGAACTCATGCGTCGTCGTCAAGTCCAAAGAGTACCTACTGAAAGAGCTTTCAAGACCCGCGAAGGCGTTCCCTCGGAGGCTTGTGTTACAGCTTCGGCAAATACAGGTGATCAGGCAGATTACTTTGAGAAAGTTGAACCTACAAGCGCGACTATAGATGAGGTTGCCTCATGCACAACAACTCATGCTGACCACCCGGAAAGGAGTCGATTGCTCGACTGCGCGTAGTGGAGGTTCACCAAAGTCCTATGTCATCTAACGGACTAAAGGGAGAAGAAGGCACATGAGAATCATCGGACTCGCAATTCTCGTTTGTTCACTCGTTTCATTCGTTTTTGCCATTGAAGACGTCGTGACCGCAACCCACGGCACGGTCACCAAGATCGATGCAACGGCAAAGACCATTGCGGTCAAGACAGCGGATGGCACGGAACACGTTTTTTACTGGGCGACACACACTAGCGTTCATGGGGCAAAAGTTGCCGATCTGGCCGCGAAAGATTCGTGGCACGGGTTGAAAGAGGGTTCGGAAGTGGTGGCGCACTCTACAAAGCGAGGGACGAACGACACAGCTGTTGAAGTAGATAAGGTCGGAGACACCGGTCTCAAAAGAACCGAAGGGACGGTCAAGCAGATCGATCGTGGTGGAAAGAGGCTGGTTATCGAATCTGCCGACGGCACCGAGGATGCGTTCACGCTACGAGGCACGCGGCTGCGGACGCCGGCAAAGACGTGGCAGCGGGTGGCGAAAAAGGCACAAAGGTTGCCATCTATTCCACAGAGGATGCAGGCAAGAGCGTCGCGCACTTCTTCGAGAAGATTTAGAAATGAAGTTGCTGCAGAAAGCTCCTGAACAAATTTCTCATGGGTTCGCTCTTTCCAGGAGTTTGAGGTGCTCCGCGGCTGTCCGGAGGTGCAAGAAGTGAAAAGCTCGGAGGTTCCGCGGCTGGAGAGATACCTAAGATTTCACCTTGTGGAGATTCTCGAAGAGCTGGGAAGCGGCCATGAAGTGGATTCAGATGCAGATTCGACCTGGAGCGCTAAATGGGGTTCTTCCAGCAAACATTTTGAAGGAGTCCCTATTTGCGAAGTCGGGAAGACATTTACGGGGCCCTCGCTCGAATACAAGGCACGTTTGGCAATTGTGTTCGTTGCAGAAACGAGATTGATCTGCGACACCTTGAAGTGGTCCCATGGGCAAAATTCTGTGTTGAGTGCCAAGAAGAGTCTGATCAAAGCGTGCCGGTGGACAATCGGTCTTACGACCGATCTCGATGCTCAACAGCAGAAAGTCCGAAAGAAGCAAGGGATTTCTTTTGTAGTCCACAACGAGATTGTCAGGTACTGGCGGTTTCGTTTGTTGCGCTTTGCGAGTCGAAACGGACTCGTCGGACTACACCAGGTAGCTTCGTTCGCGGTCATTGCAGGTCTGTATTAAAGAATCCTGTTGCGGGGTCGAGGTGCAACTGTGAAACCGATCCACATTTTTAATGTTGTTCCGTCGCTGCCTGGGCCCCTGAGTGGCCTTCGTCGGTTGGCATACAATCTGCGCTGGACTTGGGACCACGACTCAATTGAGCTGTTCCGTCGTCTGGATAGCGAACTATGGGAATCCACTGGGCACAATCCTGTACGGATGTTGGGCAGCATGGACCAAGCGCAATTGGAGGCCGCGGCACAAGATGAGACGATTCTCACCCAGGTGGAACGAACCGTTAGCGAACTCGATGAATATTTGGCATCAAGAGCGACGTGGTACCAGCGCACTTATGGGAAGCTTGACGGCCTGCGTGTCGCCTACTTCTCTGCAGAGTTCGGCTTGACCGAATGCTTGTCTATATTTGCCGGAGGTCTGGGAATATTAGCGGGGGATCATCTGAAGTCCGCAAGCAACTTGGGAATACCCTTGGTTGGCGTGGGGTTGCTTTATCAGGAAGGGTACTTCACTCAATACCTTAATGCCGCCGGATGGCAGCAGGAATCGTACGCGGACAATGACTTTAAAAATCTTCCTCTGACTCTCGAAAAGCAGCCGGACGGCGGTGCTCTGACTGTTGAGGTTAACCTCGCTGGCCGTCGCGTAGCCGTCCAGATTTGGCGGATGGTTGTCGGGCGCGTTTCGCTTTTTCTCCTGGACACGAACGTACCCCAGAATGCTCCTGATGATCGCAAGGTCACAGATCAACTCTATGGCGGCGATCGTGAGATGCGAATAAAGCAGGAGATTGTGTTGGGGGTCGGCGGCTGCAGAGCATTGAGGGCGCTGCAAATCGAGCCTTCGGTCTGCCACATGAATGAAGGTCACTCGGCCTTTCTCTCGTTGGAATGGACTCGTCAGTTGATGGAAAAGCACCAACTGAATTTTCGTGAGGCCCGGGAAGTTGCCTCGGCGGGACTGATCTTTACCGGGCATACGCCTGTGCCAGCTGGCCACGACTACTTCCAGCCATCTCTCATGGAGCGCTATCTGGGAGACTATGCCAGAGGTCTGGGACTGAGCATCCGGGACTTCTTGGGGCTTGGCAGGCAAAACCCCTCCGACGACGCAGAGGAATTCTGCATGACCGTGCTCGCTCTTCGTATGGCTGCATCAAGCAATGGGGTGAGCAAGCTTCATGGTCAAGTGAGCCGAGAAATGTGGCAGGGCCTTTGGCCCGGTGTGCCGGTGGGAGAGGTTCCCATCGGGCACGTAACAAACGGGGTGCACTTCCGTTCCTGGAATTCGAACGAAATGAATGGTCTCTACGATCGCTATCTCGGCCCGCATTGGCGCGAAAACCAGGCTGATCCGAAGCTCTGGCTGCGAGTCGATTCTATTCCGCAGGAGGAGCTCTGGCGAACGCACGAACGTCGCCGCGAACGCCTTGTTACCTTTACGAGGAGAAGATTGCGATCACAACTGACACAGCGCGCCGCAGCTCGCTCGGCGATCGACGCTGCCGATGAAGTGCTAGACCCGTCGGCATTGACAATTGGGTTCGCACGCCGCTTCGCCACGTACAAACGGGCCACACTCTTGCTGCGGGATGTGGGTCGTCTCGAACGAATTCTCAACCATCCGGGCCGACCGGTCCAGATCCTGTTTGCCGGCAAAGCCCATCCCCGCGATGATGCAGGAAAAGCTCTCATCCAAGAGATTATGAAGCTCGCACAACAGAAGGAGTTTCGTCGCCGGCTGGTATTCCTGGAGGATTATGACATGACAGTGGCGCGAGCACTGGTGCAAGGCTGCGATGTTTGGCTGAACACCCCGCTGCGACCCCTTGAAGCCAGTGGCACCAGCGGCATGAAGGCTCTCGCTAACGGCGCTCTGAATGTGAGCACGCTTGATGGTTGGTGGGATGAAGCGTGGCACTATGCCGCGACAAAAGGCAGCTTTGTAGGCTGGGCAATCGGACGCGGCGAAGAATATGAGAGCGCCGAATATCAGGATCAAGTCGAGGCGGCAGCCCTCTACGATTTACTGGAATCAGCGATTGTTCCTGCGTTCTATGAACGGAGTGCGGACGGACTGCCGCGACGCTGGATTGCGTATATGAAGTCCTCGATTGGAACGTTGTCGTATTCGTTCAATGCGCAGCGGATGGTGAAGGACTATACCTCCGATTCTTACACACGGGCACATGAAAAATGCCAGCAGTTGCTGGCGGGTGGAGCACAACGTACTCGAAAGCTCGCTGCCTGGTTAGCACGAGTGGAAAGTGAATGGCTCAATGTCAGCGTGGAAGCGGTCGACGCGGTAGGAAATGGAGAACTCCAGATCGGAGACACAATCCGTGTTCAAGCACGAGTGCTTCTAGGCAACCTCGCTCCGGATGAAGTTGCCGTGGAATTCTACGTCGGGCGTCTGAATGCCGACGGACAAATCACGAATGGGATGAGTGTTCCGATGGAGTACGTCGGTCGGCGGGACGGGATCCATTTGTTTGAGGCGAACAAGGTTCCATGCTCGCTCAGCGGACGCAATGGGTACACAGTGCGCGTTCGTCCCTTCCACGAGGACGAGGCACGACCGTTTCTCCCGGGTCTCCTCATCTGGGCCGACGAGAGTCTGATGACCGCTACCACGGCATGCTGAAGTTGTTTGTTCGGCGTATCCACACTTTTCAGCAGATCCCTTTGAGATTGTTGAATGTGTTTCCATGGTTCGGCCGGGGTAAGCCTCAGGTACAACAACTCAGCCAGCCCGGTTTAGATTTGGGAACTTTCCTATAAACTGAGCGCATACTGACTCATGCCGGGGAGATGACGGAGCCTGCAGAAGCATGAAGATCTCGCAAAAAGGACTCTATGCGCTGCAAGCCATCACGATGCTTGCAAGGCATCATGACGATGGGGCCATCAAAGTCCGGGATATCGCGCAAGAAGAGGGATTACCTGCGAAGTTCCTTGAGCTGATTCTGATTGAGCTCAAGCATGCGCGGATTCTCGATAGCGAACGGGGTACGAGAGGAGGCTACAAGCTGCGCCGCCCACCTGCCGACATCCGCCTCGGCGACATCATCCGCTTGATGGATGGTCCGCTCGCACCATTTGGCGATGCAGATCAACTACGGACTCTAATTGCGCGAGATAAGCGCCACCGGGCTCTCTACCGGGTGTTTCTCGATGTGAGGGATGCGACCGCCAAAATTCTGGAAAATACGACAATCGCCGATATTCTCAGGTCCAAGAAAGTGCAAACTCGACATTGAGCAAGCGCCGATTCTCAACAGAGGAACAGAGGAGGACGTTTCGAGCCTCAGGTGTCCGGTTCTTCAAGGGGGTGAAAGGATTTTATGACCATCCTGGAGTTTAGCCTGCTGGTATGCGGCAGTTCACTGATCGCCGGTCTTATCGGCGCTTTGACTGGGCTAGGCGGCGGTGTTGTCCTTGTACCACTGCTCAGCCTGTTCTTCAAGATTGACATCCGCTATGCCATCGGCGCCTCGCTCGTGTCAGTGATCGCGACCTCCTCGGGCGCGGCGGCAGCTTACGTGAAAGAAGGCTTCTCGAATATCAGAATTGGTATGTTCCTCGAAATTGCGACAACCTTGGGAGCACTTCTCGGTGCACATCTGGCGGCAAGAGTATCAACGCATGCCATTGCGACTGTCTTTGGAGTGGTGCTGCTGTTTTCCGCGTACTTTTCCCGGAAACCTCGATCGCAAGCTGAACGCGAAGTCCCGCCCGATCCGCTTGCTACCGGGTTGCGCTTGAACGGCAGTTTCCCTGACGCGGACGGTGCTCGAACCTACAACGTGCAGCATGTACCAACCGGATGGGCCCTCATGTTTGGCGCTGGCGCTCTGTCAGGACTGCTTGGCATCGGCTCCGGCGCAATGAAGGTTCTTGCCATGGACCAAGCGATGAAAATCCCCTTCAAAGTTTCGACCACCACCAGCAATTTCATGATCGGGGTGACTGCCGCAGCCAGCGCGGGTGTGTATCTGAACCGCGGTTACGTTGATCCCGGACTTGTCATGCCCGTGATGCTAGGGGTTCTCGCCGGCTCATTGTTGGGTGCCAGGATTCTGATCAAAGTGCATACAAAATGGTTGCGTCTCGGGTTCAGCGTCGTGATTGTTCTTTTAGCGATTGAGATGCTCTATAACGGCCTCTCCGGGAGGATCTAAATGCTTCCAAAACGAAGTTGGACCGATCAAAGGATTGAAAATATTCTGGGAAACCTGCTGCGTGCCGGAGTGCTTCTGTCTGCGCTAGTTGTATTGATTGGCGGAGTGATTTATCTCCTGCGGCATGGTCGTTCGCCCATGGATTTCCACGTGTTCCGTGGCGAACCGGCAGACCTTCGAGACGTCCGCGGAATCATCCGCGACACTGTGGCATTGCGAGGCCGGGGAATCATCCAGCTAGGACTCTTATTGCTGATCGCGACTCCTGTAACGCGAGTCGCATTTTCGATCTTTGGGTTTGCAGAAGAGCACGACCGGATGTACGTAGTGTTCACCTTGATCGTGTTCTCAATCTTGCTGTACAGCCTTATCGGGTCCGCCTAATTCGGCACAGTAAAGTATGGCTTCGGAAACGACGCCGTTTGCAAGATCGCCGAGATCGGACGACACAAGTGTTACGCATTCCAAACCCACAATGTTGAGCAAGCTGTCATACCCTTACACTTGCGAACATCCTCACATAAATGGATCAAGAATCATTCCGAAGTTTCTGTGGGTACGTGCGATGCTCTCGTGGACTGACGAAAACGACCGGGCCCGCTCACGCGGACTGTTATCTCAAGCGGATTATTTCAGCGCATCTGGTTCAGACGTGCACCAACAAATTTTCTCCTTCTATCTATGAAGTCAGGGGATATACAAAGACTTTCTATAAAGCTACTAGCGGAGGCTCGGCCCACGCGTGTTTATTGTGACGCCAAGAAAGCCGCGACGGCCCGGATTTGCTCTCTGTCGAGTTGCTTCGCGGCGGAGGTCATTTCGGAGGCGGGGGAGCGATCCCCGGCGCGAAAGCGCAGTAACTGACTGACCATGTAAGTGCTGTTCTGGCCTCCGAGATGAGGAGCTGTACCTCCGACACCATTGGTCCCGTGACAGTTAGCGCATCCGTGCGCCTTGAAGATCGCTTCCCCTTTTAACTTCGACGATCCAGCGGTTGCATCGTGCTCTGCTGGCGCAGCTGAGGTCGATCCAGAGGCCGAGGGCGCCGCTGCCGCAGAAACCTTGGATGGTGCGACTGTTGCGTCTGGTTCCGCTTTGGGCGGCGCAGGTGACGACGATCCGGGAGCTACAGAGGTAGAGGCAGTCGAAGTTCCCCCGAGGCTGGACAGGTAGGAAACCAGAGCTGTCATATCGGTGGCGTTCAAAGTCAGAGGGACCATGCCTGCAGCTTTCATGTTGGCCCTTGGTGCCTTCAGAAGTGCTGTCAATTGAGCAGGCGGATATTGAGTAGTGATATGAGTCAGCGATGGTCCAACGCCACCCGCTCCGCTCTGCCCATGGCATCCGCTGCAGCGGTTAGAATCAAAAATGGCTTTTCCCCCGGCGACGGTTGCATCGCCTGACGAACTTCCAGCTTTTGCTTTCGGCGGTTCGGCTGTTGCAACCGGTTCGGCCTGAGTTTGCACCGTTGACGACGACCCAGAAGTCGGAGGTATCGTTGCGGAGGCGGCCTTCGACGGCTCTGCTTTTGCGTCTGGTTTCGCTTTAGCCGGCGCAGGTGATGACGATCCGCTAGCGGGAGCTGCCGCTGCAGAGGCAGCCGAAATTCCCCCGAGGCTGGCCAGGTAGGAAACCAGAGCTTTCATATCGGCGGCGTTCAAAGTCAGAGGGACCATGCCTGCAGCTTTCATGTTGGCCCTTGGTGCCTTCAGAAGTGCTGTCAATTGAGCAGGCGGATATTGAGTGGTGATATGAGTCAGCGATGGCCCAACGCCACCACCTCCGCTCTGCCCATGGCATCCACTGCAGCGGTTAGAATCAAAAATAGCCTTCCCCGCGGCGGCGGTTGCGTCGCCTGATGAACTTCCAGCTTTCGCTTTCGGCTTTCCGGCGGCTACATCTGGTCTAGGCTCAGGCGAGGTCGATCCGGATGCCGGGGGTGCCGCTGCTGATGCGGCGGAGGTTCCCCCGAGGCTGCTCAGGTAGGAAACCAGAGCTGTCATTTGACCTGGATCCAAAGTCAGAGGGACCATTCCAGCCGCCGTCATGTTTGCTCTGGGTTCCTTCAGAAGTGCTGTCAATTGAGCAGGAGGATATTGAGCAGTAATGTGCTTCAGCGATGGCCCAATGGCGCCGCCCCCGCTCTCTCCGTGGCATCCACTGCAACCGTGAGAATCGAAAATGCCCTTTCCCTGAGCCACGGTTGGATCTTCCGAGGTTGACGCAACACCCCCAGAAGGCGACGGTGCCGAATACGGTTTAAAGGCGGAATAAAAATACGCATGTTCTTGTTGGTCCTGTTCAGCGAGTTGAGCAGCAACGGTGGCGTCGCGGGAATCGTCAAGACGACTCGTCATGCCGAGCCATAGCAAACCGACCAATATAATGAGGACGCCACCGACGGGAATAGGTCTCCGCCACGGGCGGCGTTCGAGCCCGCGGTCCATGAACGGAAGCAAGGAGACCAGTCCGATCAGAATTGCAGGGATAATGAAAGCGCCGATGACCGTGCTCCACCCCTTCCAATACTTCAGCCACTGGAACATGGGTAGGAAATACCACTCCGGACGAGGTATAAAGCGGGTATTTGCAGGATCCGCTTCGGATCCCAGCATTACAGGAACAAAGTGTGCCAGCATGCCCAGAACACCCATCACAACCAGCACAAAGGTCATGTCAATTAGAACTTGC
>Ga0182024_10020258_pt1 | contig 12171 bp, 6 predicted proteins | sample P32metaG_FD_120480 | JGI IMG/M metagenome (GOLD analysis project Ga0182024, IMG submission 120480) | Permafrost microbial communities from Stordalen Mire, Sweden - P3-2 metaG (Illumina Assembly) | ecosystem: Environmental > Terrestrial > Soil > Wetlands > Permafrost | place: Sweden: Stordalen...
ATGTCCTCAGGCTGCCGAATCGGGTTCGGAAAAGTTCAAATCGAAAAATCCCGAAATGGCACTTAACTATTTACCCTACAACCGCTTACGGCCAATCCGCCGACGCTCAGCCGGACACTAGTGCCCTCCATGCAATCCTCCCGCCCGGAATAGAACTGTCGGGCGCTTAATGCGTCGTCAGTAACCGTCCAGTAAGAGCAACCCATCGGCATGTTCACTACATAGCTGACACCACCGAATACCTCCAACGGGGCAGGCGCTTGAGGCTCCTGTGCGAACAGACCGAAAGGGGCTATGACGGCACAAAGGATCGAGCACGTACTCCTTTGTTTCGATGTCCGTTTGCCGTTCCCAAACATATAACTACTTCGGTGATTCTGTCTCGGCTGTGTCGTTGATGTCAACGGCAGCAACCCGATCTAATCGCCCTCTAAATGGGCCGGAAATCCACTCATTGTTGTTGAACTGCCTTCTGATGAGTTCCAGCTCAATCTGGCTAGGGCAAACCAACGTCGGCTCCTCATCGGTTCCTCGTTGGATAGATAGAGTGTCATAACTCGTGACGAGTTTATAGAAGCGGCCAGTGTCATCAACATTGGGCGAATCTTTGGTGTCGAACACATGGAAGATGTAACCGCGCTGACCAGTATCTTCGTAGAATGCTTTAACGCTATTTCTTCCAGCGTCGGCAAAAAACCGTCGAACCGTGTCGGTCATGTTGGGATGTCTCAACAGAACTGTTCGCTCAGTGACATATTCCAGAAAATGCATCATAGCTTATTTGGCATTAGCTTACCAATTGTGGGGTGTGCAGAACCAGTACGAAATAGTTCAATTTCTCGTACGGGAACATTTTGCCTCTTCGACGGCAAAGTCTGCAGTCGGTGCGACGCGACTTTGCAGGTCAGATTTCCGTATGCTCGGCACAGCAAGGGCTTGGCGATCTGCCACTATTGCGGGCGCGGGCCCCGCTGAAACAGCTCCAGGTACAGGTTGTTGGGATCGCGCAGCATGCAGAAACGCGACGTACCATTGATCACCGGTTCGCCGTTTTTCGAAATCACGGTGACCCCGGCCGCTTTGAGCGCCTTCACCGTGGCATCGATATCACGCACCCCCACCTGCAGAATCGCGGTTCCGGGATCTTGGATGCGGGTGTGCAGCGGCTGGCGATCAATGTCCTTAAATTCCATGAAGGCCATCATGACGGAAGTGCCGGGGATGGTCGCCGAGCTTCTGCGAAATTGCGCACCGGGCGTCCCGGCGGTATCCATCATCAGTTTGGTCCCATCCCACGCAGTGGGCGGCAAGGTTTGGAATCCCAGGACATCGCGATAGATATGCAGGGTCTGATCCAGGTCGGCGACGATGATCTCGAACGCACCGCCAATGATGTTGCTCGAAGCTGGCGCGGTGGTGGGAGGCGCCGGATCGCGGTGTGAAATTTCGATGAAAAAGCCGTCGGGATCCTGTACGAACACAACGTGGCCGGTGCTGCCATTGGCTCCTTGGAGCGTTGCGGGTTCTCCGCCTTTGCTGTTGATATGCGCATGCGCCTCCTTGAGCTTGGCCATCAACGGATCCATATCGCGCACGGTGAGAATAAGGCTGGCGGCGCCGGGGTCCTGGAAATTCGGATGCGCGGGCTTGCGGTCGATGTCTTTGTAGTCGATCAGCTCGACGCCTACTTTCGAGCCGGGAATGTGCAGGATCGCGGGCCGGGATTGCGCGCCCGGCGTGTTGCCCATATCGACGATCCAGGGCGTGCTGTCGAAGGCGCGCGGAGGATTGGGCATCTCGAGGCCGAGCACGTCGCGATAAAAGGCCACCGACCTTTCGACGTTGGCAACGATGTGGCTGAACCCTCCCACGCCCACCACGTCGCCGGGAGCGGCGGGCGTCTGGGCGCAAACGCTTGTTGAACCTGAAGCCGTCAATACAATTGCGGCGGCAAATGCAGTGGCATACCGTGACATGGTCGTTATGATACACCGCCGACGGATGGTTTAAAGCCGCCAGCCGCTTGCTCACGGGCGCGGTTCAGAAACGGCGCGGCCGCGCAGACCGTTTAGCGCTGACCGAGGATTTGGACGAAAAGTCCGTAACGAGATATAAGGAAATAGAAGGTTCTGCAAACATGCCCGGGAGCGTCCCTTAGACACATGCCGCGCCAAGCGGAGCACGCCTCAATTTACGGGCACATCACCGGCTTTACGGAGGAGATCTTCGATCACTGGTCGCGCGACGACGTTCCGCGTCTGGCCGCCTCGCTGGCTTACTACGCGATTCTTTCGTCGGCTCCGCTGCTGGTCATGTCGATTGCATTGGCGGATCGTGTTTTCGGCCAACAAGCCGTGCAAGGCCAGCTGGCATGGGAAATTCAAACGCTAGTCGGTGGCGACGCCGCGCAGGCCATTCAAGCCGTCATTCGCGGCGCCCATCGGCCGACTAGCGGCCTGATCGCGACTATTCTGAGCGTTGCCACGCTGATTGTAGGGGCTTCTTCGGTGGTGGTAGAGCTGCACTCGGCGCTGAACCTGATTTGGGGCATCCCCGACTCCGACGCCGGCTCGTGGCTCGCGAATGCCTTTAGCTTTATCAAACAGCGATTCTATTCGATACTGGTGGTGATCGCGGCCGGATGCCTGTTGCTGATATCGCTCATCGCCAGCGTCTCCATCGCGACCATCGGGAAGTTCTTTCGGCCGCTGCTCCCGACTCCGGAATGGGTGCTGCATCTGGCGGCGTTTGCTGCATCCTTCATCGTGCTGACGCTGCTCTTTGGAGCCATCTACAAACTGCTTCCCGACGTCCGCCTTCGATGGAGCGACGTAGCGGTGGGCGCGGCAGTCACGTCATTACTGTTCGCAATCGGCAAGCAGCTGCTGGCCATCTATTTGGGCCGCGTGGGATTTGAATCCACTTATGGCGCAGCTTGGACTGTGGTCATATTCTTGGTATGGGTCTATTATTCGGCGCAGCTTTTTTTTCTGGGAGCGGAGTTTACCAAGGTGTACACACGCAACTACGGTTCTCATAGCGGCCAGAGCGTAACTAAAACGGCAAGCGAGGGTCCAATCTAGGTGCGGCGCTGGCTCGCTAGAGGTTTGTGTATAGCGGCTTTCCTCCCTGCGTGCCTGGCGATGGCGCAGAGCTTGGCTTTCGAAGGCAAGCCGATCGCCGATATTCAATTTCCAAACGGCCAGCCTCTGGACCCCGCGGACTTGGCGCACGTCATGCCGCTCAAAAAGGGTCAGCCCTTGCATTCCGCCGATGTGGCTCGCGCTATCGATGGACTATTCGCCACCGGACGTTTCGACGACATCGTGGTGGAAGGCGAGCCTTCGACCGGAGGCGTGATCGTCCGCTTTGTCACCCAGAATGCCCGGTTCCTGGGGGGCACCACGGTGGAAGGCAAAGTGCTGGAGTCTCCCAATCGGGCCCAGGTAGACAGCGCGACGCAGCTCTCGCTGGGCGCTCCTTTCCATGACAACGATGTCAGCGAAGCCGTGGACCGCATCCATCGCTTGCTGCAAGCCAACGGATTCTATGAGGCGCAGATCACTCCTACCGTGGAGCGGGGCGATGACGCGCAGCAAATCTTCCTTACCTTCAGCATCCAAGAAGGCAAGCGCGCAAAATACGACACGCCAACCATCACGGGCGTCACCACGCTGCCGGACGCGACCATTATTCGCGCCACGGGCTGGCGCTTTCCGCTCGTCCATTGGTGGAAGCACGTCACCAGTTCGCGCACCCGTAGCGGCGCGCAAGGGGTTTTAAACGAATACGGCCGCAAGAATCGCCTGATGGCGCGCGTAGATCTGAAAAAGCTGGATTACGACGCGAACCTCCGCCGCGTGCATCCCGAGCTCGATATCGACGCCGGGCCTGTAGTCAAGGTGACCGCCGTGGACACTAAGGTCTCTCGCCGCGTGCTGAAGAGATACGTTCCCGTGTTTCAGGAACACGCCGTGGACGACGATCTTCTGGAAACAGGCAAGCGCAATCTTCAAGAATATTTTCAGAGCCAGGGCTACTACGACGTGAGCGTCGACTTCAAGGTTCAGCCGGTCCACGACGACCAGGAGACGGTGGAATACGCAATTTCGCGCGGCATGCGCTACAAGCTGGTGCGGGTTAGCGTTACCGGCAATCGTTATTTCGACGCGGAATCCATCCGGGAGCGGATGTTTATGCAGCCTGCCGGTTTCCTGATTCTTCGGCACGGGCGCTATAGCGAGGCCTTCCGGCGCAGGGACGAGGAAAGCATCGCCAACCTGTACAAGTCGAACGGATTTCGCGACGTCAAGGTGACGTCCGAAGTAATGCGAGATGTGCGGGGCCAGCCGGATAGCATTGCGGTGACCGTGCATGTGGACGAAGGACCGCAATGGATCGTCGACGATCTCGCCATCCGCGGCGCCACGCAATTCAAGCCGGCCGAGTTTCCCAATCTCGCCTCTTCCACCGGCCAGCCGTTCTCGGAAGTAAACATCGCCAACGATCGCGAAACGGTGCTCACTTTCTACTACACTCGCGGTTTCCCCAAAGCCAGCTTCAACGCGTCTTGGCGGCAGGCGACACCCGGGCACGTGGATGTGGTTTACAACATCGCCGAAGGCGACCGCGAGTATGTTCGCGGCGTGCTGACGTCGGGCCTCACAACTACGCGCCAGAGCTTGGTGGACCGGGCCATCACTCTGAAGCCTGGCGATCCGCTGTCACCGACCGCGCAGACCAACATACAGCAGACACTGTACAACCTTGGGATCTTCGCGAACGTGGATACAGCCATCGAAAACCCGGACGGGGACGAGGATCATAAGTACGTCCTGTATCACTTTGACGAAGCCAACCGCTATACGTTTTCCATCGGTTTCGGCGCCCAACTGGCGCAATTCGGAACGCCCAACAGCACGAGCCTCGCGGCGCCGGGTGGAACCACCGGCGTCAGCCCGGAAGGATCGTTGACCCTCAGCCGTCTGAATTTCCTGGGGCTGGGACACACCGTGAGCCTGCAAGGCGTGTACTCCTCCATCGAGAAGCGCGCCTCACTCACTTACTTGCAACCAAGATTCCTGAACGTCGAAGGGCAGAGCCTGACCTATACGCTGATCTACGACGACACGCTGGACGTGCGGACCTTCGCCGCCCGGCGCGAGGAGGTGTCCGTTCAGCTTTCCAGGAAGTTTTCAAAGTCTTTCACGGGTGTTTTTCAGGCTTCCTTCCGGAAAGACAACGTGAGCGATATTGTCATACCGGTTCTGCTGGTTTCCCAGTTCCTGCAGTCTGTTCGGATCGGCATGCTGTCAGCCAACTTCGTGCAGGACCGGCGCGATAATCCCGTCAATCCCCATCACGGCATGTACAACACGGCCAGCTTCGGTTTGAGCGGCAAGTTCTTCGGCTCCCAGCGCAGCTTCGCCCGCGCGCTGCTGCGGAACGCGACTTATTATTCCCTGGGAAAGAATCTGGTGCTCGCGCGGCAGACCCAATTCGGAGTGATCGTACCTTTCGACGCGCCAGCGGGCATCGACGCTCAGGAATCCGTCCCTCTGCCGGAGCGTTTCTACGCGGGGGGCGCGGATTCGCTGCGCGCATTCCCGTTCAATCAGGCCGGCCCCCGCGACATCGGCGCGCCGCTGGTTCCAGGCGGCCCGTCGTCGGCGCCGACCGGATTTCCGCTGGGCGGCAACGCTCTCTTCATCAATAACATCGAACTGCGCTTTCCCTTCATCGGACAGAATATCCAGGGCGTTCTGTTTCACGACATGGGGAACGTCTATTCAAGCCTGAGCGATCTGTCGTTTCGTTTCCACCAGAACAATCCCCAGGACTTCAACTATATGGTCCAGGCGGTAGGCTTTGGAATTCGATATCGCACGCCCGTGGGACCGGTCCGCGCGGACTTTGCCTACAGTATCAATCCTCCGGCGTACGTTGGCTTCTCGGGAACGCCATCTCAAATATTGAACTGCAACCCGAATATTCCCGCTTCGCAACTGCCCGGCTACTGCCAGAGCACGCCGCAGAGCATCAGCCATTTTCAGTTTTTCTTTTCGATTGGTCAGACTTTCTAGCAGCATGCGCAAAAAGATCAACATCGACACTCCTGAGGTTGCGGAAAAACTCGATAATACAGAATCTGCACTCTGCGCTCACCGCCGCTTACAGAGCCGCGACCATAGGGAGCGAAACAAATTGTGAAGAGTGCGTGCGCCACCATGCTAATCTTCGTCATTTCGGCGCTTCTTTCGGGAGCGGTAATTCTGGATCGCATCGCAGTGATCGCCGGCACGCATGTGATCAAGAGCAGCGACATCGATCGAGACATCCGGCTCACGGACTTCCTGAATCGAGCGCCTCTCGACTTCAGTGTAAGCGCCAAGCGAGAAGCCGCAGAGCGGTTGATCACCCAGGAAATCATCCGTGACGAAATTGTCAGCGGCGGCTATCGGCGTCCCCCCGAGGCTGAAGCCGTCGACTTGGAGGCGCAACTGCGCCGCGACCGTTTCAGCGGCTCCGAACAGCGGATGGTGGAAGGTTTGCACCGTTATGGATTGACCGAAGCCGAACTGCGTGAACAACTCCTGTGGCAGATCACGGTGCTGCAATTTATCGACGAGCGCTTTCGGGGCGGAGTTGTGGTTACGCTGGACGAGGTCCGCGACTTTTACGATGCCCGTTACGTCGAACTGCGCAAGCAGTATCCGAAGGACAACAGCTTTGAGACGCTGGAGCCGAAAATTCGGACTCAGCTCGAAGGCCAGCGCATCAACGAAAGTTTTAATGAATGGCTGGATCAGGCGCGCAAGAACTATGCGGTTGAATTCAAGCAAGGCGCGTTCGAATGATGAGAATCCTTCGCAATGCCGCGATCGCGCTGGGCGCCTTCATCGTCGCGCTGGCGATCGTTGGAATCTTGATTGTGCAATCTGGGTGGTTCCAGAACTACGTCAAGCAAACCATCGTCGCTTCCACCGAGGCCGGCACGGGAGGAAAAGCCGAGATCGGAACGTTCCACTTCGACTGGACACACTTGACTGCGGTGGCGACGGACTTCGTGATTCACGGAACCGAGACGGCCGGCGCCGCGCCGCTGCTTCGAGTGGCGCGGGTCCAGTTGAATCTTCGCTTGTTCACGAGTCTTCATCACCTGTGGGACATCACCTATCTGGGCGTCACTAGTCCAGAAGCCAACGTGATTGTTTATCCCGACGGCCATACCAATATCCCCGCGCCGCGCCAGCCGGCGTCCGGCAATTCGCCGCTTGAAACCGTCGTGGATCTCGCGATTGGGCGTTTCGAAATAACTAACGGCCTGATCGCATTCGCCGCGCAAAGGCATGAGCTGAACATCCGCGGAAACAATTTGCGCGCGCAGCTCGCCTACAATATTCTCAGCCAAGACTACACGGGGAAGCTATCGCTGCAGCCCATTTATGTCGTCTCTGGCCGAAACACGCCGGTGGATTTCACAGTGAGCCTGCCGCTGACCATCTCCCACAATCGAATCGACCTCCATGACGCCAGCATTTTTTCATCCGGGTCTTCGATCACGCTCGACGCGTCGATTCAAGATCTCAAGGATCCGAAAATCTCCGCTCACGCCACCGGACATATTGCACTTGCGGATCTGTCCGTAAAGGCGGGGCAATCTCCATCGGTGATCGATCTGGATGCCAATGCAAGTATGGCTAACAGCGCCATTGAAGTCACAAAGCTACGCTTGTCACTCGGGCGTTCGAATGTCGAAGCCTCGGGAAGTTTGAACGGAGGCCTCTCTTTCCAGAGTCGTCTGGCATTGAGTGAATTGGGAAGTCTGTTGAATCAGGCGAATCTTCCCAACGACATTGCGAATTTAAGCGGGACCGCTACGCTGGATTCTCAGAACTCTTATAGCGTTCGCGCCAATCTAAAGAAGTTCGACGCGAAAGTTCTGTCCTACGGCGGCGTCTTGTCGGGGCCCATCGACATCACGGGAAATCTGAACACCGGCCTCCGCGGCTTGATCGCGCAGGCCAAGTTTTCCGTCGCGCCGGGATCGCGTGGGATTCCGATATCGGGCAACTTGAACGCGACGTACTCGGGCGCGAGGGGCGATGTGTCCATCCAAAAATCGGTTCTCACCCTGCCGCATTCCCGGATCGGCATCGATGGTTCGCTGGGTAAGCAATTGAACGTCGGCCTGACCACCACCGATCTCGACGATCTGTTCGCGGCCGTCCCTCAAGCCTCCCGCCCCCCCGTGGTGCTTCATGCTGGAGAAGCGAGCTTCACCGGCCAGGTGACCGGCAGCCTGACTGCGCCGAGTGTTTCGGGCCACGTAACCGCGAGCCGCTTCAGCATAGCCGGCCGGCGATTCGATAGCTTCAGCGCCGATGCATCCATCACGAAGCATGAGGTCGCCATCCAGAACGGCGCCCTGGTCAGGAACAACATGCTGGCTAGCTTCGCTGGAACACTTGGCCTGAGCGATTGGAAGGCGCCGCCGAGCGCGCCGCTTGCTGTCAGCGGTTCCATCCAGAATGGCGACTTGGCGGATCTGCTGGCGCTGGCGGGTCAGCCCAGCAGTGCATATTCAGGCCAGCTCAGCGCCAATGTCGCCGTGAACGGTACGCTCGGAAATCCAAGAGGCGCCGGCTCACTGGTAGTAACGAATGGCATGGCGCAGGGGCAGCCATTCGATCGAGCGGAAGCGCAAGTGAATCTGACCGACCAGTTGATCACGGTGCCGGCCGCGTTTGTACAACTTGGCCCCGCGCGCGTAAACCTGACGGGAGAATTCCAGCATCCGCGCGGCAGCTTCAGCATGGGCCAACTGCGCGCCGATATTCAAAGCGATCGGATCGATTTGGCGCAACTCAGCACGTTGCAGAAGCGCAGGCCGAACACCGCGGGCGTCGTCCAGCTCAACGCCAACGTTACCGGCAACTTGTCTGGGCAGTTGCAGCTCACCAGCGTCAACGGCCACGCGTCGGTGCGCGGACTTCGCTGGGAAGGCCAGAATTACGGCGACCTGACTGCCACCGCCAGCACCAGCGGGCAAGCCGTGAATTACAACCTCACTTCGAACTTCGCGGGCTCAACCATTCATATTGACGGCAGCACTCAACTCACGCGCGACTATCCGACCACGGCTCGCGCCAGTTTTGGGAATCTCCAGGTTGAGCGATTGCTGGCCATCGCGGATCGCAGCGATATCCCGGTCCAAGGGCTGCTCTCCGGAACGGCGAGCTTCGCTGGGACCGCCGGCAATCCTCAAGGCAGCGCAGACTTGACTCTCGCGAACGGAATAATTTACGGCGATGCGGTGGATCGCGCGCACTTTACCGCGCAATACAATCGGCAGCCGGGCAACCTGCAATTTCGCCTGGATCCCACCAATATCGATCTGGCGCACGCCAAAACGCTCACCGAGAAACTGCCCGGGCTGGCCGGGACATTGCAACTCAACGCATCTGGCGCGGTCGAGATTCGTTCCACCGATCCGCGAATCCTGGTCCGCGATCTGAGCGGCAATCTCAAGACGACCGGTCTTGCACTGAACGGCAAAAGCCTGGGCGATCTCACCCTTGCGGCCAACACGTCGGGTGGCCGAACAAACTTCACCGTCAATTCAGGAATCGCAGGCGGGTCCCTGGAAGGCCAGGGCAGCGTACAACTCGCTAACGACTATCCCACGGTTGCTCAAGTCACTTTTAAGAACATCACCTGGGCCGGGCTTGGGCCTCTTTTGGGATACAACCCGCGCGAAGGCCGGGGCTTTGAGGCCGAGGGGGATGGGCAAGTATCGTTGAACGGGCCGTTGATGAATGTGCAACAACTGCGCGGTTCCGTGCAAGTGACGCGCCTTCAAGTGAGCGGCGCAGCTTTTGCGTTCCCCAAATCGAACACCATGTTGTTACGGAATCAAGGACCCATCGCAGCGACTTTGGATCGTGGATCGCTCAAAATCCAGAGTGCGCATCTGGCAGGGCCACAAACCGACTTACAGGCCACCGGCACGCTCCCTCTTGATGGACGCGGGATGGACATCGCGCTCAATGGAAACGTGAATCTCGCGATCCTGCAGCAATTCGACCAGTCCATCACGTCTTCGGGGAACGTCGTGCTGGCGGCCGGCGTGCGCGGAACGCCGCTCAATCCGCGCTTAACCGGGCAATTGGAGCTTCACAACGCCGCCTTCGATTACACCGGCCTGGCGACCGGGTTTTCGAAAGCCAACGGCGTCATCACCCTGAATGGAAATAGCGCGGTGATCCGCAATCTCACGGCGGAAGCCGGCGGCGGGCAGGTGACCGTCACCGGTTCTGCAACGCTGAACGGCAGGCTCCGATTCGGCTTGCAGGCCAAGGCATCGCGAGTGCGCCTGCAGGTGCAGCAGGGCGTGGGCGTCGTGGCGTCCGCCAACCTGAGTCTTTCAGGCACCACCGGGAATAGCTCGATATCCGGGACGGTGACCGTCGATCAAGTGTCTTATGCCACCAGGAGCGACCTTGGCTCTCTTTTGAGTTTGGCCGCTCCTCCGGTGCAGACCCCGTCGGCTCCTTCCGCTTTATTCGAAAATATGCGGCTCGACATTCGAGTGCGCAGTTCGAGCGCTTTGGGCGTGCAATCCTCCCTGGCGCAGAACGTGCAGCTCACCGCCGACCTTCGGATCCGCGGATCGGTGGCCCATCCGGGCGTCCTGGGGCGTGTGCTCATCACGGAAGGGAAACTGGTCTTCTTCGGATCGACATACACGGTGAATACCGGGACGATTGCGTTTTACAATCCGGTCCGCATCGAACCGATTCTCGATTTGAGTCTCGAAACGCAGACGCAAGGCGTGGATGTCGTGCTCAAAGTTACCGGCCCGATCGATAACATGAAGTTGAGCTATACTTCCGATCCTCCTCTTCAGTTTCAGGAGATCGTCAATCTGCTCGCCACCGGCACCACTCCCACGTCCGATCCTACGCTGCTCGCCAATTCGCCGGTGCTCCCGGCTCAGAGCTTTCAGCAGATGGGAGAATCGGCGATTGTAGGCCGCGCGCTCGCCGATCCAGTAACAAATCAGCTCCAAAGGGTCTTCGGAGTTACTCAGCTCAGAATAAATCCGGCATTTACTTCCGGATCGCAACTACCGGAAGCGCAGCTCACCTTGCAACAACAGATTTCGAATAACGTCACCTTCACTTACGTGACGGGATTGAACACCGCGAATGCGGAGACCATTCAGGCAGTATGGACGTTCACGCCGCAATGGTCGGCCCAGGCGCTGCGCGACTATAACGGAATCTTCAGCGTCACCTTGATCTATAAGAGGCAGATTCGTTAGTTCACGAATCACGGTGACGTTGGAACCGTTGGCGGCATATTCGGATTTTCCACGATATGGATATTGAGAACGTAATACTTGGCTATCGGGTCAAAAAACGCGTGATACGACATTCCCTGAGTCGATACGGCAGCGAAAAGCGCGGCGAGGGCGTAACTTGCCGGTTGGTTTGATACGGCCAAGGCTGTTTTTGTGACGGCAAATGCTTTGATTGGAATTGTTCCTATTTTGATTGTGACGCCAGCCTTTTGTGAAACCTGATTCAGGATGGCGCCTAGCGTGTCGAATGCGATCTGCTGCACGCCGGGAAGATCGACGGGCGTAGACAATACCGCGGTGATGGGGGTCATTTCGTTGTTGGCAGAGCGTGAGTTTGTTGGGACTACAAGGAACACATTATTGTAGGAATCGACTCTAAACCTCCCTGCCACGCTTGGCGAGTTGCTCGCCGATGCGAGCAGAGCCTTCAGTGCATCGGCTGTCGCGAGCGTGACGGAGTCCACGGTTATCGCAACTGACAGCGACCCTCCTCGAGGCACGATCAGCTGAACACCTGCTGTAGGCGCTTGTACGATCGTGTCCGCAGGGTTGCTGTAGAGCAAGTCCTCATAACTAATGGGGATTCCGGATAACTTCTCGACCTGGCCAACGATCGAGTCGACAGGTCTACCATCGTTTGCAGCAGTTGTCAGGGTGATGGTCTGAGCGCTTGCAACGAGCGAGCGGCGCGTGTCAACGACTTTGAGACACTCCGGAACGGAGATTAGAGAGTATTTTCGTCTGAGTTGTGGGGTTTGTTGATCCAGACCTCCTTGGGAAGTGGCAGCGGGGTTGGCGGCCGGCGG